>ERZ894240.22-NODE-22-length-188239-cov-60.910263_pt1 | contig 188239 bp, 146 predicted proteins | sample MGYA00380298_ERZ894240 | MGnify/ENA primary metagenome ERZ894240 (study PRJEB32331, sample SAMN06328419) | human gut metagenome | biome: human gut microbiome; feature: stool | host: Homo sapiens | collected 2014-06-27 ... | reverse complement strand
CAGGCTCATACTCTCTACCGTAATGGATCGAAAAGCGGAAGGAGTGAAGCTTTATTATACCTCCGAAGTGGCAGACGATTTCCAGATCACCACAGATGAACAACGCCTGCAACAAGTGCTTATCAACTTCCTTACCAACGCAGAGAAGCACACAGAAAAAGGGGAAATCCATCTGCATTGTTCACTGACCGAGTATCCCGACAGAATCACGTTCTCTGTCAGCGACACCGGGCCGGGCATCCCTGCCGATAAGATGGATAGTGTATTCGAACGCTTCAAGAAGTTGGATGAGTTCAAACAGGGATCAGGACTGGGACTGAATATATGCCGCACCATAGCCGAACGATTACATGGAGAAGTCAAAGTAGACAAGAGCTACACCAATGGTGCACGTTTTCTGCTTATACTTCCATTAAAATAAGATTAGCTATTGACTTTCCTCTTTTTATTTTGTATCTTTGAGGAACAGAAAAAGAAAAAAGCAATATGAGTTATATAAAAATCAAGACATAATAACACATTATCAAAACATATATTTCCATATATGGAAGAACCGAATGAGGTTGTGTCAAAACGCTGACACAGCCTTTTTTTATGCACAAAGCCCAGACTTTCTCAAGCCCGGGCTTTGTTATTACCCAAAGTTTTCGTATCTTTAGGTATAAAGCTTTTCGTTATGGCAAAGTTACATTTTCGTCCTTACATTCCCAACCAAACCGTTCTTTTTCCACAAAGAATTGATGAAAACATAGCTGCGGACGATCCTGTCCGCATAGTCAATGCAGTTGTTGACAGTCTCAATCTTGATAATTTCAAGAAACTTTATAAAGAAACGGGCCGCTCAGCTTATCATCCTAAAATGATGCTCAAAGTAATTATCTACGCCTACATGAATAATATCTATTCCTGCCGTAAAATAGAGAAGCTTCTTTTGCGTGACATCCATTATATCTGGCTTGCCGGTCATGAGCATCCGGATTTCATAACCATCAACCGTTTCCGTAACCGTGTAAAGGAGGAAATAAACAACGTCTTCACGCAGTTGGTCCTTGTCCTTGCCGACAAGGGGTTCATCAGTCTTGACGTGGAATATATCGACGGCACCAAGATTGAATCGAAGGCCAACAAATATACTTTTGTCTGGCGTAAGAGCGTCGAAAAGAACCGCACAAGGTTGCTGAATAAGATTCGCATCCTTCTGGAGCAGGTGGATGAAGCCATTGTACAGGAAAACTCTGTAAAAGACACATCCGTGGAGTTAACTCCCTCCATGCTCTCTAGCATAGTGGATGAACTCAAAGAAGTGCTGGAACACCAGGCTGCAACACAGGATAAGGAACAAAAGAAAGCCCTGCGTGAAAAGAAGAAACAAGTCAGGGAACTTGAAGGGTATCGTGACAAGCTGATGGAATACGACAATCACCTTGAAGTCCTTGGAGAACGTAATTCCTATTCCAAGACCGATCCTGATGCCACATTCATGCGCATGAAAGAAGACGCTATGAAGAACGGGCAGACCAAGCCCGGGTATAATTTACAAACAGGTACTGAAAACCAATTCATCATAGACTTCCGGCTGTTTCCCAACCCTACCGATACGCTGACCCTGATCCCTTTCTTCCACTCCTTCCAGCACCGCTATAGCCGCTTACCGGGTATCGGTGTGGCAGACTCCGGTTACGGCTCGGAAGAAAATTACCGGTTCATGCAGGAGAGCGGGATAGAAGCCTTTGTCAAGTACAACTACTTCCACAAAGAGCAGCGTCCCCGTTATACCTCCAACCCGTTCCATACGGAAAGTCTCCATTACAATGCCCAAGAGGACTATTACGTTTGCCCGATGGGGCAGCACATGAACCGTATAGGAACCAAGCACGACAAAACAGCGGGCGGATACATCACCGAAAGTGCCCGGTACAAAGCACAAAGATGCGAAGACTGTCCTTTGCGTGGCAGTTGTTTTAAAGCACGGGGGAACCGTATTATAGAAGTCAACCACCGGTTAAACCAATACAAACGACAGGCACGGGAAAGGTTGCTCTCGGAAGAAGGAGTCAGGCATAGGGGCAGGCGGTGTATAGAACCGGAAGCTGTTTTCGGACAAATGAAATACAACATGGCATACAGGAGGTTCCGGCATGTGGGAAAAAACAAGGTGACAATGGACTTTGCTTTCTTTGCTATAGCGTTTAATATCAAAAAGATGTGCGCAAAACTGAGAAAGGTAGGAAAGGACTTCATTACACTTGCTAAATCTATGTTTATTGGGCTATTTAGAACCCAATACAACAGGAATATAGCAACTTGTTACCAAATGAATGAGAAAAAAGCCGCATAGGCAAAAGGAAATATACGAAGACTGTAAATCATGAAAAAAGGTTGTGTCAGCATTTTGACACAACCTCTTTTTGGGGTTCTATCCGTTGGCTTATTATCGGATGTTTGTCCTTTGCGCTTTATTGAATAGCTTGTCTGGTAAAAGAGAATGCGAGTGCATTAACTTCTGTCTTTAGGTTTTGAGGCAGGTAGACACGTACTCGGTTATTCTTTATTTCCCATTTTACTTTTTTCCCGTTCTGTAAACAATAGATGGCACTTCTTTTTGCAGGGATATTGTTTTCCCATTCTATATAGTCGGGAAACTTTTCAGCTTCCGGATTACTATATAATGCATACATCGTTTTTCCATCTTTATTCATGGTAAACCAGATACCTTCACTATAATATTGGGGTGTTGTAACAGTGTTGTAGATAGCCGTACCATTCTTCTTCATCCATCCTCCTATGGTTTGCAGACGGCTGACAATCTCATCCTGTAATATCCCTTCGGGGGTAGGACCTACACCAAGTAATAAACTTCCTCCTTTTGCTACGATTTCCATTAGCTTTGCTATTACTGTAACTGGTGATTTGAATACTGCATGCGGAGTATATCCCCAGTCTACTCCCAGTGTCATACAAGTTTCCCACGGGTAGGGGAGTTGTTTGTCCGGAATTTGCTGTTCCGGGGTCTGATAGTTTTCATATTTGCCATGGATGGTACGGTCTACGAATAAAATACCCGGTTGTGCCTGTCGTGCCATTTGTGAAATACGGTCCATGTCTAAAACTGACTTCGTTCCGGGATTGTTTACCCATCCGCCGTCTAACCATAAAATGTCGATCGGACCGTAGTTATGCATTAACTCTCCGATTTGATTGTAAGTGAACTCTTTGAACTGATTCCAACGCCAGGGATTCTTGTCAATGTTGTAATTTTGTGTACGTCGGGGAGTGGCGTAGCGCGGCCACCAATAATATTCCGAATGCCAGTCCGGTTTAGAAAAATAGGCTCCTACCATTAAATCATTGTTACGGAAAGCCTCAAACACGTATTTGGCAACGTCTGCCCGGGGATCTGTTTGGAAGGGGCCTTTGGCTATTGAAAAATCGGAGAAAGCCGTATTGAACATATTGAATCCGTCGTGGTGCTTAGTTGTAAATATTGCATAGCGCATACCTGCTGACTTCGCCGCTTGTGCCCATTGCTCCGGATTGAAACGGGTAGGATTGAATGAATCTTTCAGCCCCCAATACCATTTTTTGTAGTCTTCATAGGCCATAGTGCTGTCGCGTGGAATCCAATCTGCCTCTTCCGAACAGATAGACCATGATTCTACGATTCCTGCAACGGAATATAAACCCCAGTGAATCAGCATTCCAAATTTCTGGTCCTGCCAGTGATGTAGTTTTTGTATTACCAGACTATCTTCAGGAGGCGTATATTGGTCGGAACGTTCGTGAACGTATTGTGCTTTCATATTGAAAGCAAATGCAAGGAATAAGGTAAATGCCAATAATAATTTGTAGCTTTTCATGTTTTTTCGGATTTTAAAGATTATACGAAGCAAAGCTACAAAATAAATGGAGACGGATTACTACTTCTCCCTTCCTATTTTTTTGTACCTTTGTCTGCTCAATTCTCATTATAATAAGAAAAACAAATGATAGTTTGCATAGCCGAAAAGCCCTCTGTGGCACGTGATATTGCTGATATTTTAGGAGCCCGCGAAAGGAAAGAAGGGTATATTGAAGGAAACGGATACCAGGTTACCTGGACATTCGGTCATCTTTGTACCCTGAAAGAACCTCACGAATATACTCCCGGCTGGAAGTCATGGAGCCTGGGCAGCCTGCCTATGATTCCTCCACGTTTTGGCATCAAACTGATAGAGAATCCTACTTACGAGAAACAATTCCATATTATTGAGGGATTGATGCAAAAGGCTGATGAGATAATAAACTGCGGTGATGCCGGTCAAGAGGGAGAACTGATTCAGCGGTGGGTGATGCAGAAAGCCGGAGCGCGGTGTCCGGTAAAACGTTTGTGGATCTCTTCACTGACAGAAGAAGCTATTAAAGAAGGATTTGCGAAACTAAAAGATCAGAAGGATTTTCAACCACTTTATGAGGCGGGGATGTCCCGGGCTATTGGTGACTGGTTGCTGGGGATGAATGCCACGAGGCTCTATACTGTAAAATATGGGCAGAATCGGCAAGTGCTTTCGATCGGACGAGTACAGACCCCTACACTCGCACTGATCGTCAACAGGCAACTGGATATTGAAAATTTTCAGCCTAAACAATATTGGGAACTGAAAACCATGTATCGTGATACAACTTTCTCGGCCCTTATTCGTAAAAGTGATGAAGAGCTGGCGGCTGAAGAAGAAAAGTCCGGTGGTAAGGCTAAGAAAACAGAGAACCGGGGCATTGATCCGATAGCTAATCGTGAAGAGGGGATGGCATTGGTGGAACGCATTAAAGATCTGCCTTTTGTCGTGACTTCTGTGGCTAAAAAAGACGGAAAGGAGTATGCTCCCCGTCTGTTCGACTTGACTTCTCTTCAAGTGGAATGCAATAAGAAGTTTGCCTATTCTGCCGATGAAACTCTGAAACTTATCCAATCTCTTTATGAAAAGAAAGTGACTACCTATCCACGTGTAGATACTACTTTCCTGAGTGACGATATTTATCCTAAGTGTCCGAATATCCTGAAAGGACTGAAAGATTATGAAGTACTTACTACACCGTTGGCAGGAGCTTCATTGCCTAAGTCGAAAAAGGTTTTTGATAGTTCGAAAGTAACCGATCACCATGCCATTATTCCTACAGGAGTTCATCCGCAAAACCTGACGGATATGGAGCGTAGGGTATTTGATTTGATAGCTCGCCGGTTTATAGCGGTTTTTTATCCTGATTGCAAAGTTTCTACTACAACAGTGATGGGAGAGGTTGATAGTATCGAGTTCAAGGTAACCGGTAAGCAGATTCTGGAACCGGGATGGCGGGTAGTATTTGCCAAAGACGTAAAAGATCCGAATGAAGAAAAAGAAGGTGAAGATGAAAACGTGCTTCCTGCTTTCGTGAAAGGGGAAAGTGGTCCGCATATACCGGATTTGAATGAAAAATGGACTCAGCCGCCTAAACCCTATACGGAAGCTACCCTGCTTCGTGCGATGGAAACAGCCGGTAAGCTGGTGGATAACGATGAACTTCGGGATGCATTGAAAGAAAATGGTATCGGCCGTCCTTCTACTCGTGCAGCTATTATCGAAACTCTCTTTAAACGTAACTATATCCGTAAGGAAAAGAAGAATCTGATAGCTACCCCTACCGGAGTGGAATTGATTCAGTTGATTCATGAAGAGTTGCTGAAGTCGGCTGAACTGACGGGTATCTGGGAAAAGAAATTGCGTGAGATAGAAAAGAAAACTTACGATGCTCGTCAATTCCTGGAAGAATTGAAGCAAATGGTGTCTGAGATAGTAAATAGTGTGCTATCTGATAATACGAACCGTCGTATCACCATTCAGGAGGCTACAGCGGTAGAAGAAGAAAAGAAAAAGAAAGAACCGAAAAAACGGGAACGGAAATCTGCTACTCCGAAGGAAAAGAAAGGTAAATCGGAGCCTGCAACAGTCGATGTGTCTTCTACCGGTCAATCTGTTCGGGCGGATGCCTTAAAAGAAACAGATTCTTTGGTAGGGAAACTTTGTCCGGTTTGTGGAAAGGGAGTGATAATCAAGGGTAAAACTGCTTATGGCTGTTCCGAATGGAAAAATGGATGCACTTATCGGAAAGCGTTCGAATAGGGCTTCTGTTTTGTTAATACATAATTTTAACTGAACTATTTTATAAAAAGCTCGTTATTAATACCACTTATCAATTAATAACGAGCCTTATGAATACAATGTTTTTCAACGCGGTATCTTGTTTTTTTGTATGCGCCGGTCTTATCATAGCCCTTATTCTGGCAATTAATGTAATATTTCACAGGCAATCCATGAAAATAATGAATATAGTGTGGGTACTTACCGGATTGTGGGGCCATTATTTCGCTTTGTTTGCTTATTATACTTTTGGTGTCCGAAAAGATAATATGGTGGCAACAGTACCTATGGAGAATATGAAAATGGATATGAAGATATCGATGGAGATGGATATGTCTGAAGTACGTCCACAATGGCAGTCTATCACTTTGTCGGCACTTCATTGTGGAGCCGGTTGCACTTTGGCGGATATTATCGGAGAATGGTTTACATACTGGGTACCTTTGCAGATAGGAGGAAGTTTAATAGCAGGTAGCTGGGCACTCGATTTTGTATTGGCATTGATTCTCGGTGTTTTCTTTCAATTTATTGCAATTCGCGAAATGGAAGCTATCTCTTTTCGTGAAGCTGTTTCTCGTGCCTTTAAGGCCGATTTTTTTTCATTATTAGCTTGGCAGGTAGGGATGTATAGCTGGATGGCTGTTGCTACTTTTATACTTTTTAAAGATGAATCTCTGGAAAAAACATCCTGGACATTCTGGTTTATGATGCAGATTGCCATGCTTTTGGGATTCATGGTGTCCTATCCGGTGAATGCATGGTTGATTAAATCGGGTATCAAAAAAGGAATGTAATTTCCGACTTCTGGAAAAACATCAAAAAGATGATTGATTATTGGTATATCTATGCATTTGCAGATACACATCTCCTTAAATATGTTATTATGAACCGACATCTTCTTTTTGATTGGTTTTCACAGCAGGCATTGCAGACTTTGCATAGCTATCGTGCCGTTATGTTCAGCCCTACGATGTTTTTGTGATTGTAAGGTGAAACATATTATCTTGACTGGTGGAACGGATACGGCCCGTAGCATAGCAAAAGCTATTCCGGCTACTCCGCTTTCGGCAGAGACCGGAGGGAAGAATGTCATTATTCTGACTACCTCGGGGGATCGTGATCATACTATTATGAATATTGTCATATCAGTTTTTGGTAATGCGGGACAGAAGTGTTCTGCTTGTTCGTTGTTGTTGGTTGAGCGTTCGGTATATGAAGATAAGAACTTCCAAAAGAAACTGATTGATGTGGCTACCAGCATGAAAGCGGGGAGTGTTTGGAATCCGGGTAATGTAGTGGGGCCAATGATAACGAATAAAAAATGAAAAATTACTGCAGGCATTGACATTGGAACTGGGAGAATCATGGTTAGTACCGTGCTTGTTCCCTTGAGATACCGATGAAAATATATAAGGCGGCTGCACAGGCTGACAAACATATTGCAGCGGCGCCTCCGGTGAAAAACGGAAGGGTAGAGCTGATACATTATATTAAGGAGCAAAGTATTGCCTTTGAATATCATAGATACGGAAGTATTTCGGAAGTACCCGCCTTTGAATAAAACTAATACTCTATGGTTTTGTTATCTAAATGCAGATAACAAAACCATTTTAATATAAAGAGTATGAGAAGAAAAATAATGATGGCAACATTGATTGTCATAGCTGTAAATTTTATCTGGAGTGGACAACCGGTAAAAGCATGTACGCGTGCAGTATATATTGGTCCGGACAATATGGTAATCACCGGGCGTACAATGGATTGGAAAGAGGATATTCAGTCTAACCTGTATCTTTTCCCTCGCGGTATCAAACGGGCCGGATATAATAAAGGAAATACGGTAGAGTGGATTTCGAAGTACGGTAGCATTGTAGCAACCGGATATGATATCGGTACTTGTGACGGCATGAACGAAAAAGGACTGGTTGCCAGCTTGTTATTCTTGCCGGAATCTATTTATGTCCGTCCTAATGATACTCGTCCTGTTATGGGTATCAGCATTTGGACACAGTATGTGCTGGATAATTTTGCTACGGTAAGTGAGGCTGTAGAAGAGTTGAAGAAACAGACTTTCCGTATTGATGCTCCGGATATGCCTAATGGTTCGGCATCTACATTGCACATGGCTATCACTGATGAAACGGGTAATTCCGCTGTTTTGGAATATATCGATGGAAATCTGATTATTCATGAAGGTAAGGAGTATCAGGTGATGACTAATTCACCCCGTTATGATCTACAGTTGGCTGTGAATGATTATTGGAAGGAAGTAGGTGGTTTAAATATGCTGCCGGGCACTAATCGTTCAAGTGATCGTTTTGTACGCGCTTCTTTCTATATTCATGCTATTCCGCAGACCTCAGATGCAAAAATTGCCGTACCGAGTGTGTTGAGCGTCATGCGTAATGTTTCTGTTCCTTTTGGAATTACGACTCCGGATAAGCCTTACATTTCTTCCACTCGTTGGCGTTCGGTTTCCGATCAAAAAAATCGGGTATACTATTTTGAGTCTACTTTAACTCCTAACCTTTTCTGGATAGATTTACATAAAGTCGATTTTAGTCCGAATGCAAGTATTAAGAAATTGTCTTTGACTCACGGAGAGGTTTATGCAGGAGATGTAGTGAAAGATTTCAAAGACAGTAGATCGTTTACATTTATGTTTGAATTACCCAAATAAAAATGTCTACCGAGGCAGATACAGATTAATACAGAATTCAACTAAAAAATTCTGTATTAATCTGTGTTATCCGCAGTGGATATATTATTTCTTTCCATATATCAGATGGAATTCTACTACAGCTTCAATTCCTTTTCTGAATATATCCAAAGAGAAGTTTTCGTTAGGAGAATGGATAGCATCCGATTCTAGGCCAAATCCCATTAATACAGTTTTTATACCTAACACCTGTTCGAAAGTTGATATAATAGGTATACTTCCTCCTCGGCGTACTGCCAATGGCTTTTTCCCGAAAGCAATTTCAAATCCTTTTTCCGCTGCCTGATAAGCAGGCAGTGATATGGGACATACATATCCCTGGCCTCCATGCATGGCAGTCACTTTTACTTCTACCGTAGCAGGAGCGATCTGCCGGATGTAGTCAGCAAAAAGTTTTGAGATCACATGATGATCTTGATGGGGAACCAGGCGGCATGATACTTTGGCATAGGCTTTGGAAGGGAGTACAGTTTTAGAACCTTCCCCGGTGTAACCTCCCCAAATACCACAAATGTCGAATGAAGGCCTGCAACTGTTTCTTTCGAGAGTGCTGTATCCTTTCTCACCGAAAAGTTCTTTTACTCCGATGGCTTCCTTATATTTTTCTTCATTAAAAGGGATGTGGGCAATCATTTCTCGTTCTGCTTGTGGAACTTCTTCTACAGCATCATAGAATCCGGGTATTGTGATACGTCCGTCAGTATCAATTACCTTACTTAACATACCACAAAGTACGTTGATCGGATTGGCTACCGCTCCACCAAAGTGTCCCGAATGGAGGTCACGGTTAGGACCTGTTATTTCGATTTCCCAGTAAGCCAGACCACGCAGTCCGGTGGTTAGTGAAGGAAGGTCGGCCCCCAACATACTGGTATCTGATACCAAGATAACATCGGCTTTTAGTAATTCTTTATGCTCTTCACAGAAAGCTTCCAGGCTTGGTGAACCAATCTCTTCTTCTCCCTCAAAGATAAACTTTACGTTATTCTCCAGCAGGTTGTATTTTACGAGATATTCAAATGCTTTCACCTGGATAAATGCTTGTCCCTTATCATCGTCGGCTCCGCGCGCCCAAATATGTCCGTCACGTATTTCCGGTTCGAACGGTTGGCTCTTCCACAGGTCGAGGGGCTCGGCAGGCATCACGTCATAATGAGCGTATATCAACACTGTTTTAGCATTCGGATCCACTATCTTTTGCCCAAATACAATCGGATTACCTTTCGAAGGCATAACGATGGCTTCGTCTGCTCCGGCCTTGAGTAGCAATTGTGTCCAGCGTTGTGCGCATGCCAGCATATCATCATGGTGTTCCGGCAATGCACTGATACTGGGAATACGGATGAGGCTGAACAAGTCTTCCATCATCGTCGATTCATTCTCTGCAATGTATTTCTGAATTTCGTTCACGTTCAATAGTTGTTAAAGTTGTGTCATTCTATCTAATAAATAATAGTCGAGTATGGTCATTGCTGCCATAGCTTCCACAATAGGCACTGCACGTGGCAATACACACGGGTCATGGCGTCCCCGGGCCTTTAGTGTTGTATCAATACCGTCTATGTTTACAGTTTCCTGCTCCATCAAAACAGTAGCCACCGGTTTAAACGCTACCCTGAAAAAGATGTCCTGTCCGTTGCTGATGCCTCCCTGTATACCTCCGGAGTGGTTGGTACGTGTTTCAATCCGGCCATTATTGTTGTAGAATACGTCATTTTGTTCCGATCCCTTTTGTTTGAGCCCCTTGAATCCGTCTCCATATTCAAAAGCCTTTGCGGCATTGATGCTTAGCATAGCATTGCCCAATGCAGCATGGAGCTTGCCGTATACGGGTTGCCCAAGTCCGATAGGACAACCTTTGATGACACAAGTCAGTACACCGCCAATGGTATCTCCTTCTCCTTTGATTTTGTAAATCAGGTCTTGCATTTCTTTTGCTTTCTCCGGATCGGGACAGCGCACCGGGTTAGTTTCGATCAAGTCCAGATCGTAATCCGTGTAATTACCTTCCAGTTTTATAGGACCTACCTGTGAAGTATATGCCGTGATGTGAATACCCAATTGGCGTAATGCTAATTTGGCCAATGCACCGCCTACTACCCTTGAAATGGTTTCACGTGCCGAAGAACGACCACCGCCACGGTGATCGCGGATTCCATACTTTACGGTGTATGTGTAGTCGGCGTGTGACGGACGGTATACTTTCTCCAGGTTATTGTAGTCATTAGAATGTTGGTTTTCGTTCCATACGATAAACCCGATAGGGCATCCGGTAGACTTTCCTTCGAAAATGCCTGAAAGGAATTCTACTTTATCAGCTTCTTTTCGGGAGGTAGTAATTACCGATTGTCCCGGACGACGGCGGTTTAGTTCTTGCTGAACAAACTCCTCATCGATGACGATACCTGCTGGAAATCCATCGATCACTCCTCCGATTCCTTTACCATGGGATTCGCCAAAGCTGGTTAGTCTGAAAATATTGCCAAATGAATTGAACATATTGAATAAGGCTTTAAAATTTAGTATATGCAAATATAACAATAAAATTCAGGAAAGAGTTGTTCTCTTGAGTTTTCCTTTATCCGTGGAAGATGAATCTTATTGTAATTGGCATCAAACATAGTCCGCTCTCTAATTATTCCGATAGAGGAAATTAGCAACTATAAAGGAACTTTATAATTAAAAAGAGAGCTGCATTAACTACATTTGATGATTTTTTATTTATTTTGCGCAACTGATATTGTTAGAAGCCGTGCAATATGTATAATGATGAACTTATTGAAAGTAGTAAGATAAAATGGCAGTCGTTTCTGAAAGGAGATGATGATGCCTATGCATGGCTATATTCCCGGTATGTTCAGCAACTCTATCAGTACGGATGCCGTTTTACGACGGATACAGAGATGGTGAAAGATTGTGTTCAAGATGTTTTTGTGAATGTTTATAGGCAGAAGGATAGGTACTCTTCTCCTCCGGATAATGTTAAAATCTACTTAATGTCTTCATTAAGAAATTCTATTTTTAATGTTTTCAATAAAGGGAATTTGCATGACACTTATATCTCCAATATCAATTATGAATTCGATTTGTCGGTTGAAGAAAAACTGATTGAGACAGAAGATGAAACCTCTCAGAAGCATACTGTTGCTCATTTGCTAAATACACTCTCTCCCAGACAGCGAGAGATTATTTACTATCGTTTTTTTGAAGGATTAGATTACAGTGCCATTTGTGAATTGATGGGGCTTAATTATCAGTCAGCCTATAATTTACTTCAGCGTTCTCTCTCCAGATTACGTGAAATGTATGGTATATTACCATTCTTTTTTCTATTTTAATATTCTGTTTATCAGTAGATAATAAAAAAGTAATAAAAAAAATCCATTTACACTGAGTAGATTTCGAAACTCTGTTTGTCTTTTTATGAAAAGAAGAAAAATGGAGAAAAATCACTATATACATTATACTGCTGCCGATTTGTTGAATGACGGGACTTTCCTGGATTCGATGCAACACCCTACGGAGCAAAGTGAAAAGTTCTGGTCACAACTGGAAAAGGAAAATGAAACTTTTGCCGGAGAATTACGTATGGCCCGAAGCTTTTTAATGGCTGTGGCGGAAAGCCCTCAAAAACGGATGACAGACGATGAAGTGGGGACACTTTGGGAGCGAATTAGCCGGCAGGTAGCGATGGAAAAAAGAGTGAAAAGAAAAAAACAGTTGCTTTTCTTACGTGTGGCCGGGATTGCTGCTTGCATATCAGTGTTGGCATTGAGCAGTTACTTTGTTTTTTCACTTATTTCATTTTATGAAGAAAGTTCTTGTTACAGTTTGGCCGGTATTTCCGAGCCGGATAGCAGTAATGACATACAGCTGATTTTATCGGAAGGACGTAAGTTGGTTATGGATGGGAAAGAAAGCAGGTTGCACTACAAGGAAGGTGGTAAGATAGCTATTAGTTCCGGAAAGACCCAATTGGACGAAGAAAATGAAACCGGTTACAATCAATTAATTGTTCCTTCGGGGAAACGTTCTTTCATAACTTTCTCCGATGGTACCCGAGTAGCCGTAAATGCCAATACCCGTATAGTATACCCGTCAGAGTTTTCGGGACATAAGCGGGAAATTTATGTGAATGGAGAAGTCTATCTTCAAGTATCTCCTGATAAAAAGCATCCTTTCGTTGTGAAAACCAATCGCATGGAAGTAGAAGTGTTGGGTACGGAATTTAATGTAAGTGCTTACGATTTTACAAAAAATCAATCGGTGGTTCTAGTATCAGGTAAAGTAGAAGTGGATACATATAAATATCCTAAAAAAGTTCTGAAGCCCAATGATATGTTGACTTATGACGGACAAGACGACGGGCTACGGGTAAATACAGTAGATGTGTCTGAATATATAAGTTGGGTGGATGGTTATTATTGTTTCAACCATGAGAAGATTGAAATCATAACCGAAAAGCTATCTCGATATTATGGAAAGCGTGTCATACCTGATTCCGGATTGATAGGATTGACTTGTAGTGGTAAGCTCGATTTACGAGACGATTTACGGGATGTTCTGGAAGTATTAAGTAAAACTATACCTGCACAAATAGAGACCAGAGATAATTATTTTTTATTAACCAAGTGATTTTTAATACTATGAAACAAGGACCTTAAATTTTAAAAGAAAGGGTTGGATAATACCCTCATATCATCCAACCCCTGATTAGATTAAACTACGTAAAAACAAATTTGTTAATCAAATCGTACAAATGTATGAATAATCATGGAATTTTTAGTCTCGATAGGACTAAAGTAAGAACTTTATTATTAATAAAAAGTATTTTTTTGTTTTTGTTATTCACTTTTGCATTCGAAATGGCTTATGCTTCAAGTGTTTACTCTCAAACCAAAGTCTTTACTATGCAATCTGCCGAGAAAACCGTATTACAGGTTTTTAAAGAAATAGAGAAGAATAGTGAGTTTATAATCTTTTATAGAGACGGTGTTATTGACTTAAACCGGAAGGTTAGTGTAAATGTGGTTAACCAGTCTGTTGATAAAATACTGGAGCAGTTACTGGCACATACCGATAATGGTTTCACCATTAAAGACCGTCAAATAATCATTTATAAAAAAGAGACTTCTGCGACACCTTCGGTTTCACAGCAAAAAAACAAAATTAAAGTAACCGGGGTTGTTACTGATGCAAAAGGTGAGTCTATCATCGGTGCTAACGTTGTCGTAAAAGGGAATCCTACCATAGGTGCCATTACCAATATGGAAGGACGTTATGAAGTGATGCTTCCCTCGGACGATGTCATTTTATTGGTTTCATATTTGGGATATAATACCGAAGAAATCAAAGTAAAGGGACGTCGTAATATCAACGTTGTTTTGCATGAGGACTCAAAAGCACTCGATGAAGTAGTGATAGTTGGTTACGGTAAGCAGAAGAAGGAAAGTGTGGTGGTCTCCATGAGTTCTATCAAGCCCAAAGATATTGTTGTTCCTTCCCGCAGCCTTAATAATAGTCTTGCCGGTCAGGTAGCAGGTCTGATCGCCGTACAACGTTCTGGAGAACCCGGTTATGACAATGCTGAATTCTGGATTCGTGGAGTCAGTACTTTTGCCGGGGGAACTTCTCCGCTCGTACTTGTCGATGGAGTGCCGAGAAATATGAGCGATATTGAACCGGATGAAATAGAAACATTTTCTGTTCTGAAAGATGCAGCTGCTACTGCTATTTACGGCGCAGAAGGAGCTAACGGTGTAGTATTGGTGACTACTAAACGTGGCCGTGTTGAAAAAGCTAAAATATCTTTTAAGACCGAACACACCATTTCATCACCTACCCGCCTTCCTGAGTTTGTAGGTTCTGCCGATTATCTTAGTTTATATAATGAGGCATTGCGTAATGATGGTGAAGGACCGCAGTTTTCAGATGAACTGATAGCCCATTACCGTAACAACGACGATCCGGATTTGTATCCCAATACCAATTGGATTGACGAACTTCTCCGGAAGAACACCTTTAGTCATCGCTATACACTCAATGTACGCGGCGGTACTGAGAAAGCCAAGTATTTTGTGTCGGGAGCCTATTATAACGAAAGCGGATTATTCAAGAACAGGCCAAATGGGATTTATGATACCAATATTGGTATAGACCGTTTTAACTTGCGTTCGAATATCGATATGGCTGTATCTTCCACCACTACTGTAGGGGTAGATCTCGCTATGCAATACCTTATTAATAATTATCCGGGAACGGGTACTTCCACCATTTTCCGTTCTATGTTAATCACGCCTCCTTATGCTTTCCCCGCAGTGTACAGTGATGGTACCGTAGCCACGTATGCCCAGGAAAGAGATGCGAACATGCGTAACCCTTATAACTTATTAATGAATTCCGGGTATGCCAAAGAATATAGGACAGGTATACAATCGAAAGTAAATGTCAACCAGAAACTTGATTTTATTACTAAAGGTTTGTCTGCAAACTTAAATGTAAGTTATGACTACGATAGTGAGATGATTATTCGTCGCGAGTATAATCCGACACGATACCATGCCACAGGCCGTGATGAATTAGGGCAGCTGATTTTTTCCACAGTAGTATCGGGTAATCCGGATATTCAAGATCCCAAAAACAGTGCGACATCTGCTACCAAGAAAATTTATATCGATGCATCTATCAACTATAAGCGTACATTTGGAAAGCATGATGTGGGAGCAATGTTACTATATATGCAAAAAGAAACGCAACAGCATAATGTTCCCCTTCCATTCCGTAAGCAAGGATTCGTAGGACGTGCTACATATGGCTATGATGGGCGTTACTTTATTGAAGGTAATTTTGGTTATACCGGTTCTGAGGCATTTGCTGAAGGCAATCGTTTTGGCTTTTTTCCGGCAATAGGTGCTGCTTATTACCTTTCCAATGAATCATTTTATCCGGAAGCAATAAAAAAAGTGGTAAATAAACTAAAGCTAAGAGCGTCTGTCGGGCGGACTGGTAACGATAAAACCGGACAGGAACGTTTTTTGTATCGTCCCACTTTTACTACCAATGCCGGCGGATTTACGCAGGGTATCGGTGATACGGGCGGAACTAACGGAATTGGTAACGGAATTGTTGAAGGACGTTTCGCCGCTCCTTATCTGGCTTGGGAAATTGAGGACAAGCAGAATTACGGTTTCGATCTGGGACTGTTTGATAACCGCATCGATATTATCTTCGATTATTTCCGTTCTGAACGTAGGGATATTTTGTTACAGCGTCGTACTGTTCCACAATTGGGCGGGCTTCGTCAAGACCCGTGGCAGAATTTTGGTAAAGTACGTAATCAGGGTATAGATATGTCGATGAATCTCAATCAACAGATAGGTAAACTGAAACTTAGTGCTCGGGGAACCTTTACTTTTACCCGGAATAAAATTCTTGAATATGATGAACTACCTCAGAAGTATGGATATCAAGCTGTTACCGGTACAAGAGTTAGTGAGAATACTCTTTATATAGCCGACCGCCTTTATACAGAAGACGATTTTATAGTCAGTACCAATGCTAACGGATTGAAAACCTATAAACTCCGTTCGGAACTTCCACGTCCTACTTTAGGAGGACTGATTGGCCCGGGTGATATCAAATATGTCGATGTAAATGGTGATGGCGTGATTGACTCTTATGATCAGGTAAGAGGAGTGGGTAATCCGAGTACTCCTGAAATTATTTATGGATTTGGTCTTAACGCTGAGTACAAAGGCTTCTATGCGAGTATCTTTTTTCAGGGAGCAGGCAATACATCTGTTCTTCTGGGAGGAGCCACTTCCGAAGGGTGGTATCCGTTCTCTTGGGGCGTCGACCAGTCCAATTATCGCACGTTTGCTTTAGACCGCTGGACTGAAAACAATCCCAGTCAGGATGTTATTATTCCGCGTTTGCATAAGAACAATGCCAATAATGCCAATAATCGGGTGGCAAGCACTTGGTGGTTGCGTAATGGTTCCTTCTTACGACTGAAAAATATAGAGTTCGGTTATCAGCTTCCTAAGAAATTTATGGATAAGATTGGTTTTGAGGCTGCCCGTATTTATATTATGGGATATAACCTTGCTGTGTGGGATGACATTAAATATTTCGATCCGGAAGCCGGTAATGCCAATGCGGGTTTGAATTATCCTTTGCCCCGTACTTTCACTCTCGGTTTAGACTTTACATTCTAAAAAGACAAAATTGATTAATAAATAGAAAGATGAAAAAGCAAAATTCTATATACACTTTGTTGATAGCGCTATTGTGCTTTGTTAGTTCTTGCGACTATTTGGGAGTTTCCGATCAACTTGCAGGAGGTTTGCAGAATACCGAACAGGTGTTTGATAATGTATCGTATACAAAGAGATGGTATGCCAATGTTTTTGCCGGTATCCCCGATTATTCAGGGATTAACAGCGTGAATGTGGGAGCTTTCAAAAATCCCTGGACGGGTATGTGTGATGAGCTGGTCGTTGGGTATGGAAACTCTTCCAAATACAATAATTCGGATAGAAATGCTGCCAACATGGGTTTTCATCGTTATGGTGACTGTTACAAATACATTCGTCAGGCTAATATTTTTTTGCAGAAAGCACATCCGATAATGACTACGGGAACCCAAGGAGACCAGTTGTTGGAAGACGAGCTGACACAGATGAAAGCCAATGTGCGTTTTATGCGGGCATTTTATCACTATTTGTTGTTTGAACAATACGGTCCGATCATCTTGGTAAAGGACAAAATATACAATGCGACTGAGGATCAGGATGTACCCCGGAATACAGTAGATGAAGTAATAGAGTATATTGATTCCGAGCTCACAGCTGTTGCTTCTGAATTGACTCAGGAGCCTATTTTTGAAGATAAGGACTATCGTGCCTGGCCGACTAAAGGAGTTGCTTTGGCTGTTCGGGCAAAATTGTGGTTGTATGCTGCAAGTCCTCTTTTAAACGGTGGATACCGCGAAGCTCTGTCGGTGACAAATCCGGATGGTACCCGTCTGTTTCCTGATTATGACGCCGGTAAGTGGGAGAAAGCTCTTGCTGCTTGTAAAGACTTTATTGACTATGCTGAGGCCGGAAGATATGAATTATACAAAGAGTATAAAGACGATAACGGTGCTGTCATTGATCCGGATAAGTCTGTGTATAATCTGTTTCAGAAATATACACATGAGATTATCTGGGCTACGGCAAATAATGATTGGGGGGGAATGAATGGTGATGCTTTCGACCGTCGTATTGCTCCCCGTTGCGAAAAAAATGGCTTAGGTTCCACTGGAGTTACTCAGGAACTGGTCGATGCTTTTTATATGAAAGACGGTTTCCCTGTTTCGGCTACAGCCTATTTGCCGCAGTCTACACTTTATCAGGAAGAAGGATATGGGACTTACAAAGATCAGAATGATAACTTTTCTAAGAAGTATACCAATGTGACTGTCAGCAATCGCTATCTCAATCGTGAACCTCGTTTTTATAATACAGTCTTTTTCAATGGACGTCAATGGCCAGTAAGCTGTAATCAGGTATTATTTTACAATGGTGGTAACTCCGGCGTACAGGAAGGACAGGCTACCCTGACCGGTTATATGCTTTTCAAACGTTTCAATCGTTCGGTCAGTTTAACTAATCCGGGAGTAGCCTCCCAGTTCCGTCCCTCTATTATTTTCCGTTTGGCAGATTTCTATTTGATGTATGCTGAGGCAGCCAATGAAGTCAATCCTAATGACGCGAGAGTTTTGAAATACCTCAATCTGGTGCGTGAGCGTGCAGGACTCCCCGATATAGAGACTTTGAATCCGGCTATTCGTGGTAATCAGGAATTGCAACGGGCTGCCATTCAACGTGAACGCCAGATTGAACTGGCCACAGAGGGGCAGCGCTATTTTGATGTGAGAAGATGGATGATTGCTGATAAAAACGGGGAAGGTCGTCAGAATGGCTATGTGCACGGAATGAATGTACGCGGTGAGTCGAATGATAAAGAAGATTTCAATCGCATAGTGGAAGCAAGCCAGATTGTATTTAACCGGAAAATGTATCTGTATCCCATGCCTGATTCCGAAATGAGAAAGACCAAGAATCTGGTACAGAATCCGGGATGGTGATTTTTGAATAAATAAAAAAGATGTACTTATGAATAGATTTAATTACATAGGAATGTTAGCTTACGTCGCACTGTCTATGAGCAGTTGTGATGATAGTTTTGATGTAAGTTCCAAAGCCGATGGGGTTTTGGCTGTTTCTCAGGAAGGGTTTAATACATTGCAATCTTATAATGTAGGCGAAAAGTATACAGCAGATTTATGGATACAGCAGGGGGGCTTGAAGTCAACTGCCAGTGTAGTAAGTTTTTCTGTGGACAAAGCTTTGCTCGATTCAATGAATATTGCCGATGGAACCTCATATGAACTTCTTCCTGCTGACTGTTATCAATTAACAAAAAGTTCTGTCGATATTCCCGCAAACGAAAGGCTGTTGAAAGGTGAGCTCACTTACGACCCGGCTAAGATACAAGAGCTCTCCGGATATGATCATTTGAAATATGTGTTGCCTTTACGTGCTACATCCAGTGGAATGCCTTTTGTTTCAGGACGTTCTGTTTTATTGTTGGGTTTTAAAGTTTCAGAGCCGATTGTAACTATTATGAATGCCGGAGTAGAAGAGATCAACCTGGCAGAAGTAAAGGAGTTACCTGTACAGATCGGGGTCCCATTCACCAATAAATGGGAAATCAGCTGTCGCTTGGAAAGCCGCCAGTCGGTGATTGATGCCTATAATACGGCTCACGGTACTTATTTCAGCATGCTTCCGTCCGATGCCTATGTGACTCCCGAAACTCCGATTCTTCATAGTGGAGTAAATCAGGTTACAGCAACTTATAAACTGAAAGACGATATCCTGCCGGGAAATTATATGTTACCCGTGCAAATAGCAGAGGTAACTTCTGATGCTACTATACGGGCTGATAAGGATGTTTATGCAGCTTATAGCATTATTAAAGAAGGGGATAAACTTTCTAAAACAGATTGGAAAATTGTATCGTTCACTACCGAAGAGGCTTCGGGTGAAGGCAGCAATAATGGACATGCCAAACATTTAATTGACGGAAATGTCGAGACTTTCTGGCATTCGCGTTGGCAGGGAGGATCTGATCCTTTACCTTATGAAATAATTATCGATATGAATCATCGGGTCAAAATAGCTCAGATAGAGTTGTTGCCACGTGGGCGAGGAAGTAATAATCCGATAAAGGTGGTACGTTTTGAAGCCAGTGAAGACGGGACGAATTGGGAATCGATCGGTCAGTTTGGTTTTACGAATCAGGATGCCGCACTAAAATATTATGTAAAATCATCCACGGCACGCTATATCAAATTGGTCATTCCGGATGGGGTGGGTAATGGTACAGTAGCTGCGATTCGTGAATTGGATGTAAGGGGTACAGTCGTCAACTGATCTAAATAAATTAATAATGCGAGTTAATAGTTGTAAATTCAATTATTAACTCGCATTTATATTTTAGTGTAATGTCATCAGATTGTTTTCATGCTACCAAAGATATACCGTATACAACTTTTGACTTAGTAATTATTTTACAATGATCTTCTATAAAAATGTTATTAATATGCACTTCTGTTGGGAAATAAATAAATTCAAAAGTACTTGAGAAAAGTTCCTGTAGAACTTGGAAAGTTTTATGCATTATACATACAGATGCTACCTTTTAGATTGTGAAGTTAACAGTTTTAAAAGTTCGTAATAAATGGTTCTTTTTCGTGGCAAATATACTAATAACTTTAATAAAACAATTATTTAAGCATATCTTTTTTTAAAATATCGTAATTATGACTCTAAAAGTTCCTTTCTATAAGATGGCTTTCTATACTATTTACTATCAATGATTTGACCATCTAGCTTTTGATTATATACTTTTTCATAGAAAATATCCAGGGGTGGAAAATAGGTATATTTCTTTAGGATTTTGAACTACACTTTACAATTTCTCCTTTTCGTTTATATCGTTTACCTGTTTATTTCATAGGTTTTTTCTTTTCTTAAGTTCTACAGGAACTCTGATAAAATCAGCCGTTTTGTGCAAATTAATATCAGCATGGTTCAGTATAGATGAAGTATAAACCATATTTATTACGCCTATGAAAACATAAGAAAGACCCGATCCCAGACAGAACTATGCATCGATAGATGGATAGTATCTCTTTTCTTGAAAATTAATTTTAAAACCTACACAACAAAAAAGATTTAAGCTTATGAGAAAACCTTTTATGCTAATATCAGTTTTACCGATAACTGTTCATATTAGTCATGATACCGATACTGGCAGTAATCGTATCGGTGGGATACCAGAAAAATATGCGTTTAAGAATAAAGTATTAAGATCAATTTGCTTTGTTCTGTTTTTATTATCTATCGGACTCAATTCAGCCTTTGCCCAAGTCCGTAATGCCGCCGGACTTGTGGTGGATGAGAATGGCCAGCCCTTGATTGGAGTACAAATTAAATTGGAAGGAACTACTACAGGAGTTATTACCGATGTAGATGGCAATTTTTCGATAAATGCCAAAAAAGGGGACATACTTCTTTTTTCGTATGTGGGCTACGAGCCACAGCGGATAACCTATAAAGGTGAAAAAATTTTGGCTATAAAAATGCTTCCAAACACCGAATTGTTGGATGAAGTAGTGGTAATTGGTTACGGCAAACAGAAAAAAAATAGTGTAGTAAGTTCTATTAATGCCATCGGGCCTAAAGAACTGGCAGTATCATCTAACAGAAATCTGACTAATTCCTTGGCCGGACAGGTGCCGGGCCTGATTGCCGTTCAACGTTCGGGTGAGCCGGGATATGATAACTCTGAGTTTTGGATTAGAGGTGTAAGTTCTTTTAAGGGAGGTACGAATCCGTTGGTTTTAGTTGACGGTGTGCCTCGTAATATGCAAGATATCGAACCCGACGAGATTGAATCGTTTACTTTGCTGAAAGATGCTGCTGCGACGGCTGTATATGGGGCAGAGGGTGCCAACGGAGTTATTTTGATCACTTCTAAGCGTGGAAATTCACAGAAGCCCAAAATATCTCTTCGTGCCGAGTCCACTTTGCTTACTCCGACTCGTCTACCTAAATTCATGAATTCGGTGGAGACACTCGATCTGTATAATGAAGCTTTAAATAATGAAGGAACAGCCAGTATACGCACAGCGGAAGAAATTGCCATGTATGGTCCGGGAGCCGATCGTGATCTTTATCCCGATACCGACTGGTTGAAGGAGATGTTGAGAGAGCATACTTACAATATGCGTTATACTCTTAATGTAAGGGGAGGTTCCGAACGTGCGCGTTATTTTGTTTCCGGAGCGTTTTATCAGGAGAACGGTATCTTTAAAGAAGGTAAGAAAAACGAGTATGACAATAATATCGGGCTAAAACGTTATAATTTACGTAGTAATATTGATTTTGATGCAACGAAAACGACTTTAGTAAAAGTAGATATAAGTGGGCAATATTTGCAGACAAACTATCCGGGGACAAGTACAAATACTATTTTTAATTCGATGTGCCGCACCCCGTCTTACCTGATGCCTGCTGAATACTCAGACGGGACAATTGCCGGACATCCGCGTCCTTCGGGTAATCGGGTGAATCCGTATAACTTGCTTATGAATTCCGGATATGCCAAAGAATGGAGAACATCTATCCAGTCGAAACTGGAAGTAGACCAAAAATTAGACTTTATCACCAAAGGACTGAACTGGAAAGGTCTGATCAGTTTCGATGCAGACATGAAATATATAGCAAAACGTACAAAGACACCTACTCAATATCTGGCGACCGGACGTGATGAAAACGGTGGATTGCAATTTAAGAAAGTAGTGGAAGGCAGCGACGTATTGACCGAGAAACTGGAAAACTCTTCGAATAAAAAGATATATTTTGAGACTTCGTTCAACTATAACCGGACTTTTGCGCAGAAACACGATGTGACTGCCATGGTTCTTTACATGCAAAAAGAGACTCAATATCATAATAATGCTCTACCTTACAGAAAGCAGGGACTTGTGGGACGTGCTACATATGGCTATGACGGGCGTTATTTTATAGAAGGAAACTTCGGTTATACAGGTTCCGAAACCTTTGCCAAAGGATATCGTTTCGGCTTTTTCCCGGCAATGGGATTGGCATGGTATGTCAGTAACGAACCCTTTTATCCGGAGGTATTGAAGAAGGTGGTCAATAAGTTGAAATTTAGATTTTCTATCGGCCGTACGGGAAATGATGATACCGGTGGCGACCGTTTCTTGTATCGTGGTACGATGAAACAGGATAATGGAGGATATGATCTCGGTTTCAGCGATACGGGAGGTATGGGAGGTATTGGTAATGGAATAACCGAAGCCCGGTTTGAAGCTCCTTACCTTTCATGGGAAATTGAGGAAAAGAAGAATTACGGTATTGATCTCGGGTTATTCGACAACCGTATTGATTTGCAAGTTGACTATTTCAATAATAAGCGTAAAAGCATTTTGTTGCAGCGTAATACAGTGTCTAATGTAACCGGCTTCCAGCAGATGCCTTGGCAGAATTTCGGTATTGTGAAGAATCATGGAGTGGATGCCAGTCTGACCCTTAACCAGAAAATAGGGCAGGTCAATCTGAGTGCACGTGGAAACTTTACGTTTGCCCGTAATGAAATTATCGAATACGATCAAGTGCCACAGGTATATCCTTGGTTGGAGAAAAGAGGCATCCGACTCAACTCAAATAAACTATATATTGCCGAGGGGCTGTATACATATGATGACTTTATCATCAATGGTGAGGGGCTCAACCGTACTTATGAATTAAAACCCGGAGTCGTTTCCGGCCTTTCAAGCGGTGTGCGTCCGGGTGATATCAAATACAAAGACCTGAACGGTGATGGTAAGATTGACAGTAATGACCAGAAGGAAGATGTAGGAAATCCTACTGTTCCCGAAGTGGTCTATGGTTTTGGATTTAATGCTGAATGGAAAGGTTTTTATGCAGGTATCTTTTTTCAGGGAGCCGGTAACACTTCGACAGTATTGGGAACCGGAGCTGACGCAACTTTTTTCCCTTTCCAGTGGGGAGTTGAAGAATCTGCTGTGCGTTCGGTGGTAGCCGATCGCTGGACAGAACAGAATCCGAGTCAGAATGTAATGTTTCCCCGTATGCATAGTAACAACTTCCAGAATAATACGGTAGCCAGTACGTGGTGGTTGCGTGACGCAAGTTTCCTGAGACTGAAGAACATCGAATTAGGTTATAATTTTGATAAAAAGTTGCTGAAAAAGTTGAATATAGAGGCATTACGTTTCTATGTGCAAGGAAACAATCTGTGTGTATGGGATCATATTAAAATGTGGGATCCCGAACAAGGAAACAGCAATGGAGGATTCCCTTATCCTTTGAACCGTACATTTACTTTTGGTCTTGACTTTACATTCTAACTAAATTAATAATAGTATTTATATGAAAGTATTTAAGAATTTATCCACCTATATACTGGCACTTGGATTTAGTGCGACTCTCTTTTCCGGTTGTGAAGATTATCTGAATGTTTCTGATGATCTGGCTGCGGAGATGACTATGGAAGAAGTTTTTAATAACACAAGTTATGCACGTCGGTTTCATCGCTACATCTATACGGGTATTCCCGATGTGTCAAACATCATTATAACGAGTGCTTATGCCGATCTGACCGGTTTGGACAATCCCTGGCCGGCTGTTTCTGATGAATTGAAATCTGCACAGAACAATGTGAAGACGATTCCGACAATCGGTTATCATGCCGGATCGGCAACTTTGTCACGCTGGAGTCTTTATAAGCAGATACGACAGGCGAATGAGTTCATTGCCTATGCCCACGTTATTCCGCAGAATGGCGATGTGGCTGACTTTATTGATGAAAAAGAACTGGCTCTTTTGAAAAATGAAGCACGTTTCTTACGTGCCTATTATCATTACCTGTTGTTTGAGTTATATGGCCCAATTCCTATTATGACCGAAATTGCTGATCCCTCGGCCGCTGATTTGGACTATTACAGAAATTCGGTAGATGAAGTAGTCGCTTTTATCGATAAAGAACTTAATGAATGCTATGACCTACTTCCGGAGAAAGAACTGAATCCGGATGGCACCATCAATAATGAGCGTGCGGCAGCGCCAACCAAAGGGGCGGCATTGGCTATCTTGGCTAAATTGCATGTATATGCGGCAAGTCCGTTGTTCAATGGTGGTTATCCCGAAGCTATTGCTTTGAAGGATAATCAAGGCAAGCAACTTTTCCCGGCAAAAGATGACACGAAATGGAAGACTGCATTGGATGCTTTACAACGTTTTATCGATTATTCAAAGGGACGCTACTCTTTATACCAAGTAATGAAAAATGGTGAAATCGATCCGGCTGAGTCACTTTATCAGTTGTTTCAGGTAAGCGTTAACAATTCCGAAGCTGTTTGGCAAAGTAGTAAGAACTCCTGGGGAGGCGTAAATGGTGAGGGTCGTGAGCGTAGATGTACACCGCGTGCAATTTTTAGCGGATTCAGTTGTGTCGGAGTCCTCCAGGAAGCCATCGATGACTTTTTGATGAGTGATGGCAAGAGCATTGAAGAATCGGGTTTGTATAAAGAAGAGGGCATTGGTGAAGACGGTATACCGAATATGTATAAGAACCGTGAACCTCGTTTTTACCAGGATATAACTTATTCCGGCAAAGTATGGCAAAAAACAGATAAGAAAATTTATTTTTATAAAGGAATGCCTGACGATAATTCTAAAGCAGATATGAGTTATTCGGGATACTTACTTTATAAAGGCATGAACCGTGACTTGTTGAATCAGGGAAACAATCCGAAATCCAAATATCGCGCAGGTATGTTGTTCCGTTTGGCCGATTTCTATTTGTTATATGCAGAAGCTTTGAATCATGTAAATCCGGGTGATGCACGCATCATTCAGTATGTGGACAGTGTTCGTTATAGAGCCGGTATTCCTTTGCTGAAAGATATTAAGCCGGAAATTATCGGTAACCGGGAGTTGCAGGAAAAAGCGATCCGTCACGAGCGTCGTATCGAATTGTTTGCCGAAGGACAACGCTATTTTGATGTGCGCCGTTGGATGTGTGCTGAAGAGGAGGGTTATAAACAAGGTGGTCCGGTTCATGGTATGGATATGAATGCTACCGATCTTGAAGGTTTCATGAAACGTACTGCTTTTGAAACTCGTATTTTTGAAAAACGTATGTATCTGTATCCCATTCCGTTGGCAGAGATACAAAAGTCAAAAAAACTGGTACAGAATCCCGGATGGTAAGAGAAAATACACACAATAGGTATCCGCTATAGATGAAACCGGGTTGTAGGCAGATGGACTTTACATTTGTTTACAACCCGGTTTTTGTGATCATGATTCCAGTAGTGAACTATTATTTGAACTTGTAGAATACAAGTACGGGATTGTCGTCTTCTTTTATATCTCTATATGCTTCCAGTTTCCATTTTTTTATTGCTTGTGGAGATAACCGATTTAGCTCTTCGCATATCCATGAAGCTTCTACCGGGTTTATGAGGGTGTTTTTATAAGTTTGTCTTGCCCACCAGAAACAGAATTCTTCCGGATTTTTTTGGATAGCATTTGCGTTGGTCAGATAAGTTTTTGCTTTCTCTTTGCAATAAAAAGATGAATATACTTTACCCTTGAATCCAAAATCGACATGTAGCCATTGATCGGTTTCTTGAAAGTTGATCATTTGGATAACCGATTCATTGATTTGATTGATTTCATCCGGTGACATGTTTTTACTGAAATCAAGTTTTCCATGATATTTTTTTTTCCCGAAATCGTATTGGTATCGTGGAGAAACTTTACCTAAAGAATCTATTTGATAAATATAATAGTCTCCAAAGATAGGCTCTATTAATATTAAGTTTTTGTAAGTTGAGAATCTATAAAGGGCACCTCCTGCGGGATGTGTAATGGGAAAGTAGCCTTCTGTAATTTGTATAGAACTATTTACACGATATAGCATTGAGCGCTTGGGGCTGGCATCTTTGATACCTAAAGTCCCTCCCCACAAAAAGTATCCACCTGATGGAGCGGCACAGAAATTAGAGGGATTACATTCATATTTATCCAATAAGTCAAATCGAGATGTGGATATGTGCTGTCCGTCAAGGGTATAGCGTTCTATTTTTTTAAAATCAAGAATTTCTATTTCTTTCTGATCGTTGACATAAAAATCTCTAAGAGAAAGATATTCTCCCGGTCCTTCCCCTTGCCTGCCAATCTGCCTTATCAGCTTTCCATTATTATTGAATATTAATAATCTCTTGCGATCGTCATTGATGATAATTAATGAATCATATACTATAAAGTGGAAAATATCAGCTATTTCATATCCTTGTTTGGTTTCTAATGGTAACAATTTTATTTCTGAAAATAATGAATCTATAGGAGTACTTATATTAAGATTTTCAGGAATCGAAATTGATGTTATCTGCAAAGAAGATGATTCCTTACTTTTCCTGCTGTTATTACATGAAAGTAATAGAAAGAAAAGTAAGGAATATAAAAGGACTTTTGTCTTCATGGAATTAGTGGGATTAATCAAAAGCAATAACCATTAATGCAGGCTGTATTGTAACAGCCGCCTTGGCCATAATCACAATAAAAAGTGACTCCCCAACCTCCCATTGTATTTATACAAGGTCTACAGGCTGTAGTGAGATTTTCTTGTGCCCATTCCATATTAGCTAATGCTTCTATATTAGCTAATATGATATTTGTCTTTCTTGCTTCTTTGTGAGAGTTTAGATTAAAACTTATCACCAAAGTGATTATACCTGTAATAAATAATGAAGTGATCAGATGTAGCTTTCTTTTTTTCATAATACAAATATTTAAGAGGTTAATATTTTTTTTCGTAAGATAGTTGCTTTTTTATCAAATCTTTTATTTTTAAAGTTAAAAAAACGTAATGCTCTTTATTGAGGATTATATAATTTTAGCACTTATTTAAGTTCTCCTTGAATAAATTTTCAGATTGGTTCTATCGAGCTGTTTTGAGTTTCCTTTCGGTCTATGTTCTCCGTTTTTGTGAGGAGTATAGCAGGCTCTGTGACTTTTTCGATTGACATTCGTCTATGCTTTGAGATTAGTTTAAGTAATGCTTAGAAAACAATCTCTTGGTACGCATTATGCTGACTTAAAGAGGTGATACAACATGTTTTTATGATCACTTACAATCTGTCATTTTGTATTTTAAAAATGCGTAGAAACGCTTTTTACGGTCCGAAGGAGATGAACTGAATAAAAACGCATGGATTTTGAGATAGTATAATTCACGCGTCTTGTGATTGGATGATATCTTGATTATAAAGAAGAGCTTTTTGTTTTGTATGGTAATAAAATGAAAGGCAGAAATATTAGAAAGATTTCAAAATGCTATTTGTGTGATACTCGTTTGTGATTGGATTCTAGAAGAAAATACTCTTTTTCGAGGGCCATTTATTCTGTTTTCTACGACGTGGCCTTGCTTTTCTTTCTGGAAGACAGATATCGTGGAAGCAGGAAGTTAACTTCCTGCTCTCACGATGTTAACTTTCTCTTGGTAAGAAGTTTGTTTTTTATCTTTACGATGTTAACTTCCTGTTTCCTGCTTCCGGATTTCAGGGTATAAACAGACCCGATATTTACATTTTGTTTGCCGATTCGCTCCTGTTTCGCCGTTTTTGGTAAAATGAATAGTTAGTATAAAATGGCTTTTTGCAATTTTTTAATACGGATTTCGGAATATTGCTTTTATAATGTCAATCGGTAAGTATGAGTACGGACAGTGCTTTCAATGGCTATGGCTATCTAAGCCCTTATGCAGATACCTGCTTTTATAGAGATGAGAAAAACGGTTTGTTTGAAAACTGTCACAACTTATTTATTGCAATTACTAAAACCGTTTCTTAAAATTTTGAGATTATTATTATTATTTGTTACTTTGTCAATGCCTTTTTATTAACTAATACTTTAAAATGAAGGAAACCACAATGTATTCGAATCTTGAATCGGTAGAACAATTATTTCGGCAATATTATAAGGTGTTGCGGGTATATGCGTTCCGTTTTGTGAATGATTGGGATATTGCAGAAGACGTAGTGCAGGATGTTTTTGTTGCTTTATGGAATAAACGTACAGATATTGAATTTGATGGCGCGGTAAAAGCCTATCTTTTTAAGGCTGTCTATAATAAATCGCTTAATATCCTTTCCAGTAAGAAATATACCGAAGAAGAATCCGTAGAACAATTTTCCGATCAAATCGAAGCACTGCAAATTCTGGAGAATAATCAGGAAAACTCGTTGTTCATGAAAGAACTCCAGAGTGAAATTGAAACTTTTATCGAAACACTTCCTACGCAGGTAAAAAAGGTATTTATATTAAGTAGAAGCTATGGTCTGAAAATAAAGGAAATCTCCGTTCAGCTCGATCTTTCTCCAAAAACCGTAGAAAAGTATTTGACCCGTGCTTTGTTGGAACTACGTACTCATCTTAAAAACAAGGATTTAATGAGTCTTTTATTCTTGCTTTATCTCTGCTCGAAATAATATTCTTAAAAAAAAGTATGTTTTGGAGGAGGGTTTTTTAAATTTCACTTGTATTACTAATAGAGGAGCTAAAAATGAAGAATGAAATTAAAGACATAAATGAAGTTATCATACGTTTTCTGGATGGTACGGCTACCGGTGAAGAGAAAGTTTTTCTGTTCAACTGGCTGAAACAATCAGAAAAGAACCGGAATGAATTTTCCGAAGTCCGTGATTTATGGCTTTTAGGCAACACGATAGCTACCGACGATCTGGAAACAGAGATAGCGCTAGAGCGATTTAAAAATCGGATACAGTCAACAGAATCCGGTTTACGTAAAAACAGATTCGTTTTCCGGAAACACTTCGTTCCGTTCTTGCGTGTGGCAGCTGTCTTTTTGATGTTATTTACTGTAGGGTCTGTCTTTTATTATTGGGGTAGCAGTTCGGTCCCGAAACAGCCGGATGTCATGAATCGTTTGTTGACTGCCAATGGAAGTAAGGGACGATTTGTTTTGCCGGATAGTACGGTTGTATGGCTTAATTCCAATAGTTTATTGGAGTATCCTGAAACGTTTAGTTCATCAGCCCGTGAAGTCAGTTTGTCCGGTGAAGCCTATTTTGAGGTACGGAGGAATGAGAAGCTTCCTTTCCGTGTGCAAGCCGGAGAGATGAAAGTAGAGGTATTGGGGACTCGTTTTATTGTTGACAACTATCGACGGAAATCCGGGGTTGAAGCAGTATTGGTAGAAGGTAGTGTGAAGATTGCCGGTTGTAAGATGAATCATTCGGTAGTATTGACTCCCGGGCAGTTGATTAATTATGATAAGAAGAGTGAACGTACGAAAGTACAAATGGTGAATACGGATGATTATATCAGTTGGATTCAAAATGAACTGACTTTTGATAATGATAAGTTGGCTGATATTATTATTAATTTAAATAAGTGGTATGGGGTGGATATTGAATGTCCGTCAGAGTTTGCTGAAAAAGTATTTATGTCGTTCTCTGTCAGGAATGGAGAGAATCTGGATGAAATTCTGAAAGCGATGACTTTGGTTGCTCCAATAAGATATTACTGGGAGAATGGTATCTTACATATTCTTCCCAGAAAGCGATAGGCAACACAAGTATTAATCTTAAAATGAATTGAAAATATGTAGAAACACACATCCAAGCAAAAAAATAGGTAAATGTTGCAGCACTTACCTATCTCTGAGTTTTTTTAATCACGTCTCTTGCAGGAGGCGCAATTATTTACTTTAAATCTTTTACAAAGATATGAATAAATTTAAATGGAGAAGCTTTTTAAGCTTTTTCTTAACAGAAAGAAACATTCGTTTAGTTAGACTAATGTCTTTTATTTTGTTTCTATTTGTTTTTCAGGGAGTTTATGCTCAGCAAACCCGCATTAATCTTCATGTGAAACAAGTTCCCCTAAAGCAAGTGCTTAAATCGATCGAATCGAAGAGTGAATACACTTTCTTCTACAATGATGCCGAAATTGACATGAACCGTAAAGTTACGGTACAAGCCAATAACGAACGTATTGATGTGATTTTATCCAAAATTCTTCCGGACTGCAAATGTGTAGTGGAGAATAGAAAGATTATTTTGGTTCCCGGTGCGGAGAAACAAAATACCCCAAATGATAATACTGCGAAAACGAAAGAGATAACCGGTACGGTTACAGACACACGAGGCGAAACGTTGATAGGTGTAAATGTAACGGTATTGGGAACTACTACCGGTGTTATCACTAATATCGATGGGAAATATTCGTTGAAGGTTCCGGCAGGTAAGTCACTTAAGTTTTCATACGTCGGCTATATCGCCCAGACTGTAAAAGTAGGTGATAAATCAGTGATAGACATTGTATTGGAAGAAAACAGTAAAGCGCTGGATGAAGTCGTGGTAGTTGGCTATGCTGTTCAGAAGAAAGTTAATCTTTCGGGTTCGGTAGCAACTGTTTCTACCAAAGCGATCGAGGACCGTCCGGTATTGAATATGGGACAAGCGCTGCAAGGTGCTGTTGCCAACCTCAATGTATCGGTCGGTGATGGTGAAGCAGATGATTCTCCTTCTTATAATATTCGTGGTACCACCTCATTGAATGGAGGTTCTCCGTTGGTTGTCATCGACGGTGTGGTCTCTACCAGTGATCAACTGAATCGTATGAATCCTGTTGATATAGCAAATATTTCTGTATTGAAGGATGCTGCGTCATCTGCTATATATGGTTCACGTGCTGCGTTTGGTGTCATCCTGGTGACAACCAAGGATGGTAGCAATGAAAAACTTACCGTCAATTATAACAATAATTTTGTATTACGTACCAATACCCGCATGCCGGAAATTATAACAGATCCTTATCTGGTGGCAACCACTCGAAATACGATGGCATATCCATGGTATAATCTTTATAACGAGGAGCAACTGGCCTATGCGAAGAAATGTTCTGAGGATCCTTCTACTTCTCCTTATTTCTTGAATCCGGATGGATCTTATACTTACTTTGGTCGGACAAACTGGGTTGACGAGGCTTACAACGATGTAGGTTTTTCAACTATCCACAACATTGATATTTCCGGAAAAACAGATCGTATTTCCTATTACTTTTCGGGAGGATACAATCGGCAGAACGGTATGTTTAAGTATGGTAATGACATTTATAACCGATATAACCTGCGTACCAAATTACAGTTTAAACTGACAGACTGGTGGAGCTTGAACAGTAATGTCAGCCTGACGACTTCCGATTATGATTATGCGAATGCCATGACCAATACTTATAAACAGATGTATCGTAAGAATCCGATGGATATGGTTAAGAATCCTGATGGAACTTGGACAGATGCCAGTGTCGGTACATTGGGAGCATTGGCCGAAGGTGGTCGTGCTACCGACTGGAAAACAAATACAAATATCAACTTGTCGACTAAGATAGATGTGATCAAAGATGTCTTTTTTGTACAAGGAACATTTGCCTTTTCAAATACAAAAACCAGAAGTAATTGGTATAATTTGCCTGTGACTTACCGTAACGGACCGGAATTACCTGTTTTGACATTTAATCCGATTTCGACCGTATCCGATGCTTCAAGCAGTAACTCCGATACGAAACATATTCTATTTGATGTATATGGTACCTTCCAAAAAACATTTGCGAAGAAGCATGCTGTCACTGCTGTTGTGGGTTTCAATCAGGAAGAGTATAAATATGATTACGTAAAAGCAAATCGTAAAGAATTGATTTCAAGTTCACTGCCTACTATTAATCTGGCTACAGGTGATATGAATATGTCCCAGAGTATAACGACCTGGGCTCTGAGAGGGGCTTTTGCGCGTTTGGGATATATTTATAACGACAAATATATTTTTGAATTCAACGGACGCTATGACGGTACTTCACGTTTTCCTAAAAATGACCGTTTTGTATTTAATCCTTCTGTTTCTTTAGGATGGGTCATCTCACGTGAAAAGTTCTTTGAGCCTTTGACCGGAGTGGTCAGTTTCCTGAAGTTGAGAGGTTCCTATGGTAGTTTAGGAAACCAGGATGTGGATGCTTATGCATATCTTGCCACGATGGGATCAGGAAAAATCAGTCAGATACTGGATAAGCAGCAACCGGTATATGTGGGAGCTCCCGGATTGGTTGCCGGTAACTTAACCTGGGAAAAGGTAACTACTACCAATCTTGCCTTGGATGCCAATTTCTTTGATAACCGTTTAAGCATAACAGGTGAGGTATATGTACGTCGTACAAAAGATATGTTAACACCCGGAGTTACGCTTCCAAGTGTTTTGGGAACCGACGTGCCCAAACAGAATGCAGCCGATTTAAAGACGGAAGGATGGGAATTGACTGTGGGCTGGAAAGATCAGTTCAAGTTGGCCGGAAAACCGTTCTATTATGATGTAAACTTCAATCTGGCGGATAGCCGTGCTTATATTACAAAGTACGAAAATCCCAAGGGATTGCTGGGCGATTATTATATAGGAAAAGAGATTGGTGAGATATGGGGTGTAGAAACTTTAGGTTTCTTTACTTCCGAAGAAGACATTAAGAATCATGCCGATCAGTCATGGTGTACTTCTTATCCGGGTACCCGTCCTTTGGCACCGGGTGACCTGAAGTTTAAAGATGAAAACAAGGATGGTAAAATTACTGACGGAGCATGGACTTTGGAAGACCATGGCGATTATAAAATTATAGGTAATAGCCGTGCTCGTTATACATTTGGTTTATCGGCCAATGCACAGTGGAATGGATTCGATCTCAGCTTGTTTGCCCAGGGAGTAGGTAAGAAGGATTATTATCCGGGTACCGGTGACCTCTATTTCTGGGGTATCTATGCACAGCCTTGGACCAATATCACCAAAGGTAATATGTATGACCATTGGACGGAGGAAAATCCGGATGCGTACTTCCCCCGTATGAAAGCTTATGTGGCGGAAAATACGGATAGAGAATGTGGAGTGGTACAGACCAGATATTTACAGAATGCAGCTTATATGCGTCTGAAAAACCTCACAGTAGGTTATACACTTCCTAAGGTATTGTTGAATAAGATAGGAATTGAGCGCTTGCGCATTTTCTTCTCCGGTGATAATTTGTGTGAATTTTCGGGTTTATACAAGCATTACAAAGTAGATCCGGAGAGCTTAGGTAACATTGTCTATCCTCTTCAGCGTTCTTATTCATTCGGTTTAAATGTTACATTCTAATTTAGATAAACTATGTGTTCAAAAATAAAACATATATTACTGACTGCGTGCTGTTTCACAGGCGCAGGACTGATGACAAGTTGTAATGACGGGTTTATGGATCGTTTTCCGGAAACGAGTATTACAGAGAAAGTCTTTTTTTCTTCTCCTGCTGATTTGGAGACTTATACCAATGGCATGTACGGCTATATCGGTGCAAGCTATTCGGATACTCCTTCCGACAATATGCTTTACCCAGAAGATACCGATATTTATAAAATGATGCGCGGCGAATATCGGGCGGATAATATAGGTAAATGGAGCTGGAGCAACATTCGTACAGTCAATTTTATGTTGGCTCGGACAGGTCGTGTAGAAGGAGATCGCGGTGAGATTAATCATTATATTGGGTTGGCACGTATGTTTCGTGCACTGGTCTATTATTCAAAGGTGAAAGATTATTCGGATGTACCTTGGTATAGCCATGACCTGCAAACGACGGACATTGATTTATTGTATAAGCCGCAGGACCCCCGAGCATTGGTGGTAGACTCTATTATGGCAGATCTTGACTTTGCCGTAACTCATATGAAAACGACTAAAAGCACGACTCGTATTTATCGTGATGCGGCTTTGGCTGTACAGGCACGGATTGCTTTGCATGAAGGAACGTTCCGTAAATATCATCCGGAACTGAAGCTGAATGACGGCGACCGATTCTTGAAAATAGTGGTAGAGGCATGCCAGAAGATTATGGACACAAAAAGTTACAGTTTGTCTACGACCAAAGAGAGTGGTTTACCGGCCTATCAGTCACTTTTTTGCAGTACGGATCTTACACAAAATCCAGAAATGATTCTGGTAGCTGACTACGACAAGGCGTTAGGACGTCTGCACAATGCTCAGGCTCAGTTTGACTACAACACCGGTCTTTCCCGTAGCCTGATGGAAGATTATTTAGTTGTTAAGGATGGACATACCGAGTATTTTCATCAAGTGGAAGGCTATAAAACGAAGACAGTACTTGAAGTCTTTGAAAACAGAGATCCCCGCCTGGAACAAACATTTATGAAACCGGGTGTTTTGAATGTGGGAACCACTGAACCTCATCGTACGAAATTGAACTTGGGAGGATATCCTCAGATTAAGTTCCGTCCGCTGACATTCGATCAGATTGACTGGGGAAAATCGTATACAGATTTGCCTATTATCCGTTATGCCGAGGTTTTGTTGATGTATGCAGAGGCAAAAGCCGAGCTGGGTATACTCACACAAGATGATGTCAACCAGACAATTAACCTGATCAGGCAGCGTGCAGGCATGCCGGATGCTTCGTTGGATGATTGGCTGGCTAATATCGATCCGGTACAGGATGAACGTTACTCCAATGTACAGTCAGCACAGAAAGGTGCTGTTTTGGAAGTGCGCCGTGAACGGAGAATCGAGTTGGCATGCGAAGGGTTCAGATATGGCGATTTGATGCGTTGGGGATGTGGAAAGTTGTTTGAAGCAGCTCCCGAAGGAGCTTATATTCCGGGGATGGGATACTATGATGTGACAGGTGACGGTCAACCGGATGTCGCTATAGTAGAAAAGAAAGCAGATATAGATAAAATTCCCGAAGAAGACAAGCAAAAGTATAAACTGACAGTTTATGCTTTGGAAGGTAATACCATCGGACTTACCGAAGGAACAAAAGGCTATATCTATTTGGTTGCCCAACATAATAAGTATGCTTTTGTATCTCCAAAATATTATTACTATCCGGTAGCTACCAAAGATATAACTGTTAACGAGAACCTCTATCAGAATCCATTCTGGGAATAGGCTTATCTTAATCAGAAAACAGGAAGGGCTGCTTCGGCAGTAATGAAGGGGCCCTCTTGTTTTCGTTAAGTGACAAGGGCAATTAATCTGATAAATTAATAAATATGTTGAAATTATTTATAAGCATGGCTGCTTTATTCCTGGGAGTCGGTAGCTCTGTGTTCGCACAAATAGAAGGAAAAGTTTATATTGATGCGAACGGCAATGGCATTTGTGATGCGGGAGAGAGGGGGCTAAAAGGAGTCTGCGTACAAGATGGTCTCAATGTGGTGAAAACCACAGATGATGGTCATTTCATACTTCCGGGACATAAAGATACACGTTTTGTAACTTTGACTGTTCCCGATGGGTATCAGGCATCAACCTCCCATTACCTATCTTTTGACGGAACCGGAAAAAAGTATGAATTGGGTATCTGCAAGACCTCGGTAGATACCGGGAATGGATATTCGTTTGTACAAATTACAGATACGGAAACTTCTCTATACGGTGATTGGATCGATAACTTGAAAGAGTACGTGAAAACCAATCCGACTGCTTTTATTATCCATACCGGTGATATTTGTTATGAAGCTCATCAGGATTTTCATGGACGTTATCTCCGTTCCGTAGATTTGGGAGTTCCGACCTACTATTGTGTGGGGAATCATGATCTGCGTGCCGGAAAATACGGTGAAGAGTTGTGGCAAAGTCATTTTGGTCCTTCATGGTATTCGTTTGATGTCGGTAATGTACATTATGTAGTAACTCCGATGCTGGGTGGTGATCATGCACCTTCGTACAGGCGTTCCGACATCATCCGTTGGCTGAAGAATGATCTTGCACAAACGGATAAAGGGAAAAGAATTGTTTTATTTAATCACGACTTATGGTTTTGGGGAGACGATTTGCTCTTCAAAGATAAAAATGGCGAACAGATAGACTTTGCTGATTACAATCTGGATGCCATGATTTACGGACACTGGCACAATCATTATTATAAGCAGTTGAAGTCAGGACTTCATACTTACTGCTCATCCACTCCGGACAAAGGAGGAATAGACCATGGAACTTCTTGTTTCAGAATTTACAATGCTGATACCAAAGGTAAATTAAGTTCAGCAACTCGTTATACTTATATAGACGGAATATTGACTTCTGCCTATCCGGCGGAAGGTGAAACCGTTTCAGTTCCTGACGGAAAAATGACGGTCCGGATCAATGCTTACCGTACTATATCGGATGCGAAGAAGGTGACAGCTTCTGTTGAACGAAACGGAAGGCTTGTATCGACTGTGACGCTTATGCCTGAAACAGACTGGGGATGGAGCGGGGCGGTCCGGGTATCCGGCGGTAAGCAACGCCTGTTGGTGACTGCTGAGTTTGAAGATGGAACTCGTTTGACGAAGAGAGTAGACTATACTGTAACTAAGCAGCCTTTATCGGTCATTGCGACATCTGATGTCTGGGCAGGGCTTCGTGGAAATGCCGCACACAACCAACTGGTGAATGACAGTGTATCTTTACCCTTGCAAACCAACTGGATTCAGAATGTCGGCAGCAACATTTACATGTGCTCGCCGATTGTTGCGCAGAACAAAGTCTTTATCGGAACCATTGATGATGACAAAGCGAAGAAATGCTATGTAAAAGCCTATGATGCGACCACAGGACATCTTTGCTGGACCTTTGTCACTTCCAATTCGATAAAGAATACCATTGCCTATGAAGATGGCCGTATATTCGCTTCGGATGCTTCGGGAATGCTTTATGCCATAGATGCTGAAAAAGGAACAGCTTGTTGGCAAACGCAATTGCCGGTTTCTTTGCTGCCGCTTCTCGACGAAGGATTGGCCGTAGCTGATGGTGTGGTATATGCCGGACATGCAAAAGGTACTTGTGCTGTGCGGGCTGTCGACGGAAAAATTTTATGGCAGAATAAAGCCTGGGACGGAGGCGAGGGAACCACTTCTACCTTTACCGTGGGTGCGGGAGTGTTAGTTGCATCGGCCCATTGGAACGGGCTTTTCGGACATGACATCAGTAATGGTGCTTTGTTGTGGAAGAAGCGTGATAGTAAAATTCGTTTTCGAGACGGATCAGCTACTTTCTATGATGGTAATTTCTATTTAGCTTCATGTGAGAATCTGTATGTAATCAATCCCCGTTCCGGAGATATTCTGAAAATGGCAGAAACTTCTTATGAATTTAATTCGGCTTGCGCTCCGCTTGTGACGGATAAATATCTGATTGTTTCTACTTCCAATAAAGGTGTGGTCGCTTTTGACCGCCTCACTTTTAAGGAAGTCTGGAATTATCGTACCGGAACAAGTCTTTTCTATACCGTTCCGTATTCACATAATCAGGAATGTACGGTCGAGGTTTCGCCTGTCCTTGTAGGTTCGACTGTTCTCTTTGGCGCCAGTGATGGATATTTGCATGCCGTTGACCTGAATACGGGGGCTTATCGCGGTAAGCGGGCCTTGGGAGCACCTGTATTCTCAAGCGTGGCAGTTAGTGGTAACTGTCTGTTTGTTGCCGATTTTGGCGGTAATATTTATAATTTTAAGTTACACAATTAAATGTATATACAAAATGAAAAAGATATCTATACTATTTATATTTTCCTTGATTCTTGGTTTATTTGTCAGTGAAGTAAGCGCGGCCGGCCCACGTTTGAAGAAACGTCCCAAGCATGTGGTATTGGTTGCTTTTGACGGATTGAGTGCTGTTGCTATCCGTAATCATCCCATGCCCAATTTCAATCGGTTGATGAAAGAAGGAGCTTCTACATTGAATAACCGTTCTATCCTCCCTTCATCGAGTGCTCCTAACTGGGCCTCCATGTTTACCGGAGTAGGACCGGAACTGCACGGTTACACTACTTGGGGAAGCAAAACACCGGAAATTCCTCCTTTTATCACCAACCAATATGGCCGTTTTCCGGGACTGTACGGATTGCTGCGCGATACACATCCTAAAGCGGAACTCGGTTATATTTACGAATGGGATGGAATGAAGTATCTGGTCGATTCGCTTGCCATCAATCATTTCGTACATGCTCCACAGACAAAAGATCATCCCAAGGGAGCGACACAATTTGCCGTCAATTATCTGAAAGAGAAAAAGCCGATGTATTGTGCTGTTATATTTGAATATCCTGATCATACCGGACATACCTATAAATGGGAATCTAAAGAGTATTATGAAAAGTTAGATGAATTGGATGGGTATTTAGGTGAAATAGTAGCAGCTATTGAAGAAGCCGGTATGATGGACGAAACAGTGATTATTTTGACCGCAGACCATGGTGGCATCGGTACCAATCATGGAGGAAAAACGCTCAATGAAATGGAGACTCCACTTGTCTTTTATGGAAAGGGGGTGAAAAAGAATTATAAGATTACTGAAAGCACGATGGTTGTTGACGTACCTGCCACAGAAGCCTGGTTGTTGGGTGTAGAGCCTCACGAAGCTTGGTTGGGCAATCCGGTAACAACTGCATTTTTTACTAAATAATTAATTCTTTTTGTGGAGGTGTGACTTGTTTAATTAGATAGAAAATAGACATGAAAAATTTGTTTTTAGTAGGTTTGTTGTCACTCGCAGTCGTAACGGCGTGGGGACAGAATATCAAGAGACTGATATTGCCTGAACCATCCGTTAGGCCGAGTAAAGCGCAGAAGGAACAGATCAACCGGAAGTACGGCATGTTCATCCATTTCGGGATAAACACGTTTCATAATGAAGAATGGACGGACGGCAGCAAGCCGGCCTCTTCTTATGCTCCGACTGTGGTGGATGCGGATCAATGGATAAAGGGTGCCAGAGATGCAGGCATGAAATATGTTATTCTTATAGCCAAGCACCATGACGGCTTTTGTCTTTGGGACAGTGATTGTACGGACTATGATGTGGCGAGTTCGGGAAACAAGACCGATGTAGTCGAAGCCGTTGCCAAAGCCTGTAAAAAATACAATATCGGACTCGGGCTCTATTATTCACTCTGGGATCGCAAGGTAAATGCGGATACGAAAGACCGAAGTAAGGATGCAGCCTACAACGATTATATGTTGAAGCAATTGAAGGAACTGATCGCCATAGCCCAAAAACAGACCTCGGTTGTGGAGTTTTGGTTTGACGGAGGATGGGAGAAAGAAAATTATCGTTGGCCTGTTATGGATATTTATCAGGTTATCAAGTCTGAATTTCCGGACTGCCAGATCGGTATCAACTGGAGTATTGGTTCAAAAGACAATCCTAATGCTCACATGATTACTCCGGACAAACAGGAAGAAGGTTTACCGATCCGTTATTTCCCCAGCGATTTCCGGTTGGGCGATCCGTTTTTACCGACGGATAATGATCCGAAATTATTTACGCATGACGGAAAGCTCTATTATATGCCTTGGGAATCAACAGTTTGTATCAGCGGACGTTGGTTCTATCATACGGAAGACAATAAATACAAGAGTGTGGACGAATTGGAAAGACTCTATCGCCAGTGTACCAAGAACGACAATATCCTTATTTTGAATTGTCCGCCGGGACGTGATGGTAAACTACGTTCTAAAGATCTGGAAATATTGAAAGAACTGAAGAAACGTATCATGTAGAAGAGAGATAGGGGGATCTGTTCCTAACGGAAAAATGACGGTTCGGATCAATGCTTACTGTACTATACCGGATGCGAAGAAGGTGACAGCTTCTGATGGACGAAACTGTGATTGTTTTGACCGCAGACCATGGTGGCATCGGTACCAATCATGGAGGAAAAACGCTCAATGAAATATTATTTTTGTGGAGGTGTGACAGGAGGTAACTTCTGTCATATCTCCATGTATTATTTTCAATAATAGAATAGGTATGAATAAGTTTATATATATTTTTGTTGCAATTGTTGCAATAAGCTTTGCTTCCTGTACGCAAGAACGTGCAAAAGAGAAAGAATTAAAAGTTTTGTCATGGAATGTATGGCATGCGGGACATGCTAAAAATTATCCTGAAAAAGGATGTGAAGGTACTATCGGGATTCTGAGAAAGAGTCAGGCCGATGTTATTTTGATGATTGAGACTTATGGTGCGGCTCCAATGGTTGCAGACTCTTTGGGATATGATTATGTATTGTTATCAGACAATCTGTGTATTTATAGCCGCTATCCGATTAAAAAAACATATCTTTTCCCTGACTCCATTTCTACATTCAATTTTGGAGGAGTCGAAATAGACATGGATGGCACACCGGTCCGTTTATTCGATACGTGGTTGCATTATTTACCTGATATGCGCTTGGTACCTACCGAACAATCGGAAACCGATATCCTCGCATGGGATGATGCCGGTACCCGGGATAATGAAATACGCCGCATACTCTCTGTCTTGCAGCCGATGATTCGTCAGACTGACAGTATTCCCATGATTATGGGTGGAGATTTCAATGTGCATTCCCATCTTGATTGGACTGAAGCAACGAAAGACATGTATCATCATGGTGGTGCAGTTGTGGAGTGGACTGTATCTAAAGAGATGCAAAATGCAGGTTTCAAAGACAGCTTCCGTGAAATACATCCCGAACCGGAAAAAAATATAGGGACTACATGGATCTATGATAATGAAGATAAACCACTCCGATCCGACCGTATTGATTTTATCTATTACCAAGGCAAGACCATTCGTGCAATTACTTCCGAATCTTATAATCAGGAGTTGACCAAGCCTTTGAAATTTATGGGAGAGGAATTCTTTTATCCTTCCGATCACGGCTTTGTGATGACTACTTTTAAGATATCACCATTAGAAAAATAGTGCCGGACTGTTTCATATTGAGTCTGTATGAATATTAGATATGTATGTTCTGCATTACTTGTGCAACGGCAGGACTTCATGAGCTGGCCGGTGTAAATTCATTCACAGTTCTAAGTATCCTGAGATTGTCAAAAAGATTGGTGAGATTATGAGACAAGAGCATACGGTCCCGGTATACCCCGCATTTCGGGTGAAAGTATTGGACGAAATATACTGATTCTTAAAAAATAGGATAATCGGTAGCAGTAATTAAAAACGCATATATACAATTATATTATTATGTGTGAAAGCAGATGAAGGGTAAGAGATCTTTTTTGATAGATAGGATCTCTTACCCTTGTTTTCGTATAATCAGTGTAATATAAGTAATTAGCAGGAGAAAACAATTCTATCATTATCTTATTAAAGATGATGATGGAGATATATTATATTTGCTCGATTCGAATCATAGATTAATTTTTTTTTAATACGATTTCGCTCGATAACCAACTTAATCTTAAATTTAGAACATAAAATACGTAAGATAGACCTTGTTTGGATGGAAATAAAGCTGTTACTTTGCTCCGTTTTAGAATGAAAATTAAAAATTACTAACTAAACGTGATTAATTTATGAAGAAAAATTTATTGTATCTCTTCGCGCTGATTTGCTCAGTGAGCTTGTTCACTGCTTGTAGTGACGATGATGATAACAGCTGGCAGGAACTTCCTAAAGGTGAAATTAAAGCAGAAAATGTAGACTTTCAGTTGAATGGGACGAATACAACCGGAACAGTGAACTTTGAAGCCACAAGTCTTCAATCTGCAACAGTCGGTTTTAAAAATGTGGTTGATGGCTATAGTGATATAACTGTTGATGTTACAATGGAAAAACAGGCGGATGGTTCTTTCAAATTCAATGGAACGAAAGATATCATGACAAAACCTGTGACAAGAGAAACATCTCAACCGGCTCCATTATTGAAAGTTACAGTTGATGGTATGATTACTCCTGAAGGTAAAGTAACTTTGAATGTTAGTGCAACAGGTGCCGGTCTTTATATCGGAACTTATAAGGATGAAACTTTAGTTCTTACTTATGGTGAAACTTTATTGACAGGTAAAGAGGTTGTATTTGATGCAACTAATGGTGATAATGTCACTATTCTTTTGAAAAACGTAATTCCTGGAGAAGAAGAAGCAACTTTAACTGGTGTTAAAGTAGATGGTGAGGGTTTTAGCGGAACAGCTAAAACGGCTAATGCTTCAGTCGAATATACTGGATCTCGTAAAGACAAGGTGTTAACTTTATCTTTGAAAGTTACGATGAACGATCCAAAAGGTTGGGCTAAAACTTATGGTTTAGCTGAGTACACAACAGGAGAGTTAACTTATAATGATTATACTAATCCTAATGCTGTAATAGCAGGTGCAGGTTATGTAAATTATGTATGCGTAACTGAAAGTTCTGATTATGGAACATCTTATGGTGCTATGTTTAGAGGAATATTTGGTGTATTATTACCTCAGGTATTGCAATCTGTTACTCTTGGCGTTGACGGAAATGTAACGGCTTCTTATAACTCTGGGGCAATTCAATTCCAACCGATGTGGGCTTTAATACCTCCTACTGCAGATGTTGCTAAAAAACTAATTCCAACTGAAGGATGGTTACAATCTCCTACGAATCTAGCATACTGGTTTGAAAAAGATGGTAAGTTGTATGTGAAACTTAATATTCCTGTAATTGTAGCGCAAGCTATGGGAAGTGGAGCTGCCGGACTTGATGGGATTATCGATCAAGTATTGAAAGGTGACCCTGCTACAGTTAAGGCAATGTTAGCTAAACTTTTAAAAGTTGAATCTATTGCTATTAGCGATGAATCAATTGCAATGTTATTAGATTGGGTAAACAATGGATTCCCATTGAATGTAAAAGTCGCTGATGGACATAGCTACATCTATTTAGATAAGTCTGCATTTGCACCATTAATGGCTGTACATGAAACGGGCGAAGTAGATAGTTGGGGAGATCCTGTGAAAACGTCGGATATCTTAATATTATGGGATATGTTGAGTAAGAGTGGTATTCTTCCTCCTGAAGCTGCAATGGCGTCAATGTTGATTGGAGCTATAAGTGGTAATTGGGAGGCAACAGAAGCTTTTGATTTGGGATTAGATTTACAAGCTAAATAGAGTGATATAATAAATATTAAAAAAGATGAGACGAATATTCACAATATTGATGTTACTATGTACAATTAGTACGTTTGCGGCGGGTGTGACGAGTACTTATAGCGGAAAATTAACAGTTTCGGTTGATGGGGCTACTCCTACAGTTGTAGATCCACAAAGCGTGAAAGTTATTGAAGATGGAACAGCGGTTAAAATGACTATTTCTAACTTTAGCTATGCCGGTTTAACAGCTGATGTTAATATAACTGCATCTAAAAATTTGAGTACTGGTGAATTAACCTTAAGCACCATTTCTTATGCAGGTTTACCGCTTAGTGGTAAATTTAATGCGGGTTCGAAACTTATAAACAATGATTGTAAGATTATCTTGTCTATTTCGGCCGTATTCCAGAAGATAGAGGTTACTTTTATTGGAACTAAATAAAAGGATTTTAAATCTCTCCAATTAAAAAGAGGGTGTCTAGAAAAAAAATCGGACACCCTCTTTTTAATTGGAGGTAAAGAAATTTCAATTTTATATTTTCAAGTAATTCTTTTGTAATATAAGGTTGTTTTGATAAAACAGAGGGGGAACTAGGAGGATGACCAGTCTTTTGTTGCTAAATAACTATGATTCTATTAGTATCTTTATCATGCTTTTAGTCTTGAAATATATTTTCTTCTTGTATCTATAAATGATTTTAATGAAAGTGATTTCAAAATGAAGTGAAAAAGGCAACTTTTTCATATTGAATCAGTTGCCCTTAATTATAATACTATTGGAAAAAATAGATTTTAAAACGCATATCCAAAGCCTACATTTAAATAAATAGGATACATGTTGAATGTAATTGTTTTAAATTCCTTTTTGAAGATATCATTCAAGCCCCATACTAGATCTGCATATACATTTAAATGTTTGAATGCTTTCCACTCTGCACCGGCCTGAACTCCCCATTGGAAATTGTTCAGGTCCTTAGAAAAATCATAAGGAGCTATTTTATCTCCCTCAAATTCAGCTTTTTCTCCTGTGGGAGTATCTTTACGCAGATAACCATCATTGACGTGACCGTTAAAGTCACCACTAGTCATAAATGAAACATAAGGACCTGCATTGATTTTTACACGTTGGCTTATTTTATAAGCAGCTGTTATAGGAACCGAGAAATAAGAGCCTCGGTATTTGGTTCTTACTTTTCCGGTCCAGTAACCTGCTAGGCGTTCGCCACCATCCCCTATGATCTCCATACTATAGTTTTTTACGCGTGCTCTGGCTTCCATACCTTTAGTTTCCAGACGTAGCCCTAAAGTCATTCCCCATTTAGAATCTTTACCAAACCATTTGGTGGTATTACCTTCTATGGCAAAGCATATCGTTGGACTATATCCTGTGAGTGCGCGTATTTCGGCTGGTAATGGAAGTGGAGAGGCTCCTCCCACATTGAATCCCGCTTTTATTTCATATTCAAGCCCGTGTAATGCAGACCAAATAATACCATGGTTCCTTTCTTCCTGAGCTTGTACGGAAGTGATTGTACTGATGATAGCGAGTAGGCCTATAAGTATATACTTTTTCATTTTCTTGTTTTTACTTGTTAGTGAAATTTAATAGAACCTCATCAATGTAAAGTGTACTTCCTGGAGCACCTTCAAAATGATCTCCGCGTATACTTGAAGAAAATACGATCGCTAGATTATATTTTCCCGCTTTGAGTTTCTCTATATCTACTGATTTACCGGTACGATATTCAAATGGTAAGTCAAACTTAATCCATTCATCAGTTTCTTTTGCATCTTTAATACGGGCTACTGACACTATATGAGTATTATCCTCTGCCAATATGTTGGTTCCATCAAGTGTGGACAATTTTTCATCTGTCTCATAGAATACAGCATAAATATCACAGATATCTTTTTTATTATCTACGGGTTTACCATCTATTTGGAATGACTTTCCTGCTTTATATTTATAATATCCGGTAATTGAAGTTGGAATATTGGAAAATGGAGTTCCGAATTTGGTTGAACGGAGGATATCGGTAGGTCTTACTTCAAAGCTGCCCAAAAATAAGTTACCTGCTGCGATCGGCATTCCAAGCAATGAACCCCAATAACCGGTTTCACAAGTTGTTAATTTTAAGCATTTTCCTTCTACACCGTTCGTTGATTGACTTGTTGGATATTCTTCAGCTGTTGCTTTTACGCCGGTGAAAGCGAATCCGGCATTACCACTTGCCCAAGTCATTGTTTCTTTTCCTTGTGCGTCTGTTTCATAGAAAATATGGTATTTCCCTTCTGAATCGAATTTTATATTCTCAAAATGGTACGTTGTGTTAGTAATACCAGAGAAAGCTACTCCTACTTCATATTTTTTCTTCCATTTTTTGTCTTCAGAAGTCACTTCATAATATTGAGGTGTAGTGAAATCCAATGTAGTTCCGCTATTAGGGATAATCGAGGCTCCAGGAGTTAAGGTAAACTTGGGAGCTAATGCTGTTATATCTGTTCCTGCTTTTACGATTAATGTAACCTTATTGTTTTCAATTATCGGATCTCGGTTGAGTACGTCACCCGGTACAGAGCATGCTATGATGTCTGCTTCTGCATTAGGTGCTTCGTCTTGTATGCAAGAAACCATTATAAAGCCCAGAAAGAAACAGGCTATCAGATTCTTTAATTTCATTCGATTCTGTTTTTGATTAATAATCCTTTTAGTTTAGTTGATTTTTTGTAAACTTGGCTGCAAAGTTAAGTTTCTTTTTTGAAAAGATACATTTGAATGCCTACAATACAACATTTTATAACGGTCATAATGTTCAGAATGGTATGTTTTTAGTCTAAAGTCCATGAATCTTTCCATTCGATAATCGGTTTGGGACCTTCAAAATGAATGGGAAGCCAGATGTAGCGTCCGTCAATAGCGTTTTGCGGAGTCCAGCGGTCACCCATGTATATAAACTGATTTTTCTTACCTTGTACCGGCAGGATATAAGTGCTTTGAGAATGAAAAGTAAGGTCTGCATCCTGACCTATACAAGGATTTCCTAACTCTTTCCATTCTCCCCAAATGGAAGAAGCTATGGCAGAGCGTGCGGCATTGGGATTCCATCCGTTACAGCCGGACATAATAAGGTAATAGTTACCATCTTTCTTGAACATGGCCGGAGCTTCCATGAACCGGTTAATAAAGACCCGGATATATTTGCCTGTATAGCCTGTATAGCTCGGATCCAGTTCGGCAATGTGCAACGTACTATTCTCTTCGGAGGAGTAGATATGGTAAGCTTTACCGTCATCATCGACAAACAGATTCATATCACGCGCCATTTGCCCCTGCTCCATGTCGCGGCCCAATATGTTGAGGCTGTCCGGATGGGCAGGAAGACTACCTCCGGTGCATTGACGTTCTTCTTCTGCAGAAGGTCTGCGGGTGGTTTTATGAATGGGCAGTACGTTGATGGGCCATGAACCGGCATTGGGACGGACAGCTTTTAGAAAGGTGTAAGGGCCTGTAATCCGGTCGCTAAGGGCAATTCCGCTTAGTGCTCCCGAATATCCTGCACCTTTGGGTTCAAGATGAAACCACATGACATATTTCTTAGTGAGAGGGTTGTATATAACTTTAGGACGTTCGAGAATACACCCTTTAGAAATGGGATGCCCGGGAGCATTTTCTATCACTGATAGTGCAATACCACAGTCTTTCCAATGATATAAGTCATCGGACGAGTAGCAATGCACCCCTACATTGGCTAAATTTCCGGCTTCACCTTCTGTTTTGTGTTCGCCAAACCAATAATAGGTTCCGTTTTCATATAAAATGCCTCCGCCATGCGCATTGATATGTACCTGGTGATTATCGGGCCATATCTCTCCGGGAGTGAAAGATTGTCCTTGGGCTGTTTGTGAGAAAAGAAAGCATAACAGAAACAGGGCTTTTAGTATAAATCCTTTATTCATTACTCTTTTTTATTAAGTATTTGTAATTGAGAGGCAAAGATACATGATAATTATTAAATACCCAGAAGATAGAGTGTAAAACCATTCACTCATCCGGATAGGATATTCTTTGGTTAAATGGATGGTTTATAAGAGTATATTTCCTACTTTTGTGCAAAATATAAACCTTGGACAGATGACTGAATCAGAAAGAAAACAGATAATCGCTTTAATACAGCGGGAGGTGATTCCGGCTATCGGATGTACAGAGCCGATTGCAGTTGCATTGTGTGTAGCAAAAGCTACAGAGACTTTGGGGGCCAAACCGGAGAAAATAAAGGTATTGTTGAGTGCTAATATCTTGAAAAATGCAATGGGAGTAGGAATCCCCGGTACGGGAATGATCGGGCTGCCCATCGCTGTGGCTTTGGGTGCGTTGATCGGGAAGTCCGATTATCAGCTCGAGGTGCTGAAAGACAGTACTCCGGAAGCTGTAGAAGAGGGAAAGAAACTGATTGATGAAAAGCGTATCTGTATTTCGTTGAAGGAAGACATTACGGAGAAACTTTATATAGAGGTGACGTGCGAAGCCGGTGGTGAACAGGCGACGGCTATCATTTCCGGTGGGCATACCACCTTTGTTTACGTGGCAAAGGGAGATGAAGTACTGTTGAATAAACAGCAGACTTCCGGGGAGGAAGAGGAAGAAGAGATTCTGGAACTTACTTTACGGAAGGTGTATGATTTTGCGTTGACTGCTCCGTTGGATGAAATCCGCTTTATTCTTGAGACGGCACGGCTTAATAAAAAAGCGGCAGAACAGTCTTTTCAGGGTGATTACGGACATGCGTTGGGTAAGATGCTTCGGGGCACTTATGAACATAAAATTATGGGGGATAGCGTTTTCTCACATATTCTTTCGTATACGTCGGCAGCATGTGATGCCCGTATGGCGGGAGCCATGATTCCTGTTATGAGTAATTCGGGCAGTGGTAACCAGGGGATTTCTGCGACTTTGCCCGTAGTGGTATATGCCGAAGAAAACGGAAAGTCGGAAGAAGAATTAATTCGTGCTTTGATGATGAGTCATTTGACTGTGATTTATATTAAGCAGAGTCTGGGACGCCTATCCGCCCTCTGTGGCTGTGTAGTGGCGGCAACCGGGTCGAGTTGTGGCATTACTTGGTTGATGGGAGGCTCTTATAAGCAGGTGGCTTTTGCCGTTCAAAACATGATAGCCAATCTGACCGGAATGATTTGTGACGGAGCTAAACCCAGTTGTGCTCTGAAGGTGACGACAGGAGTGTCGACAGCTGTGTTGTCGGCGGTAATGGCAATGGAGAATCGTTGTGTTACTTCGGTCGAGGGAATTATTGACGAGGATGTCGATCAAAGCATCCGAAATCTGACGCGGATTGGATCACAGGGTATGAATGAAACAGACAGGGTGGTGCTCGACATCATGACACATAAAGGGTGCTAATGTTAAACTATATGTTAAAAAATAGAAGACAAGCAGTAAAAGACTAATTCTTTCATTTTCTTGATATAAAGAATCTTGTTGGAGTGACGAACTATTAATGCTGTATATATGAAAAAACATTTTGTATGGTTGCTTTTATTATTTCCGCTTCTGCTGACTGGATGTTATGGAGAAGAAGATAAAGAGAAGGACCAGGGAGATTATATTTGGGATTTCATAAACTATAATATTTATTTTTCTGTGAAGGATGCCGCCGGCAATAACTTGCTGGACCCACAGGTTGCGTCGAATATATTGGGTAATGAGATTACTGTGGAATATGGGGATAAATCCTTTCCATTGGAAAATTCTGTGGATACCCGCTTTAATATGCCCCGCCCGTTGGGATTGAGAAAAGAAGTGCTGGGTGAAGCGAAAGAGCGTGTGCTTTCTTTTGGTGAGTTTTCTCCGGAACATCAATATAAGGGAGAGACCTTTACGATTCATTGGGGAGATGGAACGAAAGATGTGGTAAAATTCGACTTATATATCACCTGGAAGAAACAGAACCCTACAATACATAAAAGGCTTTACTTGAATGACAAAGAATACAGTAAGGATTCTTTCCTGATAAAGATCGTGAAATAGATTGTCTGTCCTTAGGTATAATAAAACAGTGAACATACGATGCAGTTGCAGTATGTTCACCGTTTTTCGTTTTATAAATTACCGCTCGGGATTAATGGCAATGTCCACAACCGCAGCTGTCTCCACAACTGTCTCCGCAGTCGTCACCGCAACCGTCGCCACAGCTTCCGCAACTGCATCCGCCTTCGCCGGTCATCATTTTAATCATTTCCTGAATTTCTTCGTTTGTAGCCGGACGGCTCTCGGTAACCTCGCCCACGAAAGTCAAATCTTCACCGGCCAACGGATGGTTCATATCCATCACTACCGTATCGGCTTTTACTTCAACTACACTACCATTCAGGCGCTGGCCTTCTGAGTTCATCAAAGGAATGATGTTTCCCGGATAGATATGTTCGTTATCGAATTTTCCGTCAATCTCAAAGATATTTTTGGGAAGATCGATTACATGTTCTTCGTCATATTCACCATAAGCTTCGGCAAAAGGAATAGTAAATTCAAATTTGTCTCCTTTATGAAGGTTTACTATCTGTGATTCAAAAGCTTCGAGCGTAGTGCCCAAACCTGAAATGAATTGGAAAGGATGTTCGGCTGCTGTTTCTTCTACTAAGTCTCTTTTACCATCTTCTGTTGTATACAGTTTGTAAGCTACAGTGATGTACTTGTTTTCTGCTGTTTCCATCTGTTCTTTATAATGTTATTAATAAAATTCGGATTTTCCGTGGGGACAAATATACGAATTAATCGTCAGAGATTTATGGACTGGTGGGGAGTTTATTCTTTCGTAGTAGAAATTAATACCTGTTGGCTGATAGGCGATGAATAACGAAAATGAAAGAAGTAGTATATCTATATGTCGTTAAACTGAAAAAAAAGTTTTTCCATTTGTTATTATATATAACAAATTAAATAAAATGTATAAACGAACTGACCTGTTAAAAGCCTTCCTTTGTACTTCTAAATGTAAGATATTGGTACATTTTTGTTTTTTTATAATATACATCAACCTATGAAAACCTTAATTGAAAATTTGACTTCTGATTTGCTACCCAATCAGATTTTTCAAACCGGATTTAGCTTTTTAATCATCTTAAAAGGGAACTCCTTATTGAAGTTGGATAGCAATGTTTTGATTTTTATTATGAGTGGTACTATGAAAGTTTCTTCTGCTCAGCAAGAGTTGGCTACCGTCAGAGAGCGGCATATCTTTTTCTGGGATAAAGAAGATGACTATACCTGCGAGATGCTTTCGGACTCACAGGTCATCTTATTTGCATTTGGTGATTTAATAGTACATGATTTATTGACATTCCGTCCTTTCGGAGCCACTTCGGATAGCTCTGTTTCAAAAGATGTGGGACTTAAATTTGCCGAGCCTTTGAATTCTTTTTTACAGCTTCTTGCACAGTACATGGAGATGAATTTATATGATCTTTCTTTGTATATAGCGAAGCAGCGGGAACTGTTCTATATCCTGAATTCTGTTTATAATGAGCAGGAACTCGCCATTTTGTTCAGTTCTTTGACGGAACAGTCGTCCAGGTTTAAAGAACAGATACTGGAGAACTATCTCAGTGCAAAAAATGTGGGTGAGTTGGCCAGCCTGTTAGGCTATGGCGTCACTAATTTTCGGGCAAAGTTTAAAGAACAGTTCGGAGTGTCGGTCTACCGTTGGCTTCTCAATCGGAAATCACAACATATCATTTACCGTATTACCGTATATGGTGATGAGTTTAGCCAGATTATCGATGACTTCGGATTTTCGTCTCCTTCACACTTTAATAAATTTTGCAGGTCACAATATGGACTGACACCTTGCGAACTTCGCAAGAAATTGAAAACAAACAATAATTCTTAAATTGAAGCTTATGTTAAAAAATCATTGTTGTATGGGGACAGGATGCAGAAGAGCCATCCTTTTCCTTCTTTTTTCTCCGCTGTTTGGTACCGGGTTTGCCCAGACGGAAACGCCGGTTAAGGTCGATAAACCTCTTAAATCGTATTCACATTGGTATTTTGGAGCAGAACATGGTGTCCCTTTCCTGTTTGGCGATTTTACTTCATTCTCGGCGGATAAAACCTATGTCGGATCTCAGTTTGGAGGGTTTGCCGGTTATCAGGTCAATTCGTGGATAGGCATAGAGGCATCTGCGCGAACCGGATATACCAGAATGGGAGCGAAATCTTACGCGGGTGATTACCTTATGAATGCCGACGGGATGACTTATTATACGAATCAGGATTTTAATACCTGGAAGTACAAGGATGTGTTTTCGAAAGTACACTTTACGAATATTGGTTTGCAGATGAATCTGAATGTGAATAATTTCTTTGGCCCTAACCGGGGAAATCGTCGCTGGACGGTATTACTGAGTCCTGCCGTCTATGCACAACATTTCTCTACAGAGTTAATAAATAAGGCAGATAAAAGCCCATTATCGGGAAAAAAGACGGATAAGTGGAACATCGGGATAGGGGGAGATGTGTCTTTGCGTTATAAGATTTCCCGGGCTTTTGATGTACAGTTGCGTACGGGAATTATATGGGTCAATAACAATAAGATGGATGGTATATCTACGCTGATTAAGTCGAAAGACCACTTTATGACCAGTGCCGGACTCTCTTTGATATGGAAGGTGGGTAAAAAGAAAGAAGACAATGTTCTCTATGCCTCAAGACGAGCGGCGGATGTGGAGATCAGATATATAGAGGAGCGTGCGGTCAGCTTGCCTGCCCCTGCTTGTTGCGTTGAAGATTCGATAGAGAAGGAGCGGATGAAACGGGAGATTGCTTCCTTGAATATGCAGTTGCAACAGGCGCACACGGTAGTGAAGGAGAAGACCGGTTCTGATCCGGTACTGGGATTCAACGAATTGCCTCCGATCTATTTTAAGAGAGGATCGGCTTATCTGAATGTAGCCTTGTACAAAAATGAATTATGCCGCATTGTGCAAACTCTGAAAAAGTATCCTGAGCTGAAAGTTATTCTTTCAGGGCATGCCGACCATACCGGGAATCCGGATATTAATCAAAAAATCTCTTTACAGCGTGCCGAAGCACTGGCAGCCTATCTTGAAAAGAAGGGGATAGATGGCAAACGTATCGCCGTGAAAGGAGAGTGCATAGATATGCTTACTTCCGATCCGAATAATTACAGCGTACTTGCCAGGCGAGTTATTGTTGAAATCCAAAAATGAAAACTATGATTAGAAAGAAAATATATCTGTTGTTGTTATTGATACCTTTGCTGCATGGCTGTAAAGAGTCCGATTTCAACGATTTACTTGACAGACAGGGTGATCAGAGGAAAGAATTGCAGGAGTTGACAGATCTATGTAAAAAACTGAATGAGGATATTTATAATCTTCAGGTGATTGTCAATACCGACAGGATAGGAGATAACATTACTCATATCGAGGAACTGGCGGATGGTGCGGGGTATACTATCTCCTTCTCCAAAAGTGCTCCGATTACTATCCGTAACGGGAAGAAAGGAGATACCGGTCCGGATGGAGATGCCGGGAAAGACGGCATAGACGGTACAGACGGTAAGGATGGCGTAGATGGTACGGATGGTAAAGACGGTGTGGACGGTACCGACGGTACGGACGGAAAAGATGGTGAGAACGGTACCGATGGTAAAGATGGTGCAGATGGTACGAATGGTACGGACGGTAAGGATGGCGTGGATGGTACCGATGGCAAAGATGGTGTCGACGGTACCAACGGGAATAAGGGGGAGCAAGGTGACCCCGGACAGAATCCGGTGGTTGGTATTATGCAGGATCCCGCTGATTCGGAATATTACTGGACTATAAAAATAGGTTCCGGTGAACCTTATTATCTGGCCGACAATGATGGAAACAGAATAAAGGCAACCTCTACGGTACATGATGGACGAACCCCTCAACTGGGAGTGAAGCAATGGGAAACGTCCGACGGGGGCGACGATAACTATTACTGGACGCAAAAGATTGGAACCGGTCCCGAGACATGGATTGAAGCGGATGGAAAGAAAATAGTTGCCAATGCAAAAAATGCTGTGTCCGTGTTTGAGAAGGTGGACTTGAAGGAGCCGGATTATGTGGAATTTACTTTAAGCGGTGGGGCAACCCGGTTCAGATTACCTATAGGAAGACCGGTTATTGAGGTTCCGGAGGGACGTAAACTGTTTTTTTTCAACCGGGGCGGGTCTCAGGCGATTGCTTTCAGTTGTAAGGGTATCTCAAAAGAGCAATTGTCGGTAGATGTTCCGAAGGGGTGGAAAGCGACAGTCGATTTTGAAGCGGGAGCTTTGACTCTTGAGGCCCCTTCGGCGGGAACAGCGGACGTAGCATTATCAGGAGATGTGGTATTGCGAAGTACGAATACCGCAGAAGAAACGGCGCGGACTTCTTTCACCGTGAGTATGCTTTATAAGATAATGCTTCCGGATTTTAGAGGTTCTTATGTGTACAACATCCGTCTTTGGGGCAAAAAGGTAGGAGAACTTTGTCGTGAATACCAGCGGGAACTGGGATTGTCTGCAACGGTTGTCTATCCTTATTTGACAGGAGGAGTTTATGGATCGGGACTTATCACGAATACCGGTGCTTCGGTGAAGCACGACGGTACGGGTTATCATGCTTCAGTTTCTGACAGGCCGGCAGTTATGTATATCTATACTGAAAATGGATCGGAATTCTATACCGACAGTTCGTTGAAAGGGCGGGAACCGGATTTCGGAGACGGCCTGCAGGCGGAAAGGCTGACTGATGCGGATGGCAATGCCTACCGCATTGTGAAAATAGGTAAACAGTACTGGACAGCGGAGAATTTACGGACACTTACTTATCCTGACGGAACTCCTGTTGTCACCGGCTTGTCGGGGCGTGCTTGGAGAGAGAGTGGATTTGATGATAGCGGTTCGGGTGCCTGTGCCGTGTACGATTATGAGAATGCTGCAGCAGCAGGGGCATTTGCCAATAAGGTATCTTATGGAGTTTTGTACAATAGAGTTGCTGCCAGAAAAGTGGTGCCTGCCGGATGGAAGCTTCCAACGGAATCGGATATCGTATCCACATTACGGGCTTTTTTGGGTTCTAATGCCGGTACATTATTGAAAGAGTCCGGAACAGAGCATTGGCTGACAGGGGGTGGAACCGATCTCACAGGTTTTTCCGGTGTCGGAGGGGGATACAGAGGTGCTGACGGTCTTTCGTTCAACGATTTTCAGCAAGTCGGTATCTGGTGGAGCAGTGCCAGTCTGGAGAGTGTCGGTGCTGTGTTCAGATTGTCCGCAAACTCATCCGTACTCGAGTTTAACAGCGGAGACAATAATTCGACAGGCTACAGTGTACGGCTTTTGAAAGAAGATTAATCTTTAAAACAGGAAATCATGAAGAGATATAAAAAATATATGTTTATCATTTTGTCGGTTCTGTTGGCGGGAGGCTGTGTTCAGGAGGACATTAACGAGGCCCTGCGCCGGGAAGCCGAACTGAATGTACGGATGGGAAAACTCCGGGAATGGATATCCGATACCAATAATGAAGTGAGGCTGCTTGCCACGATAGTGAATACGATACCGACTCATGATTACATTGAGAGTGTGACCGAATTGCCCGATGGAAGCGGTACACTGATTGTTTTTCATAAAGGAGGAGATATTCTTATAAAGAATGGCCTGACGGGGAATAAAGGAGAAAATGGCAATGACGGTGCCAATGGTGAGAATGGCAGTGATGGAGCAAACGGCGCGGATGGTACGGACGGTAAAGACGGCGTTGACGGTCAGGACGGAGCCGACGGTCAAAACGGATCGAACGGAACTGATGGTACCGATGGGCATAATGGCAGTGACGGACAGGACGGTGCCAATGGTGAGGATGGCAAAGACGGAGTTGACGGTAACGACGGTAAAGACGGCGTGAAAGGTCCTGCAGGAGATACTCCGTTGCTGGGTGCCAAACGGGATACGGATGGCAATTATTACTGGACTGTACAAATAGGTGGCGGAGCGGTAGAGTGGCTGACGGATGGAGAAGGTAACAAGGTGATCATGACTCCTGTGAATGGTGTCACTCCATCTGTCGGCATAGCTAAAGATACCGATGGTGAATACTATTGGCAGGTTACTGTCGGAGGTGTAACGAAATGGATCACAGGAGGAAGCGGAGAGAAGATAGTGGCTACGGTGACAGATGGCAGCCCGTCCATCTTTGCTTCTGTGAATACCGGTAATCCTGAATATGTCGTGTTTACCATGACTGACGGGAGCATCTATAAAGTGGCCAAAACCGGAGACAGTAAATTGATATTCAATGAAACGGGGCCACTTTTCTTCCATCGTGGAGTAACGCAGGACGTTACGTTTGATTGCAGCAGTTTCCGACAGATAGTAAAGGTGGCAGGAACATGGGATGCTACGATTAATTATCAGCCGAAAGCTTTGCAGGGGACGCTGACTGTGAAAGCACCTGCTGCCGGTTCGACTCTGCCGGCTTCGGAAAGAATAACGATAGAAGGCACAGATGCTTTGGGAAATACTGTCCGGGCAGACATCCTGGTAACGTTGTATTATCGTATTGAACTTCCGAAGTTCAATAGTTCTCTGGTTTATGATGTATTGATGGAGGGAGTTAAAGTAGGAGAAATATGCCGGGAGTATGTGCCGGCGTATTCCACGACGGACCGGGCTACAGTAGTCTATTCTTATAATGCTGCTTCGCGTACTTTTGGTTCCGGACTGATCTTGGAAAACGGAGCATCGATACAGCATGACGGAACAGGATATATGCCGGTGGCCGGCAATCCGTCGTCCACTGCCATACTTACGGAAGACGGTAGCCGGTATGTGATGGCGGCAGATGGGGCAGACGGACTGGTGAGCGGGACTGTTTGCGGGCTGAAAGCTTCCTTGGCTGTCGATGTGCAGGGATATGCTTACCGGGTTGTAAAAATAGGTAGTCTCTACTGGATGGGAGAAAATCTGAAGACAACCCAATTTAATGATGGTACTCCTATTCCTACCGGTTTTGCCACATCTCTGGATTGGGGAATTCAGTGCGGGAAAGGTTTTCCGGCCTGTCAGGTCGACCGGGCGGTTAATGCCAATGCTCCGGGAGCTATGCAATATCGCAACCTGTACGGTGTACTTTACAATCAGTTTGCAATGAAAGGAAATATAGCTCCCCAAGGATGGCATGTTCCTTCTAAAGCAGAACTGCAAGCATTGGTAGACTTTGTGGGGGCAGATGCACGTAAACTGAAGTCGACAGCTGTTGGGAAAGGAATTGGAAATTGGTTGGAGGATACGGGAATAGAGGCGAACAATCTGACCGGTTTTACGGCTTTGCCTGCTAATACGGTTGATGGCGGTAATGGCAGTACCGGAGCCCAGGAAACAACAGGGCAATGGTGGTCGACGGAAACGAGTTATCGTATCCGGATGTCCTACAAATCTAATTCTGTAGAACTGTTGACTTCTGGCAATGCGTTGGCGGGTGAAGGTAACAGCATTCGTTGTGTCCGGGATGCAAATTATTAATTTAACTCTAATGAATATGAATCATATAATCAAACTATTGTTTCTCTGTCTGTTCTTCGCAACCGCCTGTAGCCAGGAGGAGATGAACGAGGTGTTGAAGAATCACGCGGAAATGGAGGGGCAGGTAAACTCTATCGAGGAGTTGTGCAAAAATATGAATAGGGATATCGTTGCTTTGAAGCTGATCATTAATTCGTCTGAATCAGGTGATTATATTACCGGTTTCAAGGAACTTGCAGACGGAAGCGGCTATACCATCAGTTTTTTCAAAAGTGGTACGATTGTCATCAAGAATGGCGAGAAAGGAGACGATGGTAAAAAAGGAGAAGATGGTCAGGATGGTCAGAATGGTCAGAACGGTACCGATGGCAAAGACGGTCAGGATGGTACCGACGGTAAAGACGGTCAAGACGGTATCGATGGGCAAGACGGACAGGATGGTACTGACGGTAAAGACGGTCAGGACGGTACCGATGGCAAAGATGGCCAGGACGGTACCGATGGTAAAGATGGCCAGGATGGAACAGACGGTACGGACGGTCCGGAAGGAGACAAAGGACAGAATGGGACAGCTCCTGTCGTCACTATGAAAATGGATACGGACGGACATCTGTATTGGGCTATCAAGAATGCCGATGGAACATCTTCTTTTCTTTTGGACAACAACGGGCAAAAGGTCAGAGCTTCGGGAACCGATGGTATTGTTCCGGTCATTGGGGTCAATGCGGCAGGATACTGGACGCTTGATTATGGGAGCGGTCCTGTCGAATTGAAAGATGCTGCGGGCAATCCGATGAAAGCGAAAGGTGCGTCCGGTGATCCTATGTTCCGGAAGGTGGTCAGTGAAGACGGTTATATTGTATTTTATCTGACTGATGGAACCATATTTAAAGTGCCGGAGTGGGGAGGGGCACAGGTAGAATTGGCGGCTTCGGGAGTGACGTATTTTCATCGGAGTGAGTCTCTGACCTTTACGTTTACTTGCAGTGGCGTAAATAAAAGTATTGCTCCGGTATGTACGGCTCCGGTCGGTTGGACAGTTACGGCCCAATATACGTCGGACACCACCGGGGAGATGACGGTGATTGCTCCTGATAAAAGCTCGGCCGATGGAGCCTTGTCCGGTACTGCTATTCTTGAACTGACAGCCAAGGACGGCAAGAAGTTGTCGGCAACGCTCGGAGTCACTTTATTGCTTGAATTTAAAGTGCCCGATTCTTCCCGTTCGTTTGTTTATGAACTTTATGTTGAGGGAGTGAAAGTAGGAGAACTATGTCATGAGTTTATTCCCGATTATTCATTTGGATCGGGTAAAAGTGCCTCGGTCTTTTATTCTTATAATGTTTATAACAAAGCGTTTGGCGAAGGAATGGTATTGGATAACGGAGGGAAAGTAGACTATCTGACTACCGTTTATACGCCGGGTACCAATACGCAACCATTCACCTCCCTGTTTACAGAAGACGGAGTGAGTTTTATAACCGGCGATTATATCGGCTACTCGGATAGTCAGGCAAACGGACTCCGTCCTTATCTGACTACTGATAATGAAGGCAACTCATATCGGGTGATGAAAATCGGTACCCAATATTGGATGGCGGACAATCTGCGGACGATAACAAACAGTGCAGGAGTCATTTCTTCGGAATGGAGAAAAGATGCTAACCCGAGATATGCTGTATATGGTTTTCCCGCCGGCATTACGGAAGATAGCCGGACCATTCGCAATCAATATGGACTGTTGTACAATGCAGGTGTGTTTTCCGGTTCTACGTCTTTAGTTACTGAAGGCTGGAAAATACCGAATCATTTGGGCGATTGGGATAAATTGCGGAATTTCCTGGGTGGGGATTCTAAAGTGGCCGAGGCATTGAGTATTGCCGGGTTTGTGGGAAAACCCGGTGGACGGCGTAATGCTGATGAACCTTTTGCTTTCCAGGAAAAAGATGAAGTCGGGTATTGGTGGTTTAGCAGTGTCGATGGGCATAATTGCTGGGCGCTCTCCATCAATCCTTCGAATGTATCCGTACCACAATCTACGAATACATATAGTCGTGGTTACGGATTTAGCATACGTTTTATTCGTCAGTAATATGCCATTGTTTACTTTGAAACTTTAGACTCTTTGCGTAAAAACATCCGGATGTTGTTGTATAAAACATCCGGATGTTTTGTATTATAACATGGGGATGTTTTACTGCACAACATCCCCATGTTTTATTGGTTCGGTCTTAATCTGCTCTTTCCGCTCTTTTCTTCTTTCTCTGTTTATGATTGATGTTTCTCTGCTTTGTTCCTGAGAGAACTATCGCAAAATAATTGTTTAGGATGCATTGTGTCTTGCTCTTGGAGATATTAATTAATGGTCTCAGGGCATTTTTTATCTGTTGATTTTATTTTCAGTTAAATAATTGTTTAATTTAGGGGAAAATAATAATGGCTTTGGTATAGGTGATTACATGATTAATAATAGTAAACATGAAAAATATAATTGGGATTCTGGGAGTTTTTATTTTGGCAATATCCTGTTCCGGCGGTAAGAAGGAGTCTGCGGATGCCGGTCTGGAACTGACAGAAGATTCTGTTGTTTATTTATTGGCCGATAATGTGACGTTAGGAATAAAGGCTCTATTCCCTTTTATTGATAAAGATGGGCATGAATACCTAACTTTTCAGAATCAATTGGAACCAGAGATTTGTGTTTATGATTTGCAGTCGGGAGAGTTTGTGAAAAGCATCTTCTTTGATAGAGAGGGGGCTAATGGTGTTGGTATGTTCGGAGGATATCATATTATTGATTTTGATGAAATATATTTGCCCAGTTTGCAACAAAGTAAAGTGTTTGTGATGGAAGAGTCGGGCAAGAAAAAACGTGAGATTATAACAGAGAAAACGGATGATGGGATACCTCTATTGCCTTTCGGAGCCATAACCTTTGCATATCGCCCTATTTACTTTAATAACGGGAAAATGTATATACCCCAAACCGTCAATATGCGTTTAGGGAACAAAGTGATGGAAAAATCTCCTGTCTACGTCGTGGTTGATACGGTTAAAAATGTGCTCAGTTCTTTTCCAATTAAGTTTCCTCCTATTATGTCTTCGGATGATGTTACTAAACCATCCTTAGGTAATGAACTCTCATATAGTTGCTGTTTAAATGACAAGGATCAATTTGTATTCTCTTTCTTTTTTGATGAAGATATTTACGTAGTTTCTCTACAAGATGGAGAAATGAAAAAAATCAAAGTAAAGAGTCGATATATCGATAAGCCTGCAATCAAGGAGAATCCTCCACAGGATTTTGATGGGGCGATGAAAGCAAGCTCAGAAATTCCTTGTTACGGAAATCTGATTTATGATAAATATCGGAAAGTCTATTACCGTTTTGTATACTTGAAAGCGGATTTGGACGGGGAGAAAAATTATCTGAATATATGGCAATATGGGCGTAAATCTTTCTCTATAATGATTCTGAATGAAGATTTTGATGTTATCGGGGAGACTCGTTTTCCGGATTTTACGTATATATCTACCTTGCACTATATAGGTAAAGACGGCTTGTATTTAAGTGACAGCCATTACAAGAATCCGTCTTTTGATGAAAACAAACTGAGATTCCGGCGTTTTAAATTAGTACATTATAATAAGAAATAGTTGGGAATATAGGATTTTGAATGATAAATACATATTTAAAGATGGGCTTTGCTTACAATTATTTTGTTTTAGGTGATTTTTTTCTTCAATTTGTTTGGAGTTTATAAAAAAGCACTTACCTTTGCAGCAATCAAAGAATAGAAAATAGAAGTTATGAATAATCATACATCAATTAACCTGGCAGTCCTGCATATTATTCGCGTCGTGGTGATTCCATCAAGAGCGTGAGAAAGGTTATGTATGTATTCGTACAGATAGAAGATATGATTTAGAGCCTTTCTCACTACAGTGAGGAAGGCTCTTTACTTAAAAGGAATATTGAAATGAAAAAGCAGTTACGCAGTTCGTTCAGCACACAGGGTCGCCGCATGGCAGGCGCCCGGGCACTTTGGGCAGCCAATGGTATGAAAAAAGAGCAATTAGGCAAACCTATCATTGCCATCGTCAATTCGTTTACTCAGTTTGTGCCGGGACATGTACATCTACATGAAATAGGTCAGCTGGTGAAAAAAGAAATTGAGAAGCTGGGATGCTTTGCTGCGGAATTCAATACGATTGCCATTGATGATGGTATTGCCATGGGACATGACGGAATGCTTTATTCCCTTCCTTCCCGGGATATCATTGCCGATAGTGTGGAATATATGGTGAATGCCCATAAAGCGGATGCCATGGTATGTATCAGCAATTGTGACAAAATCACTCCGGGGATGTTGATGGCGGCTATGAGACTGAATATTCCTACTGTATTTGTATCCGGAGGCCCGATGGAAGCCGGTGAACTGGATGGACAGCATTTGGACCTGATTGATGCGATGATTAAGTCGGCCGACGAAAGTGTGAGTGATGAAGAAGTCTCCAAGATCGAGAATCGGGCCTGTCCCACTTGCGGATGTTGTTCGGGAATGTTTACCGCCAATTCGATGAACTGCCTGAACGAAGCGATCGGTCTGGCTCTTCCCGGAAACGGAACGATTGTGGCGACCCATGCCAACCGTACCCAATTGTTCAAAGATGCTGCGAAACTGATTGTAGAAAATACCTATAAATATTATCGGGACGGTGATGAAAGCGTACTTCCCCGGAGCATTGCCACCCGTGAGGCATTCCTGAATGCCATGACGCTGGACATCGCGATGGGAGGATCTACCAATACGGTACTTCACCTGCTGGCGATAGCCCATGAAGCGGAGGCGGACTTTAAAATGGACGATATCGATATGCTTTCACGCAAGAGCCCATGCTTGTGTAAGGTGGCGCCGAATACACAGAAGTATCATATTCAGGATGTAAACCGTGCCGGAGGTATCATGGGGATTATGGGACAACTTGCCAAAGCCGGATTGATCGATACGTCTGTAGTGCGTATCGACGGGATGACATTGGGTGAGGCGATAGATAAATATGATATAACTAGCCCGAACGTATGTGAAGAGGCTATTAAAAAGTATAAGAGTGCGGCTGCCGGAAAGTTCAATCTGGTGCTCGGCTCTCAGGACGTCTATTATAAAGAGCTGGATACGGACCGTGCCGAAGGGTGCATTCGCGACATAGAGCACGCATATAGCAAAGACGGAGGACTGGCCGTACTGAAAGGAAATATTGCCCAGGATGGTTGTGTGGTGAAAACGGCCGGAGTGGACGAGAGCATCTGGAAGTTTACCGGTCCGGCAAAGGTGTTCGATTCACAGGAAGCAGCCTGCAATGGGATACTCGGAGGAAAAGTTGTCAGCGGAGATGTAGTCGTCATCACGCACGAGGGTCCGAAGGGAGGTCCCGGTATGCAGGAAATGCTTTATCCTACCTCTTATATCAAATCGCGCCACTTGGGCAAGGAGTGTGCGCTGATAACCGACGGCCGTTTCAGCGGAGGTACATCGGGACTCAGCATCGGGCATATCTCTCCCGAAGCAGCAGCCGGAGGTAATATCGGAAAGATTAAGGATGGTGATATCATCGAAATCAATATCCCCGAACGGACTATCAACGTGCGACTGACCGATGAAGAACTGGCTGCACGTCCGATGACTCCGGTCACTCGTGAACGCTATGTGCCTAAAAGTCTTAAAGCGTATGCCAGCATGGTAAGCTCTGCCGATAAAGGAGCGGTGAGACTGATTGATTAACCACAGAGTTGTTTCAATCGTAAATTGTAAATCGTAAAATCGTAAATTTTAGTACATGAGTAAAGATATAATTTCAGGCGGTGAAGCATTAATGCGTTCTTTGGAATATCATGGTGTAAAGACGATCTTTGGTTATCCCGGAGGATCTATCATGCCCGTATTCGATGCCTTATACGATCATAGAGAGACTTTGAATCATATTTTGGTTCGCCACGAACAAGGGGCGGCACATGCGGCTCAGGGATTTGCCCGTGCTTCGGGTGAGGTCGGAGTTTGCCTGGTGACGAGCGGCCCCGGTGCTACCAATACCATAACCGGTATTGCGGATGCAATGATCGACAGTACACCGATTGTAGTCATTGCCGGACAGGTGGGAACAGCTTTTTTGGGGACAGATGCTTTTCAGGAGGTCGACTTGGTAGGCATCACGCAGCCAATTACAAAATGGAGTTATCAGATCCGTCGTGCCGAAGATGTGCCATGGGCGGTGGCCCGCGCCTTTTATATAGCGAAAAGCGGACGCCCGGGACCGGTAGTGCTCGACTTTGCAAAAAATGCCCAGGTGGAGAAAGCCGAATATATGCCTGCGAAACTCGATTTCATACGCAGTTATGTGCCTGTACCCGAGACTGACCCGGAGGCCGTGAAAGCGGCTGCCGAATTAATTAACGGTGCAGAGCGCCCGTTGGTATTGGTGGGGCAAGGTGTGGAACTGGGCAACGCACAACAGGAATTGCGTGCTTTCATCGAAAAGGCAGATATGCCCGCCGGATGTACGTTGTTGGGACTGTCGGCTTTGCCGACCGAGCATCCTTTGAACAAAGGTATGCTGGGAATGCACGGTAATCTCGGACCGAATATGAACACCAATAAATGTGATGTCCTGATTGCTGTCGGCATGCGTTTTGACGACCGTGTGACCGGAAACCTGGCTACGTACGCCAAGCAGGCGAAAGTGATTCATTTTGATATCGATCCGGCTGAAATTAATAAGAATGTACATGCAGATGTAGCGGTTCTGGGTAACTGTAAAGAGACGCTCTCTGCTGTTACGGCATTGCTGCAGCCCAACGAGCATAAAGAATGGCTGGATAGTTTCCTGCCTTATGAACAGGTGGAAGAAGAAAAGGTAATCCGTCCAGAATTGTATCCGATGGGAGATACGCTTTCGATGGGGGAAGTGGTGCGTGCGGTAAGCGATGCGACCAATCATGAAGCGATATTGGTGACCGATGTCGGTCAAAACCAGATGATGTCTGCCCGATACTTTAAATATTCAAAAGACCGGAGTATGATTACTTCCGGAGGACTTGGTACCATGGGATTCGGGTTGCCGGCTGCTATCGGTGCAACCTTTGGCCGACCGGACCGTACGGTTTGTGTATTTATGGGTGACGGTGGTCTGCAAATGAACATTCAGGAGTTGGGAACCATTATGGAACAGAAGGCACCGGTTAAAATTATCGTATTAAACAATAATTTCCTGGGCAATGTACGCCAATGGCAGGCAATGTTCTTCAACCGTAAATACTCGTTTACACCCATGCTGAATCCCGATTATATTAAGATTGCTTCTGCTTATGATATACCGGCCAAAAGAGTCTTTACCCGTGAAGAACTGGCTGATGCGATTGACGAGATGATTGCGACAGACGGTCCGTTCCTGTTGGAAGCTTGTGTGATTGAAGAGGGAAATGTGTTGCCGATGACCCCTCCGGGAGGTTCAGTTAACCAGATGTTGTTGGAATGCTAATAAGTTAGGAATTATGGATAAGACATTATATACATTAATTGTTCATTCAGAGAACTTTGCCGGATTGCTGAATCAGGTTACGGCAGTATTTACCCGTCGGCAGATTAATATAGAAAGCCTGAATGTTTCGGCTTCATCTATCAAGGGGGTGCATAAATATACTATTACGGCTTGGACCGATAAAGATACGATAGAGAAGGTTGTCAAACAGATTGAGAAGAAGATCGATGTGCTTCAGGCACATTATTTCACTGAAGATGAAATCTATTTTCATGAAATAGCTCTTTATAAGGTGTCTATGCCCGAATTTCAGTCACAGCCGGAGGCTTCGAAGGTGATTCGTCGCTATAATGCACGGATTGTGGAAGTGAATCCGGTATTTGCCATCGTCGAGAAAAATGGAATCAGTGAAGAAATTACTTCTCTCTACGAAGAGTTGAGTGCATTGAATTGTGTGTTGCAATTTGTGCGTTCGGGACGTGTGGCAATCACTACCAGTTGCTTTGAACGTGTGAACGAGTTTCTGGCAGATCGTGAGACCAAATATAATTTAAGCAAGAAAGAGGAAAAGTAAATGAGTGACGATAAGAAGATAGGGAGTTATAAGTTTATTGCGGAGCCTTTTCATGTAGACTTCAACGGACGTTTGACAATGGGGGTGCTTGGTAACCATCTGTTGAACTGTGCCGGCTTTCATGCCAGTGAACGCGGCTTTGGAATCGCTACATTGAATGAGGACAATTATACATGGGTATTGTCTCGTCTGGCCATCGATCTGGAAGAGATGCCTTATCAATATGAGGAGTTTACTGTACAGACATGGGTGGAGAATGTATATCGTCTTTTTACTGATCGTAATTTTGCCATTATAGACAAGGACGGCAAGAAGATCGGATATGCCCGTTCGGTATGGGCCATGATTAATTTAAATACCCGCAAGCCGGCTGATTTGCTGACGTTGCATGGCGGTAGTATTGTGGACTATGTATGTGACGAACCTTGTCCGATCGAAAAGCCTTCGCGTATCAAAGTGGCTACTGACCAACCTTGTGCAAAGTTGACAGCTAAATACAGCGATATCGACATCAATGGTCATGTGAACAGCATTCGTTATATAGAACATATCCTCGATTTGTTTCCGATCGATTTGTATAAATCGAAACGGATTCAGCGATTTGAAATGGCCTATGTGGCAGAAAGTTATTATGGCGACGAGCTTTCTTTTTTTGAAGAGGAAGTAAGTGAGAATGAATATCACGTCGAGATTAAGAAAAACGGCAGTGAAGTTGTATGCCGGGCAAAAGTGAAGTTTGTGTAGTTTAAAATGTGATTAAAATGAAGAAGATTGTTTTTCTTTTGCTGCTCTGTGTTGCTTGCTGCATGAATGCACAGGAGTTTCATCTGATTCCGAAGGTCGGTTTGAATCTGGCAAATACTACCGGAGAGGTGGATTCTAAAGTGCGTCCCGGACTCAATATCGGTCTGGGAGGTGATGTCATGCTGACCGAACGCTTTGGAATAGAAACAGGAGTGTATTACTCCATGCAGGGAAGCAAATATAAAGGGGGCGGAGTCTCTTATACGGATAAACTGGATTATATCAATGTTCCGGTATATGCGAAAGAATTTATATATAAGGGGCTGTATGTGTTTGGAGGGCCGCAGTTCAGTTTCAATGTGAACTCAGAGAACAAATCATCCTCTGACTATGGTACCACAGTCATAGGCATGAATGTGATTCGCAAGTTTGATTGTGGAGTGGGGCTTGGAGCCGGTTATCAGTTTGAACGTGGTCTGCTGATCTCTCTAAACTATAACATCGGACTGATTAACGTAAACAAATCTTGGGCAAGCGACTCTAATCCTAAAGCAAACAATAGTGTGGTCCAGCTAAATGTCGGTTGGCGTTTTGCACTGTAAGATAAAGAATATAAGTTTAATTATTAATAATCGGTTTTGTTTTCGTCCGAACGGAACAAGACTTTTAAAACAAAAAAGAAAAATGGCACAATTGAATTTTGGCGGTGTTACGGAAAATGTAGTAACCCGTGAAGAATTTCCTTTGGAAAAAGCTCGTGAGGTATTGAAGAATGAAACAATCGCTGTTATCGGTTACGGTGTGCAGGGACCGGGTCAATCACTGAACCTGCGCGATAATGGCTTCAATGTAATCGTTGGTCAGCGTCCGGGAAAAACATATGAAAAAGCAGTGGCAGACGGCTGGGTTCCGGGTGAAACACTGTTCGGCATCGAAGAGGCATGCGAGAAAGGTACTATTATTATGTGTCTGTTGTCAGATGCAGCCGTAATGTCTGTATGGCCTACTATCAAACCTTACCTGACTGCCGGGAAAGCACTCTATTTCTCTCACGGTTTCGCAATTACATGGAGCGATCGCACCGGTGTTGTTCCACAGAAAGATATCGATGTCATTATGGTCGCTCCGAAGGGTTCGGGTACTTCACTCCGTACGATGTTCCTTGAAGGTCGCGGACTGAACTCTTCGTATGCCATCTATCAGGATGCTACCGGCAGAGCTATGGAGAGAACCATCGCATTGGGTATCGGCGTAGGTTCCGGATATCTGTTTGAAACGACTTTTGTCCGTGAAGCTACTTCCGACCTGACAGGTGAACGTGGTTCGCTGATGGGAGCTATACAAGGTTTGCTGTTGGCTCAGTATGAGGTTTTGCGTGAGAACGGTCATACTCCATCTGAGGCATTTAACGAAACGGTTGAGGAGTTAACTCAGTCATTGATGCCGCTGTTTGCTAAGAATGGTATGGATTGGATGTATGCCAACTGCTCGACTACGGCTCAGCGTGGTGCTCTTGACTGGATGGGCCCGTTCCACGATGCTATTAAACCCGTTGTTCAGAAATTATATAATAGTGTAAAGACCGGTAACGAGGCACAGATCTCTATCGACTCTAATTCAAAACCGGATTATCGCGAGAAACTGGAGGCCGAACTGAAGGCATTGCGTGAAAGCGAAATGTGGCAGACAGCTGTTACTGTTCGTAAACTTCGTCCGGAGAATAATTGATCTGAATAGATTATACAACTTATGATAAAAGGAGGAAACTGCTGTTTCCTCCTTTTATTTTACTTGTAATTAGTGTTTTGTGTCTGAGTTGTTAGAATGGTATGTTGTAGAATATGAAAAATAGATAGATTATTTGGATAGATAAATCAAGTTTAATATATATCTTTGTGCCCTGATCAAACAACAAACAATATTATATCATATGAAAAATCGTATTTATACAATGAAAGGGATGCTGGCTACATTACTGGGTGCTTTTTTACTAGGGTATGCAGTAACAGGTTGTATTGATGAAAAAGATCATTATAAACCGGACGATAAAACATCAGGAGTGCCTAACTCTTTTGATTTTGCGACTACTCAGGATGTCCAATTGGATCTAAAGTATGATGTTCCTGTGAAAGATTATCAGGTTTTGTTTGAACTCTATTTTGAAAATCCGTTGACGACAGATGCCGAAGGGCAGGTGGTGAAACGTACTGATATCACTCCCAAGGTTGTGAGAATGACTGATGGAACCGGAAAATATCGTGCCAAGGAGACGGTACCGGCCTATGGGGAGGAGGTTTATATCTATACTTCTTCTGTCGGAGTGCCGATGTTGTATAAGACTAAAATTGTAGGGAATACGATTACAGCCGATATAAATTGGGATACGGCGGCAGAGGAGTCTGTTCAGACACGTGCCGAAGGCGAGTATCAGACAGTGCCTCAGGGATTTTATACTTTAGGCAGTTGGAACGTGAAGGGACGGCCTAATTATCTGGATAGTGAAGGGGTAATAGAATTGACTCCTTCGTTTTATCAGACGATTAATCAAACAATTCCGGAAGGTGGAAATTGTCCTCAGAAATATCGGCAATCGGCTGACATTGTTATTAACGACGAATTGGGAGCCGAAGTAAAGGTACGTTTTGTCGGAGGTACAAGTTCTGCGTACAGTGCTTTCGGATATTATTGTTATCCGGAAGGAGCGGCTAAAAAACAGATAGAGAATGCTAAGAAATATGTGGTCTTTCCCAATACGAAAACCGGAGTCGGCATAAAAGGCGGAGAGTGTGTGAAGCTGCATTATATCGATGAAAATGGCGAAGACCAAGGGACTACTTTTCCAAAAGGAACCAAGATCGGTTGGTTTATCAGTAATAATGCATTTACGAAACAGGGTGAAAAGGTCGGTAGTGTTGGTAAAGGACTCGGAATGTTTTATTCGACCACTGCCTTGAATTCGGATGGTCGTACCCATACGGCTGCATTCAAGATCAATGATTTTATAGTTTTATCATTTGAAGATTGGAACAGTCAGGATTACAATGATGTGATGTTTAACATCTGGTCTAATCCGATTGAAGCTATTGCTCCGGATGTACCTTCGGTAGATCCGATAGATCCGGATGATGCGTCGGTTGCTTATCGCATGACTTATAAAGGTATTTTGGCTTTTGAAGACAATTGGCCTTCTAAGGGTGATTACGATTTGAACGATGTAATTGTGAAATATAGCTCTATATTAGAGTTCAATACCAAGAATCAGGTGCTTTCCGCTGAAGATACGTTTACGGCAATGTGGTCCGGAGCTCTCTTTAAGAATGGCTTTGCCTATCAGTTGAATACCGATAGAAGCAATGTGGAATGCAGCATATTGGAAGGAAAGTCGGGATGGGACAAACAAGGATTAGACAAAGACTTGGAGCAGGCCACCATTTCGGTGTTTGCCAATGCGATTGAAGAGACGGGAGAGAACACTAAGACTTCTACTTTTAAGATTCAGAACAAATTTAAACAGCCAGTCGATCATGAAACTTTCGGAGTGGCACCCTACAATCCTTTTATCTTCTTGCATCAGAATACGGACAAGAACCGTACAGAGGTGCATTTGGTAAATCACGGACCAACCTCTAAAGAAAATATGGATCTGTTCAATACCCAGCAGGATTTGTCGGATAAAGATAAAGGCATCTATTATGTGTCCGATCAGAATTATCCGTTTGCCATTCATCTGTCGGATGTCGAGTCATTCAGTACAACGGAGAAGGAAGCTATTGATAAGTCGTATCCTCGTTTTGCTTCATGGGCACAATCCGGCGGAACGACAGATAAGGATTGGTATTTGAAGAAATAAGTTGATGTCGTTTTTATGCTATAGAACAAGGGGCTGTCCGAAAATCCGACAGCCCCTTGTTTTATGGTTTTAAATGGAAACAGAAGTTACGACTGAAATAAGGAGATCGGCATCAGAGTCCTTGGCTGATGTGCCGGATATATCCGATCAATTTCTTATAGAAAGCATGCTTGCTCATTGTGACCGCATCTCCTAATATAACCAGTTTCATTCGGGCGCGGGTGATGGCTACGTTCATTCGGCGCAAGTCGTTGAGAAAACCGATTTGTCCATCTTCGTTAGCGCGGACGAGGCTGATGAAAATGACATCACGCTCCTGTCCCTGAAAACCATCTACTGTATGGATGGTGATCTGGCTACGGAAGGGGCGGAAGAATAAACAGCCTTTGAGTTTTCCTCTCAGATACTGTACCTGCGCTTTGTAAGGGGAGATAAGGCCGAAGTCTATACGCTCTTCCAATACACGCTTCTCGCCGATTTTGCGGATGTATGCTTCAAGTTCTTGCAACAATAAGTTTGCTTCCGGTTTATTGATGCGGCCGAAGCTTTCTCCTACAAATTCTTCGTGGAACTCCATTTCGGAGGTGTCAATCCAACTCATGGGCAGGTCCAGATCGAGTATCCCCCGGTTGGTCACTTCGGGGGCGGCTTGTAGTTCGCCTTGGTAGAACCATTCGGAGGAGAATTGCATAATAGACTGATGCATGCGGTACTGAACTTTCAGGAGTGAGACCGTTTCCTGCTTGTTGGCTGCTACTTTTTCCATTAATGTTTGTTCCAACCCGTTCCGGGCCGCTTCTATGCATTTTATTGTGGGAGGCAACTGACAATGGTCTCCGGCAAAGATGACGCGGTCTGCTTTTCGGATGGCTATCCAACAGGCAGCCTCAAGGGCTTGTGCTGCCTCGTCGATAAAGAGTGTGGTAAATCGCCGGCCGGTCAGGATACGGTGGTTACTGCTGACCAATGTGGAAGCGATGACCCGTGCCCCCGAAAACAGATCTTCATTGATTTGTATTTCCAGCTCCGTGGCACGCTCCCTCAGATGATTGATGCGGCTGCGTGCAGCTTCCCGTTCCGAGTAACTGCTTTTGCGCATCCGGTTTCCCATTTCCCGGATCGATTTACGTATTCCCCAGAGTTCGGTATAGGCCGGATGCCCCTCGAAACGGCGTTCGTAAGTAAATGAAAGCATCTTGTCATTTACCCGGCTCGGATTGCCGATACGCAATACAGGTACTCCGCGGTCCACCAGCTTCTCGGCAATCCAGTCGACGGCCGTGTTGCTTTGTGCACAGACCAGGACTTGATTTTCGCGGTGCAGGGTCTCGTAGATGGCTTCTACAAGAGTGGTGGTCTTTCCGGTCCCCGGAGGACCGTGAACGATGGCTACGTCTTTGGCACAAAGTACTTTGTTGACTACTGCTTCCTGAGTGCTGTTCAACCAAGGGAAACGGACCGGATAGGTTTCCCTCCAGCGGGAGGGTTGCTTGCTTAGCAATATATCACGTAGTTCGGCAAGGCGGTTACCTTTGGCGCGAATCACATCTTCCAGCGCTTCGAACATGGTACGATAGGAGGTTTCATCAAAATAGAGTTGTACTCCCAGACGTTCTGCTCCTTGTATTTCAAGTAGAGATCCGGCACCGGGTACGGCTACTACCATACGCTCTTCGTCGGCATAACTGACTGTACAGATGGAATTGAAATAATGTATTTTTCCGTCATATCCCTGTTCGAAAAAGCAAACCGGACGTCCGAATTCGAATACATGTTCGATGTCTTTATCTTCTTTCCTTTCTATTTCGATGACCAATTGGTTCAGTGAATTGTAGAAACTCCGTCCCGTCCCGACCGGATACCAGCAGAGCCCTCGTTTTACTTTCCGTGTAATGCCCATCGTCTCTGTCTGCCGGCGGAATTCTTCTTTCTCGTATTCATATTCCATGCGTAGCAAAAGTTGCTGATGCTGAAGATCACTGAGTGGAGAAGAAGACTTTATTTTATTATCATTCATCTTGATTGGCTGTAAGTTATATGCTAAGAACTATAGTTATGGAATGACTACAAATTACGAAATTTATGCAGAACCTGTCACAGTCATTTGTAGCTTGTAGCATCTGATTTGTAGCAGCTATACTTATAGCTTCTCACAAAATTTCCCGCAAAGATAACAATTCTGTTTCCGGGTTGGAATAAACATTTCAATTTGTTAAACCTTTCTTTCATATTATTGGTTATAATAAATAGAAGAACAGATAAAACCGAAATTGTTATGGTATATGATTTGAATATGTTGAAGAGCTTCTATGCTTCCTATAAAGGGAAGATGGAGCATGTTCGTGCAGCCTTGAAACGTCCTTTGACGTTGGCTGAAAAGATTTTGTATACACATTTGTATAATGTGGCGGATTTAAAAAATTATGAAAGGGGTGAAGACTATGTCAACTTTCGCCCGGACCGCGTTGCTATGCAGGATGCTACTGCTCAGATGGCTCTGTTGCAATTTATGAATGCGGGTAAAGAAGCGGTGGCAGTACCTTCCACGGTTCATTGCGACCACCTGATACAAGCTTATCGGGGGGCTGAACGCGATATTGAAACTGCTACACAAACCAATCGGGAGGTGTACGATTTTCTGCGTGATGTCTCTTCCCGTTATGGCATCGGTTTCTGGAAACCGGGAGCGGGTATCATTCACCAGGTAGTACTTGAAAATTATGCTTTTCCGGGTGGGATGATGGTCGGTACAGACTCACATACTCCCAATGCAGGAGGTCTCGGAATGGTAGCTATCGGTGTAGGCGGAGCCGATGCTGTGGATGTAATGACAGGTATGGAGTGGGAACTTAAGATGCCAAAACTGATTGGAGTCCGTTTGACAGGCGAGTTGAACGGATGGACAGCTCCGAAAGACGTGATACTGAAACTGGCGGGCATCTTGACCGTGAAGGGTGGAACGAATGCCATTATCGAATATTTTGGCCCGGGTACAGCTTCGCTATCGGCTACAGGAAAGGCCACCATCTGCAATATGGGTGCCGAAGTGGGGGCAACCACTTCACTATTCCCGTATGATGAACGGATGGCTGTTTATCTGAAAGCAACCGGACGTGAAGAAGTAGCTGCGATGGCTGACAGTGTAGCTGCCGACTTGCGTGCAGATGACGAAGTGATGGCACGACCGGACGATTTTTATGACCGGGTTATTGAGATAAACCTTTCCGAACTGGAACCTTATATTAATGGTCCGTTTACTCCGGACGCTGCTACTCCTATTTCAGAGTTTGCAGAGAAAGTGGTAACAAACGGTTATCCCCGGAAGATGGAAGTGGGGTTGATAGGATCTTGTACCAACTCTTCTTATCAGGATATCAGCCGTGCCGCTTCTGTTGCCCGGCAGGTGAATGAAAAGAATTTGGGAGTGGCGGCACCGCTGATTGTGAATCCGGGATCCGAACAGATTCGTGCTACGGCCGAGCGTGACGGCATGATGGATGTGTTCGAAAAGATGGGGGCTACGATTATGGCTAATGCCTGTGGTCCCTGTATCGGACAGTGGAAACGCCATACGGACGATCCGACCCGTAAAAACTCGATAGTGACTTCCTTTAACCGTAATTTTGCCAAACGTGCCGACGGTAATCCGAATACTTTTGCTTTTGTGGCTTCTCCTGAAATTGTTTTGGCATTGACTATTGCCGGAGACCTTTGTTTCAATCCGCTGAAAGACCGTTTGGTGAATCATGACGGTGAAAAGGTGAAACTCAGTGAACCTCAAGGTGACGAACTTCCATCAGCCGGATTTGTAGCCGGTAATCAGGGATATCAGGCTCCCGGCGGTGAGAAAAACGAGATCAGAGTGGCTCCCGATTCTCAACGGTTGCAGTTGTTGACTCCTTTCCCCGCGTGGGATGGCAATGATTTTCTCAATATGCCGCTGCTTATCAAAGCACAGGGTAAGTGTACGACAGACCATATTTCGATGGCGGGTCCCTGGCTTCGGTTCCGGGGGCATCTGGAGAATATATCTGATAATATGCTGATGGGAGCGGTGAATGCTTTCAATGGCGAAACGAATAAGGTATGGAATCGTTTGACCAATACCTATGAAACTGTTTCGGGTACGGCTAAACAGTATAAGGCGGATGGTATCTCTTCCATCGTTGTGGCCGAAGAAAATTACGGTGAAGGTTCCAGTCGTGAGCATGCCGCTATGGAACCGCGTTTCCTTCATGTAAAGGTGATCCTGGCTAAGAGTTTTGCCCGTATCCATGAGACTAATCTGAAAAAGCAAGGTATGCTGGCTGTTACATTTGCAGACAAGGCCGATTATGACCGGATTCGTGAGCACGATTTGATCTCGGTAGTCGGACTGAAAGAGTTTTCGCCCGGACGCAATCTGGAGGTGATATTGCACCACGAAGATGGTACGGAAGAACGGTTTGCAGTACAACATACTTACAATGAACAACAGATCGGCTGGTTCCGTGCCGGTTCTGCTTTGAATGCAAAATAGCCTTCAGGAGGCTTTCAGGGGCCCGCTTTTAGGTTTGAAAATCAATAGGACTTAGGTTTAAAACCAACGGGCCTTTAGTTTAAAAGGTAAGGAGTGTTGGTTCTAAACCAACGAACCTTTACTTCGGAACACGATTGGAGGAGTATATAAAAAGATAAATAGATGAGTAAAATTACCAAACAGCAAAATGGAGTATTGTCAGTGCCGGATGTACCGACAATACCTTTTATAACGGGTGATGGAGTAGGAGCGGAAATAACTCCGGCCATGCAGGCGATAGTAGATGCGGCGGTAGACATGTCGTATGGTGGTGCCCGGCGTATCGAATGGAAAGAAGTACTGGCCGGTGAACGTGCTTTCCGGGCTACCGGTTCGTGGTTGCCGGACGAAACGATGGAGGTTTTCAAGGAGTATCTGATAGGCATCAAAGGACCGTTGACTACTCCGGTAGGAGGAGGAATACGTTCGTTAAACGTGGCTTTGCGCCAGACACTCGATTTATATGTCTGCCTGCGTCCGGTACGTTGGTTCCGCGGAGTGGTGTCTCCGGTCAAAGAGCCCGAAAAGGTGAATATGTACATCTTTCGTGAGAATACGGAAGATATCTATGCCGGTATCGAATGGGAAGCAGGCACTCCGGAAGCTAAGAAGTTCTACCGGTTCTTGCACGAAGAGATGGGAGTCAGTAAAGTACGTTTCCCCGAAACCTCTTCTTTTGGTGTGAAACCGGTTTCGCGTGAGGGGACGGAGCGTCTGGTACGCGCTGCCTGCCGTTATGCGTTGCAGCATGAATTGCCCTCGGTCACCTTGGTGCACAAAGGTAATATCATGAAATTCACAGAAGGAGGTTTTAAGAAGTGGGGGTACGAATTGGCTGAGCGGGAGTTTGCAGAGGCTCTTGCCTCAGGTAAACTGGTGATCAAAGACTGTATAGCCGATGCCTTTTTGCAGAACACTCTTTTGATTCCTGAAGAATATTCGGTCATTGCCACCCTGAATCTGAACGGAGACTATATTTCCGACCAACTGGCTGCGATGGTAGGTGGCATTGGTATTGCACCGGGAGCCAATATCAATTATGATTCCGGACACGCCATCTTTGAGGCCACTCATGGGACAGCCCCCAATATTGCCGGAAAGAATGCGGTGAATCCCTGTTCACTGATACTTTCGGCCGTTATGATGCTTGAATATATAGGCTGGCAAGAACCCGCCGATCTTATCGTCGAGGCGCTTGAAGCCAGTTTTGCCGAGGGGAAAGCCACTAATGACCTGGCACGTTTCATGCACAAAGGCCAGCTGCTCTCTACTTCGGAATTTACCCGGGAAATCATTAACCGAATTAAAAATTAATACCTTCAGGACATGAAAAAAGAATATTTGATTTATAAACTCTCCGAGGCAATGAAGGATTGTACCCGGATTGATAACGAATTGTTTCCAAAATTTGACGTTAAACGGGGGCTTCGCAATGAAGACGGTACAGGTGTATTGGTCGGATTGACCAAGATTGGTAATGTCGTAGGATACGAACGAATCCCCGGAGGTGGTCTGAAGCCGATCCCGGGAAAGTTGTTTTACCGTGGATATGACCTGGAAGATTTAGCCCACGCCATTTTAAAAGAAAAACGTTTCGGATTTGAAGAGGTGGCCTACCTGCTGTTATCCGGCAGTTTGCCTGATAAGGAAGAACTGGCTTCGTTTCGCGAGCTGATCAATGATAATATGCCTTTGGAGCAGAAGACCAAGATGAATATCATCGAACTTGAAGGAAACAATATTATGAATATTCTGGCGCGCAGCGTACTCGAGATGTATCGTTTCGACCCTAATCCGGATGATACTTCACGTGACAACCTGATGCGTCAGAGCATCGATCTGATCTCGAAATTCCCGACCATTATTGCTTATGCTTTTAACATGTTGCGTCATGCCACCTTCGGGCGTTCGTTACACATTCGTCATCCGCAGGAGAATCTGTCGATTGCCGAAAACTTTCTCTATATGCTGAAACGCGATTATACCGAGCTGGATGCGCGTACACTCGACCTTTTGTTGGTGCTTCAGGCAGAGCACGGAGGAGGTAACAACTCTACGTTTACTGTCCGGGTAACTTCGTCTACCGGTACAGATACATACTCGGCCATTGCCGCAGGTATCGGGTCGCTGAAAGGCCCGCTTCACGGAGGAGCCAATATTCAGGTAGCCGATATGTTCCATCATTTACAGGAAAATATTCAGGACTGGACCAATGTAGACGAAATCGATACTTACTTTACCCGTATGTTGAATAAAGAGGTTTACAATAAGACCGGATTGATATATGGCATCGGGCATGCCGTATATACCATTTCCGATCCGCGAGCTGTGTTGCTGAAGGAACTTGCACGTGACTTGGCACACGAGAAAGGTCGTGAACGGGAGTTTGCTTTTCTTGAACTTTTGGAAGAACGTGCTATCGCTACTTTCGGTAAGATTAAGAATAATGGGAAAACAGTATCCAGCAACGTTGATTTTTATTCCGGTTTTGTTTATGAGATGATTGGCCTGCCGCAGGAAATCTATACCCCCTTGTTTGCCATGGCGCGTATCGTGGGTTGGTGTGCCCATCGCAACGAAGAGTTGAATTTTGAAGGTAAACGTATCATTCGTCCGGCTTATAAAAATGTGTTGGAAGAAGAACAATATGTACCGTTAAAGAAACGGTAAAAGAGAAGCTTGAAGTCAGAAGTTCACCGCAGATTTACAGATTGCACAGACCGGCACCGGCATTGATTGATTATCTGTCAGTTCTATGTTTGTACCGTCTGCCAATCTGTGGTAGAACAGACTTTTGTGATACGCTTGCTTTATTTTCGTAAACTATTTGTCCCTTTAAAGTTTTTCTTTTAACTTTGTCCATTGTATAAAATCTTGGATATGAGTATAGAAAGCTTTAATCTGCTTCTTTTAGTAATGGGCCTGATGGCTTTGGTCGTATTCATAGCCCTTTATTTTGTAAGGGCGGGATATGGCATGTTTCGCAGCCGTTCCTGGGGAATCTCGGTGAATAATAAGATAGCCTGGATTCTGATGGAAGCTCCTGTCTTTCTGGTTATGGGATGGTTGTGGTGGCATTCCGACCGACGTTTTTTACCTGTCGAACTCACTTTCTTTCTTTTTTTCCAACTACATTACTTCCAAAGGGCTTTTGTTTTTCCTTTCCTGATGAAAGGAAAGAGCAAGATGCCGGTACTCATTCTTTTGATGGGAGTGATCTTTAATATTCTCAACGGACTGATGCAGGGAGAATGGATATTCTATCTTGCTCCCTCGGACTATTATACACCCGGATGGTTGCTGACTCCTTGCTTTTGGATAGGAACCCTTTTATTTTTTGTCGGAATGGGGATCAACTGGCATTCGGATTCAGTCATCCGTCATCTGCGTGCTCCCGGAGATACCCGTCATTACCTTCCTCAAAGAGGCATGTATCGATATGTGACCTCTGCCAATTATTTGGGTGAAATTGTAGAGTGGGTAGGCTGGGCTATTCTCACTTGGTCTTTGTCCGGATGTATTTTCGCCTGGTGGACTGTTGCCAATCTTGTTCCGAGAGCAGATGCTATCTGGCATCGCTATCGGGAAGAGTTTGGGATGCAGGTCGGATCGAAGAAACGAATTTTTCCTTTCTTATATTAAAACACACAGTACTTATGAACACACATTCTGCTTCTAAGCTTTTCACGCCGGTTACCATTGGACCGCTCACTTTGCGTAACCGTACCATCCGTTCGGCGGCTTTTGAAGGCATGTGCCCGGGAAATGCTCCTTCCCCCATGTTACTCGATTACCATCGTTCTGTGGCCGCCGGAGGCGTGGGAATGACTACCATTGCCTATGCTTCGGTAACACGCAGCGGACTGTCGTTTCCACGGCAATTGTGGCTCCGTCCGGAAATTATTCCCGGTTTGCGTGAAGTGACTGCTGCTATTCATGCCGAAGGTGCCGCCGCCAGCATACAGATAGGGCATTGCGGCAATATGTCTCATAAGAGTATTTGCGGAGTTACCCCAATTTCTGCTTCGTCAGGTTTCAATATTTATTCGCCTACTTGGGTGCGGGGGATGAAACGCGAAGAGTTGCCGGAGATGGCAAAAGCTTACGGGCGTGCTGTCTGCCTGGCTCGCGAAGCCGGTTTTGATGCCGTCGAGGTACATGCGGGACACGGCTATCTGATCAGTCAGTTTCTGTCGCCTTATACCAATCACCGGAAAGATGAATACGGAGGATCGTTGGAGAATAGGATGCGTTTCATGACGATGGTGATGAACGAGGTGATGAAGGCGGCCGGTAAAGATCTGGCAGTATTTGTGAAGATGAATATGCGTGATGGCTTTCGGGGCGGAATGGAAATAGAAGAGACGCTCGAGGTAGCCAGGCGGCTCGAATCTTTGGGGGCTCATGCGTTGGTTTTGAGCGGAGGATTTGTCAGTAAAGCCCCTATGTACGTCATGCGTGGGGCCATGCCTATCAAGACCCTGACACATTATATGGATTGTTGGTGGTTGAAGTTCGGCGTCAAATTGGCGGGGAGGATGATGATACCGACTGTTCCTTTCAAAGAAGCCTATTTTCTGGAAGATGCTCTGAAGTTTCGTTCGGAAATTAAAATTCCTTTGATCTATGTCGGCGGACTTGTTTCCCGTGAGAAAATAGATGAAGTGCTGAACGAAGGGTTCGAAGCCGTGCAGATGGCACGTGCTTTACTCAACGAACCGGGGTTTGTCAATCGGATGCGTCGGGAAGAGAAAGCACGCTGTAATTGCGGTCATAGTAATTATTGCATTGGGAGGATGTACACGATCGAAATGGCTTGCCATCAGCATCTGACAGAAGAACTTCCTCTTTGCCTGAAAAAAGAAATAGAACAGTTGGAGAATAAATGATGGAACGTAAACTTGCTGTTATTACCGGTGCCGACGGCGGGATGGGAACGGAGATTACCCGTGCTGTGGCTTGTGCGGGGTATGATGTAATTATGGCCTGCTATTCATCGTCAAAAGCTGAAACCAAATGCCGGGAGTTGGTGAAAGAAACGGGAAATGAAAAGATAGAGGTATGGCAGATCGACCTTGCTTCACTGGCTTCGGTGAGGGCTTTTGCCGACCGGATGTTACGGCAAAAGACTCCTGTCGCTTTGTTGATGAATAATGCCGGGACCATGGAAACCGGATTGCACATTACCGAAGATGGTTTGGAGCGGACGGTCAGTGTAAATTATGTAGGTCCTTATCTTTTGACGCGTCTTTTGCTTCCCTTGATGGGAGAGGGAACCCGCATTGTCAATATGGTGTCTTGTACCTATGCAATCGGTAAACTGGATTTCCCGGATTTTTTTCTTCGGGGGAGAAAGGGAAGTTTCTGGCGTATTCCTATCTATAGCAATACCAAGATTGCTTTGTTGCTTTTTACCATTGAACTGGCTGAACGTCTTCGGGCACGCGGGATTACTGTCAATGCGGCCGATCCGGGCATTGTGTCTACCAATATCATACGGATGGACCAGTGGTTCGATCCGCTGACAGACATTTTTTTCCGTCCTTTTATACGTACTCCCCTCCAGGGCGCAGCTACTGCAATCGGATTATTGCTCGATGCGGAAGTGGAGGGACGGACGGCAACGTTTAATTTGAATAATCATTGTCGTCCTCTACCGGAAAAATATACCCGTCCTGACCGAAGGGCACAGCTATGGGAAGAGACGGAACGGATCTTGTCAGAAAAGGGCTTCTTGCCGATAAATGATAAACGGTGAACCATAAACATGTATGTTTACCGTCCACCGTTTATCTTATTACTGTTGTACTGCTATCAAATAGACAGTTCTCTCAATACATTGACGAGATCTCTCTTGACAGGTTTATCATTCTTGATGGCTTTACTGAACGGAACGTATACAATCTCGTCGTGTTCAATGCCAATCATGACATTTCGTTGATCTTCCATAATAGCGTCGATAGCGGCTGCGCCTAGACGACTGGCCAAAATACGGTCGTGTGCCGTCGGACTACCCCCGCGCTGCAAGTGCCCTAAAATGGTGACACGGACGTCGTATTGAGGATATTCGTTTTTCACGCGTTCGGCATAATGCATAGCTCCTCCGGTGAGTTCGCTTTCGGCTACCAGTACGATGCTGCTGTTCTTTGATTTACGGAAACCGCTCTTTATAAATTCTTCCAATTGGTCGACTTCTGTACTGAATTCGGGGATGATGGCAGCTTCTGCTCCGGAAGCAATCGCACCGTTCAATGCCAGGAAACCGGCATCACGTCCCATCACTTCAACGAAGAACAGACGTTCGTGAGAAGTGGCCGTGTCACGGATTTTGTCGACAGCATCCAAAATAGTGTTCAGCGCCGTATCGTATCCGATGGTCGTGTCGGTGCCGTAAAGGTCATTGTCGATGGTTCCCGGAAGTCCGATGCATGGAATGTCATACTCTTGTGCAAAGATGCGTGCTCCGGTCAGCGAACCGTCGCCACCGATCACTACAAGGGCATCGATTCCTTCTTTCACCATATTGTCGTATGCCATTTTACGTCCTTCGGGAGTTGTAAACTCTTTGCAACGTGCTGTCTTCAGGATCGTTCCTCCCAGTTGAATGATGTTACTTACATTCTGGCTCTTAAACTCCTTGATCTCTCCCGTCACCAAGCCTCTGTATCCTCTATATATACCTTTTACTTGCAGTCCGTTGTAGATTGCTGCACGCGTTACTGCACGAATAGCAGCGTTCATTCCCGGTGCATCACCACCGGAAGTTAAAATACCAACACACTTAACTGTTCCCATAACAATCATGTTTTTTAATTGACGTTGCAAAGATAACAAAAAGGAGTGCCCTGTATGATTAAATAACGTTAATTCATTGTCTTTTAATCTGTGCCTTTATAGCTTCAGAGATTTCTTCCATCAGCCATTTAGGAGTCGATGTAGCCCCGCATACACCGATAGAATTGACACCGGGTAGTAAAGAGTCGTCAATTTCGTCGGCACTGTCTATTAAATGTGAATTCGGGTTGACTTTTTTGCATTCTTCGAATAACATTTTGCCATTTGAACTTTTTTTACCACTGACGAAGAAGATCAAATCGTGTGATGCGGCAAACTTTCGCAGGTTGGGCATACGGTTGGCCACTTGGCGGCAAATGGTATCGTAGTACTCAAAAGTTACGTCGGGAGAGATGTGCTCCTTGATATATTCCACGATTTCCCAGAATTCATCCAGTGATTTGGTTGTCTGCGAGTACAGGCGTATGCTTTTGCTGAAATCCAGCCGGCGAGCCTCGTCGAGCTTTTCTATCACAATAGCTTTGCCGGTTGTCTGCCCTACCAGACCTAAGACTTCCGCATGTCCGTTCTTTCCGTAAATTACGATTTGTTTTTCGTCGAGGTCCTCCTGCATATACTCTTGTTTGATCCGTTTTTGCAGGCGGAGTACCACCGGACACGTGGCATCGATGATTTCGATATTATTTTCTTTGGCAATGATATAGGTTTCGGGTGGTTCGCCATGGGCACGCAAAAGCACTTTGGCGTTATGGAGTTGTTTGAACTCTTCATGATTGATGGTAATCAGCCCCATCTCTTTCAGGCGTTCCACTTCACGGCTGTTGTGTACAATGTCTCCCAGGCAATAGAGTGTTACCCCTTTTGCGAGTTCCTCTTCGGCTTTGTGGATAGCTGTGACCACTCCAAAGCAAAAACCGGAACCTTCATCTATTTCTACTTTTACCATAATGATTACAAATGTATGATTAGAAAAGGGTGTAGCCATACTGACCGGATGGCTACACCCTTTCTTTAGGATGGCTACACCCTAACAGGCGGATGGTTACACCCTTTTGTTTTTATGCTTTTATCGCTTTCTGATATTCTGCCATCAGCCACTCTTTTTGCTCGGCGATGGTGAGATGGCTGTTGTCTAATAGCAAAGCATCGTCGGCTTTCTTCAATGGGCTGACTTCACGTGTCTGATCGATGTGGTCACGTTGCTTCACATTTTCCAGTATCTCTTCGAAGCCGGTTTCCTGACCCTTGGCTTTCAGTTCGTCATAGCGGCGTTGGGCACGGATTTCGGCGGAGGCGGTTACGAATATTTTTAATTCCGCATCCGGGAATACGGTCGTCCCGATGTCACGACCATCCATAACAATACCCTTGGCTTTTCCCATTTCCTGTTGCTGAGCCACCATCGCTTCCCGGACAAAACCGAGTGCACTGATCGGGCTTACTTTAGAAGAAACCTCCATTGTGCGGATTTTGTTCTCTACATTCACTCCATTTAAGTAAGTGTTGGGGCGTCCTGTCTCCGGATCGATCCGAAAAGAGATGTGGATGTCGCCGATACGTCGTTTTAATTCATCCGTATCGATTGTATCACCGTGAAAGATGCCATTTTCTATACTATATAATGTAACGGCACGATACATCGCTCCACTGTCAATGTAGATGTATCCTATTTCTTTGGCTAAATCTTTAGCCATGGTGCTTTTCCCGCACGAGGAAAAGCCATCAATTGCAATTGTTATCTTTTTCATTATGTTATGCAGCAGGTTTACTCCCTTTTTTAACGTATTATCTAAATTTTTTCGCCAAATATACTGTATTTTTAAAATATCTGCGTTATATTTGTGCCACAAAAGCAATAACAGCTTAAAAACCAGAAGAACACCAATTTTTATATACTAATTTTATGGAAGTAAAAAAATCGCCCAAAGCAGACCTCGAAGGTAAGAAAACCCAGTGGCTGCTGATCGGTTACGTGGTGGTGCTCGCCTTTATATTCGTTGCGTTCGAATGGACGGAGCGTGATATAAAGATCGATACAAGCCAGGCGGTAGCCCAGATTGAGTTTGAAGAGGAAATGATTCCTATCACACAACAGGAAGAAAAACCGGCCCCACCTCCTGTCGAGGTTCCCAAACAGGCTGAAATCCTGAAGATTGTTGATGACGAGGCTGATGTACAAGAAACAGCCATTGCTTCAACAGAGGATACCGGACAGAAAGTGGAAGTAAAATATGTACCGGTTGAGGTAAAAGAAGAAGAACCCTCGGAACAAGAGATTTTTGAAGTAGTAGAAAATGCACCTGAATTCCCGGGTGGTATGCCTGCTTGTCTCCAGTTCCTGTACAAGAATATCAAATATCCGCCGATCGCTCAGGAAAACGGTACTCAGGGACAGGTTGTCCTCCAGTTCGTTGTTGAACGTGACGGTAGCATAGGTGATATTAAAGTTGTAAAGAGCGTTGACCCCTACCTTGATAAAGAAGCTCTTCGTGTGGTTAAGACCATGCCTAAGTGGAAGCCGGGTATGCAGAGAGGTAAACCGGTTCGTTGTCGGTTTACATTACCTGTACGATTCAGACTGCAATAATCATTGTATAGTATAAGAAGAGAGGCTGCCGTCCAAGCAGCCTCTTTTCATTCAATCTCTCTTTTTATAATTTATTTATTATGTATACAGCATCTCAGCTTCTCGATAAGATCAATTCTCACATTTCAGATATCCGGTTTACACGTACTCCGGCAGGTTTGTATGACCCTATTAAATATGTTCTTTCCATGGGAGGGAAACGTATTCGGCCGGTTCTTATGCTAATGGCATACAACCTCTACAAGGAGGATGTGTCCTCTATTTATGACCCTGCTACGGCTATTGAAGTTTATCATAACTATACTCTTTTGCATGACGATTTGATGGATCGGGCTGATATGCGCCGCGGCAAGACAACTGTCCATAAAGTATGGAATGACAATACTGCGATTTTGTCAGGAGACGCTATGCTGGTGCTGGCCTATCAGTATATGGCTGCCAGTTCATCGGAACACCTCAAAGAAGTGATGGATTTGTTCAGCCTGACAGCACTTGAAATTTGTGAGGGGCAGCAAATGGATATGAATTTTGAGTCCCGTGAGGATGTAAAGGAAGAGGAGTATCTGGAAATGATCCGTTTGAAAACGGCGGTTTTGTTGGCTGCCAGTTTGAAAATCGGAGCTATTTTAGGTGGAGCTTCTCCTGAGGATGCCGAAAATCTGTATGATTTTGGCATGCAGATCGGAGTAGCCTTCCAATTGCAGGATGATTTGCTGGATGTATATGGTGATCCTGCTGTGTTTGGTAAAAACATTGGTGGAGACATTCTATGCAATAAAAAGACGTATATGCTGATTAAAGCACTGGAACGTGCCGACCGGGATCAGTTGGAGGGATTAAATCATTGGTTGAGTGCAACTTCATTCTGTCCCGAAGAAAAAATCAGTGCTGTGACTGAATTATATACTCAGATTGGCATCAAGGCTGTTTGCGAAAACAAGATGCGTGAGTATTACACTCGTGCGATGACAAGCCTGGGCGCCGTGTCTGTCATTGAGGATAAGAAGAGTGAGCTGAAAAAGTTGATGAAGCATTTAATGTACCGCGAGATGTAATATCGAGATGCCCTATAGACGTTTGCCAAATACAGATCAAGCCAGGATACGGGCGCTGAAAACAGCGGTCGTGAAGGGCGATATGTGTGATGTCTATGATTTGCCTGTTTCACTCAAGACATTGGGAGAAGCCCGTATATTTCTGTCTAAATTTGAAACGGCGCATTCTTATTATGTACACTGTTACGGAGAGCAAAGCAGGAACAGTAAGAAACACCAGGCGAATGTAAAAACGGCCCGGCTTTATATTTCTCACTTCATACAAGTCTTGAATTTGGCTGTGATTCGTATGGAAATCAAAGAATCTCATAAGGCTTTGTATGGCTTGCCCGTAGATAATTTCAGTGTACCCGATTTAAGTAGTGAAGCGTCTCTGGCCGAGTGGGGACAAAAAATTATAGAAGGGGAGCGGAAACGCACCTCTCAAGGCGGTATTCCGATTTATAACCCTACGATTGCTAAAGTGAAAGTGCATTATGATATATTCATGGAAGGATATGAAAAACAGAAAAGCCTTCAGTCTCTCACCAATCGTAGTTTAGAGCAACTTGCATCCATGCGTGTGCAAGCCGACCGGCTGATTCTGGATATCTGGAATCAGGTGGAAGCCAAATTCCAGGATGTATCGCCCAATGAGAAACGCTTGGAAAAATGTCGTGATTATGGTCTGATTTATTATTATCGGACCGGAGAAAAACAGAATAAGGAGATTCTTTAAAATATGCTTGTCGATTCACATTCCCATCTTTTTCTGGAAGAGTTTGCCGAAGATTTACCTTTCGTTATGGAACGTGCCCGTGCTGCCGGGGTGACGCATATCTTTATGCCTAACATAGATAGTACGACGATTGAACCCATGCTGTCGGTTTGTGATACCTATCGGGACTTTTGCTTTCCGATGATCGGATTGCACCCTACCTCCGTGAACGAGTCCTATGAAAAAGAGCTTGAAATCGTTGCCGCAAATCTGGAAACTTCCGGCCGGTTCGTTGCTGTGGGCGAGATTGGAATCGATCTTTACTGGGATAAAACCTGGCTGAAAGAACAGTTGATTGCTTTTGAAAAACAAGTGCAATGGGCCCTTCATTATCAATTGCCCATAGTGATTCATTGCCGCGAAGCTTTCGATTATATATATAAGGTATTGCAACCTTATAAAAATAGTGGATTGACCGGAATCTTTCATAGTTTTACGGGAGCTCCCGGTGAAGCTGCCCGGATGATGGAGTTTCCGGGATTTAAGATCGGTATAAACGGTGTGGTGACTTTCAAAAAGTCAACGTTGCCGGAGACATTGAAGTCTGTTCCGTTGGAACGTATCGTATTGGAAACCGATTCGCCTTACCTCACTCCGGTTCCTAATCGTGGAAAGAGAAATGAGAGTGCGAATGTGAAAGATACATTAATAAAAGTTGCCGAAATATATAACGAAGATCCGGAAAAAGTTGCGGAATTGACCGCTGTTAGCGCATTAAAAGTGTTTGGAATGCTCAAATAAGCTCCACAAGATTTTAAATTTTATTAATTTAGTTGATTTATTAAAGATAAAAGAAGGATAATGCTGCAGAAGAAGAAAAAAAAGAATACATTTGTAGCTGAAAACGCTTGTGGTTCGCATTTTTTTTGTAATTTGCAGCCGTTTTTGAAAGAGGCCTCTATTGGAGAGATGCTCGAGTGGTTGAAGAGGCACGCCTGGAAAGCGTGTATACCTCTAAAGGGTATCCGGGGTTCGAATCCCCGTCTCTCCGCAGGATGAAAGAAAAAACAAAAACAATAAATGAATATAATAAACAAATTAATTAATTAATCTTAAAAATTAGACACACAATGAAAAAGTTATTTGCAATTGTTGCTGTGATGGGAGTCTTAACATTTGGCTCAACTCAACTTGCTCAGGCTCAAGATGCTCCTGCAGCGGAACAAACAGAACAAGCTGCTCCTGCAGCTCAGGCAGCTCCTGCCGGTGATGCTACTGTAGAAGCAGAAGAAGGTGGTATTCACAAGGAAATTAAAACTAAGTTTATTGAAGGTACTGCATCTTTCATGAGTTTGGTTGCTATTGCTTTGGTTATCGGTCTTGCATTCTGTATTGAACGTATCATTTATTTGAGCTTAGCTGAAATCAACACAAAGAAGTTCTTGGCTGCTATTGAAGCTGCTTTGGAAAAAGGCGACGTAGAAGCAGCTAAAGACATCGCACGTAGTACAAGAGGTCCTATCGCTTCTATTTATTACCAAGGCTTATTGAGAATCGATCAAGGTCTTGACGTAGTTGAGAAGTCAGTCGTATCTTATGGTGGTGTACAAGCTGGTTATCTGGAAAAAGGTTGTTCTTGGATTACGCTGTTCATCGCAATGGCTCCGTCTTTGGGATTCTTGGGTACTGTAATCGGTATGGTGCAGGCATTTGATAAGATTCAACAAGTAGGTGATATTTCTCCGACGGTTGTAGCAGGTGGTATGAAAGTTGCCTTGATTACAACTATCTTCGGTTTGATCGTTGCTTTGATTCTGCAGGTATTCTATAACTATATCCTGTCTAAGATTGAGGCTTTGACCAGCGAAATGGAAGATTCTTCTATCACTCTGTTGGACATGGTTATCAAATATAACTTGAAATACAAAAAATAAGAGAAATGGCTAAATTATCATATAGAGTATCATATTATGTACTGTATGTTTTGTTCGCTGCTATTTTAGTGGTATTGGGCTTATTCTACTTTGGTGGAGATGCTCAGGGCGATGCAAAACTGATAGGTGTTGACCCCGAAATGTGGCAACCTGCACAGACAGATAGTCTGCTATACTTAATGTATGGTTTGTTTGTTTTGACTGTTATTGCAATGGTAGCTGGTTTTATTTTGCAGTTTGGTAGCGCATTAAAAGATAATCCTGTAAAAGCTCTGAAATCACTGGTAGGTGTTATTTTACTGGTTATTGTAATGATCGTTGCTTGGTCTATGGGTAGTGGAGAACAGATGAATATACCAGGTTATAGTGGAACAGATAATGTTCCGTTCTGGTTGAAGGTTACTGACATGTTCCTGTATACTATTTATTTCTTACTGGGAGCAACGGTTCTTGCAATGCTTTTCAGTAGTATTAAAAAGAAATTATCATAATCGATTGAGGGAACTCAATCTAATGGAGTAATTACAATGGCAAAAGGAAAAAGAAAAGTTCCTGATATAAACTCAAGTTCTACAGCGGATATCGCTTTCCTATTGTTAATCTTCTTCTTGATTACGACTTCTATGGATACGGACCGTGGTTTGGCAAGACGTTTGCCGCCACCACCCGAACAAGACCAAAAGAAGGACGATTCGGATAAGGTTAAGGAGCGTAACGTAATGACAGTCTTCCTGAACATGAACGATCAGTTGATGTGTAGTGGAGAATATGTTAGTATAGATCAGTTGAGAGATAAGGCAAAAGAATTCATTGCCAATCCGTATAATGATGAGTCTAAACCGGAAAAGCATGCGAAAGACATTCCCTTCTTCGGAACTATGCAGATTACGGAAAAGCATGTAGTTTCTTTGCGTTGTGACCGTGGTTCTTCCTATAAAGCATACTTAGCAGTTCAGAATGAATTGGTAGCTGCTTACAATGAGTTGAGAGATGAATTAGCTCAGGAAAAATTTGGAAAGAACTATGCTGCTTTGGGCGAAGACGAGCAAAAAGCAATTCGTGATGTATATCCTCAGAAAATCTCTGAGGCAGAACCTAAAAAGTACGGAGAAAAGAAGTAATGGGAAAATTTAATAAGACTGGTAAACGCGAAATGCCTGCGTTGAATACTTCTTCTCTGCCTGACCTTATCTTTACTTTGTTGTTCTTCTTTATGATTGTAACAACAATGCGTGAGGTAACATTAAAGGTTGAGTTTAAGGTTCCGCAAGCTACTGAGTTGGAAAAACTAGAAAAGAAATCTTTGGTTACGTTTATCTATGTAGGAAAGCCTACAGCTGAGTTCCGTAAGAAACTGGGTAATGAAAGTCGTATCCAATTGAACGACAGCTATGCTGAAGTTGCTGAAATCCAAGATTATATTATTGGTGAACGTGCCAGTATGAAGGAAGAAGATCAACCGCAGATGACTGTTTCTTTGAAAGTAGACCAAGATACGAAAATGGGTATCGTAACAGATATCAAAGAAGCTCTTCGTAAAGCTTATGCATTGAAACTTAACTATTCTGCGCAGCCGCGTCAGTAAGAAGTTAAATCAAACTATATAAATAAAGGGTGCTTATTTCGAATAGGCACCCTTTATTTTTTTATTCTTGTACGTTATATACTTCCCGATATATAGAGTTTTTTACTGTTTCAAAATCCCTTTCACACTCTAAATTTCCGTGTGCCATAAGTAGCATGGGTAAATAATCATCCCCGGGTCTGTATGGAGGCTGAAGATATGGTTTCTCCCAAAGAGTAAATCCTTGGCGCTTGTAGAAATTAATACGCCTTTGGGCCATTTCTTCTTCCGGCATTTCCACTTCCAGAACAATAGGATGTTGAAGCAACTCGCATAAATGATTTAAAACGTTCTTTCCATGTCCACCATTACGCTGGGCCGGATCAACAGCAAAGTGTTCTACGTAATAGAATTTGCCGAAATCCCAATAGGTAATGAATCCTACAGGAGTATCATGGTGGAAAATAATATTGTTATAGAAATGAGGTTTGCTATCAGTGTACAGGCGCAGTTCTTCTAACGGTCGGTATTCTTCAGGCGGGAAGGCGGCGGTTATTAACTGTTCCATGTATTCATACAAAAATCCATCAGCGGTGCTGATACGTTGAAGTCTGATCATAATGTTGGTCTTTAAAGTTTAGTTTCTCTTATTATTTGGTATAAAAATCAATGAGTCTTTGCAGTGATCGTTGGCATACCGGGCAGAATGTTGGATATTCATTGGTGCGCATACGGCAGTTATCAGCGGGACGGAATATGCCTTTGGCTGAATATCCACCTCCTTCATATACTCCTACCGGATACTTTGCCTGTTCGTTGACAGGGGTAGGAATAGGAGTACCTTTAATGAGCATGTCTTCCCATTTAGAAGCGAAATCGATACGGGTACTTATGTTTTGTTCCCAAGGTTCTATATCCAATGGGTAGGTATCTGTCATGACATCATCGTTGTAGAAATATTCATCGGCCAACCCTCCGAAACTGTGTCCGAACTCGTGTACAACTACCGGGCGGAACATTGGGTGATGAGCTGTAGTCAGGGTATAAGCATTATAGATGCCACCACCTCCATACTCTTCAGTATTGGCAAGAATAATAATGTGTTCATATGGTATTCCGGCCAAAGCATCGTGTATGGATTTGACACGACGGGTAGTCAGATAACGGTCAGAATAGAATGTACTGAAATGGGAATTAAAGGCTGTATGTTTCCATTCTCCCAAACGGGGGACACTCACCCCTGTGTCATCAGATGGGCTAGCAACAGCTACAATATTGAAGCGATCTTTCATACTCTTGAACGGCTCGTGTGAGAATAGGCTTTCACAGGCGATTTCCGCATCCTGATAGAATACGTTCATCTCTGCAGGAGTATATCCTTCGGCAAGAATGGCTACGTCGATGCACTTGTCAGTTTCACCATTCTTTAGCAGATATTTATGTGGAGTGATGTGTGCAGTTCCTTTCTGATGAATAAGTATATCATTGGGGCGTACAGTGTGCGTCAGATGTGTACGCACTTCTTTTCTCGGGCTTAACAGGGTGATCTCTATTTCCACAGGACGGAGCGGGTAGGGCAGTAAGAAGGTATTTTCAAATCCTTTGGTGACAGCCTTGGCTTCGTCCGTTTCCAGCCACTCTTGAAAGAGGGAAGAGAAAGAAGTAGTATAGATTGTCTTTCCACTTTCCAAATCCTTCATGATGATTTGTCCATTACCTTGCAAAGGTAATTCAGCTAAATGATGACGCCTTCCGGCCCATGATGGAAGTACGGACAGTTCATCCAGACATACATTCTGACGGGCAGCATTTCCTGTAAAGATGTAATCAATACGCAATGTTTTATCGGCAAAATACTCAGTGTAGTTTTGCGCATGGCCTATTGTAACCATCAGTAGGCACAATGCAAGTACAAGATATTTTTTCATAACAATCTAATTTTGTAGTTATAGGCAAAGATAATGCAAATTGAGCGCAGAACTTTCATGCTTGCATGAAAAAGTTATGCCGAGATGCAGCTTATCTTCTTTTCACCCTGTTTATCGTAACTGTGGGTTTATTCATTTTTTAGCAAGAAAAGTAATAAATCGTATTTTTATTGGGAAAAATTTCGCTAACTTTGCACATTATCGTATGAGAATACGGTGAAGCAATCGTTATTTATTAATCATAAAATTAGAAATGGGACATCATCAATTGGATACTTTAGACGAGCAAATACTGAAATTGATTGCAGATAATGCCCGTATTCCTTTCCTGGAAGTGGCGAGAGCTTGCAATGTTTCCGGTGCAGCCATACATCAACGCATACAAAAATTGACGAATTTAGGTATCTTGAAAGGTTCGGAGTACGTCATCGATCCGGAAAAAATCGGTTATGAGACTTGTGCCTATATTGGCATTTATCTGAAAGATCCGGAATCTTTTGACGCAGTGACAAAGGCACTTGAAGCTATTCCCGAAGTTGTGGAATGTCACTTTACGACGGGTAAATATGATATGTTTATTAAACTTTACGCACGCAATAACCACCATTTGCTGAGTATTATCCACGATAAATTACAGCCGTTGGGGTTAGCGCGCACAGAAACACTAATATCCTTCCATGAAGCCATAAAACGGCAGATGCCAATCATGGTGGAGGTGGATGAAGATTAGGAATTACTTACGGATATAATCCACAAATGCATAAGGGCAGGGATGTTTCTCGTCAACAAGATGAGATTCCCTGCTTTTTTCATGCCATATTCTGGACTCTACAGCTGGGAAGTAAGCATCTACCTGAGGTGCTTCTGCATCGATTTCCGTCAGGCAAAGCATGTCTGCCAATGGCATTGCCTGTTTATATACACTTGCTCCGCCGATAATATATACTTGTTCCTCAGGTTGACAGCTTTGCAAAGCTGCTTCGAGGGTAGGGAATACTTCTGCACCGGGGCATTGAGTCGCAAGATTGGATGAAAGCACCACATTCCTTCGGTTGGGCAGTGCGCCTTTAGGCAGGGACTCGAATGTTTTTCTTCCCATGATGATGGTGTTTCCTGTGGTCAATGCCTTGAAACGTTTTAAATCATTGGGAAGCCAGAATAATAATTTATTTTGGAAACCGATTCCTAAGTTGCGGTCTACGGCGGCGATGATACTAATCATGATTGGATGTATGATTTGTTAAACAGAAACTTTACCTGCTATATGTGGATGCGGATCGTAATTTACCAATTCGAAATCTTCATATTGGAAGTCGAAGATGCTCTTCACGTCCGGGTTTATCTTCATTTGCGGCAACGGCCGTGGTTCGCGGGAAAGTTGCAGTTTGACCTGCTCCAGATGATTCAGATAAATGTGCGCATCACCGAGCGTATGAATGAAATCCCCTGCTTTCAGCCCGGTCACTTGTGCCATCATCTGCAACAGTAGGGCATAAGATGCAATGTTGAAAGGTACACCGAGAAAAATATCCGCACTTCGTTGATAGAGTTGGAGGCTCAACCGTCCGTCTGCCACATAGAATTGAAAGAAAGCATGACAGGGAGGAAGATTCATGTTGTTAATATCTCCCACATTCCAAGCGCTGACAATGATGCGGCGGGAATCCGGATTATGAAGAATTGTTTCTACAGCCTCACTGATCTGATCGATGGAACCACCTTTGTAGTCAGGCCAGGAACGCCATTGATAACCGTAAATATGTCCCAGATCACCATTCTCATCCGCCCATTCGTTCCAAATGCGAACACCATGATCTTGCAGATACTTGGCATTGGTATCTCCATTCAGGAACCATAGCAATTCATATATAATCGATTTCAGATGCAGTTTTTTGGTGGTGAGGCAGGGAAAGCCATCATCCATATTGAAGCGCATTTGATGTCCGAATACGCTGATTGTACCGGTTCCGGTACGGTCTTCCTTGTGTACGCCCTCGGTTAATACCCGATTGAGCAAGTCTAAATATTGTTTCATGATTGCAGATTACGAATTATAAACAACAAAAGGGACAATCTTTTTTTTGCCTCGCCAAAGGTAACTAAACTTCGGCAGATAGCATCGAATAATTTTCAATTAAAAATTAGAGGAACGGCGGTATAATTAAAGGAACGGTGTCATTAAGTTACCCACCCAACCTACAAACTTCTTCCATCCTGAACGCTTTTTCCAAACTTCGGGAGTCAATAGCGTACTATTCTTTTTATCCCGTTCAAACATATCATTCAACTGGTGAGTGATTGTAGGATCGAAAATAAACGCATTCGTTTCAAAGTCATATCGCAGACTGCGGCTATTCAGATTAGCCGTACCCACAGTACAGAAATTCCGGTCTACCATCATAATCTTGGAATGGTGGAAGCCTCCGTTAAAGAGATAAACTTTTGCCCCTTTCTTCATCAGCTTGTGTACGATATAGAAAGATGCTTCCGGGGTGAAAGGAATATCAGAAACGGCAGGTATCATGATTTCCACTTCAGTACCTTTTTTTAATGCATATTTAATAGCCTTCCGGATGGATTTGGTCGGTACAAAGTAGGGGTTCACAATCTGTATGCTATGTTGCGCTGCTCCAATGGATGCTGCATAAGCGTGACTGATGGAGCGGGGAGTTTCCCTTGGTGTACGGTCTACTATGGCTATTTCTTCGGCTATACTGTCGGGGAGTTGCGGTATATCCGGAAAGTAAACGGGGCCGCCGACGTGCTGTTTAGTCTCCTGGTTCCACATAGTGAGGAAGATACCTTGCAGATAGCGCACTGCATCTCCTTCGATACGCATGTGCATGTCGTGCCATTGACCGATTTTGGGCAGTCCCGTGATGTAATAGTCGGCTATATTCATACCACCGGTATATCCTATTTTGCCGTCAATCACTACGATTTTCCTATGATCGCGATGCATGGCATGATTGATCCATGGGAAGGTGATCGGGTCAAATTTCACTATTTCAATGCCCCGGTCACGGATTGCTTTCAGGTGATGTTTCTTTAATGGTTTGTTATTAGACCAGTTACCGAAAGCATCGAAGAGAGCACGGACTTCCACACCTTCCTGTACTTTTTCAGCCAGTAAGTCGAACAGGGCATTGGCTATGGAGTCATTGCGGAAATTGAAGTATTCCAGATGAATGTGATGTTTGGCGTGGCGTATTTCTTCGAAGAGATCCAGAAACTTCTCCCGTCCGCTCATCAGAAGCTTTACTTCATTGTTGGCGGTAACCGGAATGCCTTGTTGTTGTAGATAATGCATCACGAGCGAGTCACTGGTGGCGACTTGCGCGTGAATATTTCCTATAAAGAATAATGCAGATGATAATATGATGAATAATATTCTTCTCAAAACTTCTTACGCTTAGTTAGTTTTTCTAATTGAGTCGACAAAGATACAATTTATTGATGAGAAATGTTTGCTCAGTTAAAAAAAATTAGCCCTTGACCTGCAAAATGCAGGCAAGGGCTAACTAAATTATTGTAAGGGCAAACGGATTTATTGCAAGAATAAATGAGCTTTATGCTAAAGAACAAATCTTGCGATATCCTAAGTAGACCAATACTACTGCCACTATAATCAGTGATTTGGGATCTAGTTCCGCTGCACCGCTTTGTATGGCGCTGGTGAAAGTTTCGCGTAAGGCCCCCAGCACCAGCTGCAAGCCGTCGAGAACAAAGAACAACACTACGGCAAGCGTAAAACAGAACAAGCTCCACAACTGCGAAATCCGGTAATACCGGTCGGGCAGGTGGTGCATCACGCGACGGCTGAAGCCGTTATCTTCTATCTCTTTCCGATTGTCAGAGAAGAACTGCTGCAAAAGTTTATCATCAGTTGTTTCCGTCATAACCATTTTGTTTTAAGTAGGTAGCCATTTTTTCTTTCGCCCGCGAGAGGTGGCTTTTGACTGTTCCCGCCGGGCATCCCGTGATACCTGCAATCTTTTCGATGCTCTGATCTTCCATATAGAACAAGGTGATACAGGTTCGTTCCATTTCTTTTAGTGTCGCCAGCGCCCGGTAAACGTCCATCTGTTGTCCTACGTCATCTTGGCTGGTGTTCCAGCGGGTATCCACTTCCCGGGTGTCGAGGTCGGCTGTCTCCTTCCGACTGCGAAGATAATCATAAAATACATTATATGCAATACGGTAGAGCCAGGTGGAGAAATTGGACAGGTTTTTGAATGAAGCCAGGTTGGTGTAGGCTTTGATAAACGTGTCCTGCGCCAGGTCGTCACTCAACTCGTTGTCGCCGCAAGTCAGATTGAGGAAGAACCGTCGCACGGGCGACTGGTACTTTTTCACTAACTGGTCGAAGGCCCTGGTGTTGCGAAACACCACGACCTGTGCGACTAACGATATGTCATTGAGTTGGCTCATCTCTCCCGGTTGTTCTTTTTATTAGAGTCTTGCGTATAATAGATAACTAATTGTCCGAATCCGGTGAACATGATCAGCAGTCCGACGCAGCCCACTCCGAAGTTCCCGGTAATGGCCCAGAGGAAGATGAACAATCCGATGCCGATGAAGATGTTTTTGATACCTTTGGTACGGATATCTTCTGTTTTCTCCGCATTCTTGAAGAAGTCTTCAGGCAGTTGTTGACCGCTCGAAAGTGCTTGTTCTGCAAGGCGGTATTTGGCTTTTCGATTTTTGTAATTGAAGAAGAATACCGTAAAGACGATGAGTAGCGGCAGACCGAAGATGAAGACAATGGCAGTAACTGAAATGATGGTTTCAGAGGTTTTGCCACCTAAATCGAAGTCCCAGTTCCAACCACTGCCGTTGTGGTGTTTCCATCCTTTATCGCTTTTGCCGTCTGAGCTACTGCCTTCGTAGGTCATGATGCTGAGCGTATCGGTTACTGTCTTTCCGTCGATGGTAGTATCGCGCAGTTCAATCACGCGTTTTTTGTTCCCCAGACTGTCGTTTTCTGTAACCGTTCTGTTTTTTGCCTGTACCAGTGAACATAATGTCATGGCGGCGATGAGTGCTAAAATTATCCGTTTCATAATCATATTTTGTTTTATCTTTTATTGTTTCTTTGTGTGTTAGACGTATCATGCCAGTTAGAAAGTTGCAAAGAGACGATATTTTTTTTAGAAAATCGGTATTATCTGAAAGTATTTGCAGACATTTTAGATGTAAAGGGGGATGTGGGATTGATTCTTTCCGGTGCAACAATGAACTATATTCCCATTAGGACTGAACATACTTCCCACTACGACTGAAACCACTTCCCACTACGACTGAACTAGTGTTTCACTACGACCAATCTTAGTGGAACACCAAGTCGGCTATCACACAAGAAGTTACGTTCTTCAGTTCACTCCTACATAATGCATATCAGAAAAAGAAATGAATAAAGTTACGAGCTACAGAAATGAAGCAAATGGGTACGCGGACGACGCGGATAAGGCGGACGAACGCGGATTTAAAAAGCTGCGCTATACTATTAATAAATTAAAGTCCGCGTTCGTCCGCCTTATCCGCGTCGTCCGCGTACCCATTTAATTCATAACCCTACAAAAATGGATCAGTTTTATTTAATAATAATGTAATATCAGACTTCTTGTACTCATAAGATGTAGGTATTTTGCTTTATATCCGGTTAAAACAACTAAATCCGGTTGCTTCTTATTGTAATTAGTGTTACTTTCGCAAATCTATATTAAAACGCTTTTTGGAGAAGTTACGGAATATATTGAAATGGTTCCTTCCTTTATTATTTATCGCATATTTAGGAGGTATTACACTGTTTACTCACTCGCATGTGGTAAATGGGGTAATTATTGTACATTCCCACCCGTTCAAAGGTGAACATAGCCATACGGAAGCGCAGGTTGAAACGATATTCTTCCTTTCTTCTTTTGTAGCTTCTTCTCTACCTGCTATTCTTTTTGCCGCATCGGCTTTCCTTATTTTATTGCGTGTACTGAGTGTTCCGGCTGTAGAACATACCAAGTGCGTGCGAGTTCGTTGCGGCATCAGTCTGCGTGCACCACCTGTAGTTCATTGACAATAGGAATTCCCCTTATTAAAAAATCCATTAAAAATTAGAACTACATGAAAAAATATATCTTTTTCGTGGTGGGAGTGATGTGTACATTGCTCTCCCACACCGCTTATGCAATTGATTTAAATAAATCTGACGCCAATATCATTGGCCACATATTAGAGAAAAAAACAGGAGAACACCTTCCTTATATGACAGTAGCCCTGAAAGGGACCACTATCGGAACTATGACCGATGGTACCGGACATTATTTTCTGAAGAACCTTCCGGAAGGTGAGTTCATACTCTCCGTCAGTGCCGTAGGTTATAAACCACAAGAACGAAAAGTAACCCTTAAACGGGGTAAGACGCTGGAAGAAAACTTCGAACTGGAAGAAGATATGGTAGCCCTGGATGGCGTAGTTGTTACAGCCAATCGTAATGAAACCGCTCGCCGACTGGCACCTACCTTGGTAAAGGTCGTTACTCCGAAACTATTCGACATGACCAATTCGCATACCTTGTCGCAAGGTCTCGTCTTCCAGCCGGGCGTACGTGTAGAAAACGATTGCCAGAATTGTGGCTACTCACAGGTACGTATCAATGGTATGGATGGGAAATATACACAGATACTGATTGATTCCCGTCCCATCTTTTCTGCATTGGCAGGCGTCTACGGCTTGGAGCAGATTCCCGCTAATATGATAGAGCGTGTGGAAGTGGTACGTGGAGGCGGTTCGGCTCTTTTCGGCTCTTCGGCCATTGCCGGAACAGTGAATATTATCACGAAAGAACCTCTCCGCAACTCAGGTTCGTTTGCCCACTCTATCTCCAATTTTGATGGCTCCGGTTCGTTTGACAATAATACTACGCTTAACCTTTCCCTGGTATCTTCGGATAACAAAATGGGAGCTTACATCTACGGGCAGAACCGCCACCGTTCGGCATGGGATTCCAACGGTGACGGTTTTTCCGAATTACCCAAATTGAAGAACCAGACAGTAGGCGTGAACGCTTATTATAGGCTGAGCCCCTATTCCAAGTTGAATCTGGAATATCATCACATGGAAGAGTTTCGCCGTGGCGGTAACCGCTTTGATCTGCCGCCTCACATTGCCGAAGATGCCAATCTGAATGGTTCCGGCGAACCCGGACTGGTGGAGCAGATCGAACATTCCATCAATACGGGCGGCTTGAAGTTCGGTGCCTTCTCTAAGGATCAGAAGCATGCGTTCAATGCATACGCCTCTGCCCAGCATATCGTGCGCGACAGTTATTACAGTGCCTATGGGCATACCACCGATTTCACCGGCGTATTGGGCGCCCAGTATATCTATCATTTTGATAAGCTCTTCTTCATGCCTTCCGACTTGACGGGTGGAGTAGAATTTAATCATGATAATCTGGACGACAAAGCAACGGATATGCAAAAATATCGGGATGCCGCTTTGGCGGAAGATCCCACTGCAACAGGAGACCGTCTGCAACAGTTGATTGATAAGTATACACCCGATCCCTTGAAACAGATTGTGAACATTGCGAGTGCCTATGTGCAGAATGAATGGAAAAGCGAGCAGTGGAGTTTTCTGATAGGCGGACGTCTGGACAAGAATAGCATTATGAGTAAAGCCATTTTCAGTCCCCGTGCCAATATCCGCTACAACCCTACGCAGGACATAAATATCCGTTTCAGTTATGCTGAAGGTTTCCGTGCTCCGCAGGCTTTCGACGAAGACTTACATATTAGTAATGTGGGAGGCGGGTTGATTTCCATCGTTCGTGCTAAGGATCTGAAAGAAGAACGTTCGCGCAGCGTGAACGCTTCGATGGATTGGTATCATTACTTCGGTGATTTCCAAGCAAATTTGTTGATAGAAGGTTTCTTCACGAAACTCTCCGATCCGTTTGTACTGACAGCACCGATAGAAGATCCGAACGGTAGTGGATATCTGATACAAACCCGTGTCAACGGTTCCGGTGCAAAGGTGTATGGTGGTACATTGGAAGGAAAGATCGCTTGGCGTGATAAAATCCAGTTGCAGGCGGGACTGACCGTGCAACGCAGTCTGTACGATTCTCCCGAGGAGTGGAGTGCAGACAAGGAACATTTGTCGGATGAAGAACGCCATAGCGACCGGATATTGCGTACCCCCGATGTTTATGGTTACTTTACTGCCACTTTCAATCCTACAAAAGCATTGTCTGTAGCCCTGAACGGTAATTATACCGGGCAAATGTATGTGCCTCATTTGATGTCCGAAGTGGATGGTACGGCAGACCTGTTGGTGAAAAGCCCGGATTTCTTCGAACTGGGTGCCAAGGTAGCTTATGATATAGATTTTTCCGGCATGTGCCTGCAATTCAATGTGGGAGTACAGAATATCTTCAACTCCTATCAGAAAGATTTTGATAAAGGAGCCACCCGCGATTCCGGTTACATTTATGGTCCGGGAGCGCCTCGTTCCTACTTTGCGGGAGTCAAGCTTAGTTTTTAGTGCCCGGCGGGTTTGCCTTGTATTGCCTTTTTATGTTACCTTTGAGGAAGATAAGCTGCATCTCAGCATAACTTTTTCATGCAAGCATGAAAGTTATGCATTCGATTTGCATTACCTTTGCGGAAATAATAACAAACAATTTGGCACATGGACTTACCCGTATCTTTTGCAGACCGTACACGTTCCCTCCTGGGAGATGAAGAATATAATAAACTGACAGACGCTCTGAATGACGAGCAGCCTGTAAGTATCCGGCTGAATGAAGAAAAACTACCCAATTCTTCATTCAGTCTTTTTCATACCTCTTTCGGGCGTGTGCCCTGGTCAGCAACAGGTATCTACCTTGACCGTCGATTGACGTTTACCTTCGATCCGTTGTTTCATGCCGGATGTTACTATGTGCAGGAGGCATCTTCCATGTTTGTGGAGCAAGTATTAAAGCAGTATATCGGTGAAACGCCTTCCGTGATGCTTGACCTTTGCGCCGCTCCCGGTGGAAAATCTACTCATGCCCGCAGTGTATTGCCTACAGGCAGCCTGTTGGTAGCAAACGAAGTAATTCGTAACCGTTCGCAAATCCTGGCGGAGAATCTGACGAAGTGGGGGCATCCTGGTGTGGTTGTAACCAATAACGATCCGGCAGACTTCGCTGATCTGGAAGACTTCTTCGATGTCATACTGACCGATGTTCCCTGTTCCGGTGAAGGTATGTTCCGTAAAGATCCCGTTGCCGTCAGCGAGTGGAGTCCGGAGAATGTGGAAATCTGCTGGCAACGTCAACGACGTATCATCTCCGATATATGGCCCAGTCTGAAACCGGGCGGATTGCTTATCTATAGCACTTGCACGTATAATACGCAGGAAGATGAAGAAAATATCCGCTGGATGCGTGATGAATTCGGTGCAGAGATACTTCCGGTAGATGCTCTGACAGCGTGGAACATTACCGGAAACTTGCTTGCTGGTGAAGATTTTCCTGTATATCGTTTTCTGCCTCACCGTACAAAGGGTGAAGGTTTTTTCCTTGCCGTACTTCGTAAACCGGAGGAGGGTAGTCTGCAAACCGGGTATAAATCAACTTCTGCACAAGGAAAGAAAAAGATGGCTTCCAGTGTTTCCAAAGAGCAACTGGCCGTTGCTCGGGGTTGGCTTCTTTCTCCGGATGATTATGAACTTTCAGTAAACGGAACGAATATCACGGCTTTTCCAAAAGAATATCTGCCGGAACTGTCGTCTTTGCAGCAATCTCTTCGTGTCATTCAGGCGGGTGTTGCCCTTGCCGAAATGAAGGGGAAGGACTTGATTCCTAATCATGCCCTTGCCATGAGCCAAATACTGCGTGATGATACTTTTCCCCATGAAGAAGTGTCGTATGAGCAGGCTATTGCTTATTTGCGTAAAGAGGCGATCGTGCTTTCCGCAGAAGCTCCACGTGGATATGTGTTGTTGACTTATAACTATATTCCTTTAGGTTTTGTGAAGAATATAGGCAACCGCGCTAATAATCTTTATCCGCAAGAGTGGAGGATACGTAGCGGATATTTGCCGGAAGAGATATTAATCTTATCAGGGAAGTACAACCTATAGGTAGTTGGGCCATTGCCTAGTAATAGTTAGGTAACTACTACTAGGTAGCTGACCAACTACTACTAGGTAAGTTTAAACAGTGTTTAAGAACCTTTTGAATGCTCATCTATAAATACCTTTTGTCTATTTATCTCTTCTATCAATTCACTGATGGAGGTTTGTAAATTCCGTACGGCCGAAGCATATTGTTGGGGGATATTACGTGCTGTATGGAGTAAACTGTCCGCTGCAATGGCTGTTTGTAGGGCTTTGTCCACTTTTCCACACATCTCCTTTGCACTCTTTCGGGGTTTCAATCCGTTTTTGCGATAAAGGATAAAGTCGCTGAGGAGATCACACCCTTGGTTCTGAAGTTTTATTGTCTTGTTATAAATGTCATATACTTCACGCTGGCGATATACGCCAATGTTTGCTTGTGTCAGTTGCAGGTAGTATTGGGTAAGCCTGTTGGCCTGCCCATTTCTCAGCACACGGTCACAAGCAGAGATTAGCTGATTCAAACGTGGTTGTCGCAGATACTTTTGTATAGAATCGTTAAAGTTACAGAACGGATTTTCCGGTTTTTGTTGAAAAGTTCCTTTGTCGAATTCCTGATAGGGGTAAGGATAAGCCAGCAACTGCCATATAGGATCGTAGGGCATGTGTGTCTGAATCGATTCTTCGGCCGGTACATGGCAATATTTCATGCTTTGCGCCTGTACAAATTGGTAATTATCTATATATCCCATCCCGAATGTCGGGTCGTACAGATACCATTGCGCGCCGATCTTAGCGGCACACCAATCATGCGGTTCGGGCATGACGACGCCGGCTTTGCTTCTGGTATAACCATTGATGACAAAAGCGGGAATCCCCATCTTTTCAACGATTCTCGTAAAAAGCAAAGCGAATTGACGGCAGACACCTTCACGGGTGAGCAGTGTATTCTTCAGTTCTTGCGCTTCGCTATAAACTTCATTACGGGAAGTAAAGGTGGTATAGACATTGTAGCTCAAGTTAGAAGTAATCCAGGTATACACGGCCTGCACCTTACTTTTCTCTTCGTCATAATGACTGTCTATATACAACGCAAGCGAGTCGACAGAATAGGTATATTCTTCAGGAATCTTTCCGGGAGCAAGGGCGGGCATTGCAGTGGACGATATCGTCCGGCCATATACTATACTTGTAGAGATGCACAGTAACAATACTCCTAAACATGAATATAATCTTTCTTTCATGGCTTTTGTTTTTTAGTTCTTGTCGAAGACTTGTATCCAAATGATGCCATAGCCGATATATTTACGAATAGACTCCTGCTTCAGGCTTTTCAGATTGGTACGTTCACTCGTCCCTTTGCTCAATACAGTTTCTACTTTCCCGTCTTTTATTATGAGCAGATAGGAGCGTTCAGGCATGATAACCTTTTTGAGTGAACCATACATTAACCTGCCGTCTTCTTTCATGGCACTCAGATAGATCATGGCACTTTCGTAAGTTTCCATGGCAAGCAAATCAGTCAGTACTCTGCGGGTGCTTTCCGAAATGCCTGTCCAGGGGGTGGGGACTTCAACCTGTGCGGTTTGTTCTTCTGTTGCTTTCTCCTCTGTCGCTGTCTGAGCTTCATCTGCCGATGATTGTGACATATCGGGCTTTTCAGTGGAAGAATGTTTGGAATCGGCGATAGGGAGCATTTTGAGTATCAGTGCCGCGGTATTTTCATCCACGTTGTAAACTTTTTCTTTTTGAATATGCGGGTCTTGCGGAGTGACGGGTTGCCCTGTTTGTTGCGCCACAATTTGGATAATACTATCTGTTTCAGCGACTGAAGGCGTATCTGCCAAGGTGTCCTCAACAATTGGGGCGGCGGCAAGTGCGGGTTGTGGTGGAGTGGTCACTGCATTGGTCGCAGTATTGGTGGCAGCTTCAGTCTTGGTTGGTATTTTTATCAGGCTGCTTTTGGGTACATAAGTAAACACTTTGAACAAGGGACCATTGGTGTATTCCATAAACAGTTTTTGCTTTTCAGCTTTTGCCCAGATATTCTTCATTTCCTCTTTTCCTTTCTGGTGTTCGGCCATCAAGCTTATGGCAGTGGCATGCAATTTTTCGCCAACTGCCAGTTTGGCCTCGGCGAAATCCGTCGTGCTGCTGGATTCGGCGTATACATACTTTTCGCTCAGCTTGATTTCACGCACTTTACTCCTTATGGAATCGTTTGATGTATTCTGAGTGAAACCGGTAGTTGCTGCAAGGATAGTGATAAATGTTAATATTGTTTTCTTCATGATATATAGTATTTAATTTGTTACTACTTCTTCATAAATGAAGGTTATAGAGCCGGCCTCTCTGCCTATAACATTTCCATTCTTATCCGTTTCTATACAAGTTTCGATTAGTTTGGTTATATAGCTGTCTTCGTCAGCTTCAATTGTGTAAGTGCATCGATATGTATGACGGGAGTTTGTATCATATTCTATCGTTTCAATAGGAATCCCGTTTGTCTTTGTTCCCAAATAAGATTCTGGAAGATATGCTAATGACATTAACTCGGTTTCAAAAAGAAGATATGCTGACATTGGATATTTGTAAGAATCAGAGTTTGCAGAATACTTTAGTGTGACATTCTCCATAGTTTCCATCGTTGTCTGGTCTAAAACCTCAGAACTTGTTATTCTCCCGTTTTCCCATTGGTTGTTTTGTATCCAATTATCTTGTGGGGCTTGGGGACACGACAATGCTATTTGAGTCAGATATCCGTTTGTATATGAGCATTGAGTTGTGTGTATGTGATCAGCTTCATATTGGTCTATTATTTGGGTTATTCTATTGTTTCCATCTATATTACAAGTTGTATGGCAGATATAATCTCCATTATTGTCTTCAACGACTTTAATATTTTGCTCTGAATACGTTAAGCTTTCGGTATAGGTGTTAGGTGAACCTTCTTCATTCATTGTATCCATAATCAGTTTAGAGAGTCTTCCTTTTTCATCGTAATAGAACTCAATTTGATACGGAAGGCTAAAACCATATATTGCATTATCTTGCACTTCGCTTTCCAATAACTCAAAGATATGCTTTTTAAGTCGCTTTGTTGTAGTGACGGTGGGTGTTGTATGGATAGTTCCATCTTCATCTATATAGAACGTGTAGTTGTATCGAATCCCCGACTTCCATTCGATAGTTTCCGGAAACTTATAAGACAAAGGCGTGGCATCTCCAACAATAATCTCAATGCCTGTATTTCCCGCACTCGTTGTTTGTGGAGGAAGAATCGCTTTATAGCTATTTGTTCCGTTGTAAGCGGCAATCACTGACTTGCTTGTCTCACCGTTCCCGGCAAAAGTGGCGGTTGACAAATTTACGGCGGCGGTGGCAGAGACATTTGTAATCTTTACGCTGACATTTCCTGCCGGTGCTTTTGCAAAAGAAAGATTTATCACAACGCTTGACAGGCAATGACTGAACATTAGGGTAGGAGATTGGTTGTCAGTAAGGTAAGTGGAGGCCATCATCAAGTCGGACTGGGTGTAATTGCTTCCTGTCGCTTGATCCTCTTTCACTTGAAAATTGAATTTTGCATCAGCCGCTTCGCTATATGGATAGACCGCTACGTATGAGAGTTGGCTTCCATCTGTGGGTTGCTTAATTATATTTTGCTCGTCCGCAGTGAATTGTTGGTTCTGAAAGCTGTACTTTCTGTTGTGGGCGTATTCTTCTCCACTGAATCCAGTCTCGTTCTTGAAAGCAAAGACACTGATTGCATCGTTTGCTTCGAATGATTCTTCTGTGGCACGTGTGTGGTTTTCTCCGATAGAAGCAGTGAAACATACTCCGTTTGAACTTGTCAAGATGTTCTCTTCGTTTTGACTGCATGCGGTAAGGAGTGCTGCTATAACCGCCAGGGGGAAATATTTTGGTTTTAAAGATGTTTTCATGATGAAGCTGTTTTATCTTATTACTCAATATTCTCATAGGTAAAAGTATAGGTAGTATAGTTATTATAGCTATCCTCTACTACAAGTTTTGTAACATAGTCATCGGCATCGGTTTCGTACGTATTGGTTTCAGTAACAGGAGGATCTCCTAACCAAATGCACTTCGTTTGTGCCGGTAAATATTCCATTCCATTTCCAAAATATGTATTTGGCAAAGGGAAAAAGCCATCTAACACTGTTTCGCAGAAGATGCCGACTATCATTCCACAAACACTAAAGGGTGCTTTGTAACCAGCTGTTGAAGTATAGTTTATGGTTGAATAATGGTTTTCATCTATCCACATTTTTGTCATCTTTCCATCTGTCCATTCAAAGAGGTGGGAATATACACTGCCCTCCGTATTGCGTGTCAATGTTGTCAAGTATCCATTGGTGTAAGAAAGGGCTGATTCTGAAGTAGGTTCACCTGAGGTAGAGTCATTGATTTTAATGACTAATCCTTTATCATCCAATGTGTATACATATCTACTTGTCCTGGTGTATGGATTTTTGTCAGTTTCTACAATATACTCTTTATTTTCAGCTATAATAGTATTGGCTATATAAGAAATCTTAGTGGAATCACTTCCGGTTGCAACACCATAGGTAGGTCCACTACAGTCTATAAGTCGTCCTTGCTCATCATATTTGTAATTATATGCATTTCCATCAAGTAATTCTCCCGCTGACCAGCCTTCCCATATCATCTGTTTCACTCGTTTCTTGACATCCTTTTCCTCCTGATTCCAAGGATTAATACTGCTTGAGAACACAATCTCCCTACCGGCAGAAACCTTCAAATTATACGTATATCGGCAACCGGATGCCAATTGTAAGTCGCGTGGTACTTTCCATGTATATTCTTTTCCCGCAGTGGTGTGAACAACCATGAAGGAAGTTCCCGTTGCAATAGTCTGCGGAGGCAGGAGAATTTTGTAACTTCCATCATCGTTGCGATAAGGCAAGAGACCGGATATCATTTCACCTGCCCCCTCATACGTGTTGTTACTCAGATCAATGGAAACATTTTTCTGCACATTATTCACTGTAATGGAGACAACTTTCTCTTCTGCCTCCTCAAACGAACATTTAAACTTTACGCAAGCAAGGCGATGATAAAAAGAAAGTGCCGGATTCTGTTCCGTGGTCAAGCTTGTGGAGGCTGTCATCAAGTCGCTGGTTCCATAGGCGGCTGCCGTGCTTTGGTCTTCCGCCACTTCGAAGTTGAAAGTCGAAGCCGCTTGCTCGCAATAGGGATAGATAGCCCAGAAAGCCAGTCCGCCATTTGTAGGGTAGGCAATGCCTTCTTCTGCCGCAGGGCGGAAAGCACCGTCGGAATAACTATACTTCACGTTAGCTGCATAAGCATCTGCCAAGAATCCCTGATTGTCCGTAAAAGCAAATACGCTGATGTTATCTCCCGGTTCAAAAGCCTGTTCGGTTACTCTGGTTGCCGGCGAGGCGATGCGGGCACTGAAGCGAATGCCATTTTCGTTGCGAAGTTGCATACCCTCTTCAGTCTGCGAACAAGAGACGAATGCCAAGAAGCAAGCGTATCCCATCATCCATTTTATAATGTCTTTTTTCATTAATTTATCCTCCTGATCATTTATTTCAATATTCCACCTTCTTCTCCTTTGTCCTCCCAGTCATTGATGTCACCATCCGGCTTAGGATCTTCCTGCGTCTTGACGGTGGCTGTATTGCTGTAAATTATTCCCCCGGATGTTTGCAGATAAGCTCTGATTGCATATTCGGTAGCCGGAACCAAATTGTCGACCTTCGTGCTGAAAACTCCGTCCACAACGTCATCCACCGGAACAGTAACAGTATTATTCCCATTCACTACAGGGGTGGTAACATCCGAATAACAAAAGCCTTGTCCTTCTATGACGACATCTTTCCCAGCACCGGGCGAAAGAATAGAAGAAGACACAGAGAAAGAATGCGTGGTGCAATCCTCAATTATGATGTCCGATAAAGCCAGCTCATACTCTCCATCCAAACGGATGCTGCAAACTTCTCCATATCCGGCCTGTCCGTTTACGTTAATGGCATAAGCACGCATATAGTATGTGGTGTTGGGTTTTAAGTCTATCAATGAGACAATCGGTTCATTTTCATCTTTGAAAGGAACGGATTTGTGCAGTCCCTGCACTGTGGGGGTGTTATTAATGTCCCAGCAGAATCCCATTTCTGCAATCGCGCTCTCACCGGCGGCAAGTAGCCACGCCTCCGCCTGTACGGTGGGAGTGTTGCCGTAGGGTAGGGCGGTGACGGTGGACATGACGGGTATGGTCGTTTTCTCCATGGAAATAAATAGAGCAGGCCCGTAGCCTATATCCACACTATTGATGCCATACGGGCGTATCACGTACTCCCTGCCCGGTCTCAGGTTTGTGATGCGGGCTTTGATTTCCTGCGGATTTCCGGTTTCTATGATTTGAATGTCTTTGCTGTCTCTGTCCTCGTACGGCAGATCGTTTTCCGATGTGGCAAGCTTATAGCAGAAACCTTTGGAGAAAAGCCCTCCATCTGTACCTTTATCTATCATCGGTACGGAAAGAACAAGGCTTTTGCAATCCTGCTCTTCTATTCGGATTCTATCAAAGACTGGCGGACATTCCTTATAGGTTTGAAATTCATTCACTTTCTCGCTCGCCAAAAAGCTGAAGTCGTTGGCGGCAAATGTCTGATAATAGTAATGTGTGTCAGAATTCAGATTCTTTAGCCATAGGGTGAACTTATTTCCTGATTCTACTGTTCCTGATTCTATTGTATCTGCTTCTGCCATACTTGAGTAGAGTGAAAGTAAGATACCGCATCGCTTTACAGAACCGGCATCTGTGTCCGGTTTGATGAAAACACCGTCAACAGTGGCTCCATAACGATAAATGTTATACACTTCTCCATTTAGAACATTCGGCGCAAAGGTATGAGGACCGGGATATTCGCCGCATCCGATGAGGATGGAGCAAATGCCGACTATATATAATATGATGTTTCGTTTCATCTTTATTTTCCTTTAGTTGATTATCTGATTTTAGAACATGAATCCCACTCCCAAGGCGGCTTCCACATAGTTGAAACTATTGGTCTGCACACCTGCCATGAATGAGATGTTTTTCAGACGATAGATACCGCCTACTTCAGCCTCTATGCCACTGCAAGAATGGTCGGTGTTTTTTACCCAATCACCGTTTACCGTTTTCCAGCCCAGCTTGTTGTAGCCATATCCTAAACCGGCGTATGCATAGAAAGGTGACAACTTGCCCAAGCGCTGAATGACGCCGGCCGTTACAGACAGGTGACTCTGTTTTTTCTCTCCCGTGTACCACGGAGCGTCGGAAGCTCCTTTTATGATACCGTCATCTCCGCATTCCAGGTCGGATGAGAAACCGCTGAAGTCATATTTCACTTTCAGATAAGGTCCGGTGTTGCGTACAAATCCCAGCATGAACCCGTAAGACGGATGTCCCTTACCGATGCCGATGACAGGCATGACCAATGTGCGGACTTTCTTCTCCAAATTCTCCACAAGTTTTATTTGTACTTCGTAAGCTGTTTGTTTTTTCAACTTTTCGGGAAACTCATAGCGCAATACACCATATTTGTCATTCATAATGGTGATGTTCCGGCTGCCGGCGGGCATGTAGATCCAGATTTCACCTTCCTTGTACAGTATATCTCCTACAATATTTCCCTCAAACCTGAAATCTCCGGCGTGGGCAACCACAATTTTCAGGATAGAGCAAGGCTCATCATTCAAGTCCAGCCTTTCGGCCGTTCTTGGTGTAAGGTCACGTTCTAATTTCGAAAATGCCTCTACTTTTATTTCTTGTCCTTGCATAAGCAGGCAGCAACAGAACAAGAGCGAGAATGTAAGCAGGTTCTTTTTCATGTTTCTTTTTCTTTGGGGTTTAAATTCATTTAATGTCGAAATCGTTGCAAGTGAAGATTTCTTCTTCCGGTAGTTTAGTGGTCGCATTCAGCATCTCAGGTTGCCAGGTGCGGACGTGTATCTGCGGTGCATCCGGATTGTTGAAATCCCAAAGCAGGAACAGATACCCTATATCGCTGTAGTTGTCCGATGAGTATCCTTGTTTCAGTGTTACGCCGTAATATCCCTCTTTGGCGGGGTGCTTCATTACCTTAAGGTCATCAAATACCACATGAATCCGTTTATTGATTTTGAACACTCTGGCAAGGTTGGTAAGGTATTCCTTCTTGCTCTGTTTGTTGTAAACAACCTTTTCCTTCGACATGAAATTGTTCATCTCGGATGGTGCTGTCTTAATTACTTTACCGGTAATGATCAGTGCGTCATCGCTATATATTTGCTCAAGGAAAGGCATGTCTTTGGTGTTGTATGCGGTTCGGAATTGCTCTACATAATCCAGTATGATTTGCCGATAACGAAGATCGGTAACGTCAGAGCCTTTTTTTATCACTTTGACATAAAGGTTGGAAGATATGGCCGTGTGGAAATCAGTGATAGTGCCTTTCTTGTTGAAATTGATCACAACTTCCTGATATTCCTCTTTTCCTTCATTATCTTTTATGAATACAGGTAGGTTGCGTACCTGAAAATTTCCATCATGAGTATGGAGGCAACGCTCTATGATTTCTGTTTCTCCGCAACGGAACGGAGAGTTTTGCCACATATCTTCTATTGTCTTTCGTGCGGCGGGTATGATGTCTATGCCCTCAAACTTTACTGCCGCACTGTCTGTATAGGCAATGTTGAATTGTGTCAGTAATTTACCGATGTTTTGTTGCGCTGCGGTTTTCACTGCATCATTATTCACATCGGTCAGATAGAGTTCGGTCATGTATTGTGATTTGACCGTCATTGGCGATAGCATCAAGAGTATTATGCCCGCCACCTTCAAAAAAATCTTGTTAACATTTTCCATATCCTTTATTGTTAGTAGTTATTTATTTTTTCAGAAAACAGACTGTGTATGTTGTGTGTAGGTACATAAGCATACAACTGAATATTCATTTTGTATTTTTCCGGATGTTCCAGTATGCGTAAGTCTGTGTTGAAGTGCATCACGTGGTTGTAGCCCGATGAGCGGTTCAATAAAATCAGCATACCTTTTATTTTCTTGTTACCACATTCTTCGATACCGACAAATATCTCGCAGCCTTCCAGTTGGCAAAAATTGAGAAGTTGGACTAAAGGGATTTCAAAACAAAGACCTTCTCCTCCATATAACTTTTGATTGACGCTGGCTGTAATGGAACGATCGCATGGCAAAACAAATAAATTGCGGATAGACTCTTCCGGTTTCTTCGGGCTATATATGAGGGAGTAACTGCCATCCGGTAGTCGCTCATAGTATTGATTGGTATTTACATTGCCGATAGCATACCATTCTCCATTCCACACGAAACGATTGTCTCCTATGTTTTGTAAGTTTTCTGAAGAGACGGCAGGAAAAGATGCTTTTGGTTTGGTTACTGTGGAAGTGTAGAGTAGTAAATCCGGATAGAAATGTGCTTCTATCTCTTTTTTATTCATGCCCCACAATAACTCGTATTGTATAGGAAAGCGGAGATGGAGCAGAGGATGATCTTTTTTTGACCATAGCACTGAATAATGGCTGTTGTCCGTAGTAATACTTAATGATGCATTACCCTTAAGCTGGGGAAGTGTCTCTAAAAGTGATACATACAAATTTGCCCTCTGTTCGCCTTTAAAGCGAATAACGACTTTGTCTTCATAAAGCTGTCGGCGAATAATGGCATCATCCTTCAGAAGAAACAGTTCTAAAAGATATCGTTCGATAAAACGATACGCCGGTGAAGGATTTTGTTCGATAAGTATTGTGGGGAAAAGTTGAAAACCAATGTGGCAGATTTCCTGAAAAGGATTTCGTACAACTGTAAGCATATTGTTTTCAATGGAGTGTATCTGTAAAGTCATGCAATCTATTCGGTAACGTTCGTGCAGTTGCATACTGATACTTTCCAATCTGGCAGAATGGAATTTCTTGTCTACGTCTGCTTTTACTCCCGCTGTGAGGAAGATGAATAATAGCAGATGGGCTATAATTACCTTAACCGTATATCCGGTTTTTGAACATACATGTTGTTTCTCGTTTTGCATGGTAACTTAAAGCTTATGCTTTCTTAGTTTTCCACCGAGCCCCGTATGTAAAGAAGTGGAAGTATATAAAAAAGGGAGCGTGGGACTGCTACTTATTCTAACTTGAGGTATCGCCAAACACCCATCCAACAAATAAGTAACAGCCCACACCCCCACTATTATATACGGTTCTGGAATGAAGGGTATATATATAATGTGGTGCAGGCGTTCTTGTTACTTATTACCCCGTTGGATTAGAAAAATTTGGCGAAATTTCAAATTAGGGATAATATCTTTAACGCTTCCGTATTATTCAAAAAGGTCATTTCCGGCTTTTGCGGAACGTCGCACCCGGCGTTCCACGGAAATGACCTTACAAAGGAAAGACAAATTGCTCTAAAAAGCAAGTTATTAAATTGTTTTTTTTTATGATTTTTATGTCTCTTCTTTGCTTTCTCATAGGTACACTAACTGAATGGTTACCATTTCTTGTCAAGAGCTGATTTATGTATTATTAACTATATTGCTTGTATAACGGGGATTCTGTACACAACTTATCATCTGAAATGCCACACTTCACCATTCGGAATGCCACATGTCATCATTCGGAATATCACACCTCAGTGATGTAAATGAATGGCATTGGGGAAGCTAAGGTGTGGCATCATAGACAGTGAAGTGTGGTGTTGCACTTGTACAAGTGAGAGCTGACGCTTGTACCAGTAACGGCTGATGCAGATAGGTGCGTAAGGTGTTGCAGCTATAAGCGTGTCGTTTCATGCAATGAAGCGCAGGAGCAAAAAAAACGGAGGGGCGAATGCCTCTCCGTTTATGCTAAGTTAAAAGTGAAATCTGTATAGATTATAACGTTGCAAATATACAATATCCAAAAGGCGATGTCAAGTGTTTGGCAGATTATTTTCTTCTTCTCATCTTTTTGTAAAAGAATAGAAAAACACTCCCTCTGCCTGTCTACAAGAAGTTAGGAGTCTGTCAACAGGAAGTTAACTCCTTGTTGACAGACTCCTAACTTCTTGTAGACAAAGAATTGGTATTTTGTAATCTTTTGATAATCAGTAGTGAATACATTAACTGAAATCAGTGAGTTTGTACTTAAATATCGTCAGTACAAAAATACCTCTTCAGACTCAACTAAGTATATCGGGATTACTATATATGGGCGGATTACAAATCCTTATACTCAATCAATCGGATTATAAATCCGATTGAACGGAAAGAATGACTCACAGTGCTTCTATTTCTTCTTTGGACAAACCGGAGCTTTGTATGATGGTCTCTATAGGAACACCTAATTTTTTCAGGCTCCGGGCCATGTCCTTTTTACCTTCAATGAATCCTTCCAGTTTTGCTCCATCCAGTACATCATTCTGTATCATGATGGCACTCAAATGCTCATCATAAGCATGTTGCTCTGCCTGAGACATATTGTAATAAATCAACTTTCGGCGTGCTTCTTCCAGTCCCGGTGTTTTCGTGTCGGGGTGGATGCAGCCTGTCTTCAAATACTCTATCCATTCTTCCAATGGGGTAACGGCCGCTTTATTGAATTCATTCACCCGGATCAGGAAATATTCGGGAAATATCTCGGCGGGAAGTTTATGTACGATGGCATTTTTCTCCTTGGTGGTAACTTCCAGGCAATCACCTGTATGTACACCAACGAAGATATTCTGGCCGTGGTATAGATAATCTTCTCCTTTGCCGATGTCGAAATATAAGATGCTGATAGAATAAATCTTTTTCACTTCATAATAGCGTTCACCCAAAGAGATATGCTCGGTGATGGCTTTCGCCACTCCGTATAAGATGCGTTCCAGATAGTAAAGTTCGCGTGTGTTTTGTATTTCTACGATGATAATTTCATCTTTGCTATTTCTGGCTTTGATGTCCACACGGTTGAATTTATCATCTATCGTTTGTTGGTTACTCTCGCTTTCCAGTAGTTCCAGTATCTTTACTTTTTCGCCTAATAGCACGGTGAGGAAGCCTTCCAGTACATCGAAATTGGCTTTTTGTCGCAAAAGTCTTTTCACGGCCCAATCAAAGCGAATGTATTTGTCTTGTTGCATCATAACTGCATTTCAATTAAATAGTTACTGCAAAGCTACGATTAATTTTCAGAGAGTGACGCAAACGAAGAAGAAAAATGATGCTTTTCGTAAATTGGCAGATGTTTGCTTCTTTCTTGTCACACATTGGCAAGTAGCTGCTCGAAAGAACTGAATGTGTATTCCTTTTCCTTGTGCAGTCTGAAATCTTCGGAAGACAACACCTGTAATCGTGGTAAACTACCTGTTTCTGCCACAGAATCAGGAGAACAAGCATAGCCATGACGGTTGAGTGCATTTGTTGTCCAGTGCAGCAATACTTCATCATTGGCTTCCACAATGATACAGCGGTGACTATCCACTTTGGGATAATATACCCCGTGTGCATAATCAAACCGGATATCGTTGCGGGAAAACAAACTGTCCATCCGGTGACTTAGAATCATATCTTCCGTTACTCCACATTGCAGTCCGTTTTCTTTTGAAAGTAACCAAAGTTTATCTGCCAGTACCAATGCCTGCTCTATGTCATGGGTGGAAAGCAGGATCGCTTTCTTTTGTTCCACTGCCAGGCGATGAAGCAAAGTCATAATTTCGATGCGACTCACTACATCCAGGAAAGCTGTCGGTTCATCCAGCAGAATGAGCGGACATTCCTGTACCAATGCTTTGGCAATCATGACCTTCTGTCGTTCACCATCTGATAGCTCTGCAGTATAACTGTGGGCTTTATGACTGATGCTTACAGCTTCCAGAGCCTCTTCAATGATGGAGTGATCCGTTTTGTTCAATCTGCCGAAGAACCCCGTATGAGGTTGTCGTCCCAGAGCTACTAACTCATATACAGTCAGTCCGCCTGCTTGTGTCTTGTCTGTTAGTACTACTCCGATGGTACGTGAACGTTCTTTTTCGGAATAGGCAGACAATGGCTTTTCCTGTACAAATAATTCTCCTGACAAGGCCGGTTGCGAAGCAGCCAAAGTGCGGAGCAGAGTTGATTTACCGGTTCCGTTAGCTCCCAGCAGGCAGGTCAGTTCTCCGGGATAAAGCCGGAAGGAGAGATGTTCATGTATCCGTTTCTCTTGCTTTCCCTGGCGGTAGCCGATGCATAAATCGTTTGCGGTGATAACAGCTTTCTCCATCAGTTGAAGTATTGTATTTTACGTTGGTTGACAATGACATAAATGATAACAGGCGCACCCAGTACAGGGGTTACCGCATTGAGAGGAATAATACCTGCTTCACTCGGAAGGATGCAGATCAGATTGCAGAGCAAGGCAATTACACCACCCGTCAGCAAAGTGACGGGAAGCAGTGAATTGTGATTGGACGTGCCCAGCATCAGGCGGGAGATATGTGGAACGGCCAGACCGATGAAAGCAACAGGTCCGCAGAAGGCGGTAGTGACGGCTGTCAGTAGTCCGGTGGCAATCAGTAACAGATTTCTTGTGCGACGGATGTTTACTCCTAAGTTTTCAGCATAGCGAGTACCCAGCAGCAAGGCGTTCAAGGGTTTGATAAGCAGGATGGAAAGTAACAAACCTGCCAGACAGAAAATGGAGAAATAGGGGAGTTGTTGCAATGAGACACCTCCGAAGTTCCCCATGCCCCATATCATATAAGAATGCACCCCTTCGGCAGTAGCAAAGAAATTGAGTAATGAAATAGCGGACGAAGTGATATAACCGATCATGATACCCGTAATCAGTAGCATGATATTGCTTTTTATCAGTGTCGAAAAGAAAAGGATAAGTCCCATTACCACCATTGACCCGATGAAGGCGCCGAGTATCACGGAGAAGAAACCGGATAAGGTAAATACCCCTGTAGCAATGCTTCCTCCACCGGCCAGCATCACCAATGCGACACCAAGACTTGCTCCTGAGTTAATGCCCAGGATGGATGGACCTGCCAGTGGGTTGTTGAATGCCGTTTGTAACATCAGTCCCGAAGCTGCGAGTGCGGCACCACATAGTAATGCCGTGACGGCTTGCGGCAGGCGGGACTCCCAGATAATAAAAGCCCAGCTGGCTTTTTCTATCTCATTCCCTATGAGAATATTCCACACAGCTCCGGCGGGGATATTGATTGAACCGAACCAGAGATTCGCAGCCATCAATACGAGAATGAGGACCGACAGTGCTATGCCATATATATATCCTTTTGCTTTCGTTCTTATCATTAATTCTATTCTGATAGTTTTTTGTAATACCTCAGCTCATAGCCTTCCAACAGTGAAGGGTGAAATATTTTAATCAAGTCTTTCAATAGCCAATCCGGATGGAAAGGTGTTTCTTCGTAAAAAGGGACCCGGTTGGTATTACATCCGTAGATGTTCCGTTCCTTGAAAGCACGGAAACCTGCATAAGGGGCAAACTCTTTTTCCAGTTCCTTGTATGTTTTATCTATGGGTTGGTTATAGCGTATCAGCCAGAAATCCGTTTGCTGACCTTTCTCAAAGATAACTTCGAAAGGATAGGGGAGCGAGCCGCTATGTGTATCTTCTCTGAAAATATAGTTGGCGCCTGCATCAGAGTATAGTTTGGCGATGGTGCTGTTGCCACCCGGAGTGTACCAGGTAGAGCTTGTTTTCAAATCACACATCACGGAGGGAGCAAAGGAGATGGGCTTTACTAATTCCTGCAAATCCTTATAGCTTCTTTCTACCGAAGCAAACATAGCATCTGCTTCCGCTTTTTTACCAAATAATAGACCGTAGAAACGCATCCATTCGGCACGTCCCAATGAAGAGGTTTCCATATAGTCGGCACATTCAATGATGGGTACATTCAGTTTCTCTACACGTCCGTATCCACCACTGTTTTCAAAAGGAGAAAGTAGGATGGCATCGGGGTGCAGGTCTATGATTTTTTCGATATTGGGGTTCATGCCATCACCTACATCGGTGATGGTTCCGTTTCGGCATTCTTCCTCGATTTCCGGTAGTTTGATGTACTTCAGGTCGCATACGCCACCGATGCTGTTCAAAGCTCCGAAGTCTTTCAGTAAGCTGCAATGAACGGATGAGTAGATGACGGCTTTACTAAGCGGAGTGCGGACAAGGGTGCCTTGAGGCAGTTCTTGGGGTAACGGTTGGTTTTTGTCTACTAATATATAGGTATGCAATATCTTTGCTGTATCCCAGGGATTACGTAGCTGCGCAACAGTATAATCTTCGTAATCTACCAAAGAAAGATTCGAAGAATAGTGCAGTGAGATGGTGTCTCCTTGTGCAGAGCCGGAAGCAGTGCTGTTCTTTCCGCCACAGGCGGAAAGAAGTAACACTGTCACCCAAAAGGTTAGAAAGAAAAGAAATTGTTTCATGCTTTTATTCAGTTACAAAGCGCATATTAGTGGTATAGTATCCGGTTTCCAATTTCTTTTTGAGTACGCCGTCACTACCATAAACATATATGTCGTTGAGAACAGAGAAGGGTTGATCGATGATAATTACATCTCCTGTAGCCGGGTCGACTACAATATTACCAGGATTGGAGAAATCGCTGTAGTTGGCAAACTGCGTAGTTTGTTTGGTATTCATGTCATATACAGAAATGCTTTTGGGAGCGGCATCTTCGTAATATTCTGCATAAATGAGATAGATCTTGTTATTTTTTATTGCTATTTTGCTGGCTGGGCATATTTCCGTAACCTGATCTGTTTGCGGGTCAATGCATTGTAATGTCTGAACTGGATTTCCACTGAAATCTCCACATGAAATGAAATATACCTTTCCGTCTTCTCCGGTTGTACAAACATCATAAGGATTGAGAAGTACTTCTATATTTTTCGTTTTCTTGAAAGTAGCAATATCGACAACCGCCACGTACTTGCCGGTGCCATCTGCGTTATAGTTTGACAGATTTACATAAAGTTTTCCATTTGCAGAAGTCAATGCTTCCGGATGATCTCCTATTTCTATCTTTCCGGTGATGGAGAGGCTTGTGGTGTCCAAGCGTGATACGGTGCCATCATATGCGGTGAAATAAACATTTCCTCCGGTAGCTGTCATGTATCGTGGATTGATGGGTTGTTCGCCATTAGAGAGAGCCAAAGTCTGTATACGGGTAAAATCTGCTCTGTTTACTACTTCAATCTTTGCAGAACTAGTACAAGTGATATATATTTTAGAACCGTATATGCACAAGTCTTGCGCATCACCGATACCTGCCCCGTTGGCAGCAGCAAACAAGTCTGTGCTTATTGTTTTCTGATCCCTGTCGTACCATTGTATAGTGCCGTTATTAGCTTTATTATTTCCTGTATTGATGACATACGCTCCATTGACAGGAGCTATTGGTCCTTCCGGTCCTTTCGGTTCGTCATCATCATTACATGCGGTAAATGCTCCTAATGCCATAACCAACATGGCGGTTTTATACCAATACTTCTTCATTGTTTCTGTTTTTAGTTTATAATTTATAGTTGATTGTTACTTTGTAATTGCGTCCGGGCATCGGGTAGAAGCGGACTATTTCGTAGTTTTTATCACTCAGATTCAAGGCATCCAGCTGTATGCGTAGTGACTGCTTCTTCCATTTAAAGGTATGCGAGAGTGCTATACTGTGGTCAGTGTAAGATTTAATACGATTTTCCGGAATGTTCTGGGCAATCGAATAGCGTTCCGAAGCGTACATTATGTTATAAGTAAGGTTGACATACGGATTCTCAAAAGTCAGACTTCCCGAACCTGAATGTTTCGGAGTATATATAATCTGATTCCGCCATATTTTAGAATTACGGTCGGTAATATCTTCCGCTTGCATGAAGTTGTAAGTTCCTGTGAGATATAACTTATAATGTTCTGCTAATTCTTTTTCAATTGCCAGGTTAATATCCGTACCAATAGTTTCGACTTTACCTAAATTCATCATCTTCCAGATAAACATAGTGGGTATTGCCACGATTTTATCTTTCACCCGATTATAATAAGCATCTACTGAAAGGCTTAGATAGTCGATAAATTCCAATGAAGTAGAATTCCACGTTGTACCTACATTGAATTGCCGGGTAACTTCAGGCTTTAAATTATGGTTGCCAATTATCAGATAATACAAATCATTGAATGTCGGCGTACGGAAGATATCTTTGTATGAAGCCCTGAAACGTAGACCAAAATCAAAAGGTTTCCACGACAGGCTGACAGCGGGTGAAAGGCGTTTACGGTCTGCAGCAGCTTTTCCTGTCCGTACATTCTCTGTAATATAAGTATTCAGCAGAGAAGCGGTAGCAGAAAATTGGTTGCTTTTATAGTGTGTGGCTATTGCTGTTAAATAGGTGAAACGTTCCGGATATTGATTGTTCTGTAAAGTTGTTGACAAATAGTTATAGGCGAAATCCTGTGCTAATGAGAAAGATAACCCTTTTACCGGTTCGCTCCATAGGGTAGCGGATAAGTAAGTCTCAGTCTGGCGGAAACGATTGTCTGTAATGCCGGAAGATTCATTATTATAGTCCCGGTTCCAGCTGAAGTTAAATTTTCCACTTGCTTGTAGCTTCCATTTCTCTGAGAATCGGTTCTCATACTTCAATTGGCCGAAATAATTACGGTCATATAGTCTTTCGGCAGCATACGGATTGTCATAAATCACTCCGCCGGGTAACCCTCTTTCCGAATCAAAGAGATAAACTTTGGCTTTCAAATCCTGTTTCTCATTCAGAGTTACAAACAAATTTAATTCCGCCCGATAAGTCTCTATATCACTATTGTTTCGTTTGGAGTCAATCAGTTTATTCCCATTCCACATTTTGAAAGGATAATTGCCGTCCGCCCGTAAATAATCAGCATAGGCAGAAAGACTGAAACGGTTACTTAATTTCTGAGCATAAAATAGAGAAGGATTAGCAAGCCCGTAAGAACCGGTTTTCATATTTGCAAGCAACCGGAAAGGTCGGTTACTGAAATCCGGACGTGCGGTTTCGATACTTAAAGCACCGGCAGAGGCAAACATCTTCGCTGTCTGGTAAATATTATCACTCTGACCAATGCTGAGTTCCAGTTCGGAAACATTGTCTAACGAAAAACGGGAGATATCTACCTGCCCTGACTGACAATCACTGACAGTCACTCCATCATAGCTGACTGCTGTATGTTGCGCTCCCAAACTGCGTACAGAAACAGTCTTTAATCCACCAATTCCACCATAATCCTTAACGCTGACTCCCGAGAAATGACGAACTGCATCGGCCACATCCGATACTCCCAAACGTTCCATATCAGTTTTCTTCATCTGTTGGAGCGGGGCGGTTGCTGAGAGAGCCCGTGGCACACGCCGACCTTTTATCCCCACTTCCGGAATGGCATGTACTTTTCCCGTAATGGAGTCTCCCGTCTGTTGTGCTTGCAGGCTGGCACAAAAACAGCACACAAGGCAACACAAACAAAACCGTAGCCAGATGTACCGACATAGATTATCTTTTATCATATACAGAAAGCTATAAAATAGATACACCTCATGCCCTTTCCTCGAAGGCATAAAAAATGATCGGTTTTGCAGGTCTTCTGACTTACTCCGGATTTGCCGCCTTCCCACCATACGAATATTGGCAGTGGCACAGGTGATTGGCAAATCCTGCAATAGGAGATCACAGCAGCGGGACTGTTTGGGAGTCACACCCAATTCCCTTTTCATGGAGTATACCGAAAAGCATACTCCAACAAAACCGGGAGCAAAGATAGGAAAGATTTATGTTTAATTTGTAATGTGGTGCAGTATTTTATAAATTTATGCATTTATTCTAACAGAGTAACTTAATAGAAAACTAATACTATAATGCTTATGCTAAAGAAAACTATTGCTGCGCTAAGCCTACTCAGTATCCTTGCAGCTTGTCAAAATGATGAGACCCCCTCTCAACCGGAACCAAAACCACGTCAAGACATCAATCTCACCCGTGCGGAACAAGATTTAATGGACAAAGGTACAGACTTTGCTTTCCGTTTCTTCGATCAGGTGTGCAGTACCGAAAAGGAAAAACCGAATGTTTTTGTGTCTCCATTGAGTGCATCACTTTGCTTATCAATGATTACTAACGGAGCTTCGGGCAATACGCTTACTGAAATGCAGAACGTATTGGGATTTCCTGCCGCTTCTTTCTCTCTTGATGATCTGAATAACTATAATCAAAAGCTAACTTCAGCTTTATTGGATTTAGATAATACCACTCAATTAGGAATCGCCAATTCTATTTGGGTAAAACAAGGTTTTAAAGTTTACGATTCTTTTGTGGAGGTGAATAAGAAGATGTATGATGCCCAGGTACAGGAACTTGATTTTACATCTCCCACAGCGAAGGATGTGATTAACCGGTGGTGCGCTGAGCAGACGAATAATTGTATAAAAGAGGTTATACAGAGAATACCGGAAGATGCACGTATGTATTTGATTAATGCACTCTACTTCAAAGGCATTTGGAAGAGTCAATTCCAAAAATCGGATACTCGCCAGGAAAATTTTACTAATTCTGATGGTACTGAGCAGAAAGTGAACATGATGAATCAGACAGAAACGTTTAATTATGCTCAGAACTCAGCATTCTCCATCGCAGAATTGCCGTATGGCAATGAAGCTTTCAGTATGGTGCTCTTATTGCCTGCCGTGGATAAGACTTTAGATGAGAGTTTGTCCGAGTTGACTTATGAAAACTGGAAGGAATGGAATGCAGCTTTGTCGAGCAGGCAATTGCAGGTTAAACTTCCCCGTTTCAAAGTGGAGTATGACAAGATGCTCATAGAGGATATGGTTGCTATGGGGATGAAGGATGCCTTTGATGGTTATAAGGCTGATTTCTCTAAAATGTCGGCTGCCGAGTTATATATTGGGCTTTTGCAGCAATTTACTTATGTAAATGTAGATGAGGAAGGTACTGAAGCAGCGGCTGTTACAGTTGGTGGAATGTTGGAAACTTCTGCCGGGCCATCTACTCCTATATCTTTCTATGTAGACCGTCCTTTTGCTTTCGTAATTAAGGAAAAGAGTACGGGAGCAATTCTTTTTATGGGGAAAATTACGAAACTATAATAAATGATAAAAGAGGGCCTGAACATTCAAGCCCTCTTTCGTTATAATATACTGTTTTTACAACTTACTCTTATAAATCTGTGCCATCACCTTCTGATACTGGTTTTCCAGTTGAAGCAGATTTTGTTTGCTTTGATAAATCACAGAAACTTCCACAAAGAATTCTATCACGCTGATTTGTCCACCTGTAAGGGCTTGTTTCAGCAATGCGAGATCTTGTTGTGAGCTGAAGGCTTCCTGATATTCCTGCATGGAAGCTTGCAAGGATTGAGCTTCGCGATAAAGCTGTGCTAATGAAGACTCTGCCTGCAAAGTCGCATTCTCTTTCTGAAAATCTATATTCATGGATTGTGCCTTGGCTATCTTCACCTTATTTCGGTTCTCGAAGATGGGGAAAGAAAAGCCCACCACAACACCATTGAACGGAGTGCCCGATTCGGTGTTACGACGATAACCTAACTCCAACTTAGGCAGCCAGCCTTGTTTACTGACAGAAATTTGTTTGCGGGCAGCAGCGCTTTCGTTGCTCAGTGACCACAAGGCAGCATCCGACGCGATAACCTCTTCACGCAGTTGTTCATAATCAGCCGGTAGTGGATGCAGCGGATATTCGCTGAGAGAAGAGATTTGCAATGGCTGGTTGCTGTTCAATGCAGTCAGTTCTTGCCATTTGTTTTCCAAGGTGGTGCGGTTGGTTCGTGCTTCTGTACGAACGTTCAGCAATTCCAGATTGATTTTATTGGTTTCCAAAACATTGGCATCTCCTGTTTCCAAACGTTTCTTGTAATAGGCGGAAAGTTCTTCTGCCTGTTTCAGACGTTCGTCCAGCAGCCTTTGCTGTTGTTGCAACATGAGGATGTCGAGGCATATTTCCTTGGCTTGAAGCAACAGTTGCTGGCGGAAAGCGGTGGATTGTGCATCGAGTGCACCGGTTTTAAGACGGTTCACTTGTCCACGCGTAGCGTAGAGCGTAGGGAAGTCGAAGCTTTGTGAAACAACAAGCTCGCCGATGGTTTCGTCCTTATCTTTTGCTCCCCACAGGTGAGAATAAGAAAGGGTTGGGTCGGGAAGATTATTCTCCGACTTGTTTTCCAATTTCTGCGAAGTGATGAGTTGGGCGTTGGCCTGCAACTCTTTATTATTCGCTTCGATGCGGCGCAGCACTTCGTCTATGTCGACCGATTGTGCGCGCATCCCCGCATATAGGAAAAAGGTGATAATACTAAATATCAGAATTCGTTTCATTATTTGATATTGTTAATGGTTATATGGATGTTAATTCGCTGGTTTCCGGTGCATCATCAGATAAACAATCGGAATGATGAAACCGTTCAGGAACGTGGAAGTTAAAAGACCGCCAAGGATAACTTTCGCCATCGGACTTTGAATTTCATTACCCGGTAAATCTCCTCCCAGTGCCAATGGAATAAGAGCGAGAGCAGAAGACAATGCCGTCATTAAAATCGGATTCAACCGGTCCATTGAACCGCGTATAACGCTATCATATACTCCCATTCCTTCTTCCCGTTGCAAGTGGTTGTAGTGGCTGATCAGCAACATACCATTTCGGGTAGCGATACCGAACAGTGAAATAAAACCGATAATAGCCGGAATACTCACTTCTCCCGTTGTCATCAACAAAGCAAATACACCACCGATCAATGCTAACGGCAGATTGATAAGAATAATCGCACTTTCCTTCACGCTACGGAATTCATGATAAAGCAAAAGGAAAATAACCGCGATACTCATCAGCGATGTAAGCAATAACGTGCGGCTTGCTGCCTGTTCGCTCTCAAATTGGCCACCGTATTCCAGATGATACCCTTCGGGCAACTTAATATCCTTGTCCACACGGGCCTGAATATCATTCACCACACTGCGCAGGTCGCGGTCGGCAACATTGGCAGAGATCACGATTTTACGTTTCACGTTCTCGCGGCTGATGGTATTCGGTCCCATGGCAGAACGCACTTCTGCGATGTAGTTCAAAGGTATTTTCTTTCCGTCACTGGTATCTATCATCAAGTTGCGTATCTTCTCCATTTCGTCGCGAAGATCATCACGTACACGTACGGTAAGGTCGAAACTTTTACCTTTCTCGTATACCTGTGATACGGTTTCACCAGCAAGACATACATTCACGAACTCAGAGAATTCTGGTAATGAGATACCAAACTTAGCCAGCATTTCCCGCTTGGGCGAAATGATAAGCTGAGGACGTTCTATCTGTTGTTCCACATTCAGGTCGGCAATACCCGGAATATCCTGGATGGCACCTTTGATTTCATTACCCAAGGTAAACATACGGTTCAGGTCGTCACCAAACAGTTTAATTGCGATGTTGGCTTTCGTACCACTGAGCATAGCATCGATACGGTGGCTGATAGGCTGGCCGATTTCCACATTTGCCCCTACGATAGTACCTAACTTTTCGCGTACTTCGGCAACCAACTCACTGCGTGAACGGTCTTTCAATTCGAACGGAGCTTCTATTTCCGAAACATTCACACCAAGCGCATGCTCGTCCAGTTCGGCACGTCCGGTCTTGCGGGCAACGGTTTGTATTTCGGGAATGCTGAGTAATAACTCTTCAGCACGATGTCCCATCTTATTGCTTTCTTCCAGAGAGATACCCGGTAAGGAAGATATGTTAATCGTAAACGAACCTTCGTTGAAAGGTGGCAGGAACGAACGTCCCAATGTGAAGAAACATACCAGGGCAACTACGAACAAACCGATTGTACTGCCCAGTACGATCTTCTTATGTCCCAGTACGAATGCCAATGCAGCACCATACCACTGTTTCATCTTGCGTGCTACGAACGAGTCGCTGCTCTCTTTCTGTTCCTTCTTCTTGTCTTTTCCTAAAAGATAGGAGCAAAGTACTGGTGTAACTGTCAATGCCACTACCGTAGAAGCTGCCAATGCTACAATGAACGCAATACCCAGCGGAACCAGCATGCGGCCTTCCATACCGGTGAGGAAGAACAGCGGTACGAAACTGACTACGATAATCAGCGTGGAATTCAGAATAGGCATACGTACTTCTTTCGATGCGTTGAATACTACTTCCAATATGGAAAGTCGTTCTTCCACAGGTTTCAACTTATTCTCGTGGAGCCGTTTATATACGTTCTCCACGTCCACAATGGCATCATCCACCAGCGAACCGATAGCGATGGCAAGACCACCGAGACTCATTGTATTAATTGTGAAGCCCATATAATGCAGCGTCACCAGTGAAGTAATCAATGAAAGCGGTAGTGTAACCAATGAGATCACCGTTGTACGTACATTCGCAAGGAACAGGAATAGGACAATCACAACGAAGATACCTCCTTCAAACAAGGACTTCTGTACGTTTCCGATAGAGCTTTCGATAAAGCGGCTCTGGCGGAAGATGTCTGTGCTGACTTTTACATCCGGTGGCAGGTTCTTCTGCAAGTCTTTTAAAGATGCTTCTAATTTATCCGTTAATTCCAGTGTGCTGGTGGCTGGTTGTTTGGTTACAGTTAACAATACGGCGGCTTTGCCCCGTTCGGATGCTGTACCCAGTTTGGGTAACTTTGCTCCGATATGTACATCTGCAATGTCTTCCAGTAAGATAGGAGCATTACCCGAAGCAGTTCCACCACGTACTACGGCACGTGCCAGTTGATCTACGCGGTCGGTAGAAAGTACTCCACGCACAATGTATTCGTTACCATATTCATATAGCACGCCACCGTTTGCGTTCAGATTCATTTCGCGGGTTACAGTCATGATTTCATTCAGCGTAACACCGTAATGCCGCATCCGTTCCGGATCTAATTGTATCTGATATTCCTTTATATCACCGCCAAGTACTGCTACCTGTGCCACACCGCCCGTAGAGAGCAAGCGCGGACGGATGGTCCAGTCGGCTATTGTACGCAGGTCGAGCATGGAGGTAGAGTCGGCCGTCAATCCGATAATCAGCATTTCACCCAGAATGGATGATTGTGGGCCCAGTGTCGGTTTACCTACACCGGTAGGCAGGCTTTCACTTACGACAGCCAACTTTTCGCTGACAATCTGCCGGGCCAGATAAATATCCGTATCCCAATCGAATTCTACCCATACTACAGAGAAGCCGTTGGTAGATGAAGAACGTACGCGGCGCACACCTGTTGCACCGTTCACAGCTGTTTCTACAGGAAATGTAACGAGTTGTTCCACTTCTTCTGCTGCCATGCCGTTTGCTTCGGTCATGATAACAACCGTAGGTGCATTGAGGTCAGGGAATACGTCCACTTCCGTGTTCATGGCGGTGTAGGTTCCGCCTATCAGTAACAACACCGAGGCTACAAGCACCAGGATGCGGTTATGAAGTGAGAAATGTATGATCTTATTTAACATGTTGATTAAAGTGTTAGAGTGTTAATGTGATAACGTGATAGGGTGAAGTTGCTTTATCACTCTATAACCTCATCACTTACCACTGTTATTTTAGTGTTCGTGACTGTGTGCCGGTATCGCATTCGTAGCGCTTGCCAGTTTCACTTGATAAGCCCCTTCGGTTACCACGCGGTCTCCGGCTTTTACACCTGAGAGAATCTGTACGCTTTCACCGTTATCGGCTCCGAGAGTCACGAGTTGTTTCTTATATCCTTCTTCATCCAGTTGCAGGTAGACAAAGAAACTGCCTTGTTCTTCAGTCAATGCTGAATGGGGCAGGGATATTACGTTTTCTATAGGGGAAGACAATAAGAAGATTTCTACAAACGAACCGGGGATAATATCACCTTTGTTGTCGAACTCAAAGGTTACAGGTACATAATATCCACCATCACCACCGGAAGCCTTGCCATAAGAGAGAAGACGCCCGTCTAAGTCTTTCAATGTATATACCTTATTATTATAAGGAGTGCAGAAGTTAGCAGAACCAATAGTACGCAGATATTGGTAATATTTCTCAGACACATCAGCACGCAGGAACAATTTGCGGTTTTGCGTAATGCTGACTAACGGTTGCCCTACGGCTACATAATCACCTTCTTTCACTAACAGGCTTTTTACATATCCGCTGATAGGCGAAATTACCGCTTGTCCGCTTGCTGAACTATTTTTAGCTACGGCTTCGTAGCTGATACGTGCATTTTCGTATGCTTGTTCCGCCTGAGCGAAATCTTTTTCAGAAACAATTTTATTTCCTACGAGGGCTTTCATGCGCTCATATTCTTTCTTGGAAACTTCATAAGCGATACGTGCCCGTTCTACAGGGTCACCATCCGCCATGTTTTTGGAAGATAATGTCACCAGTGGCGTACCTTTACTGACACTCATACCTTCGATTACTTTTCCACGGAAAGATACTACACCTGCTACGGTTGCTACAGCCACGCTCTCATCTCCTTGTGCTGCCATTACCTGACCGCTGGTTTTTATAACCTGATGGAAAATCCCCGGTTCTACAACATTGGATTTTACTCCGGCAGCCTGTGCTTTGGCGGTAGGCAGAATGATTTCGTCACTATGTCCGGCTGCTTGTTCATCGTGACTATGTCCATCGTGGTTATGTTCGTCACCTTCGTGATTGTGGTCTTCGCCTTCATGATCATGATCACAACCTTCGTGCTCATGTTTTTCTGTTTCATGATTATGACCTTCGTGTCCGTCGCCGGATTTACTATTGCAAGAGCCTAACAGGAATAATCCCATGACTCCCATAAAAAGAATTTTTTTCATGATGATATTTTTATGTTCTTACTTTTATCTGTGTACAAAATTAGAGATAAAAGCCTGCAATAAAGTTGCAGACTTTACGATAAAGTAAGAACACACGGAGGTGCGCGAAGTCCTGTGGCACGTGTGAGATACGTGCCATGAAGTGACTCCTGGTATATGCAGTCCTGTCTTTGCCCGCTTTCTTCGGGGAGGACCAATAGTCTAAGAAGTGGTTCGGAGAATAATGTGATAACCAGCGGAAAATCCGGATGTGTCCATCCGTTGTCCGGGCTGGGAGTTTGCTGGAAAAAGTGAGTAGTAACACATCCCGTATCGCAACAGCAATGTTCGCTATCCGGGGTGTGTTGTTGTCCGCAACAATTGGGAGTTATGTCATTCTTCATACATATTAACCCGTTGTTGTGATGGTGGTGAGGAATAACCGGTACCACCAGCATGACCATGCTGATGAATATAAAAAAGAGTGTTATGTACCGTTTTCTCTGCATCCTTATTTTTTTATTGCGGACAAAGATAGAAGTTAACGGCTTAATTACCAAATGTTAGTTATTAAAAAGCCTTGAATAATCCATTTAAACCTTCACTCATACTGGGATGGGTGAATATGAAGTTACGTAAAGCCGAAGATTTTTGCCCGGTTTTCATGACAAACGCTACCAGATTGATAAGTTCCGGTGCATCCACGCAGAAGAGTGAGCAGCCCAGTATTTTCTTCGTATCCGTATTTACAATAGCTTTTAGCATCCCATCCATATTCTGCAAAGTACGTGCACGAGGGATGGCGGAAGCGGGCAGACGTGAAATCTTGATGGGATATCCACGTTTCATGGCTTCTTCTTCCGTCAGACCGATATGTGCCATAGGCGGATCTGTGAAGATGGCGTAAGGTACGGGATTACGGTCATCAACAGAACGTTCCTTATTACCGAAAAGATGATTTAAGATGATACGGGAATCGTCAATTGAAAGGTAATCATACATTTCCCCGCCTTTAGCGTCTCCCAAAGCCCAGACGTGTGGTGCAGTAGTGCGTAATTGCTCATTGACAATGATCCCTCCTTGTGCATTAACCTGTATTTTTGCTTTTTCCAGATTCAGATCATCTATCATAGGTTTACGTCCTGTTGCAATGAGCAGGGCATCGCCTTCAAGAAAGTAAGGTGTGCCGTCCGAGGCATCCGTATAGGCGGCGGTGATGCCGTCCGCTGTATCATGTAATGATTGTACGCGTGCGTTCAGACGTATCTCTATATTTTTTCTTTTCAGACTTTCCTGCATATATTCGGCAATCTCCCGATCAGCTTTCGGCAAGAAGCGTTTACCGGCTTCCAGAATAGTAACCTTGCTGCCGAATCCGGCATACATGGTGGCAAATTCCAGCCCGATGGCTCCGCTTCCTATAATCAGTAAGTGTTGGGGAAGAATCTCGGTATGCAGCAATGTATCACTTGTATATACGTATCGGCTGTTTTTTAATCCATCAATATCGGGTAGGATAGGTGTAGAACCGGTATTGATAAAGATTTCTTTTCCTTCCAGTTCAAAGTAATCTTCACTTTCCGGTGAAGGAACTACCTTTACCGTGTCCGGACAGAGAAAAGATGCAGTTCCGTCATACAATGTTATATTAGGGTTATTCGTCAGATTTTCGACGTTCTTTTCTCGAAGAAAGGTGACTAACTTATCCTTGCGCCTTAGGGCGAGGGAATATAACTTGGATTGTTTCTTATAGTCGTCTTGATAGATACGTTCGGCGAATTCCGATTCGTTTATCATGGTTTTAGTAGGAATACATCCTACATTTATACAGGTTCCACCGTACATGTCCGGGGAACGTTCGATGACCGCCACTTTCCAGTTGCGGTTGGCTAATTCGACCGCCAGTAGCTTGCCACCTTTGCCGAAGCCTATTATTATAGCGTCATATCGTTTCATTGTTCTCGTAATTAGAGTTTTATAAAAATGAAACAATATGACGCAAGAAAAGTTGCGGAAGCCCTGTTAAGGAACGTTTACCTTTCCAGTTCGCGGAGTGACTCCATCTTCTTTTTTTCCAGGAATTCGTAGATGCCGCTTAAGTGTTCCTTTACTTGTTTATTACCGAATTCGTAGACCTTGGTAACCAGTCCGTCCAGGAAGTCACGGTCATGGCTTACTACAATCAGTGTACCATCGAAATCCAACAGTGCTTGCTTCAGAATGTCCTTAGTCTTCAGGTCGAGGTGGTTTGTCGGCTCATCCAGAATCAGTAGGTTTACCGGTTCCAACAACAGTTTAATCATGGCGAGTCGTGTGCGCTCTCCACCGGAAAGCACTTTCACTTTCTTCATGGATTGTTCTGGGCCACCGAACATGAAAGCACCCAGCAGGTCACGTATCTTATTACGTATTTCTCCCTTTGCCACATCATCAATCGTTTGGAATACCGTTAGGTTTTCGTCCAGCAGAGAAGCTTGGTTTTGTGCGAAATAACCGATCTGCACATTATGTCCGAGTGTCAGCGTGCCATCGTGTTCAATCTCTTTCATGATACATTTCACCAAGGTGGACTTTCCTTCGCCGTTTTTGCCGACAAATGCTAATTTGTCTCCCCGTTCCACGGTCAGTGTAGCGTTTTTGAATACCACATGGTCGCCATAGGTTTTACCTACGTTTTCCATGATTACAGGATAATTGCCGGAACGTGGAGATGGCGGAAATTTCAACCGTAGTGCCGAAGTATCTTCTTCATCCACTTCTAGAATTTCCAACTTTTCCAACATTTTTACGCGGCTTTGTACTTGCAGGGTTTTGGAGTAAGTGCCTTTGAAGCGTTCAATGAATTCTTTGGTTTCGGCAATGAACTTCTGTTGTTCGTCGTAAGCCTTTTGTTGTTGTTCACGACGTTCTTTGCGGAGTTCCAGATATTTGGAGTAATTTACTTTATAATCATAGATACGTCCCATTGTCACTTCAATGGTACGGGTAGTGATATTATCCACAAACTTGCGGTCGTGGCTGATGACAATAACAGCTTTACCATTATTGATAAGGAAATCTTCCAACCACTGAATACTTTCGATGTCGAGGTGGTTGGTAGGCTCATCCAGTAACAGTACATCCGGCTTTTGCAACAGTAGTTTGGCAAGCTCGATGCGCATACGCCATCCGCCGCTGAAGTCACTGGTCTGGCGGTTGAAATCTTCGCGGCTGAAGCCGAGTCCTAACAGAGCTTTCTCTACATCTTCCTCATAGTTGGTAGCATCGATAGAGTAGAATTTTTCACTCAGGGCGGAAACCGTTTCAATCAGTTCCATGTAACTGTCGCTTTCATAATCGGTACGTGTTTCCAGTTCTTTGTTGAGGCGCTCTATTTCTGCTTCCATCTCATGCAGGTGTGAGAAAGCCTGTGCGGTTTCCTGGAATACGGTTCGTCCGTCTTCCGTCATCAGATGTTGCGGCAGGTAAGCGATAACACTGTCTTTAGGTGCCGAGATTTTGCCCCGGGTAGGTTGGCGTACTCCTGCCAGAATTTTCAGTAAGGTACTTTTTCCCGCTCCGTTCTTTCCCATCAGGGCGATGCGGTCTTTTTCATTAATAACGAAGGAAACGTCACTGAATAAGGTGGTGCCGCCGAATTCTACGGCCAGTCCGTCTATTGAAATCATACTCTATTTTTAAATTGAGGCGCAAAGATAATGCAAACCGATAACAGAATAAAATGAACTCGTTCATTTTTTATGTTGAGGTGTAGCTTATCTTCTCTAAAGATAGTGCAAATAGAGCGTAGAACTTTCATGCTTGCATGAAAAAGTTATGCCGAGATGCAGCATATCTTCTCCAAAGATAATATATTTATATTATTTTTTATATCTTTGCCTCATTAAACAAAAATACATTGGTCATGGAAACAGGGAATTTATCAGAAGATTACCGTCCGCTGATACTGGTAGCGGAAGACGATGATAGTAACTTTAAGTTGATAAAGGCTATTATTGGCAAAAAATGCGAGATATTGTGGGCAAAAAACGGTGAAGAGATGGTTAATCTGTTCAAAGAGAACCGTGGAAAGACAGCTGCTATTCTTATGGATATCAAAATGCCTATCATGAATGGTCTGGAAGCAACAAAGATTATCCGTGAAGAGGAGAAAGAACTTCCTATTATCATGCAGACTGCTTATGCTTTTACGGCTGACCGTGAAAATGCAATGGCTGCCGGTGCTTCGGAAGTATTGGTAAAGCCTATTACCTTGAGTGCATTACGTACTTGCTTGAGTAAGTTCTTGCCACTGTTGCAGTGGTAACAGAATTTTCATAGTATAAATTATATTATAACGAACGCGGGATGACTTCTTAATGTAGTTGTCCCGCGTTTGTTATTTATATTTAGGAGGATACTTCTTTTTATTCTCTATAAGAATGTTTCTGAGCATATTTCCGTAAAAAATAAAAGATATTTTATCTATTTTCTGTATTAATTCCTTATATTTATAGACACGTAGGAAAACGGCATGTGAAGAACTACTCTCCATAACTAATATTTATTAATATGAAACAACTACTATTATTACTACTATGTACTGCACTTCATTTTACTGCTAATGCCCAAAGTGTCATAAACAGTGATGCATATCTTGCACATATCGAGAGAAGTGGGCAGGAACCGATGCAATATGTTGCGGATAAAATCCGTAAGTATTCAGTCGTGACGATAGGGGAAGATCATTGGATTAAGGATCATCCTCTGTTTCTCTGTGATGTTATTGACTCAATGGCCACGGATACGACGGCAAATATTGATATCCTTGCTCTCGAATTCGGAAATTCGATGGATCAGAAGCTTGTAAATGAATTATTGAACTCATCCGAATATCGGGAAGATCTAGTCTTTAAGATTCTGCAACACGCTCCTGATGATTACGGAAATCCTTATAAGGAATATGCGGATGTCTTTCGCAAAGTGTGGGAGACCAATCAAACCAAACCGCAAGAGTATCGTACCCGGATTGTTTTGTTAGATCCTGCTTATATTCAGCAAGTTTTTGATAAAGAAGAAGTTCAATACACTTGTTCGCGAGATGACAATATGGTTAATCTGATAAGGTGGTACATTATTCAACGTAAACATGTTGTCTTCTATGCAGGCGGAGCTCATACCACCGCGCAAATCAGAGGCATTCGCAATGGAGATTATTACTATAATTACCCGTCAGCAGGCTATTTGCTCAAGAAGTGTTATCCCAATGATGTATTTATAATTACTTTATGGGGTGCATACATGGGAGCTAACGGATATATACCGGATGAGAAAACGCGTTGGGTGCAATTGGCGGGAGGTGTCATTGATGAGGCTTTTCGGATGAATGGGAATAAGCCTGTTGCATTTGACCTCGGCGGCGCTTTCGCAAGCCTGACGGTTGCGGATTATTTTGGTAATCCGGATGGTAAGTTGATCTGGGTAGACAATCCGATGAATGGTTCGCCTTATGTTAAAACAAATCTGCTGGCTGACGGATGTGATGGTATTATCTTTATAAAACCGACGGCAGAGTTTAGTGGCATTCATTTGATTGATATATATGATGAGGAATTTCTGAAGCGTATAGAGAATCGATCAGAGGGCAAATGTAAGACGTCGGAGCAAACATTGAAGGAAATAAAAGAGTGGCATCCGATACTGGAATATTAGCTGAGGAGGGGGACGTTTATATGAGACTCGTGATATTGCGGAATAGATTTCATTGTTATCACATAACTACCTATTAACATAATGAATAATATTGATTTTGAGTACCAAAGATAGAAATAAAGGTGAAACATAAAGGATGTAATCAATCGATTTCAAATCGATTGATTACATCCTTTATGTTTCTTTTGTTACTGCTGTTACGTTACATTGTCTAATGTTCTTCTCTTTCCTGCATCTTTCGTTTCACGAATTTTATTTTCAGGTTCGCCTCTTCCATCTCTTTTTTTATCTGAGTGATGGATGAAAGTATCTGTGCCAGTTCATAAACTCCTGCCAATGCCTGGCGGTCTACCGGAGACATAGTAGTGGAGTAGGAGCGTTCGCCTTGATAATTCACTTTGATATTCTTGTCCTTATTCAGGTAGAGGAATCCCATAACATTGCCATCCTCTCCCATTTTGAAATCGGCCTTTTCTATTTTTTCTCCCAAATCGGTAGTTTCATAACTATCTTTGGAAGTAGGAGTCTCGGCAAAACTACCATCAGGAGCAACTACTTTTACACCTACATGGTGAATATTGCTTGGACCACAATAAATGGAAGTCATGCTCATTTGTCCGGTTTCGTTCACCTGGAAGCGGAGATATGAACGATGCAGATTTTTTTCTATTACTTGTGAGGGGTGCAGATAGTTGCCTATTTTCTGATATTCGGCATCTTTTTCGAGAGTGAATTTCCCTTTTATGGCATCCAATTCGCTTTGTTTCTTTTGAAACAGGCTATCCAGGTAAACAAGTGTTTTTTCCTGTTCTTTCAGTTCTACCTGCTGCATCAGACTGATGCCTTCACGACGAGTTTCAAAAGCTTTTGGGTATAATATCTTAATGCTGTCAATCTGCATTTTTGCTTCACTGAAGTCTCCCCGTTTAAAAGCTTCGCGGGCGGTTTGCAATTTTTCACCGGCTTTTTTCTCCACATTCTCGCAAGAGAAGAGCGTGCAACAGAGGCACGCAAGAAGTATCATTGTCTTCATAACTGTTGTTCTTCTGTTAGTGAGGACAAAATTATAAATAATATCCGTATCTTTGCAGCCTCAAATATAGATAAATGGTATTTTAGTTTTCTTAAGATATCGGATGTTTGGAACAATTATTTGTCCTCACCGTACCCGGTCCGTATCAAAGCCGTACCTGGTCCGTACCAAGTCCAAGCGTATAGGTACGGAGCAAATACGAGGATGACACGGCTCGGATACATGGAAGGTGGAAAAATAGACCAAAAGACTTTCTATGCTCCGGAATGAAAACTATATGATTATTTTTTAAAGGTGTATTATGGTTGAGTTGACAGCAGAAGAATTGAAACAACATTTTAGTGACGACATATTTAAACGGATATCCGAGACGGCAGATGAATTGGGATTGGAATGCTATGTGGTCGGTGGATATGTACGCGATATTTTCCTGCAACGCCCTTCTAAGGATATTGATGTCGTAGTGGTTGGCAGTGGTATAGAAATGGCTGAAGCATTGGGCAAATGTTTGGGGCGTGGTGCGCATGTGGCTGTATTCAAGAATTTTGGTACTGCACAGGTTAAATATCATGGGACAGAAGTGGAGTTTGTAGGTGCACGCAAAGAATCATATCAACGTGATTCTCGTAAACCCATTGTTGAAGATGGTACGTTGGAAGATGATCAGAACCGTCGTGATTTTACTATTAATGCACTGGCTGTCTGTCTGAACCAAAGTCGTTTCGGAGAATTGGTAGATCCTTTTGGTGGCATAGAAGATTTAAAAGAAAAGACAATTCGTACTCCGCTTGATCCGGATATCACATTCAGTGATGACCCGTTGCGTATGATGCGTTGCATCCGCTTTGCTACCCAATTGAATTTCTATATTGATGATGCTACGTTCGAGTCTTTGTGTCGCAATTGTGAACGCATTTCTATAATCTCTAAGGAACGTACTGCGGACGAGCTGAATAAGATATTACTCTCTCCTGTTCCTTCCAAAGGTTTTATTGACTTGGATCGTTCCGGACTGTTGCCGCTGATTTTTCCGGAACTTGCTGCTTTGCAAGGTGTGGAAACCCGTAACGGACGGGCTCACAAGGACAATTTCTATCATACTTTGGAAGTTCTTGATAATATCAGTCGCAAAACAGATAACCTTTGGTTGCGATGGGCTGCCCTGTTGCATGACATAGCGAAACCTGTTACCAAACGTTGGGAACCTCGTGCAGGCTGGACATTCCACAATCATAATTTCATAGGTGAGAAGATGGTACCGGAGATTTTCAGGAGAATGAAATTACCGATGAATGAAAAAATGAAGTATGTACAGAAGCTGGTAAGTCTGCACATGCGTCCTATTGTCATTGCCGATGATGTGGTAACCGATTCTGCAGTACGTCGTCTTCTCTTTGAAGCGGGAGATGACATTGATGACCTGATGACCCTGTGTGAAGCCGATATCACGTCTAAGAATATGGAGCGCAAACAACGTTTTCTTAATAATTTCCAACTGGTGCGTCAGAAACTGAAGGATCTTGAGGAACGCGACCGTGTTCGCAACTTCCAACCGCCCATCAGTGGAGAAGAAATTATGAAAACTTTCAATCTGGAACCCTGCCAGCAGGTAGGAACTTTGAAAAGCGCCATTAAAGATGCTATTCTGGATGGAGTGATACCTAATGAATACGAGGCTGCACGCACTTTTATGTTGCAGCGTGCTGAAAAGATGGGATTGAAGCATTCTTAATATTTGTCACTGATTTCCGTGACAAATAAATATTCCGTATAGTTATCTTTTTGATCCTCTTAATCTTGTTTTTTACCTGTTTATCCTGTTAAAAGCCTCCTTAAACAAAAAAAACAAGAATTTGTTGACCGCTTGATAGGAATTTAATGTTTATATTTGCAAATAGTATGAAACATAAACTATTATAAACATTAAAGATATGGATGAAATGAAAATGTGGTTCCGCCCGGTCAAGGGTATTGCATTTTGTATTGTGGCTGCTTTCTTTGGTGGTCAGGCAATGGCTCAGGTGCAAGCGAAAAGGAGTTTTCCTTCAGCGAAACGTATTTCGGCATTTGACAATACAACGTTTTGTACAGCTTTCCTGTCGGATGGTTCTTTGCTTACGATTCGCGATATCCCTATTGTCGATCTGAGAGATGTTGATAAGATAGCCTTTAACCCTACAGGCAGTTCACTGGCTTTGATGCGGGGAAAGAAACCTGTTAGTATTTATTCTTTCCGCGACCGGAACAAGAAGCTTTTTGAACTGAAAGAGCAGCGTAAGAGCAAGGAATTGAAGGGCAGGAAGAATCTGAATTTCTTTGTGCCCGGACCTGTAGGTGCCGAGTTGATGAAAGATGCATCAAAGGGAGATATTGTCCCTGTTGCCATGTGCTATGGTGCTGATGCACGCAATTTCTTGGTCTCCAACTCTTTAGGAGAAATCATAGTTTACGATACAAAAGCATATTTGCCTCAGGCTTATATTCAGGGAAAAGCTGTGGCAACGGCTATTACTATGAGTCCCAACAACTATTTTATTGCTGCCGGAACCGGTAAGAATATCGATATCTGGAATTTCCAGACGAAAGAACTGCGTACCTCGCTTCCGATGCCTGCCGAAGTAACCGAATTGGTCTTTTCCGCCGATGCTTCTCAAATGGCTGTTGTGACGACAGACAAGCGTCTGACTATTTTCGATACAAAGACATGGGATAAGGTGGATATCTTTGATAAGATAGGTGGAACACTGACTTCTCCGTCTTTTCATCCGGATGGCAAATATATCAGTGTGGTTAAAGATGGTAATGCCATTGTTATCATGAATTTGAAAAACAGTGTGCCTGAACAGACGTTGGATGAAAATCCGGGTGGTGTGACGGGTAGTCGCTTTTTTGTGAACAAACAAACGAGCGATGTATTCATGCTTTCAAATCGTGCCAAAGGGCTTGTATTCTGGGATGCTAATGGTTTGAATCCTTTCTTTGGTAAATTGATGAGCAAGGAAGTGGACGCTAAGATGAACGAGTGGGTGAAGATGATGCAGGGTGAGTCCATGGAAGATTATGCTATCCGTGTGAATGACGAGACTCGTCTGAAGCAGCAGCAATTGTTTGCCCAGGAAGTGGCAACGGAATTGGCAGGCGACCGTATCTCTATCGATAATCCTTTCGTGGGAGAATATGATGCTTCCAAGAATATGCTGAATATCGGATTTAATGCATTGCCTGCGATTGCTTTGGAAGTGCCTTCAAATGAAGTAGGCGATTTCAAGGATGGCAAGAACTTGAAATTTGATAACGCGGTTTACGTGTTGAACGATAAGGACGAATTTGAGCTGGCTTACGTAGAAGTGCGTAATGAGACTACAAATAAGGTCTATATTTATGATAATATCGGTCGCACCAAGTTAACCGCTCTGGAAGCTGATGAAAACTTTGTTCCGCTGGAAATTATGCAGCAGGCAAGTCGTGAAGAAATTCAGCTGAAGGAAATTAAAGAAGCTGTAATCGAAGAAAAGAAGCAGGATAAGCTGATTACGGAAAATACACAGATTGATGTGAGGACAGAAGTGATTCCGGGTGTGGATGCTAATGGTAATAAGATTCTGAACTACAAAGTGGGCTATCAGTATGAGGTGATCAATAAAGAGTTTTCTGCAAAGGAGGACTTCCCGTCAGGTGGTTATGATATTGAACGTTCCAATGCCGCAATGTCTTTGATGAAGATTATCAAGAATGCTTTTGAAGGCGATTTCTCCAAGTATCTGTCTGAAGGTAAACAAGTGAAGGTCATTGTTACCGGTTCTGCCGATGCAAGTCCTATTCGCGGGCGCATTGCCTATAACGGACAATATGGCGAATTTATTGATGAACCTTATTATAAGAATGGTAATCTTGATAATATTACCGTAACAAAGGCTTCGGGCATCACTACTAATGAACAGTTGGCTTTGATGCGTGCGGCAGGTGTGAAGGATTATATTGAAAAGAATGTAACCACATTGGATAACACCAAGAACGAATATGAATATCATGTGGAAGTAGCCAAAGAACGCGGTGGTGAATTCCGTAAGATTAACGTAGAGTTTGTAATCATGGATGCTTTTCCTGCAAAATAATTTAGTGAGGAGCTAATAAATATGAAGAATTTTTTAGTACTGACAATCATTTTAATGTTGGGAGCATGTGGGAGAGTAGCGGCACAGGATGCTGCAGCTGCCTCTAAGCGTGCTAACCAGCAATATGTGCTTTTTGAAAGTGAGCGCGATAAAGGAACGAACGTGACGGGTATGTATAGCTATCTGCTGGACAGTTACGAGAATTTCATGAAAGTAGTGGAAGCACCGGATAACGGTCAGTATTTGAGTGGCGCCAAGAATCGTTTGCGTGCGATGTATCCTTATCTGTTGAATGGTGCAGTGTATTATTCCGAACAGAAACAACCCTCTAAGGCACTGGATTTTGCAGCGGCTTATATTGAGATGCCACGGCTGAAGATTTTTCAGAGCGAATTGCTTCCCAAAGATAACCGCTATGCTTCTGTAGTATATTATGCGGCGGTATCTGCCTACAATCTCCAAAAGTATTCGCAGGCGTTGAAGTATTTCCAGGAGTATTTAAGCACGGGAACGGATACACAGCAGAAAGACTGCTATGTATATATGAATATGATTTACCAGTCGCAGAAGAATTATTCGGAACAGGAACGTGTCCTGGAGGAAGCCATAGCCAAGTATCCTGTTTCGCTTGATTTCCTTTATAATCTGGTGAATGTGCATATTGCCACGAACAATATGCCGAAGTTACTGTCGGCCATCGACCGTATTCTTGAAGTTGATCCCAATAATGATAAGGTATTGCCCATCAAGGCACGTATTTTGGAACGCCAGGGAAAGAATCAGGAAGCGCTCGATATCTACAAGCGTTTGTATGCTCTCCATCCCGATAGTTTTGAGTTGCTTACCGGATTGGCGCGTGTTAATTTCAATGTAGCTACGGAAATTGTGAATAACGGTGCTACCATTGCCAATGATACCGAATATGCGTTGGTACGTCAGCGTGCTTCCGGTTATCTGCTGGATGCTAAAGACCTGTTCCTGAAAATTCTGGAAAAAGAACCTTCCTCCAAAATGTATATGCAGGGGTTGGCAGGCGTATATCAGTATATGGATATGAAATCTGAGTATGAGGTCTTGATGAAAATTATTACTGACGGTGCTTCATATACTTCTTTCCCCTCCCGTTTGCTGGCTTATAATGAGGCATTGAAGAAGACTGAGGGGGTGGCGCAACAGCAGGAATCTGCTCCTGTACCGGTGGAACCGGCTATGTTGGTCATCCATGTGGATAGTTTTATTGATGGCAATAATAATAAGGTAATAGATGCCGGTGAAAGTTTTGCAGTTCAATTTTCAGTTGAGAATAAGGGACAGGGGGATGCTTATAATATCCGCCTCCGTCTTTCCGAACAACAGGGATATGATGAATATTTCGACGGTCCCCGTGAGTTGGATGGCGGTAATATTCCCGCAGGAACATCGAAGCAATACACTTTCCGTTATTTGGTAAAGAAAGAAATGCCGTCAGCACTGGCCAAGATTAATATCTATGCATTCGAAGCGAATGGTTTTGATGCTGATCCGTCGGAATTGATTGTTAATACACAGGAATATGCTATGCCGCGCCTGCGTGTGGCGGATCATCAGTTCTTTGCTTCCGAAGGTTCTTCTATCACTTTAGGTAAGAATGGTAAGCTGACGCTTGCTTTGCAGAATTTCGGTTCGAAGACAGCACGTAATGTGAAATTGAACTTCAAGTTGCCGAATAATGTGTTTACAACTGATGTACCTGAAATGACGATTGATAGTATTGCTCCGGGTGATGTAGCAACACTGGATTATGGTTTCCTTGTGAACAAGCGTTTTGATGGTGATTCAATTGCTGTGATGGTAAGCGTGAGTGAAGATTCCCGTTCTTCTTATCTGAGTGAAGCCTATAAGGTGAAGGTGGGTGAATACTTAACGGCATCCAGCACAATCAAGATTGACGGAGCTGTCCGTAAGGCGGTTGATCTTAAGAATGTTAGTTTAGGGCTCAATACTGAGTTGCTGCAAGATATTCCTGTGGGTGCTGTGAATCGTCACCGTTATGCATTGATCATTGGTAACGAAGATTATAGCATCACTGGTGCCAATGCAGAGATAAATGTGCCTTATGCCGTGAATGATGCTATGGTATTCCGTGAATATTGTGTACGTACATTTGGTGTACCTGATGGACAACTGAAAGTTGTTCCGAATGCTACGGCTGGTATGATGCACGAACAGCTTGACTGGTTGGTGAATATGGCAAGTACTGATCCTGAAGCGGAATTGATATTCTATTATTCCGGTCATGGTAATAATGATGAGGCTACGAAAGAACCTTATTTGCTGCCGGTAGATATTACGGGTAAGAACATTCGTCTGGGTATTTCTCTGGCGGATTTATATAAGCGTCTGGCAACCTATCCTATCAAGGGAGCTTATGTTTTCCTGGATGCTTGCTTTAGTGGTGGTTACAAGAGTGCTGCTCCGTTGCTGGCCCAAAAAGGGGTACGTGTAGTACCGAAGGTGGGTTTGCCGCAGGGACATACCTTGAGTTTCTCATCCAGTAGCGGTGACCAGACTTCCAGTGTTTATCATGATAAGAAGCAGGGATATTATACTTACTTCCTGGTTAAATGTATCAAGGATGCAAAGGGAGATTTAACCATGAAAGAACTGTTTGAAAAGACCAATGCAGAGGTGAAGAAAGCTACTGCTTTGATTGGCAAGATGCAGGAACCTCAGTATATGGTTTCTCCTACATGGTCTGATTGGGCGGATGTGAAGCTGAAGACACCGGCGACAATGAATTAGTTTATTGCGAATATAGAAAAAGGGGCTCTGCCGACATAAATGTTGCAGAGCCCCTTTTCTTTCTCTTTTCATAAGCGCATGTAAAAGTTCCATAAAAAAGAACCCGGTTTCTGTTTTGAATGAGGGCAATGCATAACTTTGTGATACATTCTAATTTAAAAAGAAACGGTTATGGAAACGACAAAGGTAATATCAGAAAATGAGAATTATACCGCTGTGAATATCGGTAGTATGGACGAACTGATGGAGCATACTCTGGTGCATCCTGTCAGCGGACGCATTATAGAAGGCAAAGCTTTTCTGAAAGAAGTGACAAAAGCAACCGGTACGGAGATTTCTTTCAACAGCCTTCCGCCGCATACTGATTTATCCTATTTTCATGTGCATGAGCAGAACGAGGAAACATACATTATATTAAGAGGTGCAGGTTATTTCCAGGTAGATGATGATTGTTTCCTCATTTCCGAGGGAAGCGTTATCCGTGTGGCGCCTAAAGGCATCAGGGGAATGGCTAACTCTTCAGATGAGGCGATGATATATATTGTAATCCAGTCGCGTGAAAATTCTTTGCGGCAGTACTCTACGGCTGACGGAACGCGGGTGGAACACGAAAAGAAATGGTGACCGGCAGATGCTACAAATAGCTAAAAAATCATCCATGTGGAATCCCTGGCATGGTTGTCATAAGTTCAGCACAGGTTGCCAGCACTGCTATGTCTACCGCACGGATGGTAAATATGGCAAGGATAGTTCCGTTGTGACAAAAACGGAGAAGTTTGACCTGCCTTTGCAGCAGAAAAAGAACAAGACTTATAAGATACCTTCGGGTAATATGGTTTATACTTGTTTCACTTCTGATTTTCTGGTGGAGGATGCCGACGAGTGGCGTCCCGAAGCGTGGGAGATGATGCGGATACGTCAGGACCTTCATTTCCTTTTTATCACGAAACGCATCGACAGACTGAGTGCCTGCCTGCCCGCTGACTGGGGTGAGGGGTATGATAATGTCACCATTTGCTGCACCATGGAGAACCAGGATCGGGTTGACTACCGCCTGCCTATCTATAAGGCTGCTCCCATAAAACATAAGATTATCATCTGCGAGCCTCTTCTCAGCCGGATAGACTTCCGTGGAGAACTGGGCACATGGGTGGAACAGGTTGTAGCCGGGGGAGAATCCGGCAGGGAAGTCCGTGTATGCGATTACGACTGGGTGCTGGATATCCGCCGGCAATGCATTGACGCCCATGTCGGCTTCTGGTTCAAGCAGACAGGATCTTATCTGATGAAAGAAGGCAAGGAGTTCAAAATAGCCCGTCAGTTCCAGCACTCACAGGCACGAAAGGCGGAAATAAATTATACTCCTTGACTTACTGCTTTCAACTATATTGCCCGTTGTATTGTTATTATATAACGGAAACATAAGAACCGTCAGGAGAGGGGGAGGATATGAAACAACTGATATTCGCTTTTGTATTGTTAATAAGTTGTCTTGCTTGTGCCAATAACCGGACCGGGCAGGCAGAAAGGAGAAAAGATATGAAGTCAACTAAAGAAATTTATCTGGCAGGAGGGTGCTTTTGGGGAACCGAACATTTCCTGAAACTGATTGAAGGTGTGGAAGCTACGCAAGTGGGCTATGCCAACGGAAATATTGCCAATCCAACCTATAAACAGGTGTGTACCGGCACCACGGATTTTGCAGAAACCGTAAAGGTGCAGTACGATCCGGTAAAAGTGGATCTGCCTTTCCTTATAGACCTCTATTTCAAAACGATAGATCCTACCAGTGTGAACCGTCAGGGAAATGATCGTGGCACCCAGTATCGTACAGGCATCTATTACACCGATTCGGCAGATTTACCGCTCATTCGGGAAACTGTCAACCGTCTGGCTGCGGCTTATACCCGTCCGTTGGCAGTGGAAATTAAGCCTTTGGAAAACTTCTATCCGGCAGAAGACTATCATCAGGATTATCTAGACAAGAATCCTGGAGGTTATTGCCATATCCATCCGGAATTATTCGAACTGGCGCGTAAAGCAAAAATGCCGAAGAAGCCTGCAACTGTTTATCGCAAACCGGATGATGTCGTTTTGCGTTCGCAGCTCACAGCAGAACAATATGCCGTGACTCAAAAGAATGCAACCGAACCGGCTTTTCATAATCCTTATTGGAATGAACATCGCCCTGGCATTTATGTAGATGTGACTACAGGCGAGCCTTTGTTTGTCTCTACCGATAAGTTCGATTCCGGTTGTGGCTGGCCCAGCTTTTCAAAGCCTATCGACCGTAAACTCATTCAGGAGAAAGTGGATACCTCTCACGGTATGGTGCGCACGGAAGTTCGCAGTTCTACGGGTGATGCTCATTTAGGTCATGTTTTTACAGACGGTCCGGCAGATAAAGGCGGTTTGCGCTATTGCATAAACAGTGCTTCTCTGCGGTTCATTCCCAAAGACAAGATGCAGGCGGAAGGATACGGAGATTACATTGATTTAGTGAAGTGATTTTTCTGTATCAGGAAAACTTTCGTATCTTTAGCAAAAATGGATCTATGATTGAATTTAAAAATGTACCGTTGGCATCACTCCGTGATTTGCGGGAGCAATATTTAGCTTCTTTGCGTTATCCGCAAGAGTTACATTGCGAGTGGCTTGTTGCGAAAGGGACTTGTGTCAGTATTGAAACGGGTGTAGAAAGGGTGGGATATTTTGTCTGTTCGGAAGAAGGACAATTGGTTGAATTCTATCTACTCGACAAGATGTTTGCCCGAAAAGAAGAAATCTTCGGACGAATGTTGGGAGAGTTTCAGATTAAAAATGCTTTCTGTAAGTCCTTCGATGATTTGTTTATGACTTGTTGCCATACATTCTGCCGGTTCTGTAAAATAGGCGGTATTTTGTTCCGCTTCTTCACTGACGAAATTGTGATGCCTTTGCCGGCTGGCGTAACCGTTCGTAAAGCAAAAGAAATTGATGTTCCGTTGCTGCTGACTCATGACAGTGATTTGTACGAATCTCCCGAAGAGTTGAATTATACCGTTTCAAACCGTATGATACTGATGTATGAGAAGGATGGAGCACTCGTTGGCTGTGGTTATCTTATCCGAGTACTTCCTGATAAGGACATTTTTGATGTAGGTATGTGGGTGAATCCAGCATTTCGCAGGCAAGGATATGCCGTGATGATTATTTCTCATCTGAAAAAGACGTGCTTGAAGGCTGGATATGTGCCTGTTGCCGGTTGTGCTGCCGATAATGTGGCTTCACGCAGGACGTTAGAACGGTGCGGGTTTATGACGAAACATTGTGCTGTTGTATTTGAGTTTTGAAACAGCTTTGACACTTGATACAAACAGTTGTTATTTTGTTTCGTTACCGCTGTAACTGTTACAGCAGTAACGAAATGGAAGTATATCTTTGATTTAGTCATCAATATCAATCACCCTCATCTTTGAATCGAACGTGATTTCCAAACGGTTGGATAGTCTGATTTCATACTCTTTCTTGTCAAGCTCAATCTGCAGGATTCTTGTATCCGGATAGTTTTCCTTTACATAATTACGGATGGCTTCCGGGATAATCTGGGCAGGAACTTCACTCTGACGGCATTTCACTTCTTTCCATTCTCCTGTTTTATCAAACTCTACTTCTTCGCCATTGGTAAAGACTACATCGTAGCTTTTATAGAATACTCCACTTTCCTCTTTTGCCAATGCCACTTTATGATCTTTAAAGTAGGTATTGAGGAAAGTTTGAGCCTTTGCAGGGAGTTGATTTACCTGGATCGGTTTGTCATTATCCGCCATTACCATTGTGTGCATCGTGAACATACATACTAATAATAAAACTAACTTTTTCATATTCTTCTATTTTAATAATTAATACTTTGGTTTATTCTGATATGGCAAAGATAAAGGGAGATTCTGGAAAGAAACTGGAATTCCTTATTAAAACGATTCCCGGCAATGAAGTTCCCTGCACTTGGGAACGACAGTTTCCTCTAATGGGAACGCTCGTTTCTCTTCGTGGGAATGACCGTTCCCGTGCACAGAAGCAGAGCAGACCGGTAGTTCGGCAGATGAGGGAGAATGGTATTTTATCTGATGGAGGCAGGAATAAATTCACTTGGTCGTCCGTTGTAGGTTAGTGTCAGTCTATGCATAGCCCTTGTTACAGCTACATAGAGCATACTTTTATCAATGACTGAGTTGTAATTCTTGTCGTTGACATAGGGAACGATTACTTCGTCAAACTCCAATCCTTTTGCCATGTGAGATGAGGTAATGATAATCCCTTTCATAAAAGCAGAGCTTTGATTGGACAGGAAATGGATATCACCGGTATGCACCCTGAGGCTTTCTGACAGTTCTCTTGCTTGTGTTTCGGTTTTGCATACTATCCCGAGTGACGTATAACCGGATTTTTTAAAAGAAGAAATTATACTGAAAATACCCAGTATTTCCTGTTTTATATCTTCAAACCGTAGGATTGCAGGAGGTTCACCATGACGTATGATAGGTTCTAATTCATGATTAGTCTGAATCCTTTGCGAGAAATCCGTGATTTCAAACGTAGAGCGGTAACTTTTGCATAGTTTCATTATTTCGCCTATAGTGAATGCTTTCCGAATCATATCGGCTGTTGACGAACCGTAAGGGTTGACAGATTGTGATGCATCTCCGAGAATGGTCTTCCGGCAGGGGTAAAGTTTCTGAATTACTTTGTACTGGATAGGAGAATAATCCTGCATTTCGTCTATCAAAAGATGTTTGACACCGGGTGAAGTAATATTTCCGTCTAAAGCCAGATGCAGGTATGCCAGAGGTGCCAGGTCTGCGTATTCCAACATCCGGTTCTTGCGTAATTTGAATAGTTCGGGTTTACCTACCCATACGAAAAACTCTTTATAAATCTGAAGATCGTTGTTACCTGCAAACATCTTCTTTATTTCTTTCTTCAACAGATTTTTCTCTGAAGTGGTAACTGTAAAGTAGTATTGCACCTTCATCATTTCCAGGATATAATCCGTCATAGCTTCAGAACGCTGGCGCATGGGGTAACGGTTGAAGCGCCTGAATTGCTCTTCAATATATTCGGCGGGAATTGTGATGTGCCTGGTGAGTTTTACTTCTGCTGCTTTGAAGTAGTTGTTTTCCATATAGAGGATAAACTTATCAAGCTGTGAAATAAACTCAAAGGAAGATTTGTATTTGATTCGTTCAATGAAGTTCGATGACGTTTTTTCGAGTAATTCCGTTACCTGTTCAAAGAAGTTCTGGTATTTGTATTTGTTTTCAAGAACTCCCGAAAGAATCTGCTCCATACTGGTTTCGGGCACACTTTCTTCGCCAAGTTCGGGAAGTACGTTCGAGATATAATCACCGAAAACTTTATTGGGTGAAATAATAAGTATATCTTTTGAGGAAATATTTCCTTTCAACGTATAGAGCAGGTAGGCGATGCGGTGTAAGGCAATGGATGTCTTGCCCGATCCGGCAACTCCCTGGATAATGAGCACGTGAGCTTCTTCATTGCGAATGATCCGGTTCTGTTCCCGCTGGATAGTGGTGACAATATTCTTCATTTTATCATCGGCATTACTGCTGAGTTCCTTCTGAAGTATTTCATCATGTACAGTCAGCGAGCTTTCTATCATATATTCCATTTTTCCTTTACGGATGCGGTATTGGCGTTTAAGTGAAATATCTCCGTTGATTTCACCGGTAGGGGAGGTGTAAACCGCTTTCCCCAGTTCGTAATCGTAGAACATACCGGAAATGGGAGCCCGCCAATCGTATATCAGATTTGTCTTACTTTGTGAATCATAGAACGTATGTATGCCTATATAAATAGGTAAAACGCTACTGCCGTTTTTCTTTTCCTCGAAATCTATCCGTCCGAAATAAGGAATATCCAGTATTTTGCCCAACCGTCTGCGTTTGTCAATTACGCTTTCACCCAGTGCGAAATGATTGAGGATGCTTTCGCGCATAGATCGGATTTCATGCGGATCGATATCTTTGTTTGACCAGATATAATCTTTGTATTCCTGTAAGGTTTCTACATGTTCTTTGACTGATGTATCGGTGTTATGAATCGTATCGTTAATGATGCCGATGATCCGTTGCAAGTACTTTTTTTCCTGCTTTTCTGTTTGATTGAATGTCATAACTCTTTTAATTTTTTATCTGGGAAGTTTGGAAAGGGTGGCAAAGTTAGTCTGAATTATCAGGTTATTAAATAGTTATTTATAGCTATATATCCGTCCTTTTTTCTACATTTGCACGTCATTACAAAAGAAAAACAATGGATATTCTTGATCTTGCCAGACGGAATCAACAGAAAGCCCGGAAAATTATAGAAGACACAAAAATCATCCCTATTTGGGAAAGTATAGGTGCCAAAGTGAATTTAGTAGGTTCTTTGAGTACAGGATTGCTGATGAAGCATCTTGACATTGATTTTCATATTTATACCTCACAATTTAGTCTGTGTGATAGCTTTCAGGCAATGGTGAAGTTTACGGAAAACAAGTCTTTCATGAAGATGGAGCATAAGAATCTGCTGGATACGGAGGAGGCATGTGTGGAGTGGCATGCCTGGTATCGGGATGCAGATAATGCGCTTTGGCAGATAGATATGATCCATATTTTGGAAGGTTCCCGGTATGATGGCTATTTTGAGAAGTTTGCTGAACGGCTTTCCGCTGTTTTGACTGATGAAACAAGGTATGCCATTTTAAAATTGAAATATGATACGCCCGAGTCGGAAAAGATTATGGGAATAGAGTATTATAAGGCTGTTATCCGGGATGGTATACGCAGTTATGAGGACTTTATGGAATGGAGAAGTCTGCATCCGGTTACGGGAATTATGGACTGGATGCCGTAACTTGAATATTTCTTTCGCGGAGCGGTTAGCTTAGTATTCCTAACTTTAATCCTGCATTGATAGCTTCGATAGAATTCTGTACCCCTAATTTGTGCAATAGGTTTTGCCGGTGAATATTGACCGTATGAATACTGATGCAGAGATTGTGAGCTATTTCTTTACTTAATAATCCCTTTTGAATAAGCTGTAAAATCTCCAGTTCACGCTGTGTCAGACTGATAGACGCAGGTGATGGTAGTGCAGGAGAAAACATTTCCCCGTTTTTAAGATTCAGTACGGTGCATTCCACTTGGTCGGATTCCTTCTGATTTGGGGCAATCTCCATATTGCCGAGTATGAGCCAGGCTTTCCCGTTGCGGCTTTGCTCTAAAACCTGTTGGCGGCTGACGACGCGCACGTATTGCTTTCTGGCATTGAGCACCCGGAAGCTATAAATATTGCAATAATCGTTTCTTTCTTCAATGGGCAAACTGTATATAAACTTACCCAGCTCAACCTGCAACCGTTCCAGTTGGGTAGAGTCGTCCGGATGAAAGCGTGATTCCAGATAATCCCCCTGCCTTTCCAGAGTCGCTATCTTATGGCTGTCGTACCCCAGCAAATCGACAAAGTTGGTAGAAGCAAACGCATACCTGAGTTTATAGACATCGACTACAAAGGTGCAACTCCGACTGATTGCAGACATCCGATGGAGCATCTGCTTGTCACGTTCCCATATAGCATAGTCGATGTGGGCGGCAGATAGATGCTGCTTGGCCCACATTTCTTCTCTTGTGGTATCGGTTGATTTCATTGGATGGAATTATTTTCTGCAAAAATAGGATAACCATTGAATTATCCGGTAAATGCATCTGCTTTTTTATTATTTTTCCTATATTTGCTACCAAATCAAGAGATAAAGATCAGATTGTTCAATTCATGAAACATCAACTCTGTATATAGCTACGCTTCACGAATAGCACCTTCTCGTATAAAGCTATTCAGCTATCGGACGGATTCACGCAATTCGTCACAGAGGTTTTATACCCCGTTTTATTTACGCTTTTCCCTGGGAGGGAGTAACTGAGTAATAGCTAATGTCAGCAACTGATATAGGGTGACTCTGAGACTGAGGATAGAATCAATGCCAATGATTCCTATCATCAATGCCAATGATGCCTACCATCAATGCCGATGATGCCTATCATCAATACGGATGATGCCTATCATCAATACGGATGATGATACCCTTAGTCGTAGCAACAGTATAGCTGGCATAAACTCATAGCTTGGTTCGCTTCATTCCCCGGATAAGCTTTATTCATTACTTATTAAAATTGGACAATGAATTATACATATAAGCAAATTTGGCTCATCAACTTTCCTGTGATGATGAGCATCCTGATGGAGCAATTAATCAATATTACCGATGCAGTTTTTCTTGGACATGTGGGCGAAGTGGAATTAGGCGCCTCTGCCCTTGCAAGTGTCTATTATCTGGCTATCTATATGCTTGGATTTGGTTTCAGTCTGGGCCTGCAAGTGATGGTTGCCCGTAGAAACGGGGAACAACGGTATAAGGAAACTGGCCGGACGTTCTATCAGGGATTACTGTTCCTGAGCTGTTTAGCAGTCGTTTTAAGTTTGGCATCCTATGTGCTGTCTCCTCTTATCCTGAAATATTTCATTCATTCACCCGAAATTTATGAAGCCGTGGTCGATTATCTGGAATGGAGGTGTTTCGGACTGGTATTTTCTTTCCCGTTTCTGGCATTCCGTTCTTTCTTTGTTGGAATCACGAAGACGAGGGTATTGTTGTGGGCTGCGATGATGGCAGTCCTTATTAATATACCTTGCAACTACTTGTTTATTTTCTGTTTTAATCTGGGCATATCGGGTGCGGCAATGGCTTCATCATTGGCCGAGGCAGGTTCTTTGTTGATATTGATATGCTATACTTTTCAGAAGAAGGTGGACAAAGAGTATTTCGGATTGAAAGCTGTCTATGACGGAAAACTATTGGCGGCACTCCTGCGGCTGTCCGTATGGAGCATGATGCACGCTTTTATCAGTGTTGCCCCGTGGTTCCTGTTCTTTGTGGCGATAGAGCGTTTGGGAGAGATGCAGTTGGCAGTGTCTAATGTCATCAGAAGTGTATCGACGGTTTTCTTCGTGATAGTCAATTCCTTTGCGGCGACAAGTGGCTCTTTGGTTAGCAACCTGATTGGGGCGGGGGAAGGGAGAAACCTGTTCCGTCTTTGTCATAAAGTGCTCAGACTGGGATATGCAATAGGGGTTCCTCTGATTGTTATCGCCCTGCTATTCAACCACCGGATTGTTGGATTTTATACAGATAATGCTCTATTAATCGAGTTTGCCCATTACCCCTTTATCGTCATGCTGCTGAATTATGCATTTGCCCTGCCCGGATATGTATATGTCAATGCGGTGACGGGAACGGGGGATACCCGGATGGCATTTGCATTCCAGGTTTCCACAATTGCCATTTATCTGGGTTATCTTTATTTGCTGAGTCACAGCTCCACTACATCCCTGTCGGTTTATTTAACGGCTGAGTACCTGTTTGTGATATTGTTGGGGGGGCAGTCTTGTATCTACTTGAAGGGGAAACAGCATACTTCAAGCGGATTTCAAAAGCAGTAATTCATGAAAGGGTGATTAATGTATCGGCAGAGTAACCACCATTCGTGTACCTTCCGTATAATCAGGATCAATCTTAATCTCTCCGGCCAGTCGTTTCACGATGAGCCGGCAGAGATATAATCCCAGTCCGTTGCCGGGAACAAAAGTATCAAGTTTGGAGAAACGATGGAATACCTCTTCATATTTCTCTTTCGGTATTCCACAACCAGTGTCCGTCACACTGATGGATATATTTTCCTGCGGCTTGTCAGCTTCATAACTCAGGGTGATACATCCTTTCTCCGTGAATTTATTAGCGTTATTCAGCAAATGTCCGATTACCTGTGTCAGATACTGGACATTCGTCTGGATTATCATACTTTCGGGCGCGATGTCCAGTATGTATTCTATTCCCGGCTTCTTGTTGAGCAGTTCCATTTCCTGCGTGCAGATATCCCTTAAATCGGCAGCTTCGCAAGGAAGTTTTTCTTCGGAAACGTCCAGGTTGGCTACTTCCAGCATACTGTTGACAAGCCCGGTGAGCAGTACCGTACTCTTTTGTATTTCAGCCGGAAATTCACGGCGCATCTCCTCGTCGATCTCCTCATTCATAATCAGATCGGAGAATCCGACGATTGCGTTGAGAGGAGTGCGTATCTCGTGGCAAATGGAGTTGATGAATGCTTGCTTCATCTTTTCGCTTTCCTGTGCCTTGCCATGCAGGACTTTCAGTTCCATCTTCATCCTCTTTTCCTTTTTCCAAGAGAAGTAGAGGTAGGTACAAATGGAGATTACAATTATCAATAAAATGCTGAGGGAAATAAGCAGAGTTTGTTTATTCTTTATTTCCAGCATCGTCTTTTCGTTATTGAGCGCATTGAGGTCATATTTCACCTGCAATTCGTAGAGTTGTTTATGAGCGACGTCTGTAGCCAGTGAGTCCTGAATCTGATGTGAAATCTTCAGGTATTTCAATGCATTCGGATAATCTTTGCTCTCTTCATAAAGTAACGAATTGATATTATATAATCCCGGCAGATTGACCGGTGCTAATGTTTTCGCAATTCTGATGAGTGAATCATTAGCTTCTATGGCTCTGGGATAATCCTTTTTTATACGGTTGTTGGAATAGTAGTTATTGGCACACAGATAATAATTGTACCGATCCAGATCATTGGTTAACGTTTTACCGATTATTTGAATCCGGTTCCAGTAATCCTGTGCTTGCTCCACTGTGAGGTAGGGTAAGTTGCTTATCATGAAAGAGTAGTACTGAAGCAGGTATAATTCGATTTTGTAGAAGGGGCGTTGCTTTTCATAGTCTGTTTTATATTTTTGTTCTACCAGATTGATCAGATTTTCCATGATTTTAATGGATTCTTTTTCTTTTCCCGTTTGGGCATATGTAAAGCATAAATTTAATGTGATGTATCTTTGATAGTCATATCTGTCTTTTTCTGGAATTGTTTTTGTAAGTTGCAATGCATTTTCTAAGTGTGGTAGTGCTTTGTCGAATTGACCGTGTATATAAAAGCTAAATCCCATAGTGTAAGCAGATGCTATCTTTCTATAAACATTGTCCGTACTATCATTTATTGAATCCAGAAGATTTAGTTCCTCTTTGATAGCGGTTTCTTTTTGATCTGAGAAACATTGGGATTCGAAGATACGTATATGATAAAGAGGTAACAGCCGCTCCTTTTCTTCTGTAGTAGCTATTTTCTTTATATATTCAGTATATTTAATGATGGAATCTTTATTGTACGAGATGATTGCTCCCATGACGATATCGTTGAGTGCATTCAGCATATTCTTTTTATCATTAATCTTGTCCGCTTCCCGATAGATTTTCAGGAGATAAACTTTAGCGTCTGGAGTATCTATGGAAATATCTGCTAAATCCCTGTATATTTGAATTTTCTTTTCAGAAGAAGCGATTGTGTTCAGAAGTTGCAAAAGGCTATCGGTTGCCTGTGTCGTGTTCTGGGCAAATAGGATGGAGTTAATGAATATAAATATAGTAGTCAGTATGTATCGCATATTGTATTGCATCATTATGTTGATGCAAATCTACAGAATTTTTCGTGATTATCTATTTTTTAGGAGAAATCTTTTTGAGGGCAAAGCAATTCTTATTTCTTCTCTGATTTGCAGAATCTTGCGGATCAGAGAAAAAATATTATATTTGCGAAATAATCATAGAAGATGAACATGGGATCTTCTGACATAGAATTAAAAATGTAACAATATGGCGAAAATCAGCCTTTCCCTCCTTTTCAATGGTAATTGTGAAGAAGCTTTCAATTTCTACAAATCCGCATTCGGAACAGAGTTTACTTTTATAGGCAGATATGGAGATATTCCTCCGCAAGATGGCATGCCTGCTATTCCCGAAAGTGAAAAAGGCAAAATAGAAAATATCTGTCTGCCTGTAAATGAGGATACTTTTCTGATAGGTGCAGATGTTACGGGCTATATGGCTCAGAAAACTGTTTTCGGTAATAATTTCTCTATTTATATCGAGGCGGCCAATAAGGAAGAAGCCGACCGGTTGTTTGCTGGACTGTCGGTAGAAGGGCAAGTGATGATGCCCATGAGTGTAGCTCATTGGGGTGATTATTTCGGGATGTTCACGGATAAATTCGGTGTTAACTGGCTGATAAATTGTGCACGTCAGCATATGGGATAGCGTATAGCAGGCATTTTTAACCACCAATGGAATGATTATGGAAAATATGTATTGTCAAAGTTGTGGCATGCCACTGACTAAGGAAGAAGAAGTAGCAACGAACAAAGATGGTTCACTCATGCACGATTATTGCATCTACTGCTACAAGGAGGGGGCTTTCACTTTGGATATCAGTATGGAGGAAATGATCGATGTTAGTTTGGTGCATATGAAAGAAATCTTCAAGGATAATCCTGATTTTAGTGAGCAGGAAGCTCTGAACAAGATGCGGGGCTTTTTCCCGGAACTGAAGAGGTGGAAGGGGCTGTAAATGGAAAATATAATCGGATAGATATAGAAAAATGGAATCGTATAAATAAAAAAGAGAGTCACTCGGTGAGTAACTCTCTGATTTTCTTAAAGTGGTGCCACCAGGAATCGAACCGGGGACACAAGGATTTTCAGTCCTTTGCTCTACCAACTGAGCTATGGCACCATTGTTTCTCTTTTGCGGTTGCAAAGGTAGTGAAACTTTTGGACTACGCAAGCGCTTTGGAGATAAAAAACGCTGATAATTGCCTATGTGGCTAAGTATCAGCGCTTATATTTTAAGAAAAAAATGAATTCAGCTGTTTATTTGTTCTCACAAATCTTTATCTGCTCTTACAAATCTTTATTCGCCAGCTTTTTCGCCTTCACTTTCGGTAGTTTCCTCTTTCAGTGGGTTCCATCCTTGGGCTTTCAGTTCAAACTCTTGACCATCGCGGGTGATCAGTGCACAACCTAATTCCGGTTTAGTGATGTGTCCTATTAACTTCACTCCCTCCATTTCAGAAATCTTCTCGTGATCGGCAATGGGAACGGTGAAAAGCAGTTCGTAGTCTTCGCCACCATTAAGAGCGCATGTTGTCAGGTTCATATTGAACTCTTCAGCCATGACGGCAGTCTGATAGTCAATGGGGATATGTTCCTCATAAATGCGGCAGCCTACTTTACTTTGCGTGCAGATATGCAATAATTCAGAAGATAGACCATCTGAAATATCCATCATAGAAGTGGGTTGGATGCCTTCTTCCGCCAGTTTCTCGATGATGTCGCGGCGAGCTTCCGGTTTTAATTGGCGTTCCAGCAGATATTCCTTTCCTGAGAAATCAGGTTGCATATCAGCCTTACCTTTCAAAGCCACTTTTTCGCGTTCCAATAATTGTAAGCCCATATATGCGGCACCCAGATCACCGGTTACGCAAATCAAATCTGTTTCTTTCGCACCATTTCGGTAGACAACCTTATCTTTGTCTGCCTCACCTATACAAGTGATACTGATTGCCAGTCCCGTAAGAGAAGAAGAGGTGTCGCCTCCTATGATATCCACATCATATTCCTCGCACGCCAGACGGATACCCGCATACAACTCTTCCATATCTTCCACGGAGAAGCGCTTGGAGAGAGCCAGAGAAACGGTGATCTGTTTGGGCGTACCATTCATGGCGTAGATATCGGAGAAGTTCACGACAGCCGCTTTATAGCCTAAGTGCTTCAGCGGGACATAAATCAAATCGAAATGCACACCTTCCATTAGCAAGTCAGTGGTAATCAATACTTGTTTTTCGGTAGGATAGGAGAGTACGGCAGCATCATCGCCTACGCCGTACCGGCTGGATTCATTCTTCAGTTCAATACCGTCGGTAAGGCGGCGGATGAGGCCGAACTCACCGAGGCTTGATATTTCTGTTCTCATGATTATGCTCTGTTTATCAATTCTCTCATAATTTCTGTCATCTTCGGCTGGGCGGCATCGGCAGCTTTCTGCACTTCTTCGTGTGTCACCTCTACGATCTTACCTTCCACACCAAGGTCGGTAATTACCGAAATACCGAATACCTTGATACCGCAATGATTGGCAACAATCACTTCCGGCACTGTAGACATACCCACTGCATCGGCACCGAGGATATGGAATAATTTATATTCGGACGGTGTCTCAAATGTCGGACCTTGCGTACCGATATATACACCATGCTGTACTTTGATACCCTTTTCCGCTGCAATTGCATTAGCCTTACGAATTAACTCTTTATCATACGCTTCACTCATATCCGGGAAACGCGGGCCATATGGAATATTCTTGCCACGCAACGGGTGCTCCGGGAAGTAATTGATGTGATCTGTAATAATCATCAGGTCGCCGATTTCAAAATCCGGATTTGTACCACCGCTGGCATTCGAAACAAATAGGGTTTTGATACCCAGTTCGCGCATTACACGTACCGGAAACGTTACCTCCTTCATTGAGTAACCTTCATAATAATGGAAACGTCCCTGCATTGCCATGATATCCTTGTTTCCCAATTTTCCGAATATCAGTTTTCCGCTATGTCCTTCTACCGTCGATACGGGGAAGTTCGGAATTTCCTCATATTTTATTTCGTACTTCTCGGTGATTTCGGTGGCAAGACTGCCTAAACCGGTTCCGAGGATAATTGCTGTCTCAGGTTGTGTGTGCATCCTACCTTTCAGGTAAGCTGCTGTTTCTTGAATGAGCTCTAACATAGCCAATAATATTTTGGTTAAATATATGTTGTTGATTTTGTAAAAATTCTATCTCAATCGGTAAAATGTACAAATACGGCTTCAACGTTTCGGCGAGTGCCGGATGGTGTTGCAACCTTGTCGCATCCTTTTCCGTGGTGATAATCAGCTTCCTCTTTCCTTCCAGACGTTCGAAGTGTTCTTTTATAGCTTGCAAATCCTTGCTGCTGAAATCATGATGGTCGTCAAACTGGCATAAGTTTACGTGCGGTGTATATACTTGCAGCTTTTCCACCAGCGGTGCAGGCGAAGCGATTCCTGTTACCAGTAAAATTTGTTCGTCTTTTTCCAGTGATGCAAGGGTTCGGCGTTTTTCTCCGAAGAGCGGTGTTAATGCCCCATATCGAAACGAGGAAAAATAAAGTTGCTGATACGGATACAGTTTTAGTCTTTTCGTGATGATATTGAAATCTATAGGTTTGATATCTTCCGGGCATTTTGTCACGATCACGATGTGCGCCCTGTTTTTGCCACTTTCCGGTTCGCGTAATCGTCCTGCCGGAAGCAGGGTATCGTCTGAAAAAAGCCTGTGGAAATCTGTCAGTAGAATGTTCAGCCCGGCTTTCACGTAACGGTGTTGATAAGCGTCATCCAGTAACACTACATCTACTTTGGGGTGGTCCAATTTCATCAGTTGCTCAATGCCGTGACAGCGGTTCTCATCTACAGCTACCCGGATAGCCGGGAATTTGGCTTTTATCTGATAGGGTTCGTCACCAATGCGCTTTACATCCGTTTCTTCCGTAGCAAGTACATACCCTTTGCTTTTTCGTTTATATCCGCGGCTCAGCATGGCAACGTTTGTTCCCGTTTGTTGTAACAGCTTGATAAGATACTCCGTGTGTGGTGTCTTGCCTGTCCCACCTACAGCGAGGTTGCCGACGCATACCACAGGTACGTCAAAACTCTTTGACCGGTAATATCCCCAATCAAAGAGTTTATTTCTTAGGCGTACCCCCATCCCGTAAATCCACGAGATGGGGTATAGCCAATAGTGTATCTTAACCAGCGGTTCTTCCATCCACTCCTTTCTTTAATTGATGTTCAACTCGAACGGAACGCGTGCCTGAATTTTATCGCAGTTCTCAAAATTATTCAGCCAGTCGAATTGGTTGTAAAGTTCACCGACTTTGCCTTTCAGTATCCGAGATTGGATATATCCACCGGGTTTCGTATCCGTCAGCATATCGAAGAAACTTTTCTTGCCCGGATAAGACATTACGGTGTAGGCATCCAGTCCGGCCTTTCCGATAGCTATTTCCAAAGCCTTGTCCAGTCCACCCAGTTCGTCTACCAAGCCCAGTTCTTTGGCTTTGGTTCCTGTCCACACACGCCCTTCGGCAATCTTCTTGATTTCATCCGTGGTCATGCCCCGGCCTTCTGCACAACGTTTCACGAACAGTTCATAGCCCTCGTTCACCATATTCTGCATCAATGCCTTCTCGCCGTCATTCAGCGGACGTCCCATTGCTCCGAAGTCAGCGTATGTATTGGTCTTTACTACATCGAATGACAGACCTATCTTATCCGTCAATCCTTTCACGTTGGGGAACATTCCGAAGATACCGATAGATCCTGTCAGTGTAGTCGGATCAGCTACAATACTGTCCGCGTTGCAAGAGATATAGTAACCGCCTGATGCTGCATAGTCACCCATGGAAACAATCACCGGTTTTTCTTTTTTCAGTTCGGTGACAGCGTACCATATTTGTTCCGAACCGAAAGCGCTGCCGCCCGGAGAATTCACACGTAGCACTACAGCTTTCACGTCCTTATCATCTTTCAGTTTGCGCAAGTCGCGGATTACCTTATTAGAATTAATCCCATCTTCACTACCTGCATACGAACTTCCGCTGTCAATGGCTCCATATGCATAGTACACAGCAACAATATTTCCGCTTTTATCTTTCGGAACGTTCTTCTTCACGTTCACCATGTCTTTTAAGCTTAATATTGGCATACTGTCATCCTTGTCTATTCCCACCATTGTTTTCAGGTAGTTACGTACGTCATTTTTGTATACCAGAGTATCTGCCAGACCATATTCCACGCAGTCATTGGCGGGATAAAACATCAGCATTTTGTCGGCAGCCTCGTTCAGTTTTTCTTTGCTTACGCCTCTTGATTCTGAAATATCACTCAACATTTGTCCCCAGATACCATCCAGGAATACGGTTACCTGTTCACGATTGGCCGGACTCATTTCCGTAGAAATGAATGGTTCGACAGCCGATTTGTAAGTACCTACTTTGAATACCTGCATTTCAACGCCAATCTTTGACAATAAATCTTTGTAGAAGGTCGGGGTAGAAGCCAAACCGTACCAACCGATTGCGCCTTGTGGATTCAGCAACACTTTATCCGCTACACTTGCCAGATAATACAGGCGTTGTGAGTATTGATCACCGTAAGCTACCACGAATTTACCGCTGGTTTTGAAGTCAGCCAGCGCTTTGCGTATTTCTTCCAAAGAGGCAAATCCTATACCCATTGAACCGGCTTGCAGGTAAATCCCCTTGATATTTTCATTTTCCTTAGCTTTCTGGATAGACGAAAGAATGTCATCCAGTCCGTACGTAGTTTCATCTTCGCTCAGGAAGATGTCGAAAGGGTTGTCCTGGCTCCGTTCTGAGAGCATACCTCTCATGTCGAGCATCATCACAGAGTTTTTACGCACCTGCGTTTCAGACTCTGACGAGGACAGCATACTAAACAGTATCAGGATGCTGATGAAAAACAACACGACGCTTGACACAATGATACCTGTGATGGTGGCTAGCGTAAATTTAAAAAATTCTTTCATTGTAGTTATTGTTTTTTGTATGCTAACTTATAAAAGCTAACAAAGATAAATAATTGAATTGATATTTGCTCTATCTGTCGCAAGGTTTTTCATTTTGTCACACTCTTCTCATAAAATGTTGTAATCCGCAAACTTACCGATTTTCAACATTTCGGCTTTTCCTGTGTTTTTTTCCTCAGAATCTCATCTTTGTAGTTTTTATGTTTGGATATGTTTTTAATACTATTAATTATGAAGCAAAACAGTTTAACCGACTTCATGAACGAAGTCATCGTAGAGTTGCAGCAAGAGGGGCGTTTTGCCACTGCTAATATCTACAAGTATGCCTTACGGGCATTTACTCAATCTGTGGGAGGTGGTGAAATCTTCTGGGGAGGCCTGAACAGAAGAGCCTTGCATCGTTTCCAGACTTATCTGGAAGATTTGCAGAAGAGCTACAACACTATTTCCACTTATATTCGTGCGTTGCGTGCGGTCTATAATCGTGCGGTAGACCGCGGGTTGGTGGCAGGTGAATTCCGTCTGTTTGCAAACTTGAAGACGGGAGTTACCTCGGAGAAAAAGCGGGCCGTCACAGCTTCGCAGATGCAGAAATTAGTGCATACACCTGAAAATCGGAAATTATCGCCGAAAATATGCCAGGCGCAGGACACCCTCTCTTTGATGATACTTTTACAGGGGATGCCTTATACGGATCTGGCACATTTGCATAAAAATGACTTGAATGGTGGATTATTAACTTGTCATCGCCAGAAAACGGGTACGGAACTTTGCGTGAAAGTGGTTCCCGAAGCAATGGTATTGATTGATCGCTACCGTAATTATGAACCAGACTCCCCTTATCTTCTTAATTTTCTTAGTGGCACTTGCTCGGATAAAGAAGCTTTCGAAGAATATCAAGGAAAACTTCGTGAGCTGAATTTGCATTTGTCCAAGCTTCCTGAACTGTGCGGGGTAGAAGGAGTGAAAGTTAGTTCATACACTGCACGCCATACCTGGGCCACACTTGCCAAATACTGCCAGGTACCGGAAGAAATTATTTCCGAAGGATTAGGACACTCTTCTCTGGAAGTCACTCGCACATACTTGAAAAGCTTTGGAGGAGATGAACTGGAAAAAGCAAATCGGATAATTATTAATTATATTGTTACCGGAAGGAAAAATGTATGGAGTAAGATTTGAAATGGCTGTTACTTCGTAAGTAACGGATATGTAATCTTGCTGCAAAGATATTAAATATTTGATAAAAACAAATTATAAAATGCAAAATTGGATATTATTTAACTGAAAACACAACTCAAACAAGCAAGACAAACCATAAATCGACATATAATTGCCATTCCGGCTATGAGAACACACATAAATTCTCCTCTCCACGCTTTACCTTCAACATGGACTTGTGATATTCTACGCTCTATTCTTGCGTAATCTGTAATTCAACCGCGCGCCGTATTCCTATAACACCTTATATTTTCCGTATTTGCGTGCTTCCGTTACTTACGAAGTAATGCCTCTACACACTGTTACTTACGAAGTAACGGTTAAAGATTATAATTATGCTCACACAACTGACACAAACGGCGATTGCTATATTGTACGACATTTATGCCGGTGGCAAGCCTTATCGCACAGCACAATTGACGATTGCGCCGCAAGAAATGATTGATATTCTCACTAAGTTTGAGTCAGCGGGATTGATTCGTCGTAAGGACGTTCCATTTTCTGATTTGCTCTCCTCGTATGAACTTACCCGTTCCTATATGGATATATCCCTACTTAATATACTGGAGGCTCTTGATGAACATCTGAATTGCAATTATCCCACTAAAGAGAAGATGTATCATCAATATCGTGCTGCTGCTAATCGTTTGGGCGTGATAAACCAGATGACTCGTCTTTATTTGTCCGAAATCAAGTTGATCGATCTATAATGAAAAGATATTTGCTTATATTTCTTGGCAGCTTTTGGTTTCTGCTGTCTCCGGTTCATCCTATTGGCTTGAGCGACAGGCAGTCGGTGAATAGTATTGCTGATAGTCTTTGTCGTCAGCCTTTACTGCTGTATTTTCGTTTCGACCGTACTTTGGTGGAGTATGACTATATGGACAACCCGCGCACACTGGATGAATTTCGCGTTTTGTTTTCCGACACTCTTTGCGTTTCCTCCATCGATACAATCACCATTACCTCCTATGCCTCTCCCGAAGGGGCTGTCCGTTACAATACCCGGTTGGCTCAACGTCGTGCTATTGCCGTGAAAGGCTATCTTATTTGGAAATACCCTCATCTCGATCAATTCCGTATCGTTATTCGTCCACAAGGCGAAGACTGGACAGGGCTCCGGCAATTGGTAAAGGCGGATGCTTCTGTTCCCGACCGTGACGATGTGCTGGAAATACTTGATAAGGTTTCCGATACAGAACGCTGTAAGGTATTGTTGCGCCGGTTGAATTGCGGATATGCTTATAAATATATCAATAAGAATCTGCTTCCGAAGCTGCGTAATGCAGCGGTATGCATGGTACGGATGAAAGAAAAAACAGCGCATCTCGATGAACTGTCGCTTCCGATGACTACTTACAGTGAAAGTAAAGCGTCGTTTGCCAATGTGGATACCTTGTATCCGGTTCCCGACATAACTCTGTCCCGGTTTTCGGTTACCCGTGCCCGTCGTCCGAAACCTGTTCTTTCCCTGAAGACGAACCTTCTCACATGGACGGGGCTTACTTCGGAGGGTAAAATAGCTTCCTTACGTCCCAACCTTGCTCTAGAACTATTTTTTGCCCGTTGCTGGTCTCTTTCCGCTTCAGGCGAATACAGTCATTGGCAGGGAGGAACAAACCATAAATTTTGGGGCATCTCCGGTTACAGCCTCGAACCCCGTTTCTGGTTGCTGGGAGACGGCACTTACCGTTGGCTCTATCTGGGTGCATACGGCCTGTTGGGTGATTTCGACTACCAGCCCAGTCATGACGGTGATTCGAACCGTAATGGTTCCAGTGTTACCGGTACTTATTGGAGTGCAGGCCTTTCCCTGGGGCTGTATCTTCGCCTCTCCCGCCATTGGGGATTGGAAGCCGGACTTCGTGGCGGCTACCTCGACGCTTCCGGTAAAGCATACGATAATGAACCTCCCCATGCCTATTATCACCATGATTTCCCTTCTTCACGTTGGGGCATCACTGGTTTCAACTTTAGCCTGACTTACCGATGGTGGAACAAAACAATAAGACGATGAAAGGAAAGATGCGATATATATACAATGCAGGGCTACTTTTGCTTTTGTTGTGCAGTAGCTGTACGGAGCGTACGCTTGAGACGCGTCCCGATCCTGTTCCCATCCGGCTTTATACGGGCATCCGCACCCGCGCGGCTGTCGATGCCTTCGATGCTACTCCCGTGTGCGTAGCCTGCGGTTCTTCATCCGGTGCTTATGCGCAGGCATGGGATGGTGTTGCCACTGCCGGTGAAATCGTTCTCACCCCTGTGCGTTATTATCCCGAAGATGGTTCTCCACTCTATCTCCGCGGGTATTATCCTCCTGTGCCTCTGGCAGCCGATGGTACGTTGGCGTATACTTTGACGGGCAGTGAAGATCTGTTGCTCAGTGACGAACAGAACGGTTCTCTTTCATCCCCTTTCACTTTCGGAGACGGTAAAATGCTGATGTACAATCATTTGTTGATAAAACTGGATTTTTCCATTCATCTTGAAGGCGATGTCAGCATTTCTTCCCTGCGGATGCGTTCCCTGCAACTCAAGGGGCTTGTCAGCCGGGTAACATTGGCACTAAGCAGCGGCAAGTTGTCCTATGGTGCTGAAACGGTTCCCGTAACCATTTACTCCACCCCTGAAGATTCAGAAGGTATCCCGTTTGTGAATGCTACGCTTCAGCTTCCCGGCTATGTGTTGGTGCAGCCCAAATCTGAATTTCTGCTGGACATGGTGCTTTCCATCGACGATGATCGTTCTCATGATCTGACGTATCACGACCTGGTAGTCAGCTTCGAAGGTGGTGGCAGTGAAGGTGGAATAGCCTATACGGTACAGGTTACGTTGCCTACCCCCATCTTGCCGGACCCAGTTTCCGTGAAGGTCACTGCCACCGTTGTGCCCTGGAAAACGGGAAGTTCCGGCAGTGGTGACATTCCGGGATGGGATGGGGCGGATAAAACGCGATAAACGGTAAAACGAAAATATAATTGTGAACTGATAATTTATTAATCATTTAATTAAAAACGTGAATATGAAAACAAAAATGAGCGTGGCATTACTGACCTTATTGATTGCGGCAGGATGCAGTGAGAATGACCAGATCAATCTGCCGGAGGCTCCGGTGAATGCAGTACCTATCAATCTGGGACAACAAGTGAAAGCCGTGTCGCGTGCCGTTGCAGCGGACGGAGTAAATGTAAGCGCCACTTTGCTGATGTGCGATGGCAGTGGGAGTGAAGCCGATTGGAGCAAATTTGTAAAAGTGGAGAAGAATGCAATTGATGAAAGCAACCAGTTGACGAGTCGCGCCAGCATTTCCGCCGCCTCATTTACGGTAGCCGCTACTCCCGCCAATGATATTTCATTGAATCAGTTACTTTATTATTCATTGAGCGACGGTGTTAAATCTTTCATTGCCGCCGTATCTCCGGCAGGCAAGGTGGCAGATAGCGGTGCTTCAGTCAACTTCAATCAGGAAGACGGTACGCAGGATGTGATGTGGGCGTCGACGGTATCCGTAGGTAGTGCTAAAGATGAGACGAATGCTGGCGGTACTGCCAAATACAATCTGGCGTTTACCCATAAAACTACCCAGCTGAACTTCGCCGTTGGTTTGACGCGCGTACAAGGTGGCGGTGAATGGCAGAATAAGAAAGTCGCTTTAAAGAGCATTGCTGTTCAGAAGGCTTCTGTTCCTCAGGCTATCAATGTAGCTAACGGTGATATAACCTGGAGCACCCCTGTAACCTTTAAGGTACCCGGCATTTCCGAAGCGGCTATTGCTGCTACAGCCACCGAAGTGGGTGAGGCATTCATGATTAATCCTTATACCGAGGTGATATTGGATGTTGTGATTACGGTAGACGGCGCTGAGAAGATTTTCAACAATGTACGTGTAACCACTGACGGAGAAGACGCAGGTGCAAAGATCGATCTGGCACGTGAAGAAGGTAAATCCCATAAGATAACGCTCACTATTCAGGAGCCAGCCAATGCGGACACAGCAGTCACGATAAAGACTACCGCAACCGTGAAACCTTGGCAGCAGGGTGCTTCCGGCAGTGCCGATTTATAAAATAGCTGATCGTATGCTGATGAAACGTATCCTGACTTTTACCTCTTGGGGCTTATTCCTCCTGTGTGGGCTTTTAGCCTCTTGTTCACAGGAGGGCAAGTTTCTTCCTGTTGATGCCGTCCCTTTGGAACTTCATGCGGCGGGCGATGCTTTGCCGGATGCTTCCACCCGTGCGGATAACCTGCCGGAGAATGCCTTCGACGCTACGGTGGTGCTAACCACCCGGCAGGGAGAATACTCCGCTTTTACAGGAAACTACGAAGGATACCGGAATGTAACGGTGGGTACGGATGGCAGTGTCACCTGGAAATTGTCGGGTGGCGACAAGACACCCGAATATCCCGAGACGGGTGATTGGATGTATCTGGTAGGCGTTTCTCCTGTGGCGGTTCCCTCCGGCGGCAATGTTTCCTATACATTGACCGGCAGTGAAGACCTGCTGTATGCGAAGGAACAATGCGGCAACCGTTGGGATGGCGACCGGTTTTCGACGAATACCGATCCCATGCGAGACAAACCTATGGAGTTCAACCACCTGCTTGCCCGACTGCAATTCAAGGCACGCAAGAAGGAAGCGGGCGGACAGGCGGTAACTGTCACCGGTTTAAAAGTGAACGAAGCAAAGTCTCAGGTCATCTTGCTGTTGGCTACGGGAGTCTCCTCTTTTGCGGGTACACCGGGATTATCCTTGCATCCCGGAGAGAGTGGTGCGGGCATAGAGGTTCCTGCTGATGCCGGCACGACGATCACTTTAGGGGATTTGTTGATACCTCCTTTGGCTTCGGGCGGAACATACACACTGGATGTGGAAACCTCATTCGGGAATTTTCAGAACATCCCGATTGTTTTTACCGATGATGTGTCTGCCGGAGAGAAGTTTCAGGCCGGGATGTCCCATGAAATCACATTGTGGTTTACGGACTCTACTTTGGGCATCCTTTCGGTGACAGCCGTTCCCTGGGAATCGGTAAAGGTGGATGACGATCAGGAATTGGTGCCTTGAATATAATAGGCAAAACTTTATGTAGAAAAAAATAAAATGAAAACAATGAAGAATAAGCGATTGATTTATTCCGCTTTTTTGTCCGGGATACTGATTGCAGCTATCGGATGCAGTGAGAATGAACAATCCGTCCCGTTGGACGAAAATGAACTGATAGAACTACAAGTATCACCTAAGGTGACTCTGACGCGTAGTGCGATTAATGGTGGAGAACAAACCGGAAACGGTGCTAATGTGATGCAAAACATCGCAGTGTATGCGCAGAGTACGACTACCAATACGGATGCTAAGAAGAATAACTATGCCATTTACACTCTAGGCAGCGGTACATGGAGCAACTCCGGAACTGATAAAATATATCTATCTTCCGAAGATGCCACCGTGTATGCGTATTATCCTGCTTATGCACCGGGATCGAATGGTGAATATGCCACAAGTACGGCGTTGAAAATCAGTGGTGATGCATCGGCAACTTCTACTATTCCTCTAACCGTTTATGAGGGTGGGACAGGTACTGATGCTAATTATACCATTGCCCCATGTGGCAATGCGGATAAAATTTGGAATGCCTCTCCCGGTAGTTGGGCAGACAATACTGGTGCCAATAAAAAACTCATTGCCGCCGCACCGGGCGAAGTGGACTATATGTGGGCTACTTCCAGTCCCACTCAAGTGGACAATGGCAGAGGTACCGATCCGAAAGGTACAAGCGCAGCGCTCACCATGAACCATGCTCTTGCCTTGGTAAGTTTCCGCGTATACAATGACGGCACTTATCACAATGCGGGCGCATTGACCGGCATAAAGTTGGAGAATGAAGGTGGCAATACTGTTTTAAGTAAAAGTAACGGTCATACGATGAAGATTTCCGACGGAACCATTGCGAACGGTACAGCCCAAGCCGCCACATATACCCGTAAGGTTACAAACTATACTTTGATTACGGTTGCTACTGTTGCCAGTGCTACTGCTGTTGCCGCGGGTTCTACTGCCAATGCCGATGCTGCGGCCGCTTCCAAAAAACTGAGTATGCTGGTATTGCCTGCCGCATCAATAGATGCCAATCAGGTGAAAGCTACTTTCACCATCGATGCAGCTGATTATGATGTAAAGCTCTCGGCGCCGGCTTCCGATCACAAGAAGTGGGAGCAAGGTAAGAACTACATCTATACCGTCAAACTCAGCGGACAGGGATTAGCAATCAACAAAGTTACTGTTACCGACTGGACAGAGCAAGTAGTATCCGGTGATTTGGAAATCAAATAGCCTTTAACCCTATCGAACAATGAATTGCAACTTGTCCATACATATCCGTAGTTTCCTTGTCTGCACCCTCCTTTTAGCCGGGTGTACAGACAAGGATGCTCCGGGCATTGAAGAAGTCGCCACGATTCCTTTACAGCTGATGGTAAACGCTGTTTCCGGTTCTACCGATACCCGTTCCGTTGTTAGTCAGACGGGTACGGCATCCGGTCAAGTGGGAGAAATCGGTATTTGTTTGGCTTTGGCGTCCGATGGACATAGTGCTTATGCTACCCCGGAGGCTTCTTCCGCCCTGTTCACATTAAGTGGTTCGGATGTTTGGACGGCTTCGCGTCCTGTCAATCTGCGCAGTGCGCAGGCACGGCTCTATGCGTGGTATCCTGCTGTAGAGTCGAATTTGACTATTGTGGATAATGGAACTACTCGTACTGTTGCCATCACCTTGCCAGCCTCGCAGACCTTTGATGGTGCCAATGCCACCGATTGTTCGCAGAGCGACTATCTGTACGGATCGGCAAGCGGAACTGTCGGCGATGCTACTCCGATAACCGTGAACCGTGACAATAACAATCCTACGGTTTATCTGCAACATGCCCTTACCCGGCTTATCTTCACCATCGAGTATAAGGCGGGACGTGTGCCTGATAGTGAATATGACTGGGTGAAAAGTATCAGCCTGGAAGGGCCTTTCCATGCCGGTGCCTGCACCTTGCAACTGAATGACGGCACGCTGTTTTTTTCCTCGTCCGCGATGCCCGTCACTCTTACTTTTTCAGCGGCTCAAAATCCGCAGCTACCCGGCAATATCGGTACTCCGGCAAGGGTTGCTTACGGACTGGTTGCTCCCAAGGGTGCCACCATGCAATCTGTGACAGTGAAACTGGTATTGGGGCAAAAGAGTACCTCAACGAACGACCGTACTCTGACCACCACTACCAACTTATTCAATGCCGAGTGGACAAAAGGTAATTCCTATACCTATAAACTGCTGCTCGACAAGAATGATATAACCCTAAAGAGCGTAAGTATCAAGGGATGGACGGATGCTCCTTCGGGAGACTCTACTGAAGTTCCCCCGGTTATCGGTTAAACCGAAGTGCTTCCGGTTATTAGCCTGAAAGGCCATAAGTACTTATATATAGAAATTGAATAATGAAGAAACCGAAACAAAACATACTGTATTTAATTCTCGCTGCCTCTTTTCTATTGTCAACGGGTTGCACTGACGAGCCGTCCGTGCTTCCGGTTGCCGAAGGCACTCCACTTACTGTGACAGCTGAAATCGGTACGACGGATTATTCGTCTACGCGGGCGGTGGCATTGAACAGTTATGACCGTTCCGATTTTATTGCCGGCGACCGGATAAACGTAGCTTGTAGCCGCAACGATGTTCAACTGGCCTCTTCAGGATATACCTTGAATACCGCTGCCGGTGCTTGGGAAGTTACCACCGGAAGTTCGGGTTTAGGTTTCTTGCCTGCCACCACTTGCCGTGCGTCTTTTCCGGTTGCCTACGACGGTATCCGTACCGATCAGTCTACTGCGGATGGAAGTGCTTTTCTACGGAGCAACTATCTTCTTACCCCGGAAGTTTCTGTTTCGGGTGCCGAAGTGAACTTTACAGGGGACGATGCTTTCGGGCACGAGAATGTGAAGCTTACCCTCAAGTTTCAGGGTAGCGGTAGCGTCTCCCTGCCGGCTTTCAGCCGTATCATCCTGCAAGCTTCCGGGCTTCGTACAGGTGGTGCTACAACAGTAGAGACTATCTATCCTTTTCGGCCCGATACAAGTCAGCATAGCTGGTGTGCGGTTATCTACCCCCGGAGTGCGGATACGGATATAACGGTGACTGTGATTGATGAATATAGTGTGACTTATAAAGTGGTGCTTCGTTGCGGTATGCAAAAATCCACCAGTTATACATATACGTTGAAGTTTCGGAATGATATTCTTGTTCCCGTAGGAGATGCCGAGATAAAGCGGTGGGATTTGAAAGTGAGGCATACCGGAGGATTTGATTAGAATTAAAGATAAGATATAAATGATGAACAGGATTTATAGAACGCTACTGTTGTGTACACTCGTCGGGTGCTCCTCGTGTGGACGGGATGGAGTGTACGTGCCTCTTCCGCTGGATGTATCCGCCGAAGTCGGTAGCGTCCGTACCCGTGCGGATGACATCCATGCTTCCGATTATGATAAACGGGAATTTGTAGCGGGCGATATTATCCGGATTGCCAAGACCGGCGCATCTTCCGGTGTAAATTATAAGCGGACTGCTACCGGAGCGTGGACTCCTGTCGATGAGGCTACCCCTATGACGACTACGGGTGGGGAGAAGTTTACGGCAACTTTCCCTTCTGATTTTAGCGGTATATTGTCTGACCAAAGAACGGCTACGAACTTCTGGAAGAGTAATCAGCTTTCCGCTGCGGCAACGGCTCAAGGAAATCGTGCTAGTTTTACTTTCGTTCCGGCCGCCTGTAAGATAACGGTGATTATAATCTACGAAGCAAACAATGACGCGCAAGGTACTACGCTTACCGGCAAAGGACTGTGTAGTGGAAATCAATCCCAGGATGAGTCTATCCTGCTGTTGCAAACTAACGGCAGCGACAATAAACTGCGTCACACCTATGCGGGCATTTTTTCGCCCGGTGCCGCTATTCCGTATACCATTACGGTGAAGGCGAGTACATTTGATGCAACCGGTAAAAGCTATGTAGAAAACGATACGGGTTTGACTTTAAAGGCGGGAACCGAATACCAATATACGTTTACGGCTACCAGCGAGTTGATCCTCAACAGTGTGGTCGTAAAGGATTTTGCCAAGGACCCGGATTGGAATGGTACTGACAATGAAGAAAATGCGGGAAATGCAACTTGATTCATGAAGGATATGAAAAATATAAATTTATCACTCATGCCACTCCTGGCTTTCATGCTATCGGCATGCAACGGGGAAACGTTGTCCGGTCCGGTATTGGCGGACAATACCTTGCAGGTATGTTCGGTAGAACTTCCCGAACTTTCGGGTACACGCGCTCTGGGAGCCACTCAACTGAATGAAATCGGTGTATATGTCACTAATAATAGCCATACGGCTCTGGATAATGCGCCGTATGTATATAAATTGCAGAGTGGCACATGGAGTTGTGATGCTCCGCCTACGATAACGGTGGAAGCGTCGGCACCTGACTACTTATATGCCTTTTCTCCTTCCAGCTTGGCGGTGACGAACGTTGCAGGGGGGAATCACACCATTCCGGTGACGGTAGTCGCGGACAATTTCACCGCATCGGGGCAGACCGATTACCTGTATGGAAAGTCTGATCCGGAGACGGTGCACTCTGCTTCCCGTGCGGTGACGTTTACCATGTACCATGCTTTGGCAAAAGTTAGCTTCCGGGTGTTGAAGTCGGACAATGTGGAAGAAACGGTTACGTTGAAAAAAATAGAGCTACTGAGCAGTACAGCCCGTTTGCAAACGGGTACCAGTGGTATCATGAATCTGAAGGACGGTATTCTGAATGGTCTGGCGTCTACCAACTCCATTATCCTGAATGGTAGCGTGGTGCTTAATACTACTCAGAGCCAGCCTAATGTGAGTGCTCTGGTAGCACCTATGAGCGCCCGTGAAACCCGTCTTTCGTTCCGTTTGACGGTGGAGGTTACGGAAACGGACGGAACCATTACCAAACGTTCATTTGAGACGGCGGCAGTGAATGAGGTTCGATGGAAAGCAGCCTGCCATTATGTGTACGCCATTACGATAGACAAAATGGGAGGCAACCTTACGAACGTACAGATTGATGCGTGGAAGAACGATGCCAATCAGAATACGGGAATAGGAATTTAGTGGTTAGTGATAAGTGATTAGTGTGAGGGAGAAGGGAAAGATTATGGAATATGGACTTTTGACTTTGAGATTACGGTTCCGCTTGATTATAGCCTTGCTTGTATGTGGATTGGCGGGGTGCGGTTCCGGGGAATCCGTATTGCCGGATGCGGTTCCGGATCCGGGAGATCCGGTAACGTTGACATTCGATATGTACAGTGCGGCGTTGACTCGGGCGGATGGTGCCGGAACGACTTCCACAACAGAAGATATGGCTGTGGGGAAAACGTTTCGTATCTATGCATTCACGGCAGGGGCAGTCAAATTGGAAGCTCCTTTGGATAGTCGTGTCTATACAGTGCAGGAATCCGAAACAACTCCCGGTTCTCCGGGCAAGGCTACGGGTAACCTGACTCTTTATCGTGGCACGTACGACCTTTATCTGGTGTCGTACAACTCTTCTACCGAAGTGCCGGAATTGAGCGCGGACGGTTCTTTCACCGTAGGGAATGGCAGAGACTTTATGTACACCAAAATGGAAGGCATCGTAGTGCAACCCGACAAGACGGGGGAAAACACCATGCTGGTATCGCTGCCACGGCCTTTTACACGGATGGGGGCGCGTGTGGTTACTACAGTACAAACTAAAAATGGAACGCAACCCGTACCTGTCAGTTCTTTGAAAGCTAACTGGATTCGAATTAAGGGATTGGCGGAAACACTGACATATAAATTAGGAAGTACGGCTTGGGAGCCTGCTTCCGGCTATAATTCATCTTTTACTTTTGACAAGTTCACTCGTGAAAAGGTTAGTGAACCTTGGATTAGCGAGGCGCAGGTTGTATTGCCGGTGGATGGTTCGCAGATGTTAGACTTTGAGGTCAATTTGACGGTTGGTTATAATGAGGGGGAGGACTCTTATACCGGTAGTTTTCCAGCTTCCATACAGAAGGTATTGTTGCCGGGAATGACCTATCAGTTTGATTTTTCACTTACTTTTTATGGAGTGTTGAAACCCAGTGATTTGACGTTGGCGGTAAAAGAGTATGATACGGTTGATTTATCGTCTGACGGTCTTGGAGGAGATTAATAAATTTAGAATGATTATGATGCGAAAAGCGAATATAGGGTTATGGATATGTCTTCTTTGGGGAATATCGTCCGTTTGTTTCCTGAGTGCTTGCGTAGATGATGAGTCCGTCCGGGAAGAAGGGGGAATTGTGTTCCGGCTTAGTTTGCCGGGTAGAATTGATGTAGATACACGTACTCCCACTTTGAGTAACATAACGATTTATGATGTATGGGTGGTACAATATAATGCTTCCAATGAAAATTTTTTGTTTGCGAAGAATTTCTCGGGTATGGCGAGTGCCGGTGGTGCTATTGGTGAACCGGAAAATAATGGAAGTATCATAAATGTAACCACGTCAGAATTTTCTGATATAAAGAGCCGCTTCTATATCATAGTTAATGCAGGTACGGATTTTCTCACGTCTTTTAGCGGAAGTGAGACATTGCTGAAGCAAAAAACTAAAGATATAACTCCCGGCGTTGCAGATGAGCCTACCTTATTGACCACAGGACCGTTAGAATATACTCCGGCGGCTTCGGGCAGTGACAAGGGAAAGGTTGTTATTGTTGCCCCTTTGCAGCGTACGTTTGCCCGTGTTATTTTGAAGTGGGGGAAAACATCCGATTTTAAGGGTACAATATCGGTCACAGGCGTGAAGGCCTACTCTCTTCCCACGAAGATGGCTTTGTATACTCGTGGTGGCGGGGTTTTGTCTACCAAGTATCCTGCCTTGTCTGAAGTTTCCTCATCTACTGCTGCTATCAATATCGGTAGTGGTGAGTTGGCATTGGGAAGTTCCCGTACATTTTATATGGGTGAAAATCTCAGGGGTACGGGTACGGCTACCTCTTTTGCCGAAAAGAATTTAGTAGGAAAGGGACCCGGAGATAATGGCAGTTTGGACGGATGTACTCGTTTGGTTCTGGAAGCGGCATATACGTATCCCGGTGCTATAGATTCTATCGCTGTGGAATATTGCATTTATCTGGGCGGAAATTTGATGAATGACTATAATGTTCAGCGCGGATACGAGTACAATCTGAATGTCCAGATCAGCGGTGCTAACAGCGGCGATGTTCGTGTCACCATCACTAACGGCAACGTGGTGGTATTCGATGAGGTGGACACAATTAACAAAAATGTGGATTTTTAGATAAAACAGAATGATATGACTGGGATGAAGAAGACGGATATACCGCAGCCGGAGGAATGAATACGCGCAGCGGTTTCTTCTATGATTCGGTCTTTGACATGCTGGAATAACGGAAAATAATTAGTACCTTTGTAAGACAATGTGTATGTTATCTATTTAATCAGTAGAATGTTGATTAACAAAAGAATAACTATAATGAATGAATCCGAAGATATAATATTGGAGAACAGTGCGTCCAATCCTCTTGCCACAGAGATAAAACAACTTATAGCAAGGAGTCGGCGGCAGGTGGCTACTCAGGTAAATAGTGCTATTACATTGCTTTACTGGAATATAGAGAAGCGTATAAAGCAAGAAGTTCTGAAAGATCAACGTGCTGAGTACGGTAAACAGATATTATCCAATCTGAGTAAAGAGTTGACAGTGGCTTTTGGGAAAGGATGGGGTGAATAACAGTTAAGGCATTGCATACGTTGTGCCGAAGTTTTTGTTGATAGGGAGATTTTATACACACTGTGTATAGAATTGAGTTGGTCGCATATTCGTGCATTAATGTTTATTGATAATCCTTTGAAACGGGATTTTTATATTGAAATGTGTAAAATGGAACATTGGAGTGTGCGTCAGTTGAATGAACGCATTGATTCTATGTTGTATGAACGTACTGCTATCAGTAAGAAACCGGAGCAAACCATAGCTCATGATATCGAATTACTGCGTAAGGAGAAGCAATTGACTCCTGAAATGGCATTTCGGGACCCTGTTATATTGGATTTTTTAGGTTTGAATGATACTTATTCGGAAAAAGACCTTGAATCTGCAATTTTGGCTCATTTACAAAATTTCATCATGGAACTTGGAAGCGACTTTGCGTTTCTTGCCCGCCAAAAACGGATAACTATTGATAATGTGGATTATTATATTGACTTATTGTTCTATCATAGAAAGCTGAAACGACTCATTGCTATCGAGTTGAAGTTAGGTAAATTCAAGGTAGAGCATAAGAGCCAGATTGAATTATACCTACGCTGGCTGGATAAACATGAAAGAGCAGAAGGTGAAAACTCTCCTATGGGAATTTTGCTTTGCGCTGAGAAAAGTGATAGTCTTGTAGAACTGTTGGAGTTGGGCAACTCAGGAATACATATCGCCCAGTATTTGACGGAATTACCAGATAAGAAGGTTTTAGAGATTCAATTGAAGAAATCAATAAAGTTAGCAAAAGAAAGGTTGTAGTAAATCTGATGAAATAACATTGTTTTCCGTCCCGCCCCGTGTGCCGTAAGGTCCACGAGGCGGGACGGTTTGTTTTCCGGTATTCCGGCTTTGAATAGATAATTTTAAATTAAGCAATATATGAAACGGATATTGAAAAGGAATATTTATTTGCTTTTGGAATTTGCGGCTTTGTATATCGGTACTATCGGATGCGATGACCGTGTTGATGCCCCGATTTCTTCAGGAGAAGGAAAAGATTTAGTAACAGTGCCTTTGAGTTTCGGCTTCGCCGAGGAATCATTCGGTGAGTTATACCGCAACGGCTCGCCGCAACGGCTCGCCGCAACGGCTCGCCGCAACGGCTCGCCGCAACGGCTCGCGTTGAAGGCGGTTATACCGCCTTCAACGCGAGCCTGTTGCCCAGTGTGATCACCTGTTCTTCAACCGATGTTCCGGATCAACTATACAATCTGGAAATTCGGCAATATGATGCAGACGGAAATCATCTGACAGGAAAGGATTACGGGACTGTGGATATCGGCAAAAGCCTTGAAGTGACTTTACAGGAGGCTGACGATTGTCAACTGGTATTGGTGGCGCGCGGTAGTGGTCCTGCCGTCTCTGCCTTGGAAACTAAAACTTTAGAAGCTGTACAAAGTATGATTGTAAATTCATCAGTAATAAATGCGATTGACCCTTCGCAGGCAAATAGCATGAACGCGATGCCTTATGTGCTTCATTTGGAGCATGTAAAAGTGGCTACGGTCAATGGCGTTCCGGTTATTCAAAGTCCGGATGGAAGCTATGATATGCGCCTGATGCTAAAGCGTCTGGCTACGCGTCTGACTGTGACATGGGACTATAAAGTGGCAGGATATAAACTGAAGCAATTATTGATTCAGAGTGTACCGATGAATTATGCAATCGTGGATAAACCGGAAAGTGACGGCACGTTCCCTTCCATCGTATCGCAGTTCACTACGCTGGAGGTTCCTGTTGCGGATGCGGATGCCGCGCATGGTTCTTACTCCTGTTGGGTACCTGCCAATGTCCGCGGTGAGAGCGCTGCCGCTACAACGGAAACTCAGCGCACCAAAGCGAATGCACCTGTGGGAAGTACTTTCTTCAATTTTGTAGCAGTGAATGATGTAGATACAAAGAAGAAACTGGATTATCGTGTTTATATCGGCTCGGGGGCTTCAACAGACTTTAATATGTATCGCAATAAAGATTATGCTTATACTGTGAATTTTGCTCATGTCGGCATCCCTACGAGCGATAATCGTGTGACGTATATCGACCCGATTCCGGCTTCTGAGAATAATGATAATTTTGTCCCTACTGCTAACAGCTTTATGGTGGAACCGGGTGGTGCTTTCTGTTTTGATCCGTTTGCATACCAGCAGCAGGGGGCAACTATAACCAATACTACTTTGAAAAGTTGGTGTAACTCTACTTCCGGCATTAAGTCTGTGAGAGTGCTTTGGCAGACCCGTGAAAACGGTGATGTAGGCGATCCGGTACTAGGCATTGTAAACAGTGCTACTGATCACATCAATATTGTAGATATAAAAAATGCGGATGGCACCGTGTTCACAGGACCTGCTTATGATATCAATCAATGCCGGATATATTGTCGTGTGGCTTCGAATACCACAGGCGGCAATGGAGCGATTGTAGCCTATGACGGAGAAAACGGAAACGGGAATATCCTTTGGAGTTGGCATTTGTGGGTGACTGATTATGCTCCCGAGCATACCGGAAATGTACAGGTATTATCTCCTGTTAATAAACGGAAATTACGTTTTATTTATGGGAATTCTGATGTATTGCCCGTGATGGACCGGAATCTGGGAGCTATGGTAGGGTATGTGGATATGGCTCCGACCAGTTATCGGGATATGTCGAAAGCAAACGGTCTGCATTATCAATGGGGCAGGAAAGATCCGTTTCCGAGTAGTTATACGGAAAAAGAAATCGAAATGATTGATAATAAAAACTCATCTACGCCGCCTGAAGGTATGCAGAATCGTTATGGAGCGGATGGCATTGCCTATGTAGTGAATGATGGTAAAATGGATCTTACGAATCTTCGGGGAGTCTGCCAAAATCCGACAGTCTTTTATGCTAAAAGAGGTCAAATTGCCGGTGGTATTACGACAGGCATAGGCCCTGAATGGACTACCGAAATGGGAAGTGCCGTGTGGGGAGATACCAAAACTGTCTGGGACCCCTGTCCGGCTGGTTGGAGAGTGGCATCGAGGACTGATATGGGAGCTATAGTACGTAGTGGGAAGAATGTAAGCAATGATGCAACGAAAAGTAAAGATGGAGGTTATCTGGTCTATTATGAAGCTTCAGGTAGCGGACATACTTCTTATTTCAGGTTTACGGGATATGGCAGATATTTCAACACCTTTGTGAATATTGGCAACTTGTGTACTGTTTGCTCTTGCACCGGAGAAAATACGACGAAAGGATATTCCGCTGCGAGGTTATTTATGGAGGGGAACTATGATGCAATCTCTATGTATAAGAGTGATGCCCATACAATCCGCTGTATTCAGGAACGGGAATAGAATTGAAACACTACTATAAGTTCGCTCTTTGACATGCTGGAATAACGGAAAACAATTAGTATCTTTGCTGTACTTAATCTAAAAGTAAAGCTATATGAGTGGCAAGATTTATCCTATCGGTATTCAGAATTTCGAGAAGATACGTAAAGATGGTTATTTCTATATTGATAAAACAGCTTTGGTTTATCAATTGGTGAAAACCGGAAGCTATTACTTTCTTAGCCGTCCGCGCCGTTTCGGCAAGAGTCTGCTGATCTCTACCTTGGAAGCATATTTTCAGGGAAAGAAGGAGCTGTTCACCGGGTTGGCGATGGAGAAGCTGGAAAAGGATTGGATAAAGTATCCGGTATTGCATCTGGACTTGAATGCCCGTAATTATGAAGATAAGAATTCTCTGTATGAAGAATTGAATAAAAATCTTGAAATCTGGGAGCAAGCCTATAACAGTCCGTATGCTGACCGTGCACCTGAAGAACGGTTTTATCACGTCATCCGTTTGGCTTATGAGCAGACGGGACAACGCGTTGCCATTCTTGTAGATGAGTATGATAAACCCATGTTACAGGCGATAGGAAATGAGGAACTTCAAAAACAATTTCGGGAAGTACTGAAACCATTCTACGGAGTATTGAAAACCCTGGATGGCTGCATCAAATTTGCGATGTTGACGGGAGTGACGAAGTTTGGCAAGGTAAGTGTGTTCAGTGATTTGAATAATCTGGACGATATTTCGATGCGTAATGAGTATGTCGAAATTTGTGGCGTCAGTGAATGGGAAATTCATGATAATCTGGAAGCGGAACTTCACGAATTTGCTGAAGCGCAAGAACTGACGTTTGAAGCCCTTGGCTCTCGTCTGAAAGAGTATTATGACGGTTATCATTTTACACATAATTCCATAGGTATCTATAATCCTTTTAGTTTGCTGAATGCTTTTAAATATAAGGAGATCAGTAATTATTGGTTTGAGACGGGTACTCCCACTTATCTGGTTGAATTGTTGAAACGTACCCATTATGACTTGGGACGTATGGCACACGTGGAGACTGATGCTGATGTTCTGAATAGTATCTATGGTGACGAAGATCCCATTCCTGTGATTTTCCAGAGTGGGTATCTCACTATAAAGGGTTATGACAAGGAGTTCGGCCTTTATCGTCTCGGTTTCCCAAACAAGGAGGTGGAAGAAGGCTTCATGAAGTTCTTGATTCCCTTCTATACCCGCTTCAACAAGGTAGAGGCTCCTTTTGAGATACAAAGGTTTGTGAAAGAGTTGCGTGCCGGTGATATCGATGCTTTCTTCAAGCGTCTTCGGAGTTTCTTTGCGGATACTCCTTATGAGCTGGTGAGTGAGCTTGAACTTCATTATCAGAATGTTCTTTTCATCCTTTACAAGTTGCTGGGGTTCTATGTCAAGGCGGAGCGTCACACCTCGGACGGTCGTATTGACCTTGTGTTGCAGACAGACAAATTCATCTATATCATGGAGTTTAAACTGGACGGCACTGCTGAAGAGGCTTTGCAACAGATAAATGAAAAACGCTATGCGCTCCCTTTTGAACAGGATGCCCGGCGTTTGTTCAAGATTGGCGTAAACTTTAGTAATACGACACGTAATATTGAGAAGTGGCTTGTGGAAGAATAGGCTTGCTTCTGATTCTCATCAATAATTTTAGTTTTCCGTCCCGCTTCGTGTGCCGCAAAGTACACGTGGCGGGACGGTTTGTTTTCCCCCTTATTTATTCCAGCAAATATATTAAAAACAGACGGTCTGTTCGTAGCAAATAGACCGTTTGTTTAAATGAAACTGACCATCTGTTTCGGGTAAATGGACGGTCTGTTTTAGGATAAACAGTCGTTTGAAATTAGTTTGTAAGATAATGATTATGATTTGGTATTTAATGAATTAAAAATAAATATAGTATGAATATGAAACGAATGAAAATTGGAAGTTTTTTGACTCTATTTTTAGGGTTAGTTGCACTTGCGGGTGGAATGGCCGCATGTGAAGACAGTATCGGGGAGGAAGAGGCTCCGACGGGTAATGATGGGTTGGTGACGGTGCCGCTGACATTTGACTTCGCCTCCGAACTTAATGGTTATGATGTGCCTCGGGCTCGCCTCGAAGGAGGCAATACTGCCTCCTTCGAGGCGAGCTTGTCCCCCCAGTTGTCAACTCGTGATGTTGCGGAACTGACCCCGGATGCTCTGTATAATTTAGAAATCAGACAATACAATTCCGCAGGCACGCACCTTGTAGGCTCCACTTTTGCCAATGCCACTATCGGCAAGACTTTGGATGTGACACTGCAAGCAAGTGAAGATTGCCAACTGGTGATCGTGGCGCGTGGTAATGGCAATACGGTTAAGACAGAATTAGGAACAAGAACATTGCAAAAAGTGCAGGAAGAAATAACAGTAGAGGCAACAGTACTCAACCAAATTGATCCGACAAGTCAAGCGGGCATGAACAAGATGCCCTATGTGTTGCATCTGAAACATGTGAAAGTGGTGAAAGATGACGCTTCCGGTAAATATATCATCCAAAGTATAGACGGAGCTTATGATGTCCGCCTCCGACTGAAACGCCTGGCAACCCGGCTTACAATGACATGGACATATACTGTTAGTGGTTTTGACATAAAGCAAATCTTGATTCAAAGCGTGCCTTTAGCTTATGCTGTAGTGGATGCACCGGATGAACAGGATGGCACTTATCCATCGCTTATCCAGCAATTTACGACTATAGAAGTTCCCTTGGTGGGTAATAGTGGCAGTTATTCCTGCTGGATACCTGCTAATGTGCGGGGGAGTTCGCCTGCCGCCACTTCGGACGCATTGCGCACGAAAGCCAATGCACCGCAGGGAAGTGCTTTTGTTAATTTTGTTGCCGTGGATAAGACGGATGCGAAGAAAAAACTGGACTATCGCGTTTATTTTGGGGGTAGGGAGTCGTCGGACTTCAATGTGCTGGGTAACACCAATTATAACTATACAGTGAACTTTAAACATGTAGGTATCCCTACGGGTGACGGTCGTGTGACGTATATTGACCCGATACCTGCTTCCGAAAATAACAACAACCTTCTGCCTACCGCAAACTGTTTCATGATTGCTCCGGGTGGTGCGTTCTGTTTCGATCCGTTTGTGTTCCAGTCCAATGGAACTTCAATAACTAATGATAAATTGGTGAGTTGGTGCAGTGCCGGTGGCATCAAGTCTGTGAAGTTGCTCTGGCAGACCAAAGAGAATGGTGATGTGGGTGATCCGACGATGGGCATTGCCAATAGTAATGACGATCACACTAATATTGTGGATGTGAAACGCACAGATGGTTCCACTATCACGACGGTTCCTGCAACAGGAGCAGGGCAATGCCTCATTTATTGCCGCACGGCAGCCAATACTTCCGGCGGGAGCGGCGTGATTGCCGCTTATGACGGGGAGAATGGTACGGGGAATATCCTCTGGAGCTGGCACGTGTGGGTGACGGATTATTATCCGGATGCTACGGGAACCGAAACGGTGCTGATGCCGGAGGAAAAGCGGAAGTTGAAACTGGTGCCGGTGAGCAGTACTGATGGTACTGTTGCGGCCATCATGATGGACCGTAATCTGGGTGCCTATGAAGGCGCGTTCGATGCTATTCCGAAAGATATTCTTACTATGTCCCGAAACAATGGTTTCCACTTCCAGAAAGGGCGGAAGGACCCGTTTCCAAGTAGTTATACGACGCAGAAACTGCCAGGTGTCTACCAATTTACATTAAGTGCGGATGCACCTCCCAAACATATCATGAATAGATATAAACCGGATGGTTTTCATGCAATTGTGCCCTTGTCCATCGGTAGTGGAGCTACTTCGTTACAGAAGGCTTATCAGGTACCGATATCCATTGCTGGTAATAATGGTACTACTTGGTGTTCGGATGGTTCGCGTCCGGCATGGGGTACCATAAAAACTATTCATGATCCGTGCCCGGCAGGGTGGCGTATCCCCCAAAAGAGTGAACTTAATGTTCTGATAAATCGTAATAATAGTGTGATTCCTGCAAGTGCGCAGGATGATGGCGGGGCACTACTTAAATATGATAATACGGAAGGTAAATTTTATATACGATTTACGGGGTATCCGCCCAATATAACTCAATTGAATAGTGTTGGGGTAGTAGGATATATGTCTGCGTCTGAAAGTGCGACAATTTTCGTAGTATCGGGTAACTCCAAGCCTGGAATAGGGTCAATGAGGGATTACGACGCCCACACCACCCGTTGCGTTCAGGAAAAAATAGAATAGTAGAATAACATACCATACCCCCGAAACTAGGGAAAACGCAGAGGTTGCAGACGAATCCGCCCCATAACGGTGGCGCTCGTCTGTTTCCTTTGCGTTTTTTGTATTTTGTAAATAATAACAATAAACATCTAAAACGAAAAAGAAAGTATGGAATTAATGACTTTACATCGATTGGAACAACGCCTTGAAAATGAAAGGCAGCGCTATGTCCGGCAGCAAGAACGGGAAGAACTCTTATCGCGCAGGATGCAGCGCACGCGGCAGAACATAGAAAACCTGGAGTATGCATTGCAGTCATTGGAACGCATCATCAGCCTGCACCGCAGACATCGCGTCATCCCTCATGCTGAGATAGACAGTTTCTTTGACAGGGCTTCCGTCGTCTACGATCGTTTGCAAGCCCGCCTGCACCTGAATCTGAGTTATTCCTTTTTCTGCTACATCATCTCTACCCGCTATCTGTTCGAGAGCCGTGTGCGTCTGCCCAACCGTCGTTTCCTTGGCTTCACCACCGTGTTTTCCTACTTTAAAAAGAAGCGTGGTAGTTGAATACCACTCTTGTCATTCTTGTTCTGTATATGTGATATTCTTTTTATAATTTCGCAGCCGATTTATTAACAAACGGGTGGGTCGCAAAATGTGATTAAGGTCTTATTCCCCGACGGGCTACCCTACTATAAACTTAAAGAAAAACAATGAAAGAAGTGAATTTTGACTGGCTGCTTCAAGGTTGCCATCCTTTGTCCGAAGTGGCACAGGCGTATTTTCCATGTATGCACAACAGTTCGGCTGTGCGCTCGTTCCGGAAACACGTCAAGGAAATTGCCGATTTGTATGCCGGGCTGCTGGAAGTGGGGTACACTGATCAGATTACTACTCTGACCCCGTTGCAGATTGCGGTGCTGATCCGCCATCTGGGGCTTCCCAATCAGGCACGCAGAGAGATGGAACAGTAAGAACGCAGCTCCGTCAAAGCAGGAAGGATATATTTATATATCCTTCTTTTTTTTCTTTATATTATTATATTGTGTGCGGTTGGCTGTCCGGTTGCTTGTTCGTTTCCGTAACTAAGCTGTTTATTATCAGTAAGTTTTCCTGTTCACCGGGCTGTACGGTTCGCAGACCGGTCCGAAAGGGTACGGATTGTATCAATAATTCACCATAAACCACCGAATGTAACCAGTCGGAACAGTGGTGGGAACAGAACCCGCTTTATTGTCATATCTTTGTCGCTGTAAACAAAGAAGATGAATTATGAATTTGAATAAAGATTTGCAGGTGGCAGGTTACGTCATGATTCCGCGTGCCTTGCTTTTGAGGGCTTTTGAGGAAAATCGTGAGGCGGTGGGAGATATGAATGCATTCCTACGGGTGCTGACCTACGTCAATTATGCCGAAGGGATGACGAAATGTTGCAATATCGAGGTGGCTTGTCGGCGGGGAGAATCGGTGATATCCTTCAGCCATTGGGCGGAAATTCTGGGCTGGACTATCGGGCGCACCCGGCGTTTCTTCAACCGGCTGATTGCCGATGGCGGCATAGAGCTGGTGGAAGGCGACTGCGTCAGTCATATCCGCATACCGGGCTACGATGCATGGGCAGGCAAAAGGATGGCCGGAAAGGCGGATACAGCCGCCACTCTCGAAAAGGGCTTCGGGGCATTCTGGGACGAATATCACGAAACCACCCGCATGCCCCGGAAAAACAAGGAGGAGACCCTTAGGGAGTGGAAGAAGATGTCGCTCGAAGAGAGAAAGTTGGCTCAGGAGAACATTGAAGAATATTACTACCATTTGCGGAATACGAAGTATTGTTGTCAGGCTGCGAAATATCTGGCTAACAAACTGTTTCAGGATGAATATGACAATTAATGATAGGAATAAAAGAGGGAAATGAATGAAATTTTAAATCCACAGGATGCCGGACTGGAAGAAGCCGTGCTGGGTGCTTGTTTGGTAGAGAGCGAAGCTATATCCCTGGTTGCCGATAAATTGCGCCCGGAAATGTTCTATAACGATCAGAACCGGATGGTTTATGTCGCTATTCTGGCTATGTTCCGTGCGGGGAAGGTGATTGATATTCTTACGGTAAAGAATGAACTGGCTTCATGCGGCAACCTGGAGAAGGTGGGCGGGCCTTATAATCTGATGCGGCTTGCTTCGCGCATCGCATCGAGTGCCCATCTGGAATATCATGCGTGCATACTTCGGGAACTGTTTATCCGTCGTGAGGTGATTCTCGGTTCGTATAAGCAACTGGCTGCCGCTGCCGATGAGTCGGTAGACATCACGGATGTATTGGTGGGCATGCACGATTTGCTGGACCGCCTTGAAGGAGATATGGGGGCTACCGACCATCTTCGCACTATGGGGCAACTGATGGAAGATACCCTGACGCAAGTGGAAGCCCGTGTTGAGAATAGCCGGAATGGTATTACAGGTATCCCTACCGGTTTCTCCGATCTGGACAAACTGACTTCGGGATGGCAACGGGGAGATCTGGATATCCTTGCTGCACGTCCGGCAGTGGGAAAAACGGCTTTCGCCCTGCATTTGGCAAAGACGGCTGCTGCAAGCGGTTATCATACGGTGGTTTTCAGTCTGGAAATGCAGGGTGAACGTTTGGGAGACCGCTGGTTGCTTGCCGCTACTGAAGATGTGGATGCTTCGCATATGCGCCGCGGGCTGCTCGATACGGGGGAATTGCGGCAGGTGCGTGAGGCTTCCCGGCAGCTTTCACAACTTTCCATCCGTGTGGACGATAGTCCGGTGGTGAGTATGGATCATGTGCGTTCGGTGGCCCGTATGCTGAAAAGCAAAGGAGAGTGTGACATGATTATTCTGGATTACCTGCAACTTTGTGATATGAAGTCCGACCAGAACAACCGCAACCGTGAGCAGGAAGTGGCACAAGCCACCCGCAAGGCAAAGCTGATGGCAAAGGAACTGGATGTACCGGTATTGTTGCTCAGCCAGTTGAATCGCATGAGTGAAGGGCGTCCCGATTGCCGTCCGCTCCTGAGCGATTTGCGTGAAAGCGGGGCAATTGAACAGGATGCGGATATGGTGATGCTTTTGTATCGTCCTGCTTTGTGCGGCCTGAAAACGGAGCACAAGAGCAAGTATCCTTCCGAGGGGCTTGGAATGGTGATTGTGGCGAAGCACAGAAATGGCGAAACAGGTGATGTTTACTTTGGACACAACCCCAGTCTGACGAAAATGGGAGACTATGTTCCGCCTTGTGAGTGGCTGATGAAGCACGCGAAGTGAATTGGGTGAAGATGGGTGGAATTCGGTTGGATATGGTTTGAAAATATTTGGCAAAATGCTTGATTTCGCCTCCCGGATGTAGTACCTTTGTGATATGCTTGAAAGAGCTATGAAAACTTAAACCTTAACTTAATTTATTTTACTTATGGATGTAACCGTAGAGCGCTATATGCGCAGAAAAATTGTGACTGATGAGAATTCTCCCAAGTTCTTTTATCTTCGTCAGAAACCCGGTACGTGCAAGACTGTGGATGTAGACACTCTTGCCACCGCCATACAGAAAAGCTGTGCGATGACGAAGGGTGATGTGAAGCATGTGATAGAGGCGCTTGTGGAGGAGGTTCAGGAAAGCCTGGCAAACGGAAACAAAGTGAAGTTGAATCAGTTCGGAACGTTTCACATGACATTTTGCTGTCCGGGTGTAGCCACCTCGGAGGAGTGTACCGTGAAGAATATCAAGCGCGTGAATATTCGTTTTGTTCCGGACAAGGAGCTGAAACTGGTGAACAACAGCCATGCGCAGACCAGAAGTCCGGCAAATGTAACCTTTGCCTTAGAGAAATTGGAAGATAAGGAAGGCGGCTCATCGGAAGGCGGCAACTCCGGTGGTAACTCCGGTGGCCTGGACGAAAATCCTTTGGGATAGTTTCTAAAGCCGTTGTCTTTAGAAATAAAGAAATTAAAGAATGAAAGGCTGCGCAGCCCGCTAATAACTAATAACTAATTTGAGTATGAAAAAAACGACTTGGGACAAGATTTTGAAAGTAATTATTGCTGTGGCTTCTGCTTTGGTTGGCGTGCTGAGTGCACATGCCATGACGGGCGTCCGCTGATAAATTCATAATCATGCGAAAGATTGATTTACTCGTCATTCATTGCAGCGCCACCCGCGCTGACCGTTGTTATACGGAATTTGACTTAACCACTGATCACCTGTGCCGGGGCTTCTCCGGCGCAGGCTATCATTTTTATATCAGGAAGAACGGGGATATTAAAAGTCTCCGTCCCATTGAAAAGCCCGGAGCGCATGCGAAAGGTCATAACGCTAACAGTATCGGGATTTGTTATGAGGGTGGGCTGGATACGAATGGCCGTCCTGCTGATACGAGAACCGATTTTCAGAAACATTCCCTCCGTGTGCTGGTGATGCTACTGTTGAGAGATTATCCGGGTAGTAGGGTTGCTGGTCATCGTGACCTCAGTCCCGACCTGAATCATAACGGTGAAATTGAGCCGGAAGAGTGGATAAAAGAATGTCCCTGTTTTGATGCCGCGACAATTCCGTATGATCCGCCACCTCCGAATCCGGCTTATAGATAGGAGCGCAAGGAGTATAGTAAAAATATTTTTGGTGAGATTTGTTGGCGGTAAAGAGAAATTCAGTATTTTAGCTCCCGATAGTGTGGCGGTAATGTGTAGATGAAACTAACTATCAGTATATCTGTGAATTATATAATCATTATGACACATTGTCCTAACACTAACAAACAAAAGACGACAGGTAGGATGGAACAGGGTATTTCATTAACCAGCCGAATATTGCTATCATTCTTCTTTCTATTGCCACTCAGCTTGAATGCTGTTGCTGATGTATCGACAGAGCAGGAGGCGTCGCTGAGACAGTATTTTTATAAATGTGCTTCGCAACTTCACTCGGCCGATGTTTTACAAATGGCAGATACACTTTACAATCGTGCCAGCCAGGTGGGCAATAAGCATTTCCAGGTAATTGCGCGTTCCGTTGTGCTCGATTATTATTATTATCAGGGAAATAAAGATAAGATTTTGCAACTGGTGGATGAAGTGAAACGCATAAGCCGTGAATACAATGAACTGGAATCATATTATTTTGTTTGGGGAAGCCGCCTGATTACTTTCTATTTAAAAAGTGGATTGCCGAATCATGCGCTTCTTGAAGCGCAGAATATGTTCCATGAGGCACAAAGCGACAATTTTCTGCTCGGAATTGCGGAATGTTACAAGGCTATGGCTAATATTTATCTTATTCAGTCTAATCCGGAACAGGCTGCTTTGAATTTTCAGAAGTTGATTGAAATAGCGGAAAAAGAAGAGCCTGTGGATATCAATCTTCCTGTCTACTACTATTCGTTGGCAGAGAATCAGATGCAGATCGGGCGTCTGGATGAGGCTGGAAAAACATTGAATCGAGCGGAAGCTTTTCTGGCTGATCTTGATACGGTTACGGCTTATCAGAGACTTTGTCTGGCACAAGGTTATCTGAAGTTTTATATAAAAAAAGGAGATGATGTCCGCACTAAAAGGGCTATTGATAAAATAGAGCAGTTGTTTGCCTCTTCTGATGAGTTGTCCATTTATGCAGGCTATTTGCGTGAATCCCAACTATACTACTACATGAGTACGAAGGAATACGATAAGGCGCTTACTGTGATAGATTCTATCGGAACAAACAATCCTACTTCTGAAACTAACCTTCTCACCCTGAATAAGAAAGGGGATATCTACTGGGAAATGAACGACCGGGCTGCTGCGGCTGAATATTATCGTGACTATATTTATGCAAACGACTCCATTCGTAAGCTCTCCATGCAGAAGTCTGCCGATGAGATAGCGGGCCTGTTTAACCTGCGGCAACTGGAACATGAGAAACAGCAATTGCTGATTGACATTCAGGATCGCCGGCTGAAGACAACCTACTGGGCAATCGGAACTTTAATTGGCATTTTGATTATTGCGGCTCTCTTTATTATTCATATATATAGGCTCAATCACCAACTGAAAGAGTCAAAACAGGTGGTAGTGCGCCAGAATGGTGAACTGTTGCAGTCGAGCGAGGAACTTCGTAAGGCCAGGGACAGGGCGGAAGATGCCAGTCAGATGAAGACTCAGTTTATTCAAAATATAACGCATGAAGTGCGAACTCCTCTTAATGCCATCGTTGGTTTCTCCCAGGTATTGGTGGAATTTTACCAGGAATCTGAGACGGAGGAATTTGCTTCGCTTATAACTGTAAACAGCAGTTATCTGTTGCGACTGTTCAATGATGTATTGGAGCTTTCCAATATCGATCAGGTGGAACACTTACCCTATGATGTGGTAGATACTATTAATTCAAGTTGCAATGCTGCCATAGACGGAACCAAATCTTTTGTGAAAAGTGAGGTCGAACTTATCTTCCATCCTTCGGAAGATGATATGCGTATATATACTAATCCTTCCTATGTGACGCTGATACTGGACTATCTGTTGCATAATGCCGCTAAGTTTACTGAGTCCGGAAGCATTATCCTCGACACTGTCGTTTCTCCATCAGAGGGGGTGATTCGTTATTCGGTTACTGATACGGGTATCGGTATTCCGACCGGTCAGCAGGAAATCGTGTTTGAGCGTTTCAAGAAGCTGAATAATTTTTCTCAAGGTTCGGGGTTGGGACTTTCGATTGCCCGTGTCATGGCTACGAAATTAGGAGGTACACTTTACGTTGATGCGGAATATACTGGAGGGTGTCGTCTTGTGCTGACATTGCCTTTTGTACCAGTGTGATTCTGCGATTCCGGTGGAGGAGGAGCTTAGTGGCTTTCCGCCTTTCGCGCGCACGCATAATATAATTATGTATAGCGCCTTGTGCCCGTTCACGTTCCTTCTTAAATTTATGTTCTACAACATCCTTATCAATCAGTCAGTTACAAAAATGTTTCAGAAATATGGTGAAAAAGTGATAGATATATTTGGATTGAATCGTAATATGCCCTACTTTTGCATCCGCTTTCCGAGAGACGGTAAGCCTTGAAATTGACATTCTGACAGAAACGGCGTAGGAACTCCAACGTTTTTCTTTTCTTTTGCCTTAATTCCGACCAAGAATACAGCATTCTAAAAGAAAAAAGAAAAAAAACTTCCGGAAACATTTGGAAGATATGTGATAAAGTTCTTACCTTTGCACCCGCTTTCCGAACGAAGGCAATCGATAATTGACTTGCTGATTAAGAAACCGGTGTTGCTAAGAACTCCTTTCTCTTTCCTCTTTTATCTCCCTTTCGCAAAGAGAGACGACGAGAAAAAGAAAAAAGAAAAAAAACTTCTGAAATTATTTGGAAGATATACTTAAAAGTTCTTACCTTTGCATCCGCTTTCTGAAAAGAAAAGCAGTTTAAAAAAGAAGCGATCTTTGAAGAATTTACATAAACAATACAAGTAGTACAAGAGCAGAATGCTACAGTGGTTAGTAATGAATAATTAATAACCGAACGTACATTCTGGGTATAAAAAAGAACCGTCAAGTAACTTATATATATAGGTAATTTGAAAACTTTTAATAAACCGAGCGTCCTGAACAGAGCAAAATCACTAGTATTCGTACTAGTAATAACAATACTTTTACAATGAAGAGTTTGATCCTGGCTCAGGATGAACGCTAGCTACAGGCTTAACACATGCAAGTCGAGGGGCAGCATGACCTAGCAATAGGTTGATGGCGACCGGCGCACGGGTGAGTAACACGTATCCAACCTACCGGTTATTCCGGGATAGCCTTTCGAAAGAAAGATTAATACCGGATAGCATAACGAGAAGGCATCTTCTTGTTATTAAAGAATTTCGATAACCGATGGGGATGCGTTCCATTAGTTTGTTGGCGGGGTAACGGCCCACCAAGACATCGATGGATAGGGGTTCTGAGAGGAAGGTCCCCCACATTGGAACTGAGACACGGTCCAAACTCCTACGGGAGGCAGCAGTGAGGAAT
>ERZ894240.19-NODE-19-length-191468-cov-47.534854_pt1 | contig 191468 bp, 163 predicted proteins | sample MGYA00380298_ERZ894240 | MGnify/ENA primary metagenome ERZ894240 (study PRJEB32331, sample SAMN06328419) | human gut metagenome | biome: human gut microbiome; feature: stool | host: Homo sapiens | collected 2014-06-27 ... | reverse complement strand
CAACGACCCCGAGATTACAAATCACGTGCTCTGGCCAACTGAGCTAAAGAGGCATCTGTTATTTGTTTGCGGGTGCAAAGGTAGTAATAATATCTTACGATGCAATAGCTGGAGGCATTTTTTTCAAAAGGGAACGAAAAAAACCGTCCGGGAAAACTCTCGGGCGGCTCTTCTCTACACGTAACTTACATCAAATTAAATCAATATCTCTTACCAACGGTTTCCCAGTCGATAATCCCCCACAATGCGTTCAAATGATCCGCACGGCGGTTCTGGTAATCCAGATAGTAAGAATGCTCCCATACATCGAATCCCATGATCGGAGTCAATCCCTTAACGACCGGGTTACTACCGTTGGGTTCTTTGGTAATTGAAAGTTTGCCGTCTTTATCTTTAGCCAACCATACCCATCCTGAGCCGAACAAGCCTGTACCGGCAGCCACGAACTCTTTCTGGAAGTTCTCGAACGATCCCCACGTAGACTTGATAGCCTCGGCTAGCTTACCCGTAGGCTCGCCACCTCCGTTCGGGGAGAATTGGGTAAAATATAGATTGTGATTCAATACTTGGCCGGCATTGTTGAAAATGGCTCCGTCAGACTCACGAACGATCTGCTCCAGCGGAGCGTTCTCGAATTTCGTGCCCTCAATCAGCTTATTAAGGGTATTTACATAGTTCAATAAATGTTTTCCGTAATGGAAATCAATTGTTTGTTTGCTGATAACTGGTTCTAAACCGTCGTTTGCGTACGGTAACTGGATTAACTCGAATTTCATAACTTCTTCTTTTTTATCTGTTATTTGACTATTTGTGATCATTAATAATAAACTTAAACATAATGTAAGCATTGTCTTCTAGTTTTTTATGTTGATTTACTATATAAACAGAGCCGAGGGGATGAAAGTTCTGGGTTCGGTGATGATTTTTTAGTGAAAATATGTTTGCGGCTAAAGTTTTATAGGGAAAACTATGCGTTATATATCGCGAAAGTTTCTATTTTTGTGCGCTCTTAAGCTTTTATTAATTAGTAAAACATATTTGTAGATGGTAAAGAAAGTTGGGAATTTAATTCCAAACACCTTTTTTATTACAAAAGGAAGTGGCGAATCAGACTTGGAGAAACACGCTGGTTCTTACCACATGGCTCTTTATGACGCCGGTATCTCTGATTTTAATATCATGACGTATTCGTCAGTGATACCCGCTACGGCACATCTGGCAACCATGGATGAACTAGACCTTCCTCCATTTGGTTCGGAAATGAAAACGATCATGGCTGTATCCCATGGATATCAGGATGAGTTCGTGTCTGCTGGTGTGGTTTACGCATGGATGTATAAGGATGAGAACTTTGATGAGAAGGTTGGTGGCCTTGTGTGTGAGGTCAGCGGACGTTACCGTATCGAGGAGCTTGAGTCTCGTCTGATCCGTGTTATCAACGATCTTCATCAGAAGACGTATGGGAAGTATTATCTTGGAGAGCTTAACTTTATCACCGAGGGAATCACGATCGAGAAACGCTATGGAACGGCGTTGGCCGCCCTTTGCTTCGTGGATTTCCTTCAACCGGAGATCGAGGAATAAGCCGTGTTGAGTATTTTTTGTGATATTTATAGAGCCGGTTCCTTTCAAGAGCCGGCTTTTTTGTTAACTTTGAGCAACAAAAAACATATAAATATTGTTTTCGTGATATGAAAAAGATAATTAATCCGTGGGAAGGGCTGGACGGTTATATGTGTTTCGGTTGCGCTCCGAACAATCCGCTGGGGCTGCATATGGAGTTTTTTGAGGATGGTGACGATATCGTGGCGTTCTGGAAGCCTCAAGGTACTTACCAAGGATGGCTGCGTACGTTGCACGGAGGTATACAGACTACGCTGATGGATGAGTTGGCCGGCTGGGTGGTCTTGCGGAAGTTGCAGACCTCCGGGGTGACTTCACGCCTCGACGCCAAGTTTATGAAGAGTATCTCTACGGACGAGCCCCAGCTGACGATACGGGGACGGATGACAGACCGGAAACGGAACGCCATCTTCATAGAGACCGAGATCTATAACTCGGCGAATGAGTTGTGTACCCGTGCCGAGATGGTTTATTTCATCACCCCGCAAGAACGTGCGATGGAGGAGTTTGGTTTTTGTGGGTGTAAGACTGAGGATGAACATTAGTATAAATAAAAAGAAAAGTTAGGTTATTATGAAGTATGTTGGGGCTCACGTGAGTGCGGTCGGTGGGGTTGAGAATGCCCCCGTTAATGCCCATGAGATCGGTGCGAAGGCTTTTGCCCTTTTCACCCGGAATCAGAGGCAATGGAAGTCGCAGCCGTTGAAGGCGGACAGTATCCATTTATTTAAGGAGCGGTGTGAAGCGTACGGTTACGATCCGGGATGTATCTTGCCGCACGATAGCTATTTGATCAATCTGGGGAACCCGGACGCCGAGGGATTGCAGAAATCCCGTGACGCTTTTCTGGACGAGATGACACGCTGCGAGCAACTGGGACTGAAAATGCTGAATTTCCATCCCGGAAGCCATTTGGGGAAGATGGAGGTGGATACCTGCCTGTCTCGCATCGCCGAGTCGATCAATATCACGTTGGCTCAGACGAGTGGCGTATGTGCCGTGATAGAGAATACGGCGGGGCAAGGCTCGAACTTGGGATATACCTTCGAGCAGATCGCCTATATTATAAACGAGGTAGAGGATAAGAGCCGGGTGGGAGTATGCCTCGATACGGCGCACACGCTTGCCGCCGGTTACGATATAAAGACACCGGAGGGATTTTCCGAGACATTCCGTCATTTCGACGAGGTGGTCGGCTTTTCTTATTTAAGGGGGATGCACTTGAACGATTCTAAAAAGGAGCTGGGATCACGTGTGGACCGGCACGAGAGTATCGGTAAAGGCTTGATGGGCCTTGATACCTTCCGCATGATCATGGCGGACCCCCGTTTCGACAATATGCCCTTAATCCTAGAGACCCCGGACGAGGCGCTTTGGCCGGAGGAGATACAGCTTCTATATAAACAATTAAAATCTTGATTATATGTTCATTTTAATGCCTGTCATTTTTGTCTTAGGAATCCTCGCTATTGCCTTGGAGGATAAGATCAAAATAAATAAAGCGGCCATAGCGTTGTTCATGGCTATCTCTATGTGGATGATATTGATGTTCGATGCCTACAATATTTTCGTCGAACGCTCTAGTACGATCTTTCAAGAGTTCTTGACCCAGAACCCGGAGATGGCCAGCTTGCCCCCGCATGAGCAATTTATTAATTTTATATCGAACCGTGCGATTGTTTATCATTTAGGAAACGTCTCCGAGACGCTTTTCTTCGTGATGTGTTCCATGTTGATCGTGGATATCGTGGATAAGCATGGTGGTTTTAGGGCCGTGACCGGGTATATCCGTACGCCGAATAAACGTAAGCTGTTGTGGTATATAAGTTTCGCTACTTTTTTCTTCTCCGCCTTGTTGGATAACTTGGCAGCCGCTATCGTGATCATGGCGGTGTTGCGTAAGCTGGTACCGGATCGTACGGATCGTTTGAAATATGCCTGTATGGTGATTATAGCGGCGAACGCCGGTGGCTCATGGTCGCCGATTGGTGATGTGACGACCATCTTGCTTTGGGTCGGAAAGAATATCTCGGCGATGCACCAGATCTCTCACGTATTTATCCCCGCTTTGGTTAATATGTTGGTGCCGTTGACGATCGCCCATTTCTGGTTGTTCAAGAAAGGATCTACCTTGCGTGTGTTGAGCGAGGAGGAGCAAGGCGACGAGTACATACCAGAGATACCGAACCGCTCACGTCGGATGATCTTTGTGATCGGCGTGCTTTCCTTGGCGTTGGTGCCTGTCTTCCAGATGGTGACGAACTTGCCGCCGTTCTTGGGCGTCTTGCTGGGATTGGTGATCCTTTGGTTCTATACGGATTTGATGTATAGCAAGCTGCATATGCATGAGTCCCAGAAACTCCGTATTTCCCAATTGTTGCCGAATATCGATTTGGCTACGATCTTCTTTTTCTTGGGGATCTTGATGGCCGTGGGAGCATTGGAGACTTCCGGGCAGCTAGGGATCATGTCCGCTTTCTTGGATAAGCATGTGCATGAGCCGTATCTGATCAGCTTCGTGATCGGTGCCTTGTCCTCCTGCGTGGATAACGTAGCCTTGGTAGCTGCTACGATGGGTATGTACCCGATCGTGGAGCAGGTGGCCGACTTATCGCCTTATGCCCAGTTCTTCGTATCGGACGGTGGTTTCTGGACCTTCTTGGCTTATTGCGCCGTGACGGGTGGTAGCATCTTGATCATCGGATCGGCTACGGGCGTTACGGTAATGGGATTGGAGAAGATCGATTTTATGTATTATACGAAACGGTTCTCTATCTTGGCGTTGATCGGCTATTGTTGCGGCGCCGGTGTATATATGCTTTTATTTGCTTAAAACTTTATTTATATGAAGAAGAGTTGGATTTTATTAACCGCTTGCGCCGCCCTGTTATCCGGGGTGGAGGCTATCGCCTGTACCGGTTTGCTGGTGGGCAAGAAGGCTTCGACAGACGGTTCGGTAATGATTAGTTATGCGGCGGACTCGCATTCCCTGTATGGGGAGATGTATCGTTGGCCCGCCGCTACATGGCCGAAGGGCGCCATGTTGGAAGTGAAGGAATGGGATACGGGGAAACCGCTGGGCAAGATCGCCCAAGTGGAGAAGACCTATTCCGTAGTGGGTAACATGAACGAGCATCAGGTGGCTATCACGGAGAGTACGTTCGGCGGACGCCATGAATTGGTGGATACGACGGGTATCATGGATTACGGTAGCTTGATCTACATCGCTTTGCAACGTTCCAAGTCGGCTCGTGAAGCGATCAAGGTCATGACGGACTTAGTAAAGGAATATGGCTATTACAGCAGTGGCGAGACGTTCTCTATCGCCGATAAGAACGAGGCTTGGGTGATGGAGATGATCGGCAAGGGACCGGGTAACAAAGGTGCCGTTTGGGTAGCGATCCGCATCCCGGACGATTGTATCTCGGCGCATGCCAACCAGTCCCGTATCCAGCAGATACCGTTTGACGATAAGGAGAATTGCATGTACTCGCCGGATGTGGTTTCTTTCGCCCGTGAGAAAGGATATTTCAAGGGAAAGGACGCTGATTTCAGTTTCGCCAAGGCTTATTGCCCGTATGATTTCAGCGCCTTGCGTGGATGCGAGGCTCGTGTATGGTCTTTCTTCCGTAAATATGATACCACGATGGATCAGTATATGGATTTTATCAAGGGTGATCCTTCCAAGGAGCCGATGCCTCTGTATGTGAAGCCGAATCGTAAGCTTTCCGTTCAAGACGTACAGAATGGCATGCGCGACCATTACGAGGGAACGGATCTGGATATGACGAAAGATGCCGGTGCCGGCTCGTATAAGGTTCCTTACCGCTGGCGGCCGATGACGTTCGAGGTAGACGGGCAGGAATATACGAATGAACGTGCCATAGCGACGCAACAAACGGGCTTCGTGATTGTTCCACAAATGCGTAACTGGTTGCCGGACGCTATCGGTGGTATCTTGTGGTTTGCCGTGGACGACGCTGATATGGCGGTCTTCACTCCTGTATATGCGTCGGTAACGGATGTTCCGGAGTGCTATCGGGTGGGAAACGGCGATTTGCTGAACTTCTCTTGGACTTCCGCTTTCTGGATTCATAACTGGGTGGCTAATATGGCTTACCACAAATATAGCTTCATGATTCAGGATATCCGTAAGGTACAGCAGGAGTTGGAGAATGGTTATCAAGAGACCGTACCGGCTATCGATAAGGCGGCTCAGGAGTTGTATGCCAAGGACCCGGCGGAGGCTGTCAAGTTCTTAACGTGGTATAGCACGACTAATTCAGACTCCGCTACCGCCCGCTGGAAGCAATTGGGTGAGTATTTGCTGGTAAAATACATCGATGGAAACGTGAAGAAAGAGGTGAACGGACAGTTCAAGCGTAATCCGTACGGCCAGCCCGCGTCTCCCGATTTTCCCGGATATGACGAGGACTATTACCGTAGCATCGTGAAGAGTGCCGGTGATCGACTGAAAGTAAAATAAATACCAATAATAATCTAATGTTGAACTAAACGAAAGAAAGCGTATGAAAAAGTTTGTAATGATGCTGATGTTAGCAGTCTTTAGTCTGGGAGCTTATGCGCAGACGCAGCAAGGACAATCTGCCGTGGGATTTAACATCGGTTATGGATTCGATTCGAAGAATGCCACGTTAGGAGTTGATTACCGCTATTGTATCACGGATGCGGTACGTTTGAGCCCCTCTCTTACTTATTTCGTAAAGAATGACAATCACAGCACTTGGGCGATCGACTTGAATGCTCATTATGTAGTGAAGTTAAGTGAGATGTTCGGTTTTTATCCATTAGCGGGGCTTAGTCTGTCCTTTTGGAATTGGGATGCGGGCCATGGCCTTTCTCATAACGAGACTCGTCTGGGAGCCAATATCGGTTTAGGCGGTGAGGTTTATGCTACCGACAATCTTTCGATAGGATTGGAGGTGAAGTATAATATCATCAAGGATTTCGATCAGGCCATGCTGGGTGTTCGCGTAGGATATAGTTTCTGATCCCAATATAGTCACAGCCCCACGGCAGTACTGCCGTGGGGTTACACCAGTACTGCTTCCGGCTCTCGCCGATACTGGTGTAGCCCATTGACGGTACAGGCGTTTCCTTTATTCCTTCATTCCTTCACCGGCTCCTACACACACACGCACGTATACGCATATGCGTGTTATTAATGTACGCATACATGTGTGTGGGTGTGTGTAGGAGCCGGTGAAGGAATGAAGGAAATAATCATTTCCTTTTTCTCGATTGCTTACCATCTCAAATAATCCTCGAACGTGACTTTCTCGAAATTGGGGATTACCTCATATACTTTATCTCTTAAAGATTCCGCCGGATTCGTCGTACTTAACCCGATGACACGCATCCCTGCGTCCTTCCCGGACTGTATGCCGTTGAAAGAATCCTCGAATACGATACAATCCTCGGGAGATACGTTCAAGTCTTTCGCCGCCAATAGATAACACATCGGATCGGGCTTACCTTGCGTGATGCGGTCGGCGGTCACTAGGGTATCAAATAGATTGTCCAGATGTAGAAGCCCGAAAGCCCGTTTCACCTTCGCGTTATCCGAGCTGGTAACCAAGCCTATCTGTACGCCGTGCTCCTTCAGCATACGGATGAACTCGATGGAGCCGGGCATGGGAGGCAAGGGCATCGTCTTCTCATACTCTGTAGATTCTTTGGTCACCATTTGGCGGAACTCCTCCGTATATCCGGAAAAATACTTCTCCAGAATATACGGTAGGGTCGTACCCTTTATAATATCAGCGAAATTATCGATACCTAAGCCATAACGTTTAGCGGCATCGTTCCAGAATAAATCGTAAATAGGTTCCGTATCTACTACTACGCCGTCAAAATCGAACAAGGCGGTCTTTAGTTGTTTCATATAAATAATCATTTAATATTTATATCGCGAAGATACGTCTATTTTTTATGAAATCGATTATCTTTGTGGACGCACACATTGCTTGATTATATATATTAAAAATAAATAAGACATGAAGACACTAGTAATTTGTACCGCCATGAGCGCTATGATCCTTTGCGCCTGCGGTGGAAAAAACACGCAAAGTACGGAAGAGACAGCTAAGGTAGTACCGATGGCCGTAATTACACCGGCGATCAATCAATTGACCGACCAAGAGAAAGCCGAGGGTTGGGCGCTCCTTTTTGATGGTAAGACAACGAAAGGCTGGCGTGGAGCGCACAAAGACGCTTTCCCGGATCACGGATGGATGGTGAAAGATGGCGAATTGATCGTGCAGAAATCCGACGGTAGCGAGTCTACGAACGGAGGCGATATCGTTACGGAGGGTGAATATTCCGCCTTTGAGTTCAGCGTGGATTTTAAGATCACCGAAGGGGCCAACAGCGGTATTAAATATTTCGTGACCGAGCAAGAGAAGCAAAAAGGCTCCGCTTACGGCTTGGAGTTCCAGCTATTGGATGACGCTAAGCACCCGGATGCCAAGCTTTACACGACTTTCCCCGGTAGTCGTACCCTTGGAAGCTTGTATGATCTGAAGAAAAGCGAGAACATCCGTTTCAACGGCGTAGGAGAGTGGAATACGGCCGTGGTGAAGGTATTCCCGAACAACCACGTAGAGCACTGGCTGAATGGTGTGAAGGTATTGGAGTACGAGCGTGGCAGCAAGGAGTTCCGTGATTTGGTGAAGGGCAGTAAATACGCTGATCCATCTTATAATGCGGGTGGTGCTTTCGGCGAGGCTCCGAAAGGACACATCCTTTTGCAGGATCATGGGGATGAGGTAGCGTTCCGCAATATCAAGGTGAAGGAGTTGAAATGATCGCCTCGTGACTAATTTTTCGTAACAAAAGGGTGCCGATTTAAAAAAAGTTGTTACTTTGCGGCGGATTTAGACTACTAACTTTAAAAGATAACAGACAAATACCATGATTTGGAACGAAACTATTGAATGTATGGACCGTGAGGAAATGCGGAAACTACAGAGCCTACGGTTGAAAAGAGTTGTTGAACATGCTTACCATAACTCCCCGTTTTATCGTAAGAAAATGCAGGAGATGGGCATTACTCCCGACGATGTACAGACAATAGATGATATAACGAAATTACCGTTCACGGTAAAACAAGACTTGCGTGATAATTATCCTTTCGGCTTGATGGCCGTGCCGATGTCCGAGATTGTCCGTCTGCATGCCTCTTCCGGTACGACAGGTAAGCCTATCGTCGTGGGATATACCCGTAAGGACTTGGGTATCTGGGCCGAGGTAGTGGCTCGCTGCCTGACCGCCTACGGTTTGACAAGGAACGACTCCGTGCAAGTATCCTACGGCTACGGAATGTTCACCGGAGGTCTGGGCGCCCATTGCGGCGTGGAGAATATCGGTGGTACAGTGATCCCGATGAGTAGCGGTAACACCCAGAAACAAATCCAGTTGATGCACGACTTCGGCGCAAAGGGCTTGGCTTGTACGCCCTCGTACGCCTTGTATCTGGCGGAGACCATCCACCAGTCCGGCATACCCTTGGAGGAGTTCCAACTGCGTGTCGGGGCATTCGGTGCCGAGCCTTGGACGGAGAATATGCGTAAGGAATTAGAGACGAAACTAAATATCAAGGCTTACGATATCTATGGCTTGACGGAAATCTGCGGTCCGGGCGTTGGAGGCGAGTGTGAGTGCCAGAACGGTACCCACCTGTGGGAAGACCATTTCTTCCCGGAGATCGTGGACCCGAATACCTTACAACCGGTGGAACCGGGACAAGTAGGAGAGTTGGTCTTCACCACGCTTACGAAGGAGGGTATGCCGATGCTTCGTTACCGTACACGTGATTTGACCTCGCTGACTTACGAGAAGTGCGCCTGTGGACGTACGGCGGTTCGTATGGGACGTATTTTAGGTAGAAGTGACGATATGTTGATTATTCGTGGCGTAAATGTTTTCCCGTCTCAGGTAGAATCCGTAATTTTGGAGCTGCCGGAGTTTGAGGCGCATTACCTGATCGTGGTGGATCGTATGAACAATACCGATACCTTCCAGATACAGGTGGAGGTTCGCCAAGAATACTACTCGGACGAGATGAACAAGATGATCGCCTTGAAAAAGAAGATCGCCGCCCGCATGCAGAGCGTGATCGGTTTGCAACCGGACATCAAGATCGTGGAGCCGCGTAGTATCGAACGTAGTATGGGTAAGGCAAAACACGTGATCGATAAACGTAAGTTAGTATAACCTCTAAAAGATTAAGTACTATGTTAATAAAACAATTATCAATCTTTCTGGAAAACAAGAAAGGCCGTTTTACGGAAGTCGCCAAGATATTAGGGGAGGCAGGGGTCAATATGTCCGCTTTCACGGTAGCCGAGAATTCCGATTTCGGTATCCTTCGCCTAATCGTATCCGATACGGAGAAAGCGATATCCGTGCTTCGTGAAAAGTTATACGCTGTAAGCGTGGCCGACGTGGTATGCTTGCATTGTCCCAACCAGCCGGGAGCCTTGGCAAAGGCGATGGATATCATTACCTCGGCCGGGATCTTCATTGAATATATGTACGCTTTTTCTCAAGGCGACGCTGCTAACGTGATCATCCGTCCGGACGATGTCAATAAGTGCGCGGAGGTTTTGAAAGCGAATAAATTGGAATTGATCGCTGCTAGCGATTTATATAAGTTGTAAATATTAACGTTTTGGGTTTCATTTATTCGCCTAAAAGCACTAATTTTGCACGCTAAAAGTATGTGAATGAAAAAGGTTGTATTTTTACTGATGATGATGACAGTACTATTATCCTCTTGTGGAGAGTATAATAAGATACTGAAGAGCACGGATTACGAATTGAAATATTCGTACGCGAAGAAATACTTCAACGCGAAGCAATACTCGAAATCCGCTACTCTGCTGGATGAACTGGTTACAATCTTTAAAGGAACAGCTTATGCCGAGGAGTCCTTGTACTTGTTGGCGCAAAGCTATTACGGTCAGAAAGATTATCAGACGGCTTCGCAATACTTCGAGACCTATTATACGACCTATCCGAAAGGGGAGTTTACGGAATTATCCCGTTTCTATTCCGGTTATGGTTTGTATCTGGACTCTCCGGATCCCCGGTTAGACCAGTCGCAGACGTATAAGGCGATCGAGCAGTTGCAACTTTATTTGGAGTATTATCCGCAAAGTGAACGGGCCGAGGAAGCGCAGAACATCATGTTCGAGCTTCAGGAGAAGTTGGCTTACAAGGAATTGATGGCCACCCGCTTGTATTTCAATCTAGGTACCTATATGGGGAATAACTTCCAGTCTTGCGTGATCACGGCGCAGAACGCCTTGAAGAATTACCCGTATTCCAAGTATCGTGAGGAATTCATGTTCCTTATCATCCGTGCGAAGTACGAGTTGGCGCTAGTATCCGTAGAGGAGAAGTTGCAGGGCCGTTACCGGGATGTGGTTGACGAGTATTACAACTACATGAACGAGTATCCGGAAGGTAACTACGTAAAGCAGGTAACGAAGTTCTACGACTATGCCAGCAAGCGAATTACAGATGCATATTAAGCGAATTTAATCAATAAAACGAAAATGGATTACAGAAAATCAAACGCTCCTACCAATACGGTAACCCGTGACATGATGAAGTTAAGTGAAGAAACGGGTAACGTATATGAGACAGTCGCTATCATTTCAAAACGGGCGAATCAGATTAGTGTTGAGATGAAACAAGATCTGGAAAAGAAACTTCAAGAGTTCGCTTCTTACAATGACAACTTGGAGGAAGTCTTTGAAAACCGTGAGCAGATCGAGATTTCACGCTACTATGAGAAACTTCCGAAATCAACGTTGATCGCCGCTCAAGAGTACGAGGATGGCAAGGTTTATTACAAGAATCCTGCTAAAGAGAAGAATAACTTCTAAGAAGAAATATTTTTGAACATCGGAAAGGCTGACCCTCAAATGAGTCGGCCTTTCCATTTAAAACGAACTAATTACCATGTTACAAAGAATACAAACTGTTTACCTGCTAATTATCGTGGCGCTTACGGTCGCTACCTTATTCTTGCCGTTGGCCGTGTTGCAACAAGGAGACGCTCTCTTTTCGTTCGATGCTAGCGGGTTGAGCACGATGATCGGTGAGCCGGAATTACTATACCCGGCATGGGGCTTATTTGCCTTGACTGCTATCATCGCTATCATTGCCTTAGTGACGATCTTCTTATATAAGAAAAGAATCCTGCAAATCCGTCTTTGCGTGTTCAACGCATTGCTGATATTGGGCTTTTATGGTTTCTTTGCCTTCTTGATCTATTCCTTGAAGGGGGATATGGAAGGTGCCAGCGTAAGTGTTAAGATCGCTCTTTCCTTCCCGTTGGTCAATCTGATCTTGGATTATCTGGCGATCCGTAATATCGGGGCCGATGAGGCGCTGGTACGTTCCTTGGATCGTTTGCGTTAAGGCTTTCCGGATAAATCATTGGGTATAAGATATTAGGTAAGGGACTCTTTTTGTCAAGGGCCCCTTATTTTATGTCCGGAAAAGTATAATACATAAGACAATATTATTTTGTATATGAAACAATATTGTTTTTCGGTGAAATATATCTACTTTCGTAGAATACAAATATCCGTTGCCAATCATGAAGAAGACTCAGCTTATCCCCATCGCTTTATTGTCGGTATCGGCGGTAGCGAACGCCCAGAATACCAGTTGTCCCCCGAATATTATCCTGTTCTTGGTGGATGATATGGGATGGGAGGATACGTCCTTGCCTTTCTGGACTCAAAAGACGCATTATAATGAGGTATATGAGACCCCGAACATGGAACGATTGGCGAAAGAGGGCATGATGTTTACCCAAGCCTACGCTAGCAGTATTAGCTCGCCTACCCGTTGCAGCTTGATCACGGGGACGAACGCCGCCCGTCACCGGGTTACGAACTGGACACTTTTTAAGGATAAGACGACCGACCGGGAGAGTGATGTGCTTACCCTGCCGGATTGGAATTATAACGGCGTGGCCCAAGTGGGCGGGACGAATAATACGTTTGTGGGTACTTCATTCGTGCAGATATTGAAGAATAACGGATATCACACGATCCATTGCGGCAAGGCGCATTTCGGGGCGATCGATACCCCGGGGGAGGACCCGCATCATTGGGGATTCGAGGTCAATATAGCCGGGCATGCCGCCGGAGGTCTCGCCAGTTACCTCGGCGAGAATAATTACGGGCATACCAAGGATGGTAAACCTTACGCTCCGAACGCTATCCCCGGATTGGAAAAGTATTGGGGAAGCGACACCTTCGCTACGGAGGCCCTAACGCAGGAGGCGATCAAGGCGTTGGACAAGGCTAAGAAATATAACCAGCCGTTTTACCTATATATGTCACATTATGCGATCCATATCCCGATTGATAAGGACAAGCGTTTCTACCAGAAATATATCGATAAGGGGTTAACGGCTAAAGAGGCGGCTTACGCTGCCTTGATAGAGGGTATGGATAAGAGTCTGGGCGATTTGATGGACTGGTTGGAGAAGAATGGCGAGGCGGATAACACGATCGTGATCTTCATGAGCGATAACGGCGGTCTTTCTAGCGAGCCCGGATGGCGTGACGGCGAGATCCATACGCAAAACTATCCCTTGAACAGTGGTAAAGGCTCCGCCTATGAGGGAGGAGTCCGTGAGCCTATGATCGTGCGTTGGCCGGGAGTGGTGAAGCCGGGAAGCAAATGTGATAAATACTTGATTATCGAGGATTTCTATCCTACTATCTTGGAGATGGCAGGCATAAAGGGGTATAAGACCGTACAGCCGATAGATGGCGTCAGTTTCATGCCTTTATTAAAAGGTACGGGAGATCCTTCCGTGGGACGTAGCTTATTCTGGAACTGCCCGAATATATGGGGTAATGACGGGCCGGGAATCGGTCCGACTTGCTCGGTCCGTAATGGAGACTGGAAACTGATCTATTATTACGAGACGGGGAAGAAGGAATTGTTTAATATCCCGGAGGATATAGGGGAACATAATGACGTGGCAAGGCAGCATCCCGATATCGTAAAGCGTCTGTCCGGGGAATTGGGTACGTATTTACGGAAAGTGGACGGGCAACGTCCGTCGTTTAAGGCGACAGGCAAACCGGTTCCTTGGCCGGATGAGATATAATAATTAAAAAAAGAAAGAGCATATGGAGTTTTACAAAGCGGAAGAGAATCGCTATGCGGATATGGTATATCGGCGGTGCGGACGGAGCGGTATCTTATTGCCGGCCGTTTCCTTGGGATTGTGGCACAACTTTGGTAGTGTGGATGTGTTCAGTAATTTTATCCAGATCGCTCACGCCGCATTCGATCATGGCGTGACTCATTTCGACTTGGCGAATAATTATGGCCCGGCCTACGGATCGGCGGAGGAGAATTTTGGCCGGATATTGAAGAAGGGCTTGGGCGCTTATCGGGATGAGATGATTATTTCTACGAAGGCGGGCTACGATATGTGGCCGGGACCGTATGGGAATTGGGGAAGCCGTAAATATTTAATGGCTAGCTTGGATCAGAGCTTGAAACGGATGGGACTGGAATATGTGGATATCTTTTACTCCCATCGTCCGGACCCGGAGACTCCGATCGAGGAGACGATGGGGGCCTTGGCTGATATCGTCCGGCAAGGAAAGGCTTTGTATGTAGGTATCTCCAACTATGACGCAGACCAGACCCGTAAGGCCTTGGCTGTACTGAAAGAACATAAGGTGCCTTGCTTGATTCACCAAGCCCGCTATTCGATGTTCGATCGTTGGACGGAACCGGATTTATTGCCTGTATTGAAGGAAGAGGGTGTGGGTATGATAGCGTTCTCGCCGTTGGCGCAAGGCTTGCTTACGGATAAGTATTTGCGTGGAATCCCGGAGAATTCTCGTGCGGCGAAATCGACCGGCCATTTGCAGACCTCTCAAGTTACCCCGGAGGCCGTGGAAAAGGCCCGTAAGCTAAACGAGGTAGCCGCCCGCCGTGGACAGACCTTGGCGGAGATGGCGCTCGCTTGGTTATTAAAGGACGAACGGGTAACTAGCGTATTAATTGGCGCTAGCTCTGTCGCCCAATTAATGGATAACCTGAAGGCGTTAGATAATATCTCTTTCTCCGGGGAAGAATTGCAGGAGATAGAGAACATCTTAATATAACGTGAATCGTATCCGATTGTAGAGACGGGGCGTGCCCCGTCTCTACAACCTGTACAAATTTTAGAATAAATGAAACCGTTCTTATATCAAGTAGCGTCTCTTTTTTACGAGAAATGGGAGGCGGAGGTCAGTCGTCTGGCCTTTGTTTTCCCAAACCGGCGTACGGGGCTTTTCTTCCAGAAATATCTCTCGGAGGTAGCCGATATTCCCCTTTTCTCTCCGACAATCCTTACGATCAACGATCTCTTTATCCAGTTGAGCGGAAAACAATCCGCCGACCGGATCAGTATGCTTTTTACCCTGTACGACATCTACATCCGCCAAAGCGGTTCCACCGAGACTTTCGATGAATTCCTGTATTGGGGCGAGATGTTGCTCAACGACTTCGACGATATCGATAAGTACATGGCAAATGCCCGCATGCTATTCAGTAACGTGACGGACCTACGGGAGATAGAGAATGATTTCGATTTCTTAAGTGATGAGCAGATCGCCGCTATCCGTAGTTTCTGGTCCAGTTTTTATCCCCGGGGCGATACGCCGAACCAGCAACAGTTCTTGGCGGTCTGGCAAGTGCTATACGATCTCTATGAGGAATTCCGTGCGACCTTGGCCGCCGAGGGAAAAGGCTACGAGGGCATGATCTTCCGGGAGGTCGTGGAAAGCATGGAACGGGGCGAGTCTCCGGATTTACCTTACGAGCAAATTGTCTTTGTCGGTTTGAACGCCTTGTCCGTATCGGAAGAACGTTTCTTAGCCCAGTTGCAGAAGCGGAAGATAGCGGATTTCTATTGGGATTATGTATCCGATAAGGTAACCGATCCGGATAATAAGGCCTCTTATTTCGTCTCCCGTAACCGGAAGAGCTTCCCTTCCTCGATGAAATTACCCCCCGAGGAGAAGGTAAAGACCGAGATCGAGGTGATCGGCATCCCTTCCGGTATCGGGCAGGCCAAGCACGTCTACACCCTGTTGAGCGATTGGTGCAAGGAAGCGGAGATGAGTTCGGAAGAAGCCCTGCGTACGGCGGTGATCTTGCCCGATGAACATCTGCTGATCCCGGTGCTGAACGCCATACCGGAGCAAATCCGGCGTATCAACGTCACGATGGGTTATCCCTTGGCGGGAACCCCGGTCGCCTCGTTGATCGAGTATATCTTGGCGTTGCAGAAGAACGTACGCTACATAGACCGGAATCCGTTGTTCTATTTCCGCGACGTGCTGCCGGTATTGAACCATCGCTACATCCTCTCCACCTCACCGGAGATTATTTCCTCCTTGGTGAAAGAGATCACGGAGAACAACAAGATCTATATCTCGCATACGGAGTTAGGGAAAACGCCTTTGCTAGAAATCCTGTTCACGCCGGTGACCGGGGTGGAGGCCTTCTCGGACTATCTGATCAAGGTGTTGGAAGAGCTGAACAAGGTTATGTCCGCCCTTTCCGATGAGGAAGAGGAGGACGCACCCCAGCGGACGAACGATTTGGAGCAAGAGTTCATCTTCCATTATTTCACCACGGTAAACCGCATGAAAGAGGTAATGAAAGACGCTCGTATAGAGATGAAAATAGATACCTTCTTCCGCCTATTGAAGCGGGTGACTGATACGATCACGATCCCCTTCCACGGCGAGCCGCTTTCCGGCCTCCAGATTATGGGTGTGCTCGAGACCCGTGCCTTGGATTTCGACCGTCTGATTATCTTATCCATGAACGAGGGTATTTTCCCGCAGCGGAAAGCGGCGAACTCCTTTATCCCTTATAACCTACGCAGGGGTTTCGGGTTGCCTACCTACGAGCATCAAGATAGCGTATGGGCCTACCATTTCTATCGTTTGATAGAGCGTGCCAGCCACGTGAGCCTTTTATACGATACCCGCAGCAACGGATTGCAGACGGGAGAGGTAAGTCGCTTTGTTCACCAGCTGCATTATCATTACGAGGTGCCGATGCGAGATAAATTGGTGGTCTATAACGTATCTTCCTCCAAGACCCCGCCATTGGCCGTGCCGAAAAGGGAGGATATCATGCGCCGTTTAGACGCTTACCGGAAAGGGGGGAGCAAGGCGATCTCGGCGAGCGCTATCAATACGTATCTGGATTGCCCGTTGAAATTCTATTTTTCCGTCGTGGAAGGCATTCGAGAGGAAGAGGAGGTGAGCGAGACGATCGAGAGCGATGTATTCGGAAGTATCTTACATAAAGTGATGGAGGAGCTTTACAAGCCGTTCCAAGGGAAGATGGTTACCGTGGATTTGCTGAAAGCGATCCGTAAGGATACGGCCTTGCTTACCGGAGCTATCGCCCGGGCTTTCGCCAGCGAGTTTTTCAAGACAGAGGTGGTTCGCTCCCTTACCGGACAAAACTACCTGATCGGCGAGATGATCCGCAAATACGTGGAGAAAATCTTGGAGCGTGACGGCAAGCTGACCCCTTTCGTTTACATCGAGTCCGAGCGTAAGATAAACGGTCTGATCAGCCTTTCCGACCATTCCGAGATCCGGTTGAAAGGCTTTATCGACCGTGTGGACGAGGTTCGCGACGCTATCCGTATCATCGATTACAAGAGCGGTAGCGGAACTACGACTTTCAGTAGTATCGAGAGCCTATTCAACAAGGAGGAGAAAGATCGTGCGAAAGCCGTGATGCAGGTATTCATGTATTGCTGGATGTACGCTCATCTCACCGAGAACAAGGGAAAGACGATACAACCGGGCATTTATTACGTCCGTTCCCTCTTCTCCGATCCGTTCGACCCATCTGTCTACCATCGTATCGAACGGGGGAAGTCGGAGAAGGTAGAGGATTTCTCCGGTTATGCCCAAGCGTTCGAGGAGGGGTTGCGGGGCTGCTTGGACGAGATCTTCAATCCAGAAATTCCCTTTACGCAAACCCCTACGGGGAAGGCTTGCTCTTATTGTCCGTTCAAGGGTATTTGCGGTAAGTAGCATTTGTCCCGGTACTTCTGGGAGAGTACCGGAGTACTCCTTGTAAAGTACTGTGGTATTTCTCCGGATAGTACTGGAGTACTCCTTACAAAGTACTGCGGTACCTCTTAGGCAGTACTACAGTACTTCTTGCGAAGTACTGAGGCGAGGCTTACTGATGAGGAAGCAATTCCACTATCTTTTCCAAAAAGATCTGATCAGTCTCATCGAAACTATCCGGTTGATCACTGTCTATATCAAGGACAGCGATTACCTTATCCGCCCATATCACGGGAACTACGATCTCAGAGCGTGACGCCGAGCTACAAGCGATATGTCCCGGGAAAGCGTCTACGTCCGGTACGATGATCGTACGGGTCTCCTTCCAGGCCGTGCCGCAGACCCCTTTTCCGTATTTGATTCGTGTACAGGCGATAGGGCCTTGAAAAGGCGCTAATACCAACTGATTGTCTATGACCCGGTAGAAACCTACCCAAAAGAAACCGAAAGTCTGCTTGAGTGCTGCGGCGATGTTCGCCATGTTAGCGATTAGGTCGGTCTCGTTACCTACCAATGAGGCGATTTGCGGGAGCAATGTCTCATACATCTCCTGTTTATCACCGTTTTTAATCCGTAGTTCCTCTGCCATATTTAAACTATTATAAGGTCGCGAATATAAAGAATAAATCGAAATATCCGTATCTTCGCGGCATGACAAAACAAAATTCTCCATTGGTATTAGGGACCGAGCCTATCGGTAAATTACTTACGCAATATGCGATTCCTGCGATTATCGCAATGACAGCTTCTTCTTTATATAATATGGCCGATAGCATTTTTATTGGCCATGGAGTGGGGGCGTTAGCGATTTCCGGCCTAGCCTTGACCTTTCCGTTGATGAATTTGGCGGCCGCCTTCGGTTCGTTGGTGGGAGTCGGCGCCTCTACGTTGGTTGCCGTGAAGCTGGGGCAGAAAGATTATGAGGGGGCGAATAAGGTCTTGGGGAATGTGTTGATCTTGAATGTGGTTTTGGGTGTCGCTTTCACGATCGCTTTCTTGTTCTTGCTTGATCCCGTGCTGTACTTTTTCGGCGCTAGTGAGAACACGATCTCATATGCCCGTGACTATATGCGGATTATTCTGTATGGCAATGTGGTTACGCATATGTATCTGGGATTAAATGCGGTCTTGCGCTCCTCGGGTTTTCCGAGGATGGCGATGTATGCTACGTTGGCGTCGGTTGTTATTAATTGCGCCTTGAATCCGTTGTTTATCTTTGGGTTTGGATGGGGTATCAAAGGGTCGGCTTGGGCGACGGTGATCTCGCAGGTGATCTCGCTTACCGGGCAGTTGATTCATTTCTCGGGACCGAAACAACTCCTTCATTTCAAGAAAGGTATTTATAGGCTGCGCTCGGAGATCGTGAAAGGTATCTTGTCGATCGGTTTATCTCCGTTCTTGATGAACCTTTGTTCCTGCTTGATCGTGATCCTTATCAACCGGGGATTGAAAGAGCATGGGGGAGATATGGCGATTGGCGCTTATGGTATCGTGAACCGTATCGCTTTTCTTTTCGTAATGATTATCATGGGATTTAATCAGGGTATGCAACCGATAGCCGGTTATAATTATGGTGCCCGGCTCTATTCCCGGGTGACGGACGTGACCCGGCTGACGATGCGCTGGGCGGTAGGAGTGGCTACGCTGGGGTTCTTGCTTTGCCAGTTGGTGCCGTCGTGGATCGTCCGTATGTTTACGAGTGACGGGGAGTTGATCAGTGCCGCCTCTTATGGCCTGCACATCGTCTTCGCCGTATTCCCGATCGTGGGCTTCCAGATGGTGGCGACTAACTTCTTCCTTTCCATCGGTATGTCTAAGAAAGCGATCTTTCTCTCCTTGACCCGGCAGATGCTTTTCTTGATACCCTGTTTAATCATCCTCCCCCCGTTATTCGGAACTCTCGGTGTCTGGATCAGTATGCCTATCGCCGATACGGTGGCGGCGATCGTGACAGCGATCGTGCTTGTGAAACAATTTAAACAATTCAAATATGGAACATAACGTGATATTACCTGCGGAATGGTATCCGCAAAGTGCCGTGCAGCTTACGTGGCCGCATGAGAATACGGATTGGGCCCCGATATTGGACGAGGTGATTCCTTGCTTCGTGGCTATCGCCAAGGAAGTGATCAAGCGAGAGAAGTTATTGATTGTCTGTCCGGACGAGACCGCCGTACGTGAACAATTGGGTGAGGTTGATTACGACCGTGTCATTTTCCGTGAGATGGATACGAACGATACGTGGGCACGGGATCACGGGGGGATCTCCGTCTTCGATGAGGGAACGCCCATGCTTTATGATTTCGTGTTCAACGGCTGGGGAATGAAGTTCGCCGCCAATCATGATAATTTGATTACCCGTAATCTTTGTCATATGAAGACCTTCTCCGATGAGGTGGTGCCCGCTAATATGCAACCTTTCGTGCTGGAAGGCGGTAGTATCGAATCGGATGGGAAAGGTACGTTGATGACTACCGTTGAGTGTCTGGCATCCGTAAACCGTAATGAGTATTTGCGACAAGAGGAATTAGAACGTTATTTGAAAGACGTATTTGGCTTGGATCGTATCCTTTGGATTACCAGCGGTTATTTAGCCGGAGACGATACGGATAGCCACGTGGATACGCTCGCCCGTTTCTGTAGCGAGGATACGATCGCTTATGTCCGTTGCGAGGATGAGGAAGACGAGCATTATGAGGAATTGAAGGCGATGGAGGAGGAGATCAAGGAGTTTATTAGGGCGAATGGTGAGCCTTATCGTCTGATTCCACTTCCGATGGCCGATAAGGTGGAATGGGAAGGGGGGCGCTTGCCCGCTACCTACGCTAATTTCCTAATCATGAATGGGGCCGTATTGGTTCCGTTCTATGACTCACCGAAAGATGAGATCGCTAAAGCGGCTTTGCGGGAAGCGTTCCCGGACCGTGAGATCGTGGGTATCAATTGCCTTCCGCTTATCAAGCAACACGGTTCCCTGCATTGTGTAACGATGCAGTATCCAGAAGGCTTTATCGAATAACAACTACAACCAATTAAATATGAAAGTAGGATTAATACAACAAAAGAATACCGCTGATAGAGCGGCGAATATAGAGAAGCTAAAGGTAAATATCCGTGAAGCTGCCCGGGAGGGAGCGGAATTGGTCGTCTTGCAAGAACTGCATAACGGCCTGTATTTCTGCCAGACGGAAGATACGAGTATGTTTGACTTGGCGGAGACGATCCCCGGCCCATCGACGGAAATCTTCGGTGCCTTGGCGAAAGAATTGGGTATTGTCTTGGTGCTTTCCCTTTTCGAGAAGCGTGCCCCGGGCCTGTACCATAACACGGCCGTCGTCTTGGAGAAAGACGGTACGATCGCCGGAAAATACCGCAAGATGCATATCCCGGATGACCCTGCTTATTATGAGAAGTTCTATTTTACCCCCGGTGATTTAGGCTTTGAGCCTATCGATACCTCTGTGGGGCGTCTTGGTGTGTTGGTTTGCTGGGATCAATGGTATCCGGAAGCAGCCCGTTTGATGGCTATGCGTGGTGCCGAGATGTTGATCTATCCGACCGCTATCGGCTGGGAAAGTAGCGATACGCAGGAAGAGAAGGACCGTCAGCTGGGTGCGTGGGTGACCATACAGCGGGGACATGCCGTGGCGAACGGACTCCCGGTCATTTCCGTAAATCGTACCGGGCATGAGCCGGACCCTTCGGGACAAACGGGCGGTATCCGGTTTTGGGGAAACAGTTTTGTGGCCGGTCCCCAAGGTGAGCTATTAACCGTATTCCCGAATGACGAGGAGGAGGTACGTGTGATAGAGATCGACAAGACTCGCGGTGAGAACGTGCGTCGTTGGTGGCCTTTCTTCCGGGATCGCCGTATCGATGCGTTTGGTGGTTTGACAGAACGATTTTTAGTATAATGACCGAATACACGCAAGAAGAGGCCGTCTTCCGCATGAACGAAATGGGGAAAGCGGGACGGCCTTTCCTTTTTATCATTGATTATAAACGAGAGCGGATCTACGTGGAGAGTCCGGAAGAGATCGCTCCCTCCGAGTTATTGTACGATTTGAACGGCTTTACGAATATAAATCACGAATGTAACTTGCGGGATTCCTCTCATCTTATATCCGGAGAACCTGTTGAATGGCAACCCTCGTATGTTTCTTTCGAGGAGTATGTCCATTCATTCGAGACCGTTTCCCGGCATATCCATGCGGGTAATTCTTATTTGGTAAACTTGACATGCGCTACTCCGGTATATACGAACCTCTCCTTGAAAGATATCTTTTACCATTCCAAGGCGATGTATAAGCTTTGGATGCGGGATCGTTTCGTGGTATTCTCGCCCGAGATATTCGTGCGGACGCGGGATGGTCTCATCTATTCGTATCCCATGAAAGGTACGATTGACGCTACGCTGCCCGATGCCCGGAGACGTATCCTCGATGATCCCAAGGAAGCGGCGGAGCATGCCACGATCGTGGATTTGATCCGGAATGACTTGAGTATCCTAGCCTCCGAGGTTTGTGTTCCCCGGTATCGTTATATCGATGAATTGCGTACGCATAACGGAAGTTTGTTGCAGGTCAGCTCTGAGATAAGAGGCCGGTTGCCGGAGGGATGGAACGGCCATGTCGGGGAGATTTTGTTCAGCCTCTTGCCTGCCGGCTCCATCACGGGCGCTCCCAAGAAAAAGACCTTGGAGATCATCGCCGAGGCGGAAACCTATGAGCGAGGCTTCTATACGGGGGTGATGGGGTATTTTGACGGCCAAGATTTAGACAGCGCCGTGATGATCCGTTTTATGGAACAAGTCTCTCCCCGTTCGTTTATTTTCAAGAGCGGTGGGGGAATCACCTCTAAAAGTGAGGTGAGATCGGAGTATAACGAGATGAAACAAAAAGTATATGTGCCCATCTATTGAGACCTTATCTGGGAGTCCGTTTGTGGAGACGATCCGTATCGAGAAGGGACGGATACATAACCTTCCGTACCATAATGCCCGGATGAACCGTACCCGCAGGGAGCTATTCGGAGCGAGAGAAGAAATTGATCTCGCGGGTTATATTCATCCGGGGCCTCATCAAGAACGTACCAAATGCCGGGTGGAATATACCCGCGAGGTCTTAAAGGTAGAATACGTTCCTTACCGTATGCGTCCGGTTCATTCCTTGCGATTGGTTACATGCGATGAGATCGATTATTCCTATAAGAGTACGGATCGTCAATGCCTAAATGATTTATTCGCCCAACGAGCGGGACATGACGATATCTTGATAATCCGTGACGGTTTGCTGACCGATACTTCCATTTGTAATGTCGCCCTTTGGAATGGCACCTCTTGGATCACTCCCGCACGCCCTTTGTTATGTGGTACGATGCGTGCTTACTTATTGGATAAAGGCTTGGTACAGGCCGGGGATATCCCGGTAGGGGATCTGCCTAAGTATACCCGGATCCGTCTGTTTAACGCCTTGATCGGGTTCGGTGAAATCGATGAGATCACGCGTATATACGTATGACCCTACGCGAGTATCGGCGTAGCCCTGTGCCTATATAGGTAAGGGGTTACACCGATATCCGTGTGGCCTCTTACCTATATAGGCATGAATCAAGGTGTTTCCTAGAACAATATATCCACCTCCATATTGCTGATCCATTCTACCGGACGGCCGGCCACCTTATTGCAAGTGACGGCGAATTTCAAGGGGAGGATAATTCCCAACGGAATGCGTAACCATCCCGGCATATTGAAATTATGGACACCGATCAGGGAACCTAGCTGGATACCGACCGAGGGAGCTACCAAGAAACGGGTCTCGTCATTACGGCGGTCTATACCCATCTCGAAATAACTATACAGGCCGAGGAAACGTTTCGGGGAAACGAATATATCCATGTTATAATTGGCGCCCGCCTTCACGTTCCAGTTCTTGATCGTGTAGGAGGAGGAAGGGGCGTGCATATAATAACCGGAGATCGTAGGGGATACCCAATGAGCGATGTCGCCCGGCTCCATGATCATGCCTTTCCCTTTCCCGAACTTATGCCAATTGATCATGCTGACGTTCAAGCGACCGCCATACGTCATGACACCGTCTCGGTTGCTATGGATCGGCGTACCGATCAGGAACATGAAGGAGTTGGCTACCCTCGACCGGATAAAGTTGCGGGTAAAAGGCTCTTGTACGATCAGCTGTAGCTCATCCTTGCGGTCGGCGACAGAAGCTTCCAAGGGGACGTCATCCAGATCCGTCCCGAAGGGGATCGGGAAATCCTTGATTACCGGGAAACGATCGTAGACGAACTGGGGCAGGTCGTCTCGTTCGGAAGGGATCTCGTTCAAGATATTCTCGTCTGATCCTTCCAAGGCATTCTGGTAGGCTTTCCAGACTTCTACGATAGACTCGCAGGTGGCGGTCACGACTTGGTAGAATACCTTCGTCTCCCGCTCGTAGCTATCGCCTTTCTCCAAGGAATAAGGGTGCTTCTCCGTGACCCGGATATGCCGGTAATCATCGGCCTCGTTGTACTCCATCATGTTTTGGTTCAGACGTTTATCGCCGTAAGCACTCCATGTCTCGCCTTTTAGGTTAGCGGTCTGTACGGGGATGGTATTGTAGAAATCGTGCAAGCTCTTATTGTTGGATACGGCGGAGGCGGAGAAGCCCCTACGTACCATTTGGTGTCCGGAGGCGAAGGAGTCTTGTAGGAAATGCTCGGCGAAAGCCTCGTACATCGTGGCGTAGAACATAAGGTTGCTCGCCATTTGCGTATCTCCTTTACGCATCTCCTTGCCTGCCTCTTGCGCTAGGTAGATAGCGAAGATGTGGATGCAGAAATACTTGCTCATGGAGGGCAACTGATTTAATTTATCGAAGACCTTGTTTACTTCCGAGGGGCGTTGAAGGCGGCGGATCAGCTCGGGGTCGATCATCTTCAGATGCTCGTTCAATCCCTTGCCATAGGCGTAGAAGTGGGAGAGATCCTTGATCGCTAGGATACCGTAAGCCAGATTGATGTCGAGCAGCTCCTTGCTGTTGGCTCCGGTGAGGAACTCGTTCATGGCTTGTGTCTCCAAAGCCAGCGTACGGTTCGTCTTGGAGAAATGGGTCTGCAGGCCTGTCTCCAAGAGCATGGGATTTTCCACATGGTCGCCGGCCAATCCGCAAAGCGTACCGTAGGTCACGATATTCGGCAACTGCGTCAGCTCATTCATGGCGTAGGCGTTCGAGCCGGGCATATGCGACATGTTGAGGATTTGCAGCAAGGCGCTATCGGCGACGGCCTCGTTGGGGAAGATCCCGTTTTCCACCAGATAACGCGGGAGAAGGCTCATGGCACGGTCGCCGATCTTACGGTGCTCGGCGAAATCCCATGCGAAGGCCGAACTTGTTATTGCGCTGATACCCATAAGTAGGCATCCGCGGTGAAGAAGTTGTTTAATAGTGTTTCTCTTGTTCATATCTATACTTGTTTATAATTATCTGAATAACTCAAGCGCAAACTTCAACCCGACGCTTTGATACTTGAACTCCTCGAAGCCTAGGAAAAGCGCTATATGAAAAAGGTCGCTACCGATACCATACCCGAGCTCGCTGTAATTCGGCAATACGGGAGTCCATAGCTGGCTGAGGTAGAAACGTTCGGACACGAGGTATTTATGCGCCTTGGGATTGGGCTTGAGGAATCGCAATAGAATGAATGGGCTCTCGTACATGAGGTGCCCTTGAATATATTTGTCGGAGGCATTGTACCAATCCCCACCCAGATTATGAAAGATCCCGCCAAACCGGTCGCCCCAAGGCTCGGGGAAATAACGTTTGGCGAAATAGCTGAAATCGGCGAAGTACATGTTATGCTGGTTAAAAAAGAGTCCACCGCTCAGGTTGTAACTCAGTCGTTCGGATAAGCCCAGCCGTACGGTCTGGTTCATGCCGGCCTCCATCCGCCAATAATTTCCCGTACAGCCGAGCAGGTCCGGTATACTTCGTGCCAGCTCGATCCGGAAGGTCGGGTAATGGGAATGTAGGTACTCTTTCCGGTAACCGTCCATCCAGTAATATTGCCGGGGCGTGTAGGTAAGGCCGATAACCGGGGTGAACTCATTATGATCCTTTAGATCCAATCCGGTATCCTTATTCTTTTTCACGGGCGTACGATAGTGGTATGCGAGTCCGGCCGAGAGCCGGAAGCCGTTCATCAGTTCTATCTGGTTCATCAGCTTGGCATAGTAGTGCTGGAAATACTTCAAGTTGAGATCTTCGAAACGGATTGGGGTATCTTTTAGGATCTCGTTGATCTGGTGGATCACTTCGGAGGAATAGCTTTGGTTGTCATTGGCTATCGTGAGGTTGAGGATGCCTTGACGCTCGGGGTGATACTCCCAGTCGGTTGTTAGCCGTAGGCGTAGCTCTTTCTCCTTGAATAGGAAACCGATCTCGGGGTGGAAGCGTAGCTGACGGTCATGCTCGAATGTCTTACTGATACGTGCTTCTTGCTTATAGGTGATCCCGTTGCTTCCGAAAGATAGCTGGAACGGGTTGAGAAGGCCGGAATACTTCACACGAGTACTCTTGTAATCCCTGTTGACCGTGCTGGTGAGCCGCTCGCCGAGTTGGAGGTAGCGAGTGAGAGCGCTGCTGTCCGCTTCCGTCCTCACCACGTTCGTTCCGGTGGTGTACAAGGCTTTCTCGTCGGTAGTGAGCGGCTTGTCCCTCCGGCTGTTCCAATAAGTGCTGTCTTGGGTAAAGGAGAGTGTGTCGGAGGTGATCGTATAGTATTGGGTTTGATCGAGCGAGTATAATTTCCTGCTCTCATGGTCTTCCTCTACCCAAGAGATCGATTTATAGCGGAAAGCGGCGTGGATGTCGCTCTCTATCCGGTTGCCTAGGGCATGGTAGCAGACTTGCAGGTCAGCCTCTTCCGGGAGGATGAAATGCTTCTCGTCACGGTTGAAACGTATGCTTAGGTTGAACTCGGAGAAAGAGGAGTGCCCTTGTATCTCGATACGGTCGATGGTCCAGAGTTCGTCGGTTACGTACAGGTTTCCGGATAGTAGTTTCTGGCTCCATTGGCGAGGGGTGAAACGGATGTTATACACAGGGATGCCGGAGATCGTGTCCGTGCCTTCCTGCCGAAACGTGTAATATTTGAAAGCATCGGGCGAGAGTGGCATGATCATTCCCTTATTGTAGATCGTGGGGGAGTAGACGTTCAAGTTGACGAACGAGGCTATCTCCTTGTAATGCCTTCCGGCGGCGAGATGGCTGCTGTTGATGGCTACAATCTCGTTGCGATAATGGTTGGGAGCGTCGTAGCGGGTGAGGTCACTCATCTCGAAGAAGGCATCGCGGGGATGACGCTCTATCGGGAAGACCAGATAGGCGTATCGTAGCAGCTTGTTCTTCCGGGGAACGTGCGTACGGCCTTTCACGTAGGTCTCCGCTTCATAGCTCTCGAGGACGTGCTCGTAGATGGGGGCTTGATGGATTACCTGCCGCATGATGGAGTCGGCTCGTGTGACGGGTGTCTTCTCTTGTGCCCGCAGGTCTGAATGGACTAGCGGGCACAGAAGAAGTATGGATAGTAGAATAAGGTGTCCCGTCTCGATCCTCATCCTGTCAATGTATGGCGAAGGTTGGGCATACTAATGCGCAAAGATGGCAGCCGACACATTTTTGCTCGTCTATCACCGGTTTGCGCATAGAGGTGAAACGGATAGCTTGATGTCCACCGTCGTTACAGGAAACGAAACAGCGTCCGCAGCCGAGGCATAGGCTGTTATCTACTGTCGGGCGGTGTATCTGCGTACGTTCCAGTTTCTCGGGGGGTACGATGTTCGGTAAAGCGATACCTATGAGATCGGATAGGGTTTTATATCCGTTCTCTTGCATGAACAGTCGTAACCCTTCGCATAGATCGTCGATGATCCGGAAGCCGTATTGCATCACGGCGGTACATATCTGTAGGTTCGTGCAGCCTAGTAGCAGGAAATCGAGGGCATCCCGCCAAGTCTCTATACCGCCTATCCCGCTGATAGGCATCTTGCCGGCAGAAGGATCGCTCGCCAGCTCATGTATGAACCGGAGAGCGATAGGGCGCACGGCTTTCCCCGAATAGCCGGACACGCTGCTCAGTCCGCAGACAACGGGCCGGGCCGTAAGCGCTTTCTCATCGATACGGGTGATACATTTGATGGTGTTGATGGCGGCTATCCCGGTGGCTCCTCCTTCGTGGGCGGCGAGCGCCACGGGTGTCATCTGCCCGATATTCGGTGTCATCTTCGCTAGTATCGGCAGATGGGTACCCCGGCGTGTGGCGGCGGTGAACCGGCGTACCAGTTCCGGGCTTTGTCCTACGTCACTGCCCATCCCTTCTTGCGTCATTTGTGGGCAAGAGAAGTTGCACTCAATGATATCGGCCCCGGCCTGCGTGGAGTATTGGGCGAGCCGTGTCCACTCATCGTCTGTCCGTCCCATAATGGAGGAGATAATTAATTTGTCAGGATAGCGTTGCTTGAGGTGATAGAGAGTATCGAAATTCTCTTCGACAGAGGCTTCCGACAATTGTTCCATGTTCTTGAATCCGATGAAAGGCACGCCATCCACCTCCATTTGGTCGAAGCGGGGGGATACCTCATGGCTCGGATAGAATGATATCGTCTTGAAGCAGATACCGGCCCAACCGGCTTCGAGGGCCCGGACGCACATCTCGTAATTATGGGCTACGGGCGAGGAGGCTAGTATAAAGGGATTGGCGCAGCGGACACCACAAAAGTCGATCGCCAAGTCCGGGGACGAAGTGAGGGGATGACTATCCGCCGGGTTTGGCATATCTTGCAATTGCCGTACGATTTGGGTGATGGATATCGCCCGGCCGGTTCGTCCGCGGAGGCAGGCCTTCTCGCAAGGATGCCCGTCACAATCCCGGCAGGCTTCCATTTGGTAGGCCCGGATGATAGCTCCCGCTAGGTTGTCCATCTTGCAGGCCCGCAGCAAGCGGCCCGGATCTAGTCCGGGCTTGCATGCCTTCGTGCAGACAGGGGCATCGCACAGATAACAGCGATTCGATTCTTCCGTTAGGAGGCGTTTTCTCTGGAGGAGGTTTGTCTTCATGGCTTCTAACTGTATTATCTCACTACTTTCTGTACTTTCCGGTAACGTTCGGTCACGACCTCCACGGTGTACAGGTGTCCGGGCAGGCTGAAGATTGCTTTTCCGGATACCGCTTGCTGGTGACCGGTTAACGTGCCGTTCATGCTGTAGACGTTGACGGTGGCTCCCGGCAGGCAATCTACCGTAAGCATGCCGTCGAGGAAGCGGATAGACAGGGGCTCGTCGGTCGTTACCTCCTCATTGCCAGTGGCGCTCACGTCACCTCGTACATAGGTGATGTTGTTGATGTCCCACGCCAATACGAAGGGTTTGTCGCTGTTTACCATGAAGGGAAAGGTGTCGGTGCCGAAGCTGATCTTCCGTTCGAGTAGCTTGGGGTAGTACTGGTCACGGAGCGTGTTCGACTTCTCGGCAGTGAGCAGATAGAGGGTGGATGAGAAGGACTCGGCTGTCTCTTCCGGCCTGACGTGCTTGTCCGTGCGTCGTATCTTCGAATAGGATGCGCTGATACCCTGCGAGGTTGTCGCCGTGGTCTGGTCTGTCCATTCCCAAGAACTTTGGTTCTCCAGTTGGAAGAAGGGGAATTTCAAATCCATAAGGCTGATGGCACCTTTGGTCTGACTGTCGGAGATTGTGCCGCTGGTTTCCAGCGTCATGTCGATCCGTTCGGAGTTGAGGCTGAAGTTGACGGACTTGCTGACATTTGGCTCGCTGGCGGTCATGGTGAGGATCTCACGGGCCTCCCAGTCTCCAAGTTTGCTTGGATTGTCTATGCGGAAAGGCTCTAGGTCGAGAGGCACTTCTACTTGTTTGATACTCTGCCGTGTCATGTAAGTATAGCTGAATATGGGCATTCGTACACTCTGTCTCCGGGTGGGGGAGAGGTATTCTAGGTCGCAACGGGTCAGAATGGGTACAGAGTAGAGGGCGATGGCCCGGTAGTCTGCTGTGTCGTTTGCTTCGAAGGTAACGGTGATGGACTCGGACTGGCTTGTTACTTCCTCGTGTTGTTTCTGGAAGGAGTATCCGCCGCCGAATGCTGCCGTGAGTTTGTCCGTATGCGGCCCGAAGGAGCATTTGAGATCGCTCTTGTAGAGCCGACTCACGGAGTTGCTGGTGCCCGATCCCATGGTGAAGGAGAGGCTGGAGGCTACGCCGAGATCCTTGAACCAGTCGTTATTATCCACTATCGTTGGAGGTGGTCCTTCGATGATGCCGATGAGACGCACGAGGTTACGTAGCTCGCTGTTGCCGAACAGGGCCTTCTCGTCGTTGAAGGAACTGCGTCTCTCCACGATCTCGTTGGAGCGGATGGAGGCGATGTAGGCGTGCTTGTACCAATGGTATGGAGTCTGGTTACCTCGCAGCAGGTAGATATATTGCTTGTAGTAGAGCCCTCCGCCGGGAGCTGTCTCGGTGGTAGGATCTGCTGCGGTGGCTACGACCGTGTAGCCGTAGGGCAGGTCGGTGTAGATGGGTGCGTCGGTGGCGAAGCTGTTGCTGCCGGGGTAGAATTTCTTTAGGAAGTGTTCGCCCGTTCCCTTGCCATCATAGGTACAGTAGCTGAAGATCAGGGGATTTGAGGAAGCTTTGTAGCCGCTGGTATTGTCGGCTGCGTAGCCTTCTATATCGGCTTGGATGAGCTTGAGCGAGAAGGTCTTCGAGCGTCCTATGTCGTGATGTGCGTATTCTTCCCAGTTGGAGGGCCATGTGTTATCCTTGCCATACTCGCCGCTGTAGCTGAATGCCTCGAAGGTACCGCTCTTGAGCCGGCCTATGATGAGTTTCTCCACGTTCTTTTTCTCGGTGTCGTCGTAGCCGTACCACGAGGTGGCGTCCCAGTGGTCGTCGGGATCGTATTCCATTGATATGCCTGTTGAGCCTTTTAGCTCGATATTATCGTGTCCGGCGTTGCGCACGGTGCCGCACCAGTCCCAGCCGCTGTTCAGCTCGGGGTCGCCGTATTGGTAGACTTGCAGTTTCTTGTTGGTGCGGCGGTGTAGGATGACGCAGATCTTGTCACGGTAGATGGTGGCGGCGAAGTTGGCGTAAGTTTTCCCGTCATCGAGCATACGAGTTTTCTTGTATTCTCCCTTTTTCATATCCACCTCGCCGATCCATATCTGGCCATTGGTATTATTCTTCCAGAGCACGTAGAAGCGATTGCGGTATACGATGATCTCGGCATCTTGGTATACGCCGAAATCATTGAGAAAGATCATTTTCTTACCGGTGTCGCCAACGGTGGATTGTTCCATTGTCCGGGTCTCGCCGTTCACCTCGAAAGCGATGAGGCGTATGGATGAGGGGCCGTTATTATCTATGTAGACCCCGTAGAGCTTCCCTTGGTAGTATTGTGCGTCGGTGAAGCAGTAATAGGCACCTCCGTCTTTATCCATATTGTGGAATTCTTTCACCTTATACAGTTCGGGATGTTGGCTGATCTGTGCCTTGACGGTGGTGGTAGAGGCACAGATAAGCAAAAATATGGCGATCAGCCGTATCGCTTGTGCTTTGAGTGTCGTTCTCATGTATATATCTGTTTAAGAGGTTTAGAAACTGATATTGAATTGTAACTGTACGGACTGCCTCTTGCCGAAGCTTCCGTTTACTCCGAGCGAGATGTTGTCAGCGAGGAAATAGTTCACCCCGGCCAAAGCGTACAGCTTGTGACGGGCGTGGAAGGTCTCGTCGATACGAACGGTATAGTCCTCGCCGGCATATGTCTTGGTGAACTCGTACCGGTCTTTCATCGTGTAGTCCTTGTAGAGGATGCCGGCATAGGGCACGAAATTGCCCAGTGCGTATCCGGCCACCACGGGCACGGCCCACTCTAGGTAACGGCGGTTGAGGCTGAGGTCTCGCAAGGGGATGGTCTTGCCTTGGTAATACACCTCGGTGGTCATGTTATCGCTGTTGGCATAGCGCACGCCGGGTTGGGTAGACATGAAAAAGCGGTCGGTGAAGGCATGGCCGTAACCTAGCCCTCCGCTGTAGATGGGTACCATGTTCTTGCTGAAGATGGTACTGCTTAGGTCGTCATCATCTCGGAAAGTCTCCTCGTGGGTGAAGTTGGTGGTACCGATGCCTGCCCACAGGCTGAGATTGTCCCATACACGATAGGAGAGGCGCAGGGAAATACTGTTCATGATGAGTCGGTGACTTACCGAGTGATTGTCCTCGTCGATTTGTTCGGATGTCCAATTCTCCGGGTTTCCCATCTGCCCATCTTCATCCACGCCAAATGACGTGGTGGAGAGCCAAGGGGTACTGGTATCGTGACTTCCGTTGATCTGTAAGTTGAAACGTTTTTCCCCCGTAGGATATTTGTCTAAGGGGATCAATATATCCGCCTTGGCTTGATAGACAGTAAAAACGGATAAGAGTAGGAGTGTAAAATGTCTCATATCGCTATTTATTTAGTTGAATCATTTACGTTGTTATAATATAGGTTGGCGAAGTACTCGATGGGAGTGTTGCCCGTCACCTCCTTGAATTGGCGGTAGAAAGAGGTACGGGAGGTAAACCCAGCCGTCTTGTATAACTCCTGCGGCTCTTGTGTGAGGCACTTGGAAAATTCCCGTATGAGGTACTCTACCCGATAGATAGCCAGCCAGCGACTGAAGTTCATACCCGTCTGATTGTTCAAGGTAGAGGATAGCCGGGTACGGTTCGTGCAAGCGAGGTTGGCCAACTGGCACAAATTGAACTGTGGATCGAGATAAGGCTTCTTATCCTCCATGATTTGTAAGATGCGGGCATATAGCCTGCGTTCGATTAGGGATGGCTTTTGCTTTTCTTCCATATTGGTACTGTCTTAAGTAACCCGCATAAGAGGGACTTGCGAGGTCAAATATAGACAGTCCCATTTGGTAAATCAAGGGATGAGAAAAGATGCGAACGTATTGAAACTTGATCCGAACGATCTGGTACACCAAAGGCCGTAAAGCCCCTGCATCAAAGGCTAGACACGTACTTTAACAGATTATTTGCCGGTCTCTTTTCGTACGTTTCTGTATTGGTTGGGCGTAAGTCCGGTGACTTGCCGGAACTGCCGGAAGAAGGAGGTTCGGGAGGTGAAGCCTGATTCGGAGGCTAGTGCGGTGATGTCGCTGTCGGGACGTAGGGCGACGAGCGAAAGGAGGTGGTGTACCCTGTATTCAGCCAGCCAACGACTAAAGTTCATTCCCGTCTGCCTATTGAGGGTGGTGGATAGTTGTGTTCGGTTAGTACCCACTAGACGGGAGAGGGTCACAAGGTCGAGATTAGGATTTAAGAAAGGCTTTTGCTCTTTCATAACTGATAGGATTCGTTGATATAGGAGATTATCAGCTTTTGTTGTGACCTCGGTGTTTGCCTCTGAATGATCTGGTAACTTTATTTGTGGCCGGGAGATTAGCGGAAGCGGATCGTGTATTAGCAACCAAGCCGCATGATGGCTTATCAATAAATCGAATAACTGGCGTAGGCGACGGCGATGATTTCTCCACCAAAGGTATCCTCCGGTTAGGATAGCCATGAGCAAAATAATGACTCCGGTAAGGATATACTGGATGAGCCGTGCCTGTTCCGCTTCCGCCTTCTGACTTTTTAAGCGGGTGGATAATAGTTCGTTTTGCAGGCTTTCGCTGATCATCTTTCTGCGTATGTTCATTTGCTCTTGGGCATAATGGGATTGTAGGGAGTCTGCCCGGTTTGCCTGTTGGATGGCTTCCGATTGATTTCCGGTCGCATAATGGCATTCGGACAACATACGTGCCACACGCACCTTATATTCCTCGATATTGTCTTTGTTCCTCAAGAGAGGCGTGGCGACATTATTGAATGAGACTCTGTCTAATTCCTCCAATACGGATAGTGCCTCTTTGTTTTTTCCATGTTTCCGGAGAGAGACGGCGTATTCCATGAAGAGTTGATATTGCAGATAGCTGATCGTGTGTATTTGGTGTTTCGCCTGAAAGTGGTGGATATCGGTAATGCATCGTTGGGTCCATTCCTCCGCTTCGGCGGTCTTTCCCGTACGGCTTAATGCTATAGCTTTTACTAAGTGAGGAGAGCTTATCACTTTATATTTCAAGTTCACCAATGCTGAATCCGCATAGATGAGTGCTTGGGGATATAATCCACATTCAAGACAAGCGCTAGCCGCCGTGATATACCAGTTTTGAGGATTTATATATGCATATTTTCGTGCCTCGTTTATCCATCGCTCGCATTCTGCGGGTTGGCGTATCTGTGCGTGAAGAAATGCCATACGCAGGTGATTCATGAGAAGGTGCTTGTCTTTTATGCGGATGGCATAAGGTTTCATGCGGTCGAGTAGCATTCTCGCATGGGCCGTGTCCTGTAATCTGCAATAGCGGGTGTATATGATTTGGCGGGTTGCCAGCAAAAGCGAGTCATTCCCTATTTCTTGGGCATGGGTTTCTATCTCTTCGCATAGCTGGTCGTTCAAGGGACCGCTCAACAAAGAATAATCATTCAGTTGCGCTATTTGCTGATCCAATTGCTGCTTGGGTGGAAGAAGAGAGTGGGAGTCGCAGGCGTAAAGGACTGACAGTAGGAATATGTAAAGTATGCTTGTTTTCATGATGTCATAGTTTTATTTGTAATTCCAGACCGAAAAAAGGCTGGGTATTTTGTTGAAGGTAAGATCTCGTGCTGGCCGAATAGCGAGTGGGGCGTAAATCGGCGAGGTTGTTGGCAAAGAATGCCAGCGTGATGTGCTCTCCGAAAGCTTTGTTTACCCGGATATTCAGCATACCATATGGTTTATAAGAGTTTGGCAGGAATCGTTCCGGCGCGGTGGTGGAGAGTAAAGGCGCGAAGGCTGGATCCTCTTTCTGTGTCTCGGTGAACGGATGTATGATTCCGTCTGTTCCACACCAATATAGGGGCCGTACATTCTCGCCAGTGCTACCGTTGTAGAGCGTACGATATTTATAGAGCCATATCATTTGCCACGTAAGGGTAGTGACCAGTCCGATTTTGGGGATGCGGGTGATGAAACGGAAGTTCGTGGAGATGATCTCCGAACGACTTTCATTTCCCGGTCCGCCTTGCTTGTCGTAAAAACCTACGTAGGGGTATTCTGTTTTATCTGTGTACTGGATCGGCCAGATCCCGTTAAGGGCCGTATTCTTTTCTCGTACATATAACCAGATCCCGTCTACGATTAGGGAGGTACGCAAGGGTGAGAAAGTCCCGAGGTCCGCTACCATCTCGATCCCATGTTTCTTCCTATGGAGTGTATTGACTGGTACAGATACCGGCGTGTAACTATATTTCTCTTGATAAGGGACAGCCTTACCGTTCACCCATACCTGTCCATCTTTGTATTCAGGACGAAGTTGGGCGGTTGGTAGATAATCATATTCCCGATAGCTGAATGGAATATATTGTGCCGAGGAGGAAAAGCCATCCGTTTGTTTCTCGAAAAAAGCGGTCATGTCTAGTCGGATGGCCGGAGTCTTCCCTATAAGGCCAACCTCTATCTTTCGATTTACGGTAGGTTTTAATTTCATATTTTGTTCCATTCCGGGGGCATGTGTCGTGAGAATACCAAGGGTGTTTCCACTTTCATTGCTATCATTATAATAGAAAGAGACCTTATCATTATAAATAGCTTCCGGGTAGAGTTTATCCAATGTCGGCATGAAACTGATCCATCCGAGCCCACCTTTTAAACTCAATGTATAGCCGGAGGGAGAGGAGCAGAGAGACCATAAGAGATTCAGGCGAGGTTCTGTCTGATAGATTAAGGCATAATCCCGGCTTTTCAATCCTTGATTTCTTAATCCGGCTTCTACATGGAGGTTGGAAGTCCGGTATGTGGCCTCAATGAAGCCACCGAACGTATGCAAGGACGGGATTTCCCGGAATGAGCGGGGACGGATAGATGTAGAAGGAGGCCTCTGCCGATCGAAATCCCTGCCTCGCCCTTCGTTACCCTCACTACGGTATGAGAATCCGGCTACTAAGCTGATATCCCTCCCTTGTCGTAGAGGGAATAAGGTAGACGCCAGCATCTCGGTTTCTACATAAAAAGGTCGGCTTTCATTGACTAATGTGTACATGTAGTTTGAGGATAAAACACGGGCTTCCCATTCGCCGCTCTCTTTCTGGTCTGTATAAAGCTGGCTAGAGGCATTGTTGACCTGACTCTTTGTTTGTTTGCTTTTTTGAAGGGAACCGTCTATTCTCAGAGACAGCTTCTTGAGCCAACGTCGGTCGGGTTGCCATTCCCCTTGTATGGAAAATCGCTGATCCAATCGTTGTCTTTGTGTATGATTCTGCTCGTTGACGAATTGCTTTTCCTTTCCTATGCGAGAGGTGTAAGTAAGGCTTAATTCTAGTTTTTTCCCTGCGGGCAACCAATGGTAAAGGTTTGCCAAGCGTATGCCGCCGGTATGGAAATCGCCTTGGCTGGTATAGTCCGCTAACAGGTTGAGCGTATGGCCTTGTGGGGAGATACAGAAGCCTTTTCCAAGCATATATTGTTTCAGTTTCGGATTGTAACGTATGCTGGTGGAGAGAGGCATTCTACCTTGATGAGTCTTGAGTAATAATACGCTATTTGTTAAGTTTCCGTACCGGGCAGAAGGTATTCCTCGGATGATTTCCGCCTCTTTCACTTGGTTGAGAGATAGAAAACGGGCATCGTATCCTTCGTAAGGCTCGTTGATGCCGGCGTTGAAATGAAGAGGAGAACCGTCTATCCATATTTGGGCACCCATAGCCGCGTCCTTATGAAACTGGTTTACCCCGTTCTTTAAAGAAACCTCCCGCACTGAGAAATATTGTGCGTCTGTCACCCCAGAATTATTGGTGAGACCTCCCGGTAATAATTGTGTCAGATCAGCGATCGTGATCGGTTGCGTGTGTTCTAATGTTGATGCAGGAAGCAAGGAAACCGTACCCGGAGTCTTAGACTCGATGGCTGTTACCAAAATGTTGGGTAAATAAAAGGACAGAGTATCCGGTTGCTTTTGCCCGTGAAGGTAATTGCCCGGATGAAGTGATGACAATAAGAGAAATATCGTCACGATCTTTATTGGTGTTTTGTACAAAGTTGAGTAACGCATAGTATTAAGACCTATTATAGCCAGATGACAATACTGAGATTTCCGCCCCCTCCGAGGGTCGATTGAGGGCTTGTCGTTTGTTCGAGACTGCCCTTTAAGCGAAGTCCCGCCGATAAGGAGGAATTAATAGGACGCCGATATTCTATTTCCGCACCGATACCCAGACGGGTTGCCGTGCGAGCAATAAAATCCTCGTTCACTTTTTGCATGTTCTGCTCTAGCTTGATTTCTGCTGAGCCATTCTCATCCTTCTGCGTTTCCTCCTCCCATTTGATCTCGGTACCATAGCCCGATACGATATACACGGACGGGCGGATACTTAGCTTGTTTTCTTTAGGTAGGCGGATTTGTCGAAAAAACGCGATCTCTCCGTGGAAGAGCCCTGTATATTGTTTGACCGTAAAAGGATATATGTAGAAATCATTTTCCAAACGATTCCATCCGAGAGTCATTTGCCATGTGGATACCTTTCCGCCCGAAGTATCATTCTTTGTCGCCTCGTAACTTAGTTGGGTAGATAACATCCGTTGCCTTGCTAGGCGATAGGTGGCGAATGTAGTCCATATGGCAGACGAGCTTGTGGTGGGATTCCGTTGTAATATGCGGTTGGCCGTAGTTTGGTTGAATCGGGCTGTGGGCGACCAGATATGCGTCCACGATTTATTCGTTCGGGTAAAACGACCTTGGTAACTGATTTGATGCAGCCGTTCTTCCCAGCCTCTCAAGTTGCCGGAGTTATTTGGATTGTCCGCTAATTGCTGGGTCTCGTAGAAGAGATCATGGAAAAGACTCCAATGCTCTTTTAGGGTTTCCGTTTGCAAGGAAACACCTAGGCGTTTTCCTTGGCTGCGAAACAGGAAACTTCCCGATAATTCTTGCATCGGAAGCCAATACCCCAGAGGAAATGTATAAAGTTTATCTTTACTATCCGTATCATACGTTAATTCCTCTGTTCGATGGGTATAATGGATCGAGGCTCCAAAACGTCTGCGTACTTGTTCGTAAACGACACCTCCTGATATCCGGATTAAGTGTGCCATCCCATGGTAGATATGGTAAGAGGAGCGATCTTCGTTGCTTGTAGCTGTATAGTCTCCATCTATCCCGACCTTGATTTTCGGGGATAAGACGTAAGCCGCTTGTCCGTAGATCCTGTATTTCTCGATGCGTTGTGGCTCTCCCAAGGAATCGCCGGCCGTAATCAGATAGTCCGGTTGCGATAATAAATTCCATTTTCTCCCTTCCAGTAGGCTTTGCGACCAATCGATACCACCCGCCAGCCAAAGCAGACCCAGCTTTCGGTTACCGGATACATAAGCCCTATAGGTCTGTGTTTGATCCGGCTGGTCGCTGGCAGGTAAGGCGGCTTGATGGATCAAATAACTTAAACCAGCTTCCATAGCGCTGTCCTTAGGCACATAGCTGATGCTGACAGGATTGGCGGATAAAGCCCATGCGCTCTCTTGTTGAGCCCATGACCGTGAGGCATAGACAGATAGTGATATCATATATAGAATGATAGTGATCTTCATAGAGGCTTACCGTTTTAAGGAAGGTGGACTTTTCTCGAAATCCTCGGCGGTGTTATTGGAATCTTTCCAGCGGAAGCGTTTCCCCTCTTGCTCATATTTCCGACGCATTGCCAGGCCGGAGCCGCCGGACGTGGCTATACCCGGACTCACATCCATAGAAGATGGGATACGTGTGTAAGCTACCGTAGAGGTTGAAGAGACGAAATTTGCGATATCCAGCACCCAATCAGCGGGTATATGGAGGTATTTTAGCGTATTGAAACTCTCAGGTTCTTTTTGGATGTGATCCGGATTGGCGATCCATTCTCTTAAGTCCGTTTTGGGACGGAACAAGAGGATCGTCGGGCCGTTCATGGAAAACAGATAGGAGAAACCGGTGCCACGCCATACCAAGTTTAGAGGTTTTACACCGGCGGAGATTTGGCTTCCGGTCAAGATAGGATCCCAAAAAGCCCATTCCACGCTGGATAAATCGAGCGAGGCCGGAACTCCCACTTCGCTATTGGTATGGTTTATGGCGTTAATCGCTATCGTTTGTCGCTCCCCCGGTTGAATGGGATATTCGGCTCCCGTTCCCGGAAACTCCCAGCACATCATGAATAAAGGTATTTCTTTCATATCGGTATGGAGCATCCATCCGGAAGGCTTTGTCACGCTTACGGGTCCTGCTTGTGCGATACATAGGCCATCTAGGAAAATCAAGTCATCGGAGTTATTGACCAACGTGAGGTATTGATCTTTGTTATAGACATTTTTCCCGTCAGGCCAGAGACAACCGCTGAAATAAATCTCGCTAATCAGCAGACGGCCTCGTTCGGACACTTCCAAAGGTATTTCCACGGATCGTTCTTCTCCATTGGCCTCGAACTGGATATTGGAGAGGCTACCACTCAATATATAATCCCTGTTGCCAGTCGTGGTTTCCTGATTTGCGGAGATTGCGCATATGCCAGCGGTTAGTTCAAATAGAGCTAGTCCATTTGTGTCGGTGGTCGTGGTGTAGACACAGCCTATACTTTGATTGATTAGTGTGACCGGGATATTCGCCAAGGAGATATCTGCGTATCCGGAAGGTTTCTTCAATTGGATATGGATACTCCCCGTTTTGAAATACTCATTCTCGCATCCTGCCAGAAAACACAGACAGAGCAGGTGGGTGAGGAGAGAAAGATGTTTGTCTATCATGAATATGGGGCATTGTGCTTAATAACTGTAGACAAATATATGTGATTTTTTTATATTTCCATTTAGGAGCTAAAAACATTAACATGTGTTCTTCTTATTTCGGTAGCTTCAGCACGAACCGGATCAAGGCCACGAACACCTTCCCGTACCGGTCCAGCTTGATTTGCCCCACGCCCCGGATGTCGCTGAACTGGTCCAAGGTGACCGGTTTCTTCTCCACCATGTCTTCCAAGGAATCGTCGGAGAAGATGATATAAGCCGGCGTATGCTCTCGCTCGGCGATTTGCTTGCGAAGCTGTCGGAGGGAGTCCAGCAAGGTCTCGTCCGTGGAGGTGGACCGGATCGGCCGGATCGGCTGGGCCTTGAAGGAGGATTTCCGCTCGCCTCTCCGGACGGGGCGTGTCAGCTCATCCGGTTCCCGATAGATGACGAGCTGGGCCTTTTGCTCCCCGTACAGGACACGCCTGCCTAACGGGGTCATCCGCAAGACACGCTCGGCGGCGTAGTCGATCTCCATGTACCCGAGTTGGATCATCTGGTAAATGTACTCCTTCCATTCCTTATAAGAGAGGTCCCGTCCGGCGCCGTACGTCTTTAGCTTATCGTATCCTCTCTCCAAGAGTTCCGCCCGACCGGAGGCACGTAATATGTCGATCAGCATTTGCATGCCTACATGCTCGCCGGTCCGGATGACGGCGCTCAGCGCTTTTTGTATCAAGACACTGCCATCGAAGCGTTGCGGAGGGTTCTTGCACACGTCGCAGTTGCCGCAATCATGGTCCGCTTCCTCGCCGAAGTAACTGAGCAGGACACGGCGGCGGCACATATCGGACTCGCAATACCGTCTCATCCGGTTTAGCTTCTCCAAGTTCACCTCGCTTTGGCCACTCTCCTCGGCGAAACGGCGAAGTACGATCAAGTCGCTCAAGGAATAGAACAGGAGGGTATCGCTTTTCATCCCGTCCCTTCCGGCACGGCCGATCTCTTGGTAGTAATTCTCGATACTCCCCGGCATGCTGTAATGCACGACCCAACGGACATTACTCTTGTCGATACCCATCCCGAAAGCTACCGTGGCGCACACCACGTCCACCCGGTCGTTGATGAAATCGTTCTGGGCCTGTTCCCGTTGGGCGGGCAGGAGGCCGGCGTGGTAGGCGATCGCCTTGATATTATACATCGCCAACTCATCGGCCAGCTCGGTCGTATCGTTGCGGCGCATGCAATAGATGATACCGCTCTGCTCCCGGTGCCCCCGGATGAAATGGACGATGGCGGCGATCTTCTCTTTCTTGTTAAGTCCCCGGCGTACCGTGAGGGAGATATTCGGGCGGTCGAATGACGATATGAACGTTTGGGGCGTGCGAAGCCGTAACTGCTCTAGGATATCCTTCCGGGTGATTTTATCGGCGGTAGCGGTCAGGGCCACGACCGGGACTTTCGGGAAACGTTCCTTCAAGATCGCCAGTTGCGTGTATTCCGGACGGAAGTCATGTCCCCAATGCGATACGCAATGCGCCTCGTCGATAGCGATGAGCGAGATGTCCAGCCGGGGCAGGAACCAGTCCGCTTCCATCTTGATCCGTTCCGGGGAGATATACAATAATTTGATCTTGCCCTGCACGCAAAGTTGCTTCACCTGTTGTTGCTCCTCTTCCGGCATCATACTGTTCAACGCCGCCGCCGGGATGCCGTTGGCGATCAACCCCTCTACTTGATCCTTCATCAAGGCGATCAAGGGGGACACCACCAAAGCCGTACCCGGCAGATAGATAGCCGGTAGCTGGAAACAGATCGACTTGCCTCCACCCGTGGGCATCAGCACCAACGAGTCCTCTTTCTGTAAGATACGCTGTATGATGTCCGCCTGCAAGGGACGGAAGGAGGTATATCCGAAGAACTTCTTCAGTAGTAGTAATAATTCTTTCATATCGCTTTACGGGCATAAAAAGCGCAAAGATAGTTTATATCATAAAGTTTTACTACCTTTGCCCGCATTATTTACATAACGAGCCGTGATGGCTCACCCTATTTTAGAATGACATTTGAAGATTTAGATTTGATAGAGCCGATACGTAAGGCTCTCGTGCAAGAAGGTTATACGACTCCAACACCTATACAATCAGAAGCGATTCCCATCGTTTCGCAAGGTTATGATTTATTGGGTTGCGCCCAGACAGGAACCGGTAAGACGGCGGCGTTCTCCATCCCGATTATCCAGCGGTTATATCTCCAGAAGAAGAAAGGTTACAAACGGGGTATCAAGGCATTGATCCTTACGCCTACCCGTGAGCTTGCCATCCAGATCGGAGAGAGCTTTGCCGCTTACGGCCGTTTCGCCGGATTACGCCATACGGTGATATTCGGCGGGGTGGGACAGAAGCCCCAGACGGAAGCCTTGGAAAGAGGCATCGATATATTAATCGCTACGCCGGGACGTCTGCTGGACTTGATCGGACAAGGATTCATCCACTTGGATACCTTGGAGTATTTCGTCTTAGACGAGGCGGACCGTATGTTGGACATGGGCTTTATCCATGACATCAAGCGTATTTTACCGCTATTGCCCAAGAAACGCCAGTCCTTGTTCTTCTCCGCTACCATGCCCCCTGAGATCGAGCGCTTGGCAGGTACGATCTTGAGCGAGCCGCAAAAGGTGGAAGTAACCCCGGCCTCATCGACAGTGGATGCGATCGACCAATCCGTTTATTTCGTCGAGAAGGCCGAGAAGATCAACTTGCTGAAAAGCTTGTTGGAGAACCCGGAACTGGAATCCGTATTGATCTTTACCCGTACGAAACACGGGGCGGACAAGGTGGCCCGTGTCTTGTCGAAAGCGGAGATAGGGGCGGAGGCGATCCATGGCAACAAGAGCCAGACCGCTCGCCAGCGTGCCTTGACGAATTTCAAGGATCATACGACCCGTGTGCTGATCGCTACGGATATCGCCGCCCGTGGAATCGACGTGGATCATCTGACGCACGTCATTAACTATGAGCTTCCTAACGTACCCGAGACTTATGTACATCGGATCGGGCGTACGGGTCGTGCGGGCCGTGAAGGTGTGGCTTTCTCTTTCTGCGACGCCGAGGAGGTACCTTTGTTGAAAGATATCCAGAAACTGATCGGCAAGGAAGTCCCCGTAGCTGGTGGCCATATGTATGAGACCAAGGAGGTGAAAGCCGCCGTAGCCGAGAAGAAAGAAGCGATCAAGCAAGAGTCGAAACGCCGTAATATGTTCGGAAGCAAACGTGACGGCAGTTACTGGCGTAACAAGAAGCGTGCCGCCAATTCCTCTAAGTAATCTAAGTTATTGTATTGCAACGATGTATAGTGCCAGTCCTTTCCATAGCATTGGCACAGTCGTGCCACGCCGGTGGCATAGCCGTGCCACAACGATGGCAAGGGCGTGCCATAAGGATGGCACAGCTATGCCACCCGTATGGCATCCGGTTCGTCACCTAAGTATCCAAACAGTCCGCTTTAGCGAGCTGTTTGGCGCTATTACCCTATACTTTCTTCTAAAACGAGGCGATCTTTAGAATATTTCATTATTTTTGTGATTCAATAGTGAGTGAAACTAAAGGGTTGACGTTTGTGCTGATTGTAAAGGAGGACATAATATCTCGGATCAATAATGGCGATGCCAAAGCATTTGAACAATTATATACGACCTTCTACGTGTACTTGTGCGCCGTAGCGACTAAATATGTCTATAACCCGGAGGCGGCACGTGAGATCGTTAATGATGTCTTCATGAATGTATGGAATCACCATTCGGCGTTAATACATCCGGTAAACGCTTATTTAATTCGCTCGGTACGTAATTATTGCCTGAATTATTTAAGAGATAAACGCCAGCAAGAAGTCCCTTTATCAGATGTACAAGAAAACTTATTGTCGATACAAGAGTTGCAGATAGACGCCGATCCCCATCCGTTGGCTTATCTGGAGAATAAGGAATTCGAGGAGAAAATCTATCGTGCCGTGGATTCCTTGCCCGCTAAATGCCGGGATATCTTCGTGCAATATCTTTACCATAACAAGACCTATGAGGAAATAGCGATAACAAATCATATCAGTTCCAGTACGGTACGAGTACAGATCAAGATCGGTTTGGCGAAGTTGCGTGAACTTTTAGGCGATCTTTACCCTCTTTTCTTACTTATATTTAATTTTTTCGAAAAATAATTGGAATCTCCTTAAACGGAATCTCTAAAACATGTGTATATAATAGAAACCGGGTTAAAGACCGGCTCCTTTGTTAATATCATGGAAATAGAGAATAAACACATAGAAGATTTAATTTATAGCTACCTCATGGGAGATATATCCGAGGAGGGGCGAAATGAATTACTACAATGGTTGGAAACGGATGACGCTCATAAACAACGCCTTTCCGAGATGGCGGATTGTTGGGCGACGGCGCATGTACCTTTGTTTGCCTCTGATATGAAAGCCGATTTCCAAAAACATTTCGGGACACTTATCGATCCCGCTATTCCTTCTGAAAAGAATCATTGGCTAAATTTTCGGTTTCTAGGAAAAGTTGCCGCCTCGGTCTTGATCGTGGTATCGGTGGGGACTGCCTCTTATTATATAGGTACGAGACATAATCAGCCGAAATCTGCCGCCTTGGCTTATTTTGAGACGACAACTCCTATGGGAGCCCAAACGAAAGTCGTTTTACCAGATCAATCTGTGGTTTGGGTCAACGCAGGTTCCACGTTGAGATATGGCAGTGATTTCAATACGAACGGACGTAGCGTTCAGTTGGATGGTGAGGCTTACTTCGAGATTGCCCGGGATTCCCTTAAGCCTTTTATCGTAAAATCAAAGAGGTTGGATATCAAGGTTCTAGGAACTAGCTTTAACGTAAAGGCTTACGGAATGGATGAAACGACCGATGTCACTCTGGTGTCGGGAAAAGTAAACGTGAGCTTGCGGGATGAGGTTGCCCATGCGGGCGATGTGACCTTGACTCCAAACCGGAAACTAAGCTTTAATAAGCAGACCAATAAGGTAAGAGTCAGTGAGGTGGATGCCAAGGATGCTCTCTCTTGGATGGACGGTAGCCTGAAATTCTCCGAGCAACCTTTCATGAGTATCGCCAAGGATTTGGAACGTAAGTTCAACGTACGTATTCGCGTCGAGAGCGATCCTTTGAGAAAGGAAATCTTCTCCGGTAGCTTTACGAAAGATTATTCGTTGGATAAGATCCTTCGTGAGGTGGACGTGGATCACAAATATGTGTGGACTCGTTCGGGAGATGAGATTATTATAAAAGATAAATAAAAATACAAACCTTAATCCTAAGGTGTAAGTGTGGAAAATAGTATAAACGAGAAAATTATTTATTAAATCTAACTTTAATGGAAATGAACTATTTCAAGAAGACCGGAAAGATGATGGTAGCCGCATGTATGCTTGCGGGACTGCCGTTTATTCCCGGTACGGTTTCAGCGTCCGAACTTCAGACACAAATGATGTCTGTTCAAATGGAAAGTACGACATTAAAAGAACTTTTCGATTTGATTGAGGAAAAATTTAATTACACGTTCCTTATCCGTAACAATGACATCAATCTGAATGAGCGTATCTCAATCGACATGTCGAACCGTTCGGTCGAGGAGATTTTGACGACGGCGCTGAAAAATCAGCATGCTGATTTTGTTGTAAACAACAATAGGATTGTTGTTTACAAGTCATCTTCTAATCCAAATGAATTGAGAAACACGGAGAGAATGGTGGCGCAGCAGACGATTACGATTTCAGGTACCATTGTTGACGCGGTGACGGGTGAGCCGGTAATCGGCGCGAACGTGCTTGTGAAAGGCACTACGAACGGTACCAGTACCGATTTCGATGGAAAGTTTAGTTTGGAAGCTCCGGCCGGAGCTACTTTAGTCGTTTCTTACATCGGTTATGTGAACCACGAGGTTAAGGCGACTAGCGCTCCGATGACTATCCGTATCAAGGAAGACACTCAGAACCTTGAGGAGGTGGTTGTTGTTGGTTACGGTGTGCAAAAAAAGGAAAGCTTGACGGGTGCCATGCAGGTGGTGAGCAACGAGAAATTGTTGGATGCCACTAGCCCTACGGTCGAGAACTTATTGTCTGGTAAGGCTCCGGGCGTACAGGTTACTTCGGGTGGTGGTCAGCCGGGCGCTGCCGGTAAGGTGGTGATCCGTGGTAAGTCTACGGTAAACGGTAGCACGGACCCTCTTTGGATCGTGGATGGCGTAATCGTCGGTACGGAAGCGGGTAGCTTGAACCCGGCTGATATCGAGTCTATGTCTATCTTGAAGGATGCCGCTTCAACCGCTATCTATGGTTCTCAAGGAGCGAACGGTGTTATCGTGGTGACTACGAAGAAAGGTAAGATCGGAAAAGCTACGATCAACGCTTCCGTAAAGATGGGTGTGAACCAGTTGCACCGTGGAAACATGAATATGATGAACGGCGAGGAATTATATGATTATTATAAATCTTTCGCTAATCAAGACGCCCTTCCGAGTTATTTTACGGAGGATTTGCGCAATCGTAACTTCGACTGGTGGAAAGAGGGTACGCATCTGGGCTTCGCTCAAGACTATAACGTATCAGTTTCCGGTGGCTCAGAGAAGATCAAGACGTATACATCCGTTGGTTACTATAATGAGGATGGTGCCGTGAAAGGATATGACTACAAGCGTTATAACTTACGTTTCAATGTGGATTACCAAGCGACGGATTGGTTGACTATCAAACCTAAAGTATGGGCTACCCGTAGCGACGTGATGGACCAGCAGCAAGATCTAGGCGCTATCATGTACGTTAACTTTCCTTGGGACTCTCCTTATGACGAGAATGGTGATCTGATCCAGCAATACAGACCTACTACTTGGATCAATAGCGACGCTACCAACTACTTGTATGATCTACAATGGAATTATGAGAAGAAGACTTCCTACGAGTTTATGGGTAACTTTGACTTTGATATCAAGTTTACCGATTGGTTGACTTTCGCATCCGTAAATAACTATAAATATAATAGTATCCTTTTTAAGAGCTATCAGGATCCCCGTTCTAAAAAGGGAGAGGCTGATAATGGATTATTGCAAGATAAGACCACCGCTTCTTATAGGGTATATAGCAACCAGTTGCTTCGTTTTAACAAGGTATTCGACAAGCACTCTATCAATGCGATCCTAGCTTACGAGTGGAATACTTTCACGCAGGAGATTAAAGACCAGACAGCGGCTAGTTTCGCTCCGGGCTTCTCTGTGGCCGATGTCGCTACTACTCCTAAGACGATAAAGGGAGAGCAAAAGGAATGGGCTGTACAATCTTATTTGTTCAATGCCAACTATGCGTATGATAATCGTTATTTGTTGTCTTTCTCATTCCGTCGGGATGGTGCCTCTAACTTTGGTACGGACGCTAAATATGGTAATTTCTTCTCCGTCAGCGGTGGTTGGAATATCCATCAGGAGGAATTCTTCAAGGCTAAGGATTGGGTGCAACAGTTGAAGTTGCGTGCGAGTTATGGTTCCGTAGGTAACCGTCCGACCGAATTATATTCCCAATATACGGTGTACGCCATGTCTACTGGATATAATGGTGATCCGGGTGCGGTAATCGAACAGAAGGAAAACAAGAACCTGACTTGGGAGAAGACTTATACGGCAGGTGTAGGTATCGACGCTATCTTGTTTGATCGTTTGACTATCAACTTGGATTATTATAATAAGAAAACAACCGATTTGCTTTACAAAGTGCCTCTGCCTGGTGTAACGGGTATTGTTGGTATCTATCGTAATGTGGGTGCCGTCAAGAATAATGGTTTCGAGGTCTCGATGAACGTGGACATCTTGAAAGGGGGCGATTGGAGTTGGAGCGTCGCTGCTAACTTAGGCCTGAACCGTAATAAGATCACTGAGTTATATGGTGGCAAGAGCGAGATCATCACTTCTAACGCCGGTTCAAGTTATGCCATTTCGATGGATAAGATATTGACTCCGGGACAAGACGTGGATACTTGGTATGGTACCGAATGGGCAGGCGTAGATCCGGAGACAGGTTCTCCGTTATGGTATACCACGAATGAGAATGGGGAACGTGTAACGACCTCGAATTATAGTGACGCATCTAAGCACCAGACTATAATAGGTAAGTTGAGCCCCGATTTCTACGGAGGTTTCTCTACTGACTTATCTTGGAAAAACATTGATCTCTCCGCTGTCTTCGGTTATTCCGTAGGAGGTGATATTTATAATTACGACCGTTCGATGTATGATAGTGACGGCGCTTATGTAAATTATAACCAGATGAATTTGAAGGAAGGTTGGAATCGTTGGGAAAAACCGGGCGATATCGCTACCCACCCCAAGGCGGAATATGGCAATAAGAGCCAATCCAGCAAGGGATCTTCCCGTTATCTGGAGGACGCTAGCTACTTACGCTTGCGTAGCTTGACGTTAGGCTATACATTACCTTGGAAGATTCAGTATGTAGACAATATCCGTCTTTCTTTCTCGGGTGAGAACTTGTTTGTCCTTTCCGGTTTCTCCGGAGTTGACCCGGAACTTCCGGCTGAGGTTGGCAATAAATACAAGGCAGGCTCGGTTGGTGTGGCGATCTCTCCGTACCCACAAGCTCGTAAATTCATGTTTGGTCTAAATGTTACATTTTAATTAAAGGAATCATAATGAAAAAAATCGCTATAGTGGCTCTTGCGGCAGCGGCCACGTTCATAACAAGCTGTGATATCGAACGTCTACCTTACGATAAGTACACGGAAGACAAGATCATGGAGGACAAAGATGCCGCGGTGGATGTTTTGCTAAACGGTTGTTACGCAAAACTGAAAAAGGCATCCGAACACTTGCATTATTGTGGTGAGTTCCCGGGGGATAACGTTTGTAAGGATAAACCGACAACCAATCCGTTCGGTACTTATTTTACCTATCAGCATACGGTAAATAATGGTGGTCTTACTACGGTTTGGAACAGTGCCTATAATATCATCTCACAGACTAGTTCTTTGATGAAGATGATTAATGAGGGCGAGTCTGCTGAGTTGGATCAGAAGTTGGGCGAGGCTTATTATATGCGCGGCATGATGTACTTCTATCTTTGCCGTGTGTTTGGCCGTCCTTATTATCAGGAACCGGAGAAGAATCTGGGCTTGCCGATCGTAAACGGTATGCCTGAGGATATGGATAATCTGGATCTTCCGGATCGTTCGTCCGTGAAGGATACGTATGATCAAGCTCTGTCTGACTTGAAAAAGGCGGAAGAGCTGATGACAACGTTTAAATCTACCGCTTATGCCTCAAAATATGCGGCTCAAGCTTTATTGGCGAAGGTCTATATGTATATGAGTGGCACGTTTGAGAATCCGAATAAGGAATATGCCCAATTATCTTATGATTATGCGAATACGGTAATCGAGAGTGGCCAGTTCTCTATGTTGGACCGTGCTAACTTTATGCGTTATAATGAGTTCGCTCCGGATGCCGCTTCACAGACAGAGACTATTTTCGCCGTGAAGTTTATAGCCTCAGACTGGGAAGATTGGGGTGATCCGCTAGGAAGTATGTACGCTGAGATCGATGGTCAAGGCTGGGGTGAGGTTTACGCCAGCGCTAAGTATATGGATTTGTTGCATGAGACAGGAAAAGGAACCGATGCACGTGAGGCGTTTATCCATCCGCAATATAAGGAAGACGCCAATGGAAATCAGATCCCCGCTTTCCGTTTTGTAGCTAACTTATATACGGACGGCAAGATTTCCGGTTACGTATATCGTCAAGGTGAGACCAAGGAAGTAGGAGGTAAGTTAATCGCTACGGTAGATGGTGAAGAATATACATTAACTCCGGTAGATGTGGACAATAAGCGTTATTCTATTAGCTATAAGGGAGAAACGTATGAGGGAGATTATGACTACTTTATGTTGGAAAGTCAAGGTAACCCGAAATTCTATAGCTATAAGTGCTCTAAGCAAGATGGCTATCCTCACCTTTATTCTCCGGTTATCTCTCGCTTAGGTGAGTTATACCTGATTCGCGCCGAGGCTAGCGCTAAATTAGGAAACTATACAAAAGCATTAGCCGATTTGAATACCGTTCGTACCCGTTCCTTACCTAACGCCGGATATAAATCTTTGGATGCGACAAACGCTCATGAGCTTATCATGAAAGAACGTCAGTTGGAATTAGCTTATGAGGCTGACCGTGGTTTTGATGTATATCGTGTAGGCGATACGATGAAACGTCATTACCCGGGATTCCATGACGGCGTGCCTGAATATCCTGCTACCAGCCCGTTGGCTATCCAGTATATTCCGCAGTCTGAGATTAACGCTTATCCGGGTACATTAACTCAGAATCCGTAATAAGCGATGAATAAGTATTGTATAATGAGTGTGTTGGCAGGGTTTTCCTTGCCAACAACTTTAATAGCTCAATCAGCTCCCCGGCAACCTAACGTGGTGATCATCGTAGCTGATGATCTCGGGTATGGTGATCTAAGCTGTTACGGGGCTCATCGCATACAGACTCCGGGAATGGATCGTATCGCAAATGAAGGCATACGCTTTACGCAAGGTTATTGTACGGCGGCTACTTCTACCCCCAGCCGGTATTCCTTGCTTACCGGATTATATCCTTGGACAAATAGGGAAGCCAAAATACTTCCCGGCAATGCGGCTCTGATTATCAATACTCAACAGGTTACCTTGCCAAAGGTGATGAAGCAAGCGGGCTATGTCACCGGCTCGGTCGGCAAATGGCATCTGGGATTAGGTGACGGGGCGGTAGACTGGAACAAGCTGGTTTATCCCGGCGCGAAAGAGATCGGTTACGACTATTCTTTTATCCAAGCTGCTACCAATGACCGGGTTCCCTGTATCTTTATCGAGAATGGGAGAGGTGTAAACCTCGATCCGAACGATCCTCTCTATGTCAGTTATAAGGAGAATTTCCCCGGGGAACCGACTGGGAGGGATAATCCTGAATTACTGAGAATGCTCCCGAGTGTCGGGCATGCCGGCGCTATCGTAAACGGTGTACCTCGAATTGGTTTCCAGAAAGGAGGCAAGACCGCCCAATGGAAAGATGAGGATATGGCAGAGTTGTTCCTTGAGAAGGCGAAAGGTTTTATGAAAAAGAATAAGGATAAACCTTTCTTCCTGTACTATGGCTTGCATCAACCGCATGTACCTCGTGTACCGAACGAGAGATTTGCGGGTAAGTCGGGGATGGGACCTCGTGGAGATGTTATCTTGGAAGCGGATTGGTGCGTGACCGAATTCTTGAAGGAAATGGATAAGTTGGGGCTAACGGAAAATACATTAGTTATTTTCACTAGCGATAACGGACCGGTTCTGGATGACGGTTATCAAGATCAAGCCGTGGAATTGGTAGGGGATCATAAGATGGCCGGACCGCTTCGTGGAGGAAAGACGAGCTTGTATGATGGTGGGACCTGTATCCCGTTCATGCTTCGTTGGCCTGCGGAAGTTAAGCCGGGCGCTGTGTCGGATGCCTTGGTTTGCCAGATGGATTTGTTAGCCTCGCTGTCGGCGTTGATCGGACAGACCTATTCTGATAAGGTAGATAGCCAAAACACCTTGCCTGTATTTCTAGGAAAAGGTGGTAATGGGCGAAAGGAACTTGTCTTGGAAGGTTATTTCAATTATGCGCTACGTGATGGTGATTGGGTCATGATCCCACCGTATCCGGATACCTATGGCGATGCGGAGGAGGCTGCCTTTGCCGGAAATAGTAACTGTTATCAATTATATAATGTAAAGGAAGACATCGGTCAGCAAGTTAATTTGGCGGAAAAAGAACCTATAAGACTTCGACAGATGATGATGACCTTCGAGAGGCTAAAAAGGGAAACCGGAAAGATAACGAACTTTTAGTCTTGGACTCTTTATTTTTCAAAATACTCAATAACGTTTTGATTGAAAAAATATTTTTTTAATTTTGTATCCTCAAAACACAAACTAATTTATAAAATATATGGAAAACACTCGTCGTTCATTCCTTAAGAAAGTATCTGCCGCCGGTATTGGTGCCGCAGGCTTGGCAATGGCCGGAAACGCCGGAGCTACAACAACCGCCGCTGAACCCCAAAAGAAAAAAACAGCCGGTAAAGATGATGGTAAATTACGTTTCGGTTTCATCGGAACGGGTTCTAGATGCCATGAGCATATTAATAATGTATTGGCGATCCCCGGTAATAAGATCGTAGCGATTTGCGATATCCAACAGGGGCCGATCGATAGAACCTTGAAACATATCGCTAAATTTAATGTGCCCGCTCCGAAGGTTTATAAGGGAGGTGAGCGTGAATTTGAGAAAATGTTGAACAACGAGGAATTTGATTGCGTGATTATCGCTAGTCCTTGGGAATGGCACGTTCCGATGTCTGTCGCCGCTATGAAGGCTGGTGTTCCTTATGTAGGCGTGGAGGTTTCCGCCGCTAATACGATCGAGGAGTGCTGGGATTTGGTAAATGTTTCGGAAGCAACCGGAAGCCATTTGAATATCATGGAGAACGTATGTTATCGTCGTGACTGTATGGCTGCGTTGAATATGGTTCGCCAAGGTTTGTTCGGCGAGATATTGCATGGTACTTGTGGTTATGAGCATGACTTGCGTGAGGTGAAATTCAACGATGGAACTCATTACAACTATGTACCGGGCAGTGGTGATCTTCGTATGGGCCCGACGGCTTTCGCCGAGGCTCAATGGCGTACGAACCATTCCGTACATCGTAATGGCGATATCTATCCGACTCACGGTATCGGACCGATAGCAAATTGCATGGATATCAACCGTGGTAACCGCTTCCTTTCTTTATCCGCTATGGCTACTCAATCTCGTGGATTGCATAAGTTTATCGTGGATAATGGGGGTGAGAATCATCCGTTGGCGAAGGTCAACTTCAATTTGGGAGATATCGTGACTTCTATGATTAAGTGTTCTAATGGACAAACGATCATCGTAACCCATGATACGAATTCTCCTCGTCCTTATTCATTAGGTTTCCGTGTTCAAGGAACTGAGGGTTTATGGATGAATGATGGCGATCATGTATATGTACAGGGTAAATCCAAACCTCACCGTTGGGATGATTCGGAGGAATGGTTCAAGCAATATGACCATAAATTATGGGCACAGCATTCCGCTGAGGCGGCTGAGGCCGGACACGGTGGTATGGACTTTATCATGATGTACGACTTGATCGACGCTATCCGTAATAAGAAACCGGCTCCAATGGATTGCTATGACGCTGCCGCTTGGAGCGCTATCTCCGGCTTGTCAGAGATGTCAATCGCTCGTGGCGGTGCTTTGGTAGACTTCCCGGATTTCACCCGCGGACAATGGATTCACCGTAAGCCGCAATTCGCTTTGTAATAAATTTTCATAAAATACTAGGGAAGGATGTCTTTGTTAAAGGCATCCTTTTCTTTTTTATATACATTTTTCTTGTCTCTTCGAGTATTATGATTATTTTTGTCACTCAAGTTAATCTATTCTATCTAAATTTTAAATTCGTACTATGAAGACAAACAGAAGAGACTTCCTGAAGACTCTTGGAGGAATCGCGGCATTTACGATTGTACCGCGCCACGTGTTGGGTAATGGATTCATCGCTCCAAGTGATCAATTGACAAAAGGAATTATCGGTACAGGTGGTATGGGCCGTGGACATGTGGACTATGCCGGGACTCGTCTTGTCGCCGTGTGTGACGTCGATAAGAATCATTTGGAGCTAGGTAAACAGTTGGTAAAGGATAAGATTGCCGCATACCATGATTTTCGTGATTTGATTCTAGATCCCAATGTAGATATCGTTCATATAGCTACGCCTCCTCACTGGCATGGTATCATGTCTGTCGAGGCCGCTAAAGCAGGAAAAGATATTTGGTGCGAGAAGCCTATGACCCGTACGATCGGGGAGGGTAAACGGGTAATGGAAGCCGTGAAGCAATACGGGCGTATGTTCCGCTTGAACACTTGGTTCCGTTTCGCTGATCCGTTCTATGGACTGGGCACTCCCGTGAAACCTTTGAAGAAACTGGTTCAAAGTGGTATGTTGGGCTGGCCGCTAAAGGTAACGATCAGCAAGCATACCGGTTTCGACTGGAAGTTCTATTGGGTTGGTAAAGAATATCTGGAACCGCAATCGGTGCCTAGTGAGCTGGATTATGATTTCTGGTTGGGGCCGGCTCCTTACAAACCTTATAACCCGCATCGTGTGCATCAGACATTCCGTGGATACTGGGATTATGACGGCGGTGGTTTAGGGGATATGGGACAGCATTATATTGACCCTGTACAATATTTTTTAGGAAAAGATAATACCAGCCCGGTTAAGGTAGAGGTGGATGCTCCGCAACAACATCCGGACGCCGTGGGTACTTGGCGCTCGATTACGTATACCTATGAGGATGGTTGCCAGATCGTACTTTGGGGAGGTGATTACGGGGATCCGAACACACCTTATATTTCCGGACCGAACGGGAATGTTTATAAGAATTTCGTATGTGATATCCCGGATTGGGAGAAAAAGTTATCCGATTATCCCGAACCTGAGCCACAGGTTACCGACTTTATCGAGTGCGTAAAGACTCGTCAGCCTTTTGCCTTGAATGAGCGTAATGGCTTCCGTTCCGCTACGATCGTGAACATGGGTGCCGTAGCCCTTCGTTTGAATCGTACGCTTCACTTTGATCCCGTAAAACTGGAATTTATTAATGATGAGGCCGCTAATCGTTTGTTGGATCAGCCGATGAGAGCGCCTTGGAATATTTAAACACATACACATATGAAAAAAGTATATATATCAATTGCCAGCTTATTGTTGTGCGGTAGCATGTTAATGGCTCAAAGCCCGGCTAATCGTACATCGAAGACGATCGTTGCCGATGTACTGGCACAGATGCCGGCGGAGCAACAAGCTGAATATAACAAATTAATTAATGACCTAAGCTCCACTGGCGAGGAAGGGGTCTTGATGTTGATTAACAAGATTAACGCTCCGGGAAAAGGCAGTAACTCGAACGTGGATTATGCGTTGAGCGGATTGACTCACTACGTGATGGCGAAAGGTGAGGAAAATGCCCGTCTAGCAACAGCCAACGCATATTTGAAAGCCTTGGATAAGGTGAGCGACCGGGAGACAAAGGCTTTTATTATCCGGCAGCTTCAATTACTGGGAAAAGATGAGTGTGTGGATACGCTGGCTAGCTATTTGAACGATGAGAGCCTAAGCGGTCCTGCTGCCCGTGCGTTATCCGCAATCCGTACCGATAACGCTAAGAAGGTTTTGGTGGCTTCCTTGATGCGTCGTTCCGGTACTCCGAAGACGCAAAAGGATATTATCCGTGCGATCGCTGACGTGCAAATCGCTGATGCGGAAAATGTATTGAAAGTGATGCTTGGTTCCAGCGATGAGAATATGCAGAAAGAGGTTCTTTATGCGTTGAGTCGTGTAGGTTCTAAAGCTTCTCTAGGCGATTTAGCCGCCGCTGCTGAGAAAGCCGGTTATAAAATGGAAAAGACCGGGGCGAATGAGGCGTATATCGCTTTGATAAAACGTGTCCTTGAGCAAGGCGATACCAAAGATGCGGAGAAAGCAGCGAATGATTTATTGAAGAAGTCTACGAAAGCAGGTATGACACAGACCCGTGAGGCCGCTCTTCAGATTCTATTGGCCGCTAAGCCGGAAGCTGCTACGAAGAATTTATTATCGGCTTTGAAAGATACGGATAAGGGATATCGTAATGCGGCTTTGAACTTCGCTTCGGGTTTCGCTGATCAAAATGTTTATATCGAGGTCATGAAACACATGTTAAAGGCGAAGCCGGAAGTCAAGGTGGATATCTTGAACTGGATAGGCCGTGAAAGCAAATGCCCGTCTAAACATGACATGATCAAGAATCTGGAACTTCGTTTTGATCTACCAGCGAGACAAGTTCTTTTGGACCAATTGAAAGATAAGGATTTCTATGTGCAACAGGCCGCTGTTTGGGCTTTGGTTAAAATCGGTGATAAGAGTGTCATTCCTGTGCTGGCGGATTTGTTGAAGAGCAATGACAAGCAAGTGATATTATTGGGTCAAGATGCTTTGATGGCATTTAACGGCGATATTGATCAAGCAGTCGCTAAAGTGATCCCGTCCGCTTCCGGTGCCGGGAAAATCGCTGGTTTGGAGCTGTTGGCGATACGTATGGCCGACGCGAATCTAAATACGGTACTGGATCAGATTAAATCCGGCTCATCAGAGGTGAAGAAAGCCGCTTATACCGCATTGAAAGATGTAGTATCCGAGAAAGATTTCACTTTATTGTGCGGAATGTTGGAGACTGCGGAGGCTTCAGCTGTCGCTCCGCTTCAAGATGCGATCATTGCCGCTATCTCTAAACAACCGGCGGCAACTCAAGTATCTAACGTGAATCGCCGTATGATACAAGCGGGAGACAGCAAGAGATATCTTTATTATAAGGTCTTATCAGCGACTGGCGAGAAAGAGGCTTTGGCTACGATCGTGGAAGGATTGAATAAAGGGAATGGAGCGGCCAAGGATGCGGCTCTTGACGCTTTGTTGGCATGGAAGGGTATTGAGGCTGCCGATGAACTATTTAAGGTTTGCCAATCAGCCTCTTCCGATCAAGTATTCGACAGGGCGTTAAAGCGTTATGTGCAGTTGGTATCTAATCCGGCATTTACGAGAGAGAATCGTTTGTTGAGCTTGCGGAAAGTCATGGAGATCGCCCGGACGAGTGAGCAAAAGGCTCTTATTTTACGTCAGATCCAACGGGCGGATACCTTCTTGGCATTGATGTATGCGTCGGAATTCTTGGATTCAAGCGATGCGGCTGTTCGTTCTGCGGCTGTTTATGCGGTTTGGAATATCGCTCGTAACCATCCGGAATATAAGGGTGACAATGTGAAGGCAATCTTGAAACGTGTTTTGACCATGTTTGACGGGGAAGACGCTCGTTATGATATCGATGCCTTGAAGCAACATTTAGATGCGATGCCGGACGAGGTTGGATTTGTCTCTATCTTTAATGGTAAGGATTTAACGGGTTGGAAAGGTTTGGTTGAGAATCCGATCGCCCGTGCGAAAATGAAACCGGCTCAATTGGCGAAAGCGCAGGAGAAGGCGGATGAGAATATGCGTCGTGACTGGAAAGTGGAGAATGGCCTGTTAGTATTTGACGGTACTGGGTACGATAACCTATGTACTGAAAAGCAATATGGTGATTTCGAGATGTATGTTGATTGGATGTTGGATCCTAAAGGACCTGAGGCTGATGCCGGTATTTATCTGCGTGGTACTCCTCAAGTCCAGATCTGGGATACTTCTCGGGTAAATGTTGGTGCGCAAGTAGGTTCCGGAGGCTTGTATAACAATCAGGTAAATGAGAGCAAGCCTTCGAAAGTGGCCGATAATAAACTAGGTGAATGGAATTCCTTCTATATTAAGATGGTTGGCGACCGTGTGACGGTTGTCTTGAACGGAGAAAAAGTGGTAGATAACGTGATTCTGGAAAACTATTGGGATCGCAAGCTTCCGATTTTCCCGGTAGAGCAAATCGAGATGCAAGCTCATGGCAGCAAGGTCTATTACCGTAATATCTACGTAAAGGAATTGGAAAAACAAGAACCGTTCAAATTATCGCCGGAAGAGGAAAAAGAAGGCTTCAAGGTTTTGTTTGACGGAACGAATATGCATGAATGGACTGGAAACACGGTTGATTATATCTTGGAAGATGGCTGTATCTCTATGGTTCCAAGCAGTAGTTTCGGAGGTAATCTGTACACCAAGAAGGAATACGGAAACTTTATCTATCGTTTTGATTTCCAGTTAACCCCGGGAGCTAATAACGGTGTCGGTATCCGTACGCCGATGGAAGGAGACGCAGCATATGTAGGTATGGAAGTGCAGGTCTTGGATTGTGAACATCCTATTTACCAAGGAAACATCACTCCGCTGCAACATCATGGTTCCGTATACGGTATCATTCCCGCCCGTGAGGATCATCCGAAAGCGTTCAAGCCGGTTGGAGAATGGAATACGGAAGAGATCATGGCGGATGGCGATCATATCCGTGTGACGGTGAATGGAGTCGTAATCTTGGATGGAAATATTCGGGATGCCGTGAAGAATGGTACGCCGGATGGAAAGGAGCATCCGGGTTTGTTTAACAAAAAAGGTCATATAGGTTTCTTAGGGCATGGTTCCCCTGTCAAATTCCGCAATATTCGTATCAAGGAATTGAAATAATTTATATCAGGCTTTGAATATAGAAAGAGATTGTCTTGAGTGATTCGAGACAATCTCTTTTTTATTATAGGGGATTTATACTATTTAAATTATATCTTTGTGAAATCATAGTGTAATTTTATCGGAAGGGATATTTTTATGGAGGATATACAGACTCAATTGGATCAATGTAAATTGTTATTGGATAGAGCGGAAGTTGGCTTGTGGGAAGCCGATTTTGTTCAAAGAAGTTATATCTGTTCCGATTATTTAATGAGTATATTTGGGAAGAAGGGGAATAATCTCTCTTTTTTTGAATTTTACTATATAATCCGGGAAGACTTTAGGGATCTGATTACTACGGATTTTTTATCGATCCAATCTGTCGATACGTATGAGCAGATATTTCCGATAATAACACCGACTGGGGAAAAATGGGTACGCTCCAGATTATGTGAGCGTAAGTTGAATAATGGAGTGTGCGTAAAAGCGTTGGGCATATTACAGATTTTACCTAATTTCAAACTGAAAGAGGAAAAGATTAGTAAGATGATCGATCATAATGAGATGATTTTCCGAAAGCTGTATGTAAATTTACCTGTGGGGGTCGAGCTTTATGACAGGGACGGTTACTTGATTGACCTGAACGCAAAGGATATGGAGATATTCGGTATCCGGTCAAAGAAGGACGTTTTAGGAGTCAATATTTTTAGCAACCCGATTATGCCTAAAGATGTGATCAAGAAACTCAAGGAGAATAAATCCGTGAATTTCCGGCTGAATTATTCGTTTAAGAAGGTCGATGATTATTATAACACCTCGAAAGTAGGCGAGATGGATATCGTTACCAAGGCCAGTATTTTATATGACCAAAGAGGTGAACCTTCCAGCTATTTACTTATTAATTTGGATAATACGGAAAAGATGATCGCCTATAACCGTATTTCTGAGTTTGAGAATGTATTTACCTTGGTCAGCGTATACGCTAAAGTCGGTTATGCCCTTTATGACTTATATACCTTTGAGGGCTATGCCATTAAGCAATGGTATGAGAATATGGGAGAGAAGGATGGAACCCCCTTGTCCCAAATTATTGGGATTTATTCTTATATTCATCCGAACGACGTTGGATGTATAAACTCATTCTTTGAGGAGGTGAAACAGGGCAAAGCGCATCATTTCCGTAGGGAAGTGCGTGTGAAGTCTGGTGACGGATGGAAATGGATTTGCGCCAATATCACCCGTAACCCTCAAAGCGTAGACCCGAATAAACCGGAGATGATCTGTATTAATTATGATATCACGGAGTTAAAGGACTCTCAATTGAAAAGGGAAAGGGCGGAAGAACTGGATCGTTTGAAGTCTGCCTTCCTAGCGAATATGAGTCATGAGATTCGTACGCCATTAAATGCCATTGTCGGTTTTTCTCAATTATTGGCGGAAACGGATGATCCCGAGGAGAGGCATGAGTTTGTGGAAATCATCGATAGCAATAATCGGATGTTGCTTCAATTGATCAGTGATATTCTAGACTTGGCAAAAATTGAATCCGGTACGATGGATTTCAAGTTCGCCGATATGAACGTAAAAGAGGTGATCAATGAGATCGTGACCTCATTCCGTATCAAGATGCCCGATAACGTAGCTCTGATCGCTCCCCAAGATTCACCGGAATGCCAAATCTATAGCGATCGTATGCGGCTGACGCAGGTAATATCCAATTTCCTTAACAACGCGATCAAGTATACGAGCGAAGGTTGTATCACCTTAGCTTACGAGATCATAGGTGATGAGATAAAATTCTCCGTGACTGATACGGGGGATGGCATGAGCCAAGAGATACAAGCCCATATCTTTGATCGTTTCTATAAAGGAAATACGTTTAAACAAGGTACGGGCTTGGGGCTATCTATTTGCGAGACCATCGTAAATAGGCTAGGTGGTCGGATCGGTGTAAATTCCGAGTTGGGCAAAGGCAGTACGTTTTGGTTTACGCATCCCTATTCCTTCTCGCCGAACGCTAAATCTCCTGCATCGCCTAATCCGGGAACGATATAAGAATGATCGTCGAGGTCATTATCTAATGCGGCGATCCAGATTGTAGTCTTGTCATCCGGCATTTTCTTCTGCAAGTATTCCAAGGCTTGTTTGCTTGAGATGATGGAGGCTACGTGTACATGGTCGGGTACTCCTTTGGTCAGCAGGGCCTCATACGCCAATTCCATAGAGCTTCCGGTGGCCAACATCGGGTCGGATATGATCAAGGTTTTACCTGTTAAGCGAGGAGAGGCGATATATTCGATATGAATATCAAAATTCAAACGGTCTTTATATTTGCGGTAAGCGGATACGAAAGCGTTCTCCGCATTATCCAGATACCGAAGGAAACCTTGGTGGAATGGAAGCCCGGCACGCAAGATCGTACTAATCACGATTTGATCGTCTGGCGTATTCATCGGGGCTATACCTAGCGGGGACTGGATGTCTTTCGTACTGTAATGAAATTCCTTACTGATCTCGTAAGCCATGATTTCTCCGATACGCTCAACATTGCGACGGAAACGAAGGCTGTCTTTTTGTATGTCTACATCTCTAAGTTCTGCAACAAACTTGTTTAATATGGAATTTGTGTCTCCAAGATTGACGATTCTCATGAGTCTTTTTTTGAGCCCAAAAGTAATCATTTCCGGACACTAAAAATCATAAGTATGAAATTTTTCATTCATACTTATAAATGAAAGATTTCATACTTATGATTTTTTATCCCCTTACCGGGGATATTTTTACTACGTTTTCGGTTACTTTATTATTTCAGGTGGGCATTCATCGCCTCAAGGAGGAATTTACCCGGTTTGAATTTTACGGTCGTACGAGCGGGGATCATTACCGGAGTACCTGTTTTAGGATTTCTGGCAAGACGCTGTGTTTGCGGTCTTGGGATCAGTGTTCCAAATCCGACAAGTACGATTTCTTCATTTTCGGACATACGCTCAGTTACGATCTCGATGTAAGCATCCAATACTTTCTTTGCTTCTTGCTTTTGTAACCCGGTCTTGTCTGCTAAAGCCTCTATAAGTTCTGCTTTGTTCATAAATGCAAATTTTTTAAATTGTTAAACACTACAAATGTACACTTTGAAGCTGGTTTTATAGTTACGTTTTGCAAAGATACATTTGCATTTGAGTTTCTTATTAAACAAGGCCTACAGATGTTTGTTACATTTTTAAGAACAAAAAATGTTAATAATGTGTCCGTTTGCGAATTCCGAAACATTTATTGAATCTTGATATACCCGATTCGTGTGTACTTGATAGTACGGGATTCTATATGTTTTAAGACCTTAGCGGAAGTCAAAGTCAATTTTTCCCCTACTTGGAAAGCATGAGCGCCCGGTGGCAACGTTTGCGTGGTAAGACTACGATCTTTTGCTTTTATCCTCAATAAGAAGTAATTTCCGGCGATGTCCACGGCCGTGAGCAATTGATCTACATAGAAATATTCGGTACCACGGATAATCTGTGTCTTGTAAGAATCGTCTTCAATGCGGACTTTTGTGATTGTTAACTTTAAATCGCTCAATTTTTCTCCCGGTGTTCCTACAAAGCGGCTTACAGGCTTTTTATATTTCTTACGGGTCTGTAGGTCGAGATAGATTTTACTGTAGGTCACCGCTAACTCTTTAAAACGCATCTCGCTTTTTACGTGAGGTTCATATTTATCGGCTATCCAAACGACGTATCGGGGATCGATCGTATAGATGTCATGCAAATGGTATCCTCTGTATTTACCGAAAGAAATAATATCGTCTCCATTATCGGGAGAGTCTTTGATATCTGTCGTTATAAATAAAGGTAGAAAGGAGTTGCTTACCATCTTAATCGCCTTATTCACCGAGCTGATGGCATTCAAGTCGAGATTCGCCAAATAGACCGTCGGATGATAAGTGGCCGAAGGCGTAAAGAACCAAAGCGTATAATATAAGGTCTTTGAGGTAGGCAAAAGAATGTAGTACCGCCCTTTGTCTGACGTTTTTCCTCGATTGAACGTGTTTAACTTGTCGAGGATCATCTTCTGTATTTCACCGGATAGGCCGGACGTGTTCTCATCCATACGATCAACTCTATATACAAATCTACTGAAAAAATCCGGAACTACATAATTTGTGGATGAGTTATTTATGACTACTTTTGCCCTAAAAATAAAATAGACGATGAGAATAGAGCAGAATTATTCGTTGGAGAAACACAATACGTTCCATCTCCCGGTAAAGACACGTTGGTTCATGGAGTATGAGACGGAGGAGGAGTTGCAACGAATCTTACATGATGAATACTTTCAGGAATGTTTATCCTTGCATATAGGAGGCGGGAGCAATCTATTGTTCATCAACGATTATAATGGCATTATCATCCATTCCCGAATCAAGGGGATTTCTATCTCGGCGGAAACGGACGAGTATGTATCGCTTCGTGTCGGGGCTGCGGAGATCTGGGATGATGTCGTGGCATACGCCGTATCGAAAGGTTGGGGAGGTATAGAGAATCTTTCTTTAATACCCGGTGAGGCGGGCGCTGCCGCTATCCAGAACATCGGGGCTTATGGCATGGAGATCAAGGATGTGATCGAGAGCGTGGAGGCTTATAACCAGTTGACATTCGAGAAACGGACTTTTACGAATACGGATTGTGAATATGGATATCGTAATAGTTATTTCAAGAATGAGCATCATGACCCCCACATCATAACTTATATTACGCTTCGACTATCCAAGAACCCTAGCTTTTCGGTTAATTATGGGAACTTAAAGGAGGAGTTGACGAAATATCCGGAAGTTACTTTGGAAACGATCCGTGAGGCTGTCATAACAATTCGCAGGCAGAAGCTTCCCGATCCGGAAGTATTAGGCAACGCAGGCAGTTTCTTTATGAACCCGATAATTACGGCAGAGCATTTTGAGAAATTGAAAAAGCAATTCCCGGAAATCCCGTCTTATCCCGCTTCGGAAGGAAAGATCAAGGTTCCGGCCGGTTGGTTGATCGAGCAATGTGGGTTTAAGGGTAAAAACCATGGGCCGGTAGGTGTTTACGAGAAACAAGCGTTGGTATTAGTGAATTTAGGAGATGCCCGGGGGCATGAGATCGCGTTGGTCGCGGAGAGCATTCGTACCGCCGTAAAAGATCGTTTCGGTATAGAGCTTATGCCTGAGGTTAAATATGTCGGATAATGAAAATCGTTTTTTTAGGAACAGGAACGTCTACGGGTAATCCTGAGATAGGTTGCCAATGTGAGGTATGTACTAGTAAAGACCCCCGTGATTGGCGTCTACGGGCCTCGATCTTGGTAGAAACGGAAGGGAAACGGATATTGATCGATTGTGGTCCGGACTTCCGTTGGCAAATGATAACCAATAAGATTTACCATTTTGACGCAGTTTTAGTAACTCATGAGCACTACGATCATGTAGGTGGCTTAGATGATCTACGTCCTTTTGGTCGGTATAAAGATGTGGATATTTATGCGGAAGACAATGTCGTGGAGGCGATAAAGACTCGCATTCCTTATGTGTTCCGGGAGCATAAATATCCGGGAGTGCCTAATTTGGTATTGCATACGATCGGAACGAAACCGTTTGAGGCCGCCGGTGTCATGATCACTCCCATTCGTGTAATGCACGCTAAGCTGCCGATCTTAGGTTTCCGTATCGGCAATATGGCTTACTTGACCGACCTTAAATATCTTCCGGAAGAAGAGTACGCTAAGTTGGAAAACCTTGATGTATTGGTTATTGATGCCCTTCGGAAAGGAGAGCATCAATCGCATGAGAGTCTGGAGGAAGCCTTAGCGAATATATCCCGTATCCAGCCCAAGGAGGCCTATTTAATCCATATGAGTCATCGCATAGGGTTGCATGCGGTCATTGAAAAAGAGTTGCCTCCGCATGTACATTACTCATATGATGGATTAACGGTGACTTTTTAAGTCATATATTGAAAAGATTCTTTATCTTTGCCAGCTGAAAATCTAGAGAATAGCTGCTTTTTTAAGTTAGTCGCTTATAGCAGGAGTGGTATATAATAAAAAACAATAATAGACTGTATGAATTTATCGTTTAAGAACGTACTATGCGTATGTTGCTTATTGCTGTCGGGATCTGTGTATGCACAGCTTCCGCAAGACTTGATTGACAAGGCGAAAGCCGCTGGAATGTCGGATACGCAGATCCAGCAGGAATTAGCCAAGCGTATGAAACAAGAAGGGGGATCAGTCGGATCTCAAGCTACCGCTACCGATGCGAAGGTTAGCGACCGGGTAATGCCGGTAATCGATGAAGGACAATCCTTAGAAGCCCAACGTAGAAATAATCTTCCTGCTTCAGCCATGGAGAATACCGTATTCGGGCATGAAATCTTCTCAAACAAGAACTTATCTTTTGCCCCAGATTTAAACATCCCTACACCTAAGGATTATGTGCTTTCCGCTGGTGATGAGTTATTGATTAATGTATGGGGAGATTCCGAGCTAAACTTGAAATTAAAGATCTCTCCGGACGGTACGATCCTTGTACCAAATTTAGGTCCGGTGTCGGTCAGTGGATTGACGATCGCTGGCGCTGAGACTCGTCTGCGTCAGGAGTTGAGCCAGATTATGTCTACGCTGTCTGGTTCGGGAGAGGGGAATACCTTTGTTTCCGTCAGTTTGAGCCAGATTCGTAGCATGAAGGTGAATATTGTCGGCGAGGTAGTCGCTCCCGGTACGTATACATTACCTTCATTCGCCACATTATTTAATGCGTTGTATGCCGCCGGTGGTGTGAATAAGATCGGTTCTTTGCGTAGCATCAAGGTATATCGCAATAGCAAGGAAATCGCTAATCTCGACGTATATGATTATTTATTGAACGGAAAGTACACAACGAATGTTCGTTTGGAAGAGAACGATATGATTATGGTAGGCCCGTACGACCAGTTAGCGGTGGTTCGAGGTAAGGTGAAACGTAATCGTATTTTCGAGTTGCGCAAGGGTGAGACCTTGAAGCAATTGCTGGATATGGCCGGCGGATTTACCGGCGACGCTTATACGAAGGACGTACAAGTGAAGCGTAAATCAGATAGTCGTTACCAGATCTCTACGGTTTCGGAAGATAAGTTCGCTTCTTTCGTGATGCAGGATGGCGATTCTTTGCTGGTAGATTCCGTTATTCCTTTTTATGAGAATCGTTTGATCGTGACGGGAGCAGTATGGCGTCCGGGAGAATATGAGTTAAGTCCGTCGGTTCATACGGTAAAGCAATTGGTAAAACAGGCCGCGGGTCTTAAAGGAGACGAGTTCGCCGGCCGTGCCTTGATTACCCGTTTGAATCCGGATTTCACGACTACGATGATCGCCGTGGATATTCGTGGTATCTTGAACGGTACCGCTCCAGATGTGGAGTTGCAAGCGGAAGACCAATTAAGCATTCCTTCCCTATTCGATTTGCGCGAACCTTATACGATCAAGGTTGGCGGAGCCGTGAATTATCCGGATACGGTGCTTCCGTATCGTCATAATTTGACAATAGAAGACGCTATCATGATGGCAGGTGGTTTAAGAGAGTCGGCTTCTTCTATTAATGTAGAGGTAGCCCGTCGTGTGAAGGATCCTAGTTCCAATCAGAATGTCAACCGGATCGCTGATGTATATAACTTCTCGTTGAGTGAGGACTTCAAGTTGAATGCGGGAGATACGATCTTCACATTGGAGCCGTTCGATGAGGTTTATGTTCGTTTCTCCCCGGGGTATCATGAGCAACAGGTCGTGAAGGTGAACGGCGAGATCACTTTTGCCGGTAGCTATGTATTGGCTACGAAGAACGCTCGCTTGAGTGATATTATCGCGAAAGCGGGAGGAGTTACCCCAGAGTCTTATGTAAAAGGTGCTAGCTTGAAACGTCAGTTGACAGAAGATGAATTGAAACGCATGGAGACCCTTCTGGCTTTAAGTGAGGCGAATAAGCAAAGCCGGGATTCCATCGGTGTAGCGTTGATGAATGTGAAGGACTATTCCGTAGGTATTGATTTAGAGAAAGCGTTGGCAAATCCGGGTAGTATCGATGACGTTGTGCTTCGTGACGGCGATGAGCTTTATATCCCGCAGATGCAAAGTACGGTGAAGATGAGCGGAGCCGTGACTTACCCAAACAGCGTGACTTACACGAAAGGTATGTCGGTTATGGATTGCTTGTCTCAAGCCGGTGGTTATAATGATATCGCACGTAAGTATCCGATCGTAATATATATGAATGGTAAGGTCGCTACGACGAAGCGTACCGCTATCTTTTTCAAGCGTTATCCGAAAGTGGAGCCGGGCTGTGAGATCGTAGTTCCGACGAAGACGCAACGTGAGCGCCGAAGCTTGGCTGAGATCATGAGTATCAGTAGCTCCGCTACCTCTATGGCCGCAATGATTACCTCTATTGTTAACATGATTAAAAACTAATCAGGCATGGATACGATAAACGAGATAAAAAGACAAGAGTTACCTGAGGAGCAGGAGATCGATTTAATCGAACTGGCGCAAAAACTGTGGAAAGAGCGTAAGTTCTTATTGAAAGGCTGTGGTATTGCGGTGGTAGTAGGTTTGATTGTAGCTTTCAGTATTCCCAAGGAATATACAACTACGGTGAAATTGGCACCAGAGACACAGGATGCGGCAAAAAAAACTAGTCTTGGCGGTTTGGCTGCTATGGCTGGGATTAATCTGAATGCTGCTGCCGGTGCGGACGCGATCTCTCCGGATTTGTATCCGGATGTGGTGCAGAGTACCCCGTTTCTGTTGGAATTGTTTCCGGTAGAGGTTACCGATAAGGAAAAGGAGTTAAGCACTACATTGTATGATTATATGAGTGAACATCAACGTAAGGCTTGGTGGGGATATATTGTCTCCGCTCCATTCAAGGCGTTGGGTGCGGTAATGAGTTTAATCTCCGGTGACGAGGAAGAGTCTGAGGGCTTGAATCCTTACCATTTGACAAAGGATCAAGAAGAGGTGGTGAAGGCCTTGCAGGAGCGGGTTTCTGTTTCCGTGGACAAGAAGACCTTGGTTATCACGGCTTCCGTACAGATGCAGGACCCGGTTATTTCCGCTCAGATGACAAAGGTCGTTTTGGAAAACCTCCAGAATTATATTACGAATTATCGTACGCAGAAAGTAAAGCAAGATTTGGAATTTACCCAGAAGGTATTTGGCGAGTCACGTGACGCTTATTATAAAGCGCAACGTGCGTACGCTGCTTTCGAGGATGCCAACCGTAATATTATCTCTTCCAGCTACCGTACGGAGCAGGAGCGTTTGAAGAATGAGATGACTCTTACGTTTAATGTTTACAATACGTTGGCGCAGAAGTTGGAGCAAGATAAACTGCGTGTACAGGAAGAAACCCCGGTGTATACAGTAATTGAGCCGGCTACCGTACCTTTGAAAGCATCTTCTCCTAAGAAGGCACTTATCTTGGTCGGTTTTGTCTTCCTCGCTTTATTCGGATGTATCGGATATTTATTCGTAAAAGATATGTTTGTGGCAGCTTTCAAGAAAGAAGAGACTGGAGCTTAATTCCCGCAAACCGTAAAATATGCCACGGCCTCGTCATGACTGACTTGTGTCGTGGTTTTTATTTGCGGGAATAGCCGATTGATCCGGGTGGTTATCGTATCGCATAAATTGGGGTAAAAGTTCTCCAAGGCTTTCTCATAGGGTTGCTCGTTGAAGCAGCAAAGGCTTCCTTCATTATAGAATAAATCCATTGCCAACCATTGATTTTTCATTCTCCACTCCGTCGAGTCATTCATTTGTACCCGTAAATGTAAAGGGGCGCTTTTGATGAAGAGATTCATTGCGCCACGTTTGCCTTTTTTACGAATCAGATCTGTTAGTTCCGGAATGACATGTGCGGGGTATGTCTGTTGCCTTTCCACCGTCTCTACCAATAATCTTCGGTTGTAGGACGCTACGAATATACCCTCGTGGTAGTAACAACCTAGAAAATGCTTATCAACATCAGGATAATATCTAACAGGAACGGAGGTTTCCTCTCGTTGCTGGGCCGGAAAAGTGAAAGAGACGTCCAGTTGCTTGAAAATACGCTCTGCCGTATGACTATCCATAGGGGCGTACAAGACATCCCCTTGTGGATAATAAGCGATTAGGAAAGACGATAATTCCAGATTTTGCCGTATTAAAGAAAGGAAAATAGCGGGCGTATGATCTGAGAACGCCTTGCGTATATTCTCCATGGGTAGTATCATCTTCTCGAATACAGGAGGACGATTGATGGCAAAAATTGCCGTGGGGCTTGGAACGACCAAACTATAGGGATCTACCGTAGCGACAAATTGCTCGTCGTTCATATGCTTGTAAAAGTACCTCACGCATACGATCGTACCCAGAAACAAGACAAAAAATGCCGTTATGTCTTTCTTGCTGATCCTCATGTTTGCTTTAGGAAGTGTTTACACCAAGGCTTTAATCCGCATTCCTCACATTTCGGTTTCCGGGCGAGGCAAACATATCTTCCATGCAATATCAACCAGTGATGGGCGATGGGGATCAATTCTTCCGGAATGTTCTTCACCAACTCCTTTTCCGTTTCCAAAGGTGTCTTGCTATTATTGGTCAAGCCGATCCGGTTGGAGACACGGAATACGTGCGTATCTACCGCCATGGCCGGCTTGTCATATACAACGGATGCGATTACGTTCGCAGTTTTTCTTCCTACGCCCGGCAGTTTCTGTAGCTCATCAATATCGGAGGGAACCACGCCTTTGAAATCCTCTATCAGCATTTTCGCCATACCTACCAGATGTTTAGCCTTATTGTTCGGGTAAGATACGCTTCGTATGTATTCAAAGACAACTTCCGGTGTGCTAGCCGCCATTACCTCGGGAGTAGGGAAAGCCTCGAACAGGGCAGGAGTGATCATATTCACTCGCTTATCCGTGCATTGTGCGGATAGGATTACCGCTATCAATAATTGATAGGGGTCGTCATAATGTAGTTCAGTCTCGGCTACCGGTACGTTTTCCTTAAACCAGTTTAATACGCCTTTATATCTTTCTTCTTTTCGCATTGCTTTTTCGGTTTCTATATTTTCGCATCCTAAAGGTATAACTTTTAAAAGGAATATACAAGCGGAGATGTGCCAAAAATAAGATACACCCGAATTGTACGAATAAATAAAAAAGTACCGATCTCCTTCTTCCATCTAAGAGAGAAAGAAATCGGTACTTTTTTATTTATTATTCCCTAACGATCTGGTGGATATGTATAGATTCTTTTCCTATTGTGGTGATTTCTAAAGAAGAGAAATCCTCGAACATGGTTTTATTTAATTTGATGTAGCCTACGTTCCCTTGATAGACGATGTTTTTCTCACCATCTTGAGAGAGGCCGGTGATAGATACCAAATTCTCGTTACTTCCGGAGAGGAAGAAAGATACGGCGTTGATATCATCGCATTTTATGTGAATTATTTCTCCCGGATTCAAGTTCTTATACGTATCTAGGTTCATATCGTACATCATAAGAGCCTCATTGATTTGCGGGTCTTGTTGGGTTGTCGCCGTGAATCCTAGTACGTATAGCTCCATTTGCTGATCCGAGTTATTTCGCATACGGATATAACGGGCTTTCGGATCGATGGTGCGGATTGTATCCTTAGCGTTTTCCGTGGAGACATGGGGGATTAGGCTCCAGCTCTTTCCGTCAGCAGACCACTCGAATACCCGTCCGGGTTGGTTGCTTTTCGGAAGATTGAAACAGAAGGATTCCGCTTCTTTCTGGATTTCCCAGCCGATACCCAGATATTGATTAGGCTGTACCTTGACTACCTCGAATAGGGGGACGTAACCGACCGTATTATCACCCTCGGCACAAGGCTGGCTCTTCAATTGGTCGATATTCGTGAATATGGAAGGGATGCTAACCTTCACCTCGTCCGGGGCGATACCGTCCGTAGATAGCAGGTTACGACCTGTCTGACGATATAAGTCTACGATGAAAGGGTGTAAGACTTTCGATCCGACTTTCACGCCTTTAGGCTGTGCCTTCTGGTTCAGCGTGCGGTTTATCAGTTTCATGCTATCTAGCAAGGCAGATGTTTCCAGATAGCGTTGCCATGTATAAGACCGGTCTTTCTCATACCAAGCGTGCGCCATATGCAGAGCACTTGTACCGGCTTTTCCTAAGAACTCGAATTGGATAAGCCATGGATTGATTTGTTCGATCAAGCGTTTATTGGGACTTTGGCTGTAGATCATGCTTGGGGAAGCCGTGATTTGAGCGAATAAGGTTCCCAGAAGATTTGCGCTTTGCTCCGGGAACGTGTTTTTCTTATATCCGGTAAGGAATGTCTGGATAGGAGCCACATAGTTAGCAGACTCTTCCCGGCGGTATTGATGTCCGTTCGGACCCGGATCGCAGTTATGCTCGCAGAAAATGCGGAAAGCCATGGAGGCCTCCGGCATAATAAAGTCGCAAGCGTCTTTCCATGCCTGTGTAGGATCGTAATTCTTGATATTCCAAGTGTACATTCCAACGCCGAATATAGCGACCTTGGAAGCCTCGGCATATTCCATAGGATTGGATACGAATCCGGTCATGGTGCCGGCGGCTTGCGTATCTAGGCCGTAGGCGGCTCCCATCAACAAATGATCTTGGCAATAATCGCTTACGGGGAAGTTCCACCAGATATAGGCGGGACGACGGATACGGTTGTTTACCCATTCGACGCCTTCTTTCGTGATATCGGCTACAACACGGTCTCCGGTCCACATGATTTGGATGGCGGGATCGAGTTGGGTACCGAGGATATCCAGATAGTCGGTCTTAGCCCATGAACGGTTGTATTCGGTAGGGCACATGATCAGGGGTTGCACGTCATTTTTTTTGCTGATAAATTCCTTATGGATGTAATTCAATAAGCCGGCTTGCTTTTCCGGGCGGGCTCCCTCTCCGGATATATCATCGAAGAAAACGGCGAAAGAGCGTACGCCCAAATCGTACATTTTCTCGAATTTGGAAAGGATGTTCATGCTGTCCGTCTGGTCCCATTGAATATCTTGTCCCGGGTGGATGGCCCAAACGAAGTTCACCTTGTTATGGGCGGCCTCTTTCGCTAGTTCCTTGATATGCTCGGCTTCCTCGGCGGGATAAGGTTTGCGCCAGTTGGGGGAGCTATGATAAGGATCATCTTTCGGACCATAGATATAGGTGTTCAGCTTGATCCTTCCGTAAAAGCGGATTTGCTCGATACGGTCGGCGTGGCTCCAAGGCTGTCCGTAGAATCCTTCCACGGTACCCCGGAATAATACGTCCGGATAGTCCTTGATCGAGCAGAGAGGCAGGATCTTCTTACCCTCGTCATATTTAGCTAATTGCTTGAGGGTTTGGGCGGCGTAAAACAAGGAATTATCGTCTACGATCCCGATCGTGATACCTTTTTTAGTGATTGCTAGTGTGTAGGCCCCCGATCGTTGCATCTCTGGGGCTTTGTCTTTTAGCTTCTTGATCTCTAAAGGGAGGGATTTGCCGGATTTAGCGAAAGGTAACGCTTCTTTAAGTAGTCTGACTGCGTCTGCGTCCGGATTATTTATGCCTCGTAGGGCGTATCCATGGGGCGGTGCGTATGTCTGGCTGGAAATAGTCACCTCTTGGGGCTCGGGGAAGATTCCTAGGGATAGCTTTTGGCTATGCGTTAGGTTACAAACGCCTAGAAGGAGCATGGTGGCGAGTAAATACTTTAGTGTCTTCATATACGATATGATTTAATGTTAACGTTCGTAAATGTATGAAATAATTAGACACGAAGCACACGGAGAGCACGGATTTGTTCCGTGTGCTCCGTGTTTTAGATCTTATAGGGAGAATAGCAATACCCGGTTATCCGGATTTGTCCATTCATGGATCAAGCTACGCACGTCGCTATATTCGGCGGGAGTGAACTGTTGCTTGTCCAACTCGATCGTACGTACTACCTCGATCGTATTTCCTCTTGGTGTGATCGTGCGGGTTACTTTACCAAAAGGCTTGCTTATCACTTGCTCTTTTGTGGAGGTCTGCAACTTCATGCCCTCGGCGGGAGTAACCGTGTAGGTTACCTCTTCCTTGATCAGGGAGGGGAGTTCGAATAAGTTGGAACGCTTGCTGTTCAAGGCGCTCATGCCCCAGCTATCGATTCCGGCGGAGATGGCTGGCAATACGCAGATGGCGAAACCGTCTTTTGCTTGATCGGCGGAGATGGCCACGGATCTACTTTCCTTAATCTGAATAGGTGTGGTCTCAATCTCAATGGAAGTTCCGGAGAGGGAGACTACCTTATCTAGTCCGCCACGATTTGTCAGCGGGGAGGCGGATAGGTATTGGTCTTTCCCATCGACAGTGGCTTTTACGGCTAGTGTCTGGATGGCAGCCAGCCCGCAAGCGTCCGTATCGAGATGGCCGGGATAGACGGCGAGGACTTCCGACGGGATTCCGGCGGCATTCAACATCACGTTCAAGAGCTGTGCGATCTCTAGCGGCGTACCGTAGGCACTGCGGAGAACGGTATCGATGTCACGGACGGTATAGCCGGTCATCGCCATGGGGATAGGACAGGTACTGAGATTGTTGAGTATATGGTCTCGGATGATGTTCACCTTCTCTTGTTCGTTACCGCTTTTATCGGTGAGGAATTGGGCGAAGGTTTTGCTCTCGTATCCCTGCGATTCCTTTAAGCGCTTATCCAAAGTGGCTAAGGCCGCTTTACCTGAAGGATAGGTAGAGGCTACCAAGTGGGGTGAAGCCTCACGGTTCTTTGGTTGGAAAGCCTCACGGGAGGAAGCGGGAATGTTCCGTAGTGTCCAGTGTACCTCCTTTATACCGTCATGGCTCTCTTCCACGGCTTTTACGGGGGAGCCGTATAGACCGCAAGCCAAGGGGGTCCCTTCCGGTACGGAAATAGAGACCTTGCATTCCTTCACGGGAGAAGTTTCTTGTAGTCGCTCGTTGATATCCATAGCCGGATAGTAGCCCGGTTTTGTGATAATAGAGTAATCCAAGTAAATCGTGGCCCCAAGTTCTAGGCCAGTGTGTACCACGACCATTTCCTTAAGTTGGTTATAGGCCGGAGCGTCGGCAGCGAAACGGGGTAGGACCTCTACAAAGGCGTTATCGGGTGTCTTTACGATCGTACCGTCTTTCTGCCTTGTATAGGATGAGTGGATCTTCAGTGTTTGGAAATCGGGATTGTAGACGATAAAACTCTCGCCATACGTGCTATTCATCGCAGTGTGCGTGAAGAGCGTCAATTCCATGGAGGATCGATATTCTTGGCTACCGTCGGCATGCAAGGTCCAAGCTTTCGATATCTTCCCGTACTCAGCCTCCGATGCGGCAAATGAAGTAACCGTCATCGCTAACAAGCTTAGGAGAAGAATCAGTTTATAGGTTATCTTAATCATTGTTTTTCTGTTTTTATTTCTTGATAATCAAATAGTCACCATAACTCTTATAGGCGTTCACAGCGGAACGGAAGCCTTTCCAGTCGGCTGGGTCGTAGACACGCTTCTTCAACGCTAGCTTCTGGCGCAAGACGATGTTCTGGTCGCCTTCCTGCGAAAGGGAACCTTCGAAATCGGCCGCATTGCTTTGCAGGACGTCATTCTTCGGGGCGTTCAAGAGGGTATAGCCCTTGGGGAGGCGGATGGTCTCATCTTGTTCTACCAAACGGGAGCAAGCATCCTTGAATCCATACGCACGGTTTTCCGGTTTCGTATCGATACGCAAGAAACTCTTCACTTGATTGTAGAGGTTATTCATGACTAGCGGTTTGATAAGCATCTGGTCTCCGGCGATAATCGCATAATCGGGGATCTCATAAGAGAACGTGATCTTGATAGGGGCCGCTTGATAGTTCTTCGGGTCCTTACCGTAATCTACACGAAGCAGTTTGGCGTTGGAGGATACGGTCAGCAATTGCTTCTCCATCGTGTTCTGCCAGTCGGATTGCCATCCGGTGGTGAAGATGCGGCGGATATTGCTGTCGGATTGTCCCTCGGCGGTGATCGTGAATTGTCCGCGGAGCGTGCCTTTCTCGTCTAGGCGGTTGTCGGCGTGGATGCGGACGTAGTGGTTCTCCGGGGCGGAGACAGGGGTTAAGCGGAGGTCGGAGCCTTCGGGCACACCCGGGAGGTAGTTCTGCTGTTGCTCGGCACTACTCCATAATTCCCGGCAGAAAGGAACCCAAGTCGGGTCGAGAGGCATATACGTACCGCTCGCCAGTTTTACCACCGCCACGCAATGGTTGAAATGGTCGGCGGGGATACTTTCTACACGGCTTCCCGCCATTGTCATCGCCGGGTAAGCCTCGAAGCCGGCCATGCGGAGGAAGGCGATCAACGTACCGGCGATATCCTTGCAGACACCGCAACGATCGGTATAATTCATCTTCAGGTTGTGGAGCGTGAAACCCTCGCCTTTACCCATCGAGATTCCGGAGTAACGGATGTTATCGGCCACCCAGTGGGTCAATACGGCTATCTTCTCCATTTCCGTTTTCTTGCCTTTGATCAGCTCGTCTACCTTCCTTTGGGCTTCCGGGATCGCGGTAAAGCTTCCGTAATCCTCGTTAACCTTATTGAACCAAAGGGATTTATCCTCCCAGCGGGGAGTACTGGACATCATGAGCTTCGGGGCAGCGTCGAATAGGTCTACCATATTCGGTTCCTTGGCGAAAGGAAGGATATCGTCGGAGGCGAAGGTATATACTTTCCGTCCGTCCTCGTATCGCATCGAAGAGGTACATTCGCCTTGGTAGAACTGGAATTGCAACTCTTTCTCCATCGGCATGGATACCCGGTACACCTTGCGCACGGTAGGCTCGGTAGCCCAGAAGGGGACGATATCGTAAAACTGTCCTCGCATAGGAGGGATGAAACGCTCGTCGTCGTCGCCCGCCGTCAGCAAGGCGTAGGTGAAACCTTTCTTGGCGATCTCGTACTCCACGACATCTCCCGGTTGCAAGCGGCCCACTTCCAGCATGATCTGCCGGGCGCCCCAGTAGATGGCACGTGCGGGGGCGGCGTAGTCGCAAGCTTGGGTCACGTCGAGATTGATCACGTCGCCGTTCGCACGGTAGATCGTGGCGTAACGAAACTCGGCATGTGCCGTCAGCGGGTCGTAATCGTATTTGATGATACGGTTGGCGACGGCTCCTTTGGAAGTCTGTACCTTAAAAGCCTTGCATACGGCGAAAGCCCCCGAGCCGGTAGGTTGTACCGTTACGGCGGTGCTATCCAGCAAGGTGACGCAGTCGTATCCTGCATAGGCTTGCGATTTCTCCAAGGTAGGATCTTGCGGGTATCGGCAAGAATCCTGCCCGTACATAGGCGATAAGGCCAATAGGGAGACTGCGGTGATTGTTAGAATTCTTTTCATGTTTATAGTGTTTTTGTAATGATATTTCTCGCTAGCTCCCGGCAGGCGGCACGGTCGATCTTGCCGCTTCCGGTTTGGGGGATCTCGCTTACCTTTATGATGTGCCTCGGACGGAGGTACTTGGGCAGGCTGGCGAGAACCTCTGTTAGCATCTCACCTCGTAGGTTTGAGGCAAGCAGTAGCACGACCGCCTCTCCCAACCGAGGGTCGGGGGCGGCGGTGATGGCATAGGGGCGGTCGAGGTAGGGCCGTAGCCGCTCTTCCACCTCCTCGATCTGGATCTTGATACCTCCGCTATTGATAATATTATCTTTCCTTCCGATAATGGCGAAACTCCCGTCCGGCAGCAGGCGGGCGACATCGTTCGTCACCAGCCGCTTGTCGCAAACCAATGGGGCGTCTATCACCAAGGTATTCTCCGGTGACAAGGATAACGTCACCGAGGGGAAGGGATGGTAATAGGGCGAGGCTTCCGGCCCGTTCAGCCGGCGCAGGGCGATGTGGGACAGCGTCTCCGTCATTCCGTAGGTGGAATAAACCGTGTTTGGCATCTGCCGTATCTCCTGTTCCAAGGCTGCGTCAATCGCCCCGCCGCCGATAATCAGGATATCCGTTTGCTCCAGCCGCTTACGTTCCTCGGGTACTCGCAACGTATTGTAAACCTGCAAAGGAATCATGGCGGCAAAGCGCAGGGGCGTATCCCCCCAATCCGCCAACGGGTGTCCGGAGGGTTCGCACACCTCCAGATCCAGTCCGGCGTATAGGGAGCGGACCACCATCATCTTTCCGGCTATATAGCGTAGGGGCATACATAACAAGGCCTTGTCGCCCTTCTTAAGCCCCAGATAATCGCAGGTAAGCCGAGCGCTGTTCAGCATCCGGTCCTTGCGTACTCGCATCCGCTTGGGCGTACCGGTGGAGCCAGAGGTCTGGACTTCCAGAAAAGGGGAGGAATCGTGCCATTCAGCTAAGAATGCCTGTAAATCTTCTTGTATCGGCATAGGTCAAAGGTCGTTGGTGAACCAGATGGTGTCTCCTTTTCGTTGGATCAACTTATGTTTATCGTCCTTGAAAATCTCGCCGGTTCCCAGACCTTGCGGTAGCGGGTTACCTAGCGTGGCGCACCATTGGGCTATAGCGTTCAGTCCGATTTGCGATTCCAGAGCGGAGGTGACCCACCATTTAGGTTGTTCAGGGGTACTCCCTAAGATAGTTTCCGCTAAGTGAACCCATTCCGTGCATCCGGCGATACCTCCGTGGAGGGAAGGCTTTAATATAATGTATTGGGGATGGATCGTTTCCAACAACCGCCGTTTCTCGTCCGGGGCGTTACAGCCGATCAGTTCCTCGTCGAGAGCGATGGGAAGGGGTGACTCTGCCGCAAGGCGTGCCATCTCTTCCAACTGCCCGGCACGGATAGGCTGCTCGATGGAATGCAAGTCCATCTCGGCGAGCCGCTTCAGTTTGTCCATCGCCTCCGAGGGTGTGAAAGCGCCGTTGGCATCTACCCGAAGCTCTATTTCCTTGGCAGAGAAATGCGTACGGATGTGTTTCAATAAAGAGAGTTCCCGGTCGAAATCGATAGCGCCGATCTTCAGCTTGACGCAGCGGAAGCCCTCCTTCATCTTTTCCTCTACCTGTTCCAGCATGTACTTATAATCGCCCATCCAGATCAGTCCGTTGATGGGGATGCCTGCCTGCCCCTGCGAGAAGGGCGTGTCGTAATGCCGCCAACCGCCCTGTTCATAATGGCGCATGGCCGTCTCCAGCCCGAAAAGGATGGATGGGTAATGGCGCAAAGATTCGGTGTCAACATATCCCTTCTGTTCCAGATCGAGGCAAGCCTTGGATAACGTGATCTCGTAATCCACTCCATAATCGCAACTGAGATCCGGCAGGGGGGCACATTCTCCGATACCAATAACCGAGGGTTCGTCTTCCTTACGGATTCGGACCTCCCACAATTTCCGGGTCGTGTAAACACCCCGTGAGGTTCCTGCCGGTCGCTTGAAAGTCAAGCACCGGGGAACCACCTCAATCCTATATAACCTCTCCTTTACCATTCATTCTTAATTATTCATTATTCATTCTCAATCCCCCTACGGGAATTTCGGGTAATCCTCGAAGCGAGGACGGCGTTTCTCCAAGAATGCCTTACCGCCTTCCTGCGCCTCGTCCGTCATATAGTAAAGCATGGTAGCGTCTCCGGCCAACTCCTGTATACCGGCCTGTCCGTCCAACTCGGCGTTTAAGCCCGCCTTGATCATGCGCAAAGCCAACGGGCTAAGCAACATCATCTCCTCGGCCCATTGAACGTACTCGTCCTCTAATTTATCCAAGGGGACTACCTTATTTACCAGACCCATATCCAAAGCCTCCTGCACATTGTACTTGCGGCATAGGAACCAGATCTCACGGGCCTTTTTCTGTCCGACCACACGGGCGAGGTAAGAAGAGCCGAACCCGGCGTCGAAGCTACCCACACGAGGACCTGTCTGTCCGAAGATAGCGTTCTCGGAAGCGATCGTAAGGTCGCAAACCACGTGCAATACGTGTCCGCCGCCGATAGCGAAACCATTCACGGCCGCGATGACGGGTTTCGGGAGAGAGCGGATCTGCTTTTGTACGTCCAATACGTTCAAGCGAGGTACGCCGTCTTTACCCACGTAGCCGCCACGTCCTTTCACGTTCATATCGCCTCCCGCGCAAAAGGCCGTATCTCCGGCTCCTGTCAGAACGACTACGTTAATGTCCGGGCGTTCCCGGCAGATGTAAAAGGCGTCGCTCATCTCCGTGGTCGTAGTCGGGGTAAAAGCGTTGCGATACCGTTCCCGGTTGATCGTAATGCGGGCGATGCCGTTGTAGAAATCAAATAAGATCTCCTCATATTCCTTGATGGTTGTCCATTCTCTTTTCGTTTCCATATATTATATGTTTTGTGCTTGGGATGAATTTTTTAGTTGATGATAATATTCCTTGAGCAATCGTACGTCTTCCGCTTTGTCCGTGAAAACCTCCATGAATAGGGGATGTTCGCTCGGTTGCTCTGTTTGGGTAAAGGCGCTCATCGCCGCTGCCAACTCCTCGGCATTATGGACAGCGGAGTAGGAGAATCCCCTTTCCGTGGCCCATCCCTCCGCAGAGGTCTGGTGGGAGGCGGTGACGTAACGGTGCGTACGTTCGTTCATCTTGAATCCCGGCAAGGCTTGGAAGATCTCGCCACCTCCGTTGTTCAAGAGCAGGATGCGAAGGTTATTGTGCAAGTTACCGTTCCACAACGCGTTCATATCATAGAAGAAACTAAGATCGCCTATAACGATAAAGTTTAGTTTTTGCGAGGCCGAGGCGTATCCGATGGCCGTAGACAAGGAGCCTTCGATCCCGCTCGTACCTCGGTTACAACAAACCTCAACCGTCTCGGGTACGGTGTACAATTGTGCGTAACGTACGGTGGAGCTATTCCCCAGATGCAAGGCCGATTCAGCCGGAAGCGAGCGTATCAAACCGCCGATCGCCGCCATTTCGGAGTAAGCGAACTCCGGCTCCGGCAGGTTCCGGGATTTGTATTCCCAAGCCTTCGGATATTCAATCTGCCTATTCTCCAGCATATAAGCGATTTTCTCCAGAAACTCGAAAGGGTCCATCTCGATCACCGTGGTCAGGCTACCGAATAAATCCGCTACCTCTCCATCCAATGAGACATGCCAATGCTCCTTAGGCGGGTGTTTCCGCAAAAACTCTTTCAGCCGCTTGGAGACAATATGGCCACCGTAGGTGATTACGAGCTCGGGAACTAGCTTCTCTTTTTCCTCCTCCGGGGTAGCATACAGGATAGCGTCGAAATTCTTGATCGGTAATCCCGGTACGATACGGTTGCCGATGTGCTCGGAGAGCCAAGTGAAATGCTTGTATAGTAACTTGCATATTTTCTTCTCGAAGAGATAGATCAAGCTCATTTGTCCCGCTATCATCATCCGCTTGCTATATTTGTTCAAGCGCTCGATCAGGTCATCATATTTCCGGTCGTACACGTTCAAGCCTTGATAACGGGTGATTACCCGTACCTTCGGCAATTCGGGTGTCGTGAACTGAAATAAAGGCTCGGAGATCGGGACGTTGATATGAACCGGCCCTTTGCCGTGATGGTTCAGTTCCAACAATGCTTCGTTGATCAATCGATTACAATACCATTCATCTTGATCCGTATGTATTTCCGGTAGCTGCACCGACTTCTTTACCAGCGAGCCGAACACCCCGGGTTGCGGCAAAGTCTGTCCGTCCATTTGCCCAATCCATGCGGCGGGGCGGTCGGCGGATATCACGACAAGCGGAACTTTCTGATAGAAAGCCTCCGCTACCGCCGGATGTATATTCAGCAAGGCCGTGCCCGAGGTACAGCAAACAGCCGCCGGCTTACCTCCGTGCAACGCTAGCCCTACGGCAAAGAATCCCGCGCTTCGTTCATCCGTCACGGAATGGCAATTGAAGAACGAATGGTTTGCCAATGTGTGCACAATCGGAGAGTTCCGGCTCCCCGGACATAGCACGATATTACTTACGCCGTGCTCTATCAGCAAGGCTACCAATTGAAGGATGTTCTTTTTATCGCTATACATTATATGATATAAAATTATAAATTACCCACTATTCTCCGCATCGTATCTAATTTATCCTCTGTCTCCTGCCACTCATCCTCTAGCTGCGAGGCCGCCAACAGACCGCCTCCGGCATACAGCGTAAAGGTTTGGGGGAGGATATTCATGCAACGGAGGTTTACGTACAGATCTGTTTTGCCTTTGGGATCCAGCCAACCGATGAAACCGGAGTAATAGCTACGATCGTACCCCTCATTCTCGATGATGAAATGATAAGCCTCCTCCTTGGGAAGACCGCAAACTGCTGGAGTAGGGTGTAATAGTTGAAGGACATCACCCAGCTTCTCGGGATTCGGCAAGGAGAAGAAGAAATCACTTTTCAAATGAGAAACCTCTCCGGCCCGGGCTGAATAAGGCCCCTTCTCCTCGGGAGTAATACCTAAGGTGGACAGCTGGCGGCGTATATAGGAGGCGACTAATTGCTGTTCTCTCCAATTCTTATGGTCCCAGCTTTTCGGTAATTTCCCGTCTCGTAAGGATTGGGTTCCGGCCAAAGCTACCGTTTGCCAGTCACCTTTCTCGCCGGATAACAAGATTTCCGGTGTCCCACCCATCCAAGTTCCGGTTTCCGGGGTATGGCAAAGGTAGACATAGGAGCGGATATATCGTTCTTCCGCAGCGAAGAATGCCTTGCCGGGTGAGAAAGAGGGATCTTTCCAGATCGTTTTGCTACGGGATAGGACTAGTTTATCTTGGCTTCCTTTTAGCAAAGGGTTGGTAAACAGGGAGAAATGGTAAGCGTATCGTTCCTTCTCCTCGGATTCGGACGGGATTTCGATTTCATTCGAAGGGAATTCGTTTTTCTCTCGAGAGAAATCCCAATCGGATTCGGAGGGGATTTCAAAGCAATCCGGTTGGATTAAAACGATAGGTCGTTCCGCTGTCACCTGAAACGGAGCGATTACAAAACCGCTCCGTTCATTTAAGTCTTTTATGTCGTATAATAGGCAAGGAGAGCCGGCACTTTGCATCCTGAAATGGAGCCTATCCTCACCGGGAATACGCCAAATAGCGAAACTCCGGCCTTGCTTGATCAACGTGTCTATTATTTCGTAAGAATCTCTTGGAATCATTTCTTCTTTAGTATACTATTGATTACCCGTACAGAGGAAACCAGTTTGTCGGTAGAGGTGAATATGTCTACGTTCCACACATGGGATGAACGGCCTTTGTGGATAATCGTCCCGACGGCACGTACCGTGTCTCCCTCGTGGGCGGACGACATATGGCTGCCGCTAACTTGCATGCCGACTACCATCTCGTCCGGTTTCGCCAGAATCATGGAACCTAGTCCGGCCACGGTCTCTGCCAGAGCCAGTGTAGCGCCTCCGTGCAAGATACCGAAAGGCTGGCGGGTCCGTTCGTCTACAGGCATGGTCGCTTCCACACGATCCTCCGACGCATAGGTATATTGAATGCCTAGATTACCCATTAAAGCATGTTTGGCCCGTGCGTTTAGTTGATCTAACGGAACCTCTGTGGGTTTGATTGTGGCAAGGATCGCTTTCTCGATCGCTACCGCCACACCTTCCATATTATTGGGTAAGGTCGTGAAATCGGCACAAGCCTTTACGGAATCGCGTGCGTTACCCATCGCCACGCCGGTACCGGCTAATTGAAGCATGGATACGTCGGCCACGCCATCACCGATAGCGACAACCTCTTCGGTCGTGATATTCAGCATCTCCATCAATACCGCCAACGTATTTCCCTTATTGATGAAATGAGGAGCTACCTCCAAGAAATAGTCCTCGGAGCGGAAAGCTTCCAATACCCCGTCCAAACGTTTCTTCCAATGATTTTCGAGACCCACTAGATTGTTCTCGTCATCGCTGGTAAGAATACACTTACAGGGTGCGAAATCCACCGCTTCCGGGAAATTCTCCACACCGATGATGCGCATCTTATTGAGTTCGGCCTCCTCTTGGACATGCTTGTTTTCCGGGCTATCGGTCAGGATATAGTCCTTGTGATACGTGAAGATAGCAAAACCATTTTCCTTCGCCTTCCGGTTTAAATAAGGAATCATGGCCGGATCGATTCGTTTCTCGAACATCAATTCTCCGGTCTGGGCATTGATGATCTGACCTCCGTTATAAGATAATATGAAACCACCGTAATGATTCAATTCAAGGGCCTCCGCCAAGGGTTGAACCCCGTTGGTGGGTCGGCCGGATGCCAATACAACATGAACTCCCATCTGCTGAGCCTTTAACAAGGCGGCATGGGTCCGGGGAGTTATCTCTTTCTTGTCGTTAAGCAACGTCCCATCTACGTCTAAGACTAATAATTTGTACTTCATGGCGTCTTATTTTTATGGTTTAGAATACAAATATACATAAAATAGTTGATAGTTAGAAGACATTTCCATGAAAGGAATTTACGTATATCGGCGCAAGCTCACGCCTATACTGGCGTAGCCCTACGGCACTACTGGTATAGGCGTATGCCGGTATAGGCATTGGCCTGTGTCGATACTGGTGTAAATGTCTCTGAAAAAACACGTACGTGTTCTCGCGAAAACATGTACATGTTTTTCGGAAAATACGTACGTGTTTTTTTTCAAAGCAATTCTTGGATGAAACGAGCCACTCCATCCTCATCGTTCGTGTATTGGGTGATGCGGTCGGCATTGGCCTTGACAGGGGGCTGGGCGTTGGCCATAGCGACTCCCAATCCGGCGAAACGGATCATGGATACGTCATTGAAACCGTCGCCGATAGCGATCACTTCCTCCTGTTTTATCCGGGTTCGCTCTAGTAAGCGGGATAACGAGGCTGCCTTATCGATACCTTTGGGGACAAGCTCCAGATAGAATGCCTCGGAACGATATACGTTGATACGTTTCCCTAATTCTTGGCGGAGCTTCTCTTCCAACGGTACCAACATCTCCGGTTCGCCTACCACCAAGCATTTATCGGCTGGCTGATGCAAATCCCGCAGAAAATCGTCGGTAGCCTTGATCTTCATTTTGGTTAAGAAAGATTCGTATTGTACGTATTTATTTTCCGGATGCTCGCTTAAGATATATTTACCGTTGTAGGAAAGAATAGCCAGTCCCGCTTCTTTGGAGCGGTTGTATAAAACAGGTACGATATCGGGTGGCAAAGCCTGTTCGAAAAGTACTTTGTCTGTCATCAAGTCGATCACCTTACCGCCGTTGAAGGAAAGGATAAAACCTCCATATTGCTTTATGTTCAGTTCCTCGGCTAAAGGCACGATACCGTAGGTGGGCCGGCCGGAGGCTAAGACCAGATGCAATCCTTTTTCCTGCGCTTGCAGAAGGGTTTCCCTCGTAAACGGGGTGATCTCTTTTTTACTGTTTGTCAGTGTACCGTCTAAATCCAGTACCAATAATTTATAGTTCATGCTCTTGTTTCGTGTTGATCGTGATTATTTTACCTCTTTGGGAGATATAATTATAGAGTTCTTTATAAAATGCGTGCCGGGTAAGGGTGGAAGCGTCTCCCAAGATCATCAGTTTCATACGGGCACGGGTGATCGCTACGTTCATGCGCCGCAAGTCGTTCAAGAAGCCTATCTTTCCATCCTCGTTGGCCCTTACCAAACTGATCAAGATGACATCGCGTTCTTGCCCTTGGAAACCGTCAACGGTGTGTACGGTGATCAGTCTGCGTAAAGGCTTGAAGAAAGCGTCTTGTTTGATCAATTTACGGATGTATTGTACCTGCGCCTTATAAGGGGAGATCAATCCGAAGTCGATATTCTCTTCCAGCACTCTCTCCTTGGATATTTTCTGTATATAGGAGCGTAATTGTTCCACGAGCAATTCCGCCTCTTGCCTGTTGACACGGCTCATGGTCTCTTCTCTCGTATTTTCCGTGAAATCGCACTCGGACGTATCGAACCATACGATGGGAGTGTCCAGTCGCAAGATTCCCCGCCCACTTACCTCGGGAGCGGATTCGAGTTCGTTATGATAGAACCATTGGGAGGAGAAGCGCATGATATCCTCGTGCATACGATATTGGATCTTCAAGAGAGAGACCGTTTCCGGTTTCGCATGGGCTATCTTTTGCATCAAGGTACGTCCTAAGCCTTCTCGTTCCGCTTCTATACATTTAATAGTAGGGGGCAATTGGTGATGATCGCCCGCTAGTATGACCCGGTCCGCCTTGCCGATCGCTATCCAGCAAGCGGCTTCCAAGGCTTGGGCGGCCTCATCGATAAATAAGGTCGTGAAGTGCCGGTTCATCATGACCCGGTTTGCGGAGCCAACCAAGGTGCAAGCGACAACACGAGCCTCGTCGAACAGCTCTGTATCGATCTTGACTTCCAGTTCGGTCGCCCGGAATTTCAAACGGGAGAGGCGGTTTCGGATCGTATCCCGTTCCTCCCGGCTTTTCTTTCGCATATTGGATTGTATATCCCGTACCGCTTTCCGGATGCTCCATAACTCGGGATAATCCGGATGCGATTCGAAACGGCGTTCATATGTGAAAAAGAGCATCTTGTCATTGATACGAGTGGGGTTCCCGATGCGCAGGACGTTAATGCCTCTATCTACCAGTTTCTCCGAGATGCAGTCTACGGCGGTATTACTTTGGGCGCAAACGATCACTTGATTCTCCCGGTGAAGGGTCTCGTAAATGGCTTCCACCAAGGTGGTTGTTTTCCCGGTTCCGGGAGGGCCGTGTACGATAGATACTTGTTTCGCTCCCAATACCTTGTTTACGGCTTCTTCCTGCGAGCGGTTCAACCAAGGAAAGCGGATCGGGAATAATTCACGCTGTCCCGGTTTTTCCTGCCCCAGCAATACGTCCCTAAGATGGGAGAGTTGGTTGTTTTTTGCCCGCATCACGTCCGAGAGAGCGGAAAACATCGTTTTATAGCTGGTCTCGTCGAAGTAGAGTTGCACGCCGAGATCATTGCTTTTTCCTTGTATATCCATCAAGGCGGAAGGAGTGGGGAGAACTACCACCATCCGGTTCTCTTGCACGTAGCTGATCGTGGCGGAGAAATCCAGATACTTAAATTTACCACTGATATCTGCCGTAAAGAAGCAAACCGGGCGCCCGTACTCAAAATTATGCTCGATCTCCCGGTCTTCTGTCCTTTCGATCTCGATCACCAATTGGTTTAAGGAGTTATAATAACTGCGTCCCGGAGTGACCGGATACCAACAGAGGCCCTGCGCCACTCGTTTTCGCAAACCCGTACGCTCGGATTGCTGTCGGTATGTTTCCTTCTCATATTCATATTCTTTCTGCAGGAGATCATATTGATGTTGCAAATCTACAAGCGGCGATGAAATTCCCATTCCTTTATCAATTCAATTAATCGGATAAATACAGCCCGGGCGTTCTAGGTCCCGAAGTAGGCGACAAAAGTACTAAAATTATCGTTCCGTACCCAAGTTGCGGTAAGTAAAGAAAAAGAATACCGCTAACGTTGGTAGTGTCTATAAAATTCCTAATTTTGTACGAAAACTAATATCATAAAAAAATGAATGAGAACGATGCTTTTTATAACGCATTAATAGATGTAGCTGCTTGGGATAAAGAGAATACCTTAGATCGTTTTATGAATAGTGATAGCCTCTTCAAAAAGTTTCTATATAAATTTATTACTACAGATGGTTCGTATGTGAAATTACGGAGCTCTTTAGTAGAGCGGGATTTGGAGAATGCCAAGCTATATTCGCATACCTTGAAAGGGATAGCCGCTAATTTAGGTCTGGTAAATCTATTCGATGTATCGAATAATATACTATCGCTGTTGAGAGAAGGGAATCTGGAAGAAGCGTTGCGTTATGAAGATGCATTGGGAAAACAATACGATGCCTTGCGAGATATCGTTGTTGAGTTTTGTTCTTAATCTATTGTATATTAACTATCTAATTCTAAATAAAGACTATCAGTATGGATACTATCATAAAAACTCAAATTATAGATTTGATTCACAGGGAGGTAATCCCTGCTATCGGATGTACGGAACCTATTGCCGTGGCTTTGGCGGCCGCAAAAGCGGCGGAAGTGCTGGGGCGTAAGCCAGAGAAGATAGAGGTTTATCTGAGCGCCAATATCCTGAAGAATGCCATGGGAGTAGGAATCCCGGGGACTGGCATGGTGGGGTTGCCTATCGCTATCGCATTGGGATCGATCATCGGTAAGTCCGCTTATGGGCTAGAGGTGCTGAAAGACTTGACTCCGGAGGGATTGAAAGAAGGTAAGGAAATGGTCTGCAAGAAATGTATCGGTATAGACCTGAAAGAGAATGTAGATAAACTTTATATCGAAATTATAAGTTCAGCAGGGAACGATCGTTCAAGGGTGATCATTTGCCATGAGCATACCCATATAATATATGTAGAGAAAAACGGGGAGGTATTGACTGATTTACGTACGGCAAACGCTTCTGGCGAGGAAGTATGTGAGAATAAGGATTTACGTCTTTCCTTCTCTATGGTCTATGAGTTTGCCATGGAAATGCCATTGGATGAGATTCGTTTTATTTTAGAAACGGCCGAGTTGAATAAGAAAGCCGCCCAAGCTTCCATGAAAGGCAATTACGGACATACCGTAAGCAAGACAGTCTCGGGTGCTTTCGGCCGTAAGTTCATGGGAGATTCCGCTTATACGCATATGTTGATCATGACTTCCGCCGCTTGCGACGCTCGCATGGACGGCGCTATGATCCCGGTGATGAGTAATTCGGGAAGCGGTAATCAAGGAATCGCCGCTACGCTTCCGGTTCTTTCTTTCGCGGAGGATATCCAATGCTCGGAAGAGCAACTGATCCGTGCGTTGATGTTAAGCCATTTGATGGTGATCTATATCAAGCAAAGTCTGGGACGTTTGTCCGCCCTTTGCGGTTGTGTGGTTGCCGCTACGGGAGCGAGTTGCGCTATCACCTATTTGATGGGAGGAAATAAGGCGCGGATTTCTTATGCGATCAAGAATATGATCGGTAATATTACCGGAATGATCTGTGACGGTGCCAAGCCGAGTTGCGCGATGAAAGTATCTAGTGGCGTGTCTACGGCGATGCTTTCCGCTTTGATGGCCATGGAGGATAAGGTGGTGACTTCCGTGGAAGGTATCATCGATGAGGATGTGGATAAATCGATCGCGAACTTGACCGCTATCGGTTCTAAAGGAATGGAGGCGACGGATCGTCTGGTGCTGGACATCATGACCGGTAAATCTTGTTAATGGGATTCTATGGAGGAGGCACCAAAGGCGAGGAAAAAAGAGATTATGCGAGTGACACTTTTAGGGTCATTCGCTAATTTTGTTTTATTGGTATTCAAGTTCGTGGCGGGTATCTGGGGACATAGTAGCGCTATGATCGCCGATGCGGTGCATTCGTTATCTGATTTCGTAACGGATATAATCGTCCTTCTTTTTGTCAATATATCTTCCAAGCCAAAGGACGAGAGCCATGATTACGGGCATGGTAAATACGAGACTTTGGCGACTTCAATTGTTGGTATCGTCTTGCTTTGTGTAGGTTTTGGCCTTTTCTGGGAGGGAGCGAACAAGATTTATGACTTTTATTTCAAGGGGATTCCGTTGGAAAGTCCGGGAATGATCGCTTTAGTTGCCGCTCTTATCTCCATTGTGATCAAGGAATTACTGTATCATATTACGGTTTGGGTAGGAAGGAAGCAGAATAGTCAAGTCGTTATCGCTAACGCTTGGCATCATCGCTCGGATGCCTTTTCCTCGATCGGTACGGCTTTAGGTATCGGAGGGGCGATTTTGTTGGGGGATAATTGGCGTGTGCTGGACCCGTTGGCGGCTGTGATTGTCAGTTTATTTATCGTAAAAGTAGCCTTACAACTAGTGATCCCGGCGATTAATGACTTATTGGAGAAATCTTTGCCGAAGGAGGTGGAGGATGAGATCTTGGCGATCATTAGTGAGGTTCCCGAGGTAAAGAGCCCGCATAATCTACGTACCCGCCGCATCGGTAATAATTTTGCTATCGAGGCGCATATACGGGTGGACGGACAGATAACCGTGACTCGTGCCCATGACTTGACGAAAGAGATCGAACAGAATCTGCGTGATAAGTTCGGTCAGGCTACGCACATCGCTTTGCACGTGGAACCAATTAAATAAACGAATTGTTATTTGACCATGATGAAGAACTTATATAGGGGAGAAGTGTTCTATTTGATCGCTTCCCCGCTGGATCATGTGGAGGCTTACCGCTATTTTGAGGATGGGGAACTGGCTGTTGTTGATGGAAAGATTGTAGAGGCGGGGCCGTTCGAGGCGATGCGTTCCCGTTACCCGGATTTCCCGGTGACAGACTATTCCGGTAAATTGATTACACCCGGCTTTATTGATTCCCATATCCATTTCTCCCAGTCGGAGATACAGGGAATGTATGGCAAGCAACTTCTGGATTGGCTGGACGAATATACGTTTCCCGCCGAGGAAGCTTTCTCTTCCATGGAATATGCACAAGATATCGCTCGCTTTTTCGTGAAGGAACTGGTGAAGAACGGAACTACGACTTGTGCCGCTTATGCCACGGTTCATCCTGCTTCCGTAACCGCATTATTTTCCGTGGCTACGGAGTATAATATGTGTATCTTGGCTGGAAAGGTGATGATGAACCGGAACGCTCCGGATTATCTGATGGATACCACGCATCAGGGTGAGTTGGACTGCCGTAGCTTAATCGAGGATTGGGACGGGAAAGGACGGAATCACTATGTGATCACGCCCCGTTTCGCCATAACCAGTACGCCGGATCAATTAAAGTCTGCCGGTCGTTTACATGCCGAATATCCCAGTACCTATATACAGACACATCTTTCGGAGAATCTGGGAGAGATTGAATCTGTCTTATCGCTCTGTCCCGGTCATGCGGATTATCTGGAGGTCTATGAGCGTGCCGGATTGTTGACCGATCGTTCGATATTCGGGCATTGTGTCCATCTAACCGATCGGGAATATAAGCGGTTGGGAGAAACGGGAGGCATTATCGCCCATTGCCCGACCTCGAACCTTTTCCTTGGAAGCGGATTATTCGATATGAGGGAAGCGAACCGTTACGGCGTACGTACTACCTTGGCGACAGATGTCGGTGCGGGTACATCTTTCTCTATGTGGCGTACGATGGGAGAGGCTTATAAGGTACAACAGTTGAACGGTTATCCGATGACAGCTTTGGAGGCTATCTATAAATGTACGCTAGGCTCTGCACGGGCCTTATCGTTGGACGACCGAATCGGAAGTTTCCTCCCTGGCCGTGAAGCGGATTTCATAGTCGTGGATTATGCCGCTACCTCTGTCCAGAAATTGCGTATGGAGTATCTTCGTTCGAGAGATAAATGGACGATCGAGAATAAGCTGTTTGGCCTGCAAACCCTCGGCGATGACCGGAATACGGTATGTACTTATATAATGGGCAAGCAAGTATACGGCTCAGATTCGTGCGATCATCAAGAAACAAGTATGTAATACGACCGTTACGACGATCCATAGGCGCTCGGCAGTAGTCGGGCGCAATCCCGGGAAATAATATTCTATAGCCCCGTGCTTGCAAGCGGAGAGGCAATCTCCGCAATAGGTACAGGTATAGCCGATCTTTCCCTTCTCGATCTCTTCTTTATGTAGGGCATCATAACGGCAAGCGTTTGTGCAAGCCATGCAATGGCAACAATCCGTGGTCAGTCGTACCCGGAAAGGAGAGAGGTATTTGAGGAAAGACACTAAAGTCCCGATCGGACAATAACTACTGCAATGCACCATCTTCCGTCTCTTTCTGGAAAACAATAGCATGACAAGTAGGCCGATAACTCCGACCGCTATTCCAAAAGCGGTGGCTATCCTGCCGCTCGCTCCGAATATTCGGAGTAGGATGGCCCCCAACATAACCAGAAATAATATGCTGTATCGCATTTGCTTGTGATAGGGGAACCTTTTTCGCTCCAATTTTCCCCGGGCACTCCATGCGTCGAATGCCCCGAAGTAACAAAGCTGGCTACACCAAGCGGGACCGGATAGTAATAAGGTGCTGATAAAAAGTATGGGCATGAATAATCCCTCGAAGCGATAAAGCGGTCCGGCCAAGATTACCGCAGGGATCGGTAAATGCAGTTTTCCGGTCATAAGGAAAATAGGATCGGCAAAAATCCCTAGAGCAAGTTGCCCGAAAAAAACGATCGAGAATAACAACCACGCTCGTTTTCTCCATTTGGGACGTTCTTGCCGATCTTGCATCTTATAGCAGAGCCAACCACCGTATAGCATGGCAAGTATCACTTGTATCCATCCTCCATACGGAAATAACCTTTCGCCTATCAACAGTGGATTTTTAGGCATGACTTGAACGATCGAGAGAAGTCCCCCGACTAATAATACGGTACTGATAACAATACGTCTCGTTTTCATGCTCAATTATTTTATGCGTAAAAGTATGCCTTTTACGCGAATAATTATAGCACGGGCATTGTATTTCTGATACTAGTTACACCGATTAAACGATCATACCGTGCTCCCATTGGACAATAGTAGACGTAAATGCTATATTCGTTCTCCGTCTGGAAGAAATTACCCTCGATAGGGCCGGTCTGTCCTACGGTCTGTCCGTTAGGGACAAAGAGGTACTGATAGTTGTAACTGCCTTGTTTCAGTAAGACGGATTTCTCGTATTGATGCGTCTCCGGATTATAGCCCATCTTACTTTTCTCGTCCAATACATTATTATATAATTCACCGTTCAAATACACGTTTCCATCGGGAATTAAGTCCATGGCGAGGGTAAAGTGAACGATGTAATAGTCCGCTTCCGTATCCGGGTCGTTACAATTACTGCAACGGATGAAAAAACGGCCGTCTTGGTCTTGATCGTATTGATACGATAATTGGTCACGCCGATAGTCCGTCATCAACTCTACATGGTAATATGGATTATGGAACGAGATACTTTCTACGTGCATGCCATTGTATTTGTTGCTCAAAAATTCCATACGGCGATATTCGTTTCCTGCGGGAAAGATCAAGTTCTGATTGTTCGTATAAGAGATCTGGTTTTCTAAAATAGTCATAGGCTGAAGACCTGTTACGGCATTATCCCTGCGGTTATTCTGATAAACCCAGATTTTCAAGTCGGTCTGAGGATAGGTGATGGGGAAATTCTTGTTATTGATCGCAAAGCTGACTTGCTGGTGTGACTGATTGGTATCGATATCCGTATTTCCGCTCACCGTAGCGGCGACACTAACCATCGGCTCAAAAATAGAAAAGCATGCGGTAAATACGATCTGGGAGGGATCATCCTCGTTATATACTTGCAAGGCATAATTCCCCGAGACCTTCGGTTGAACGTCATCGTTTGGGAAAAGTAATCGGTAGTTGGTGTATTGCACCGTAGTACCCATCGCATTGGCGAAATCCTCGATCGTGCTCCCTTGGAAACCATTCATATACTCAATCGGGGAAAGATTCGATTGCGTCCAATCGGCGTTGCAATGAACCAGATTATAGGCGTATCGCCCGAAGCCCGGATTAAAAGCATCGAAATTAACTTCGATACGGTTTTCACCGCCCAGTTCAATGAATGGGTCGGAGAACATCTCGCCGGCAACCTTCACTTGGAGGGTCTTTATTTGCTTATCGCTAACGTTGGTGAAGTAAGTCACTTGAGCGTTCAACGGTACTAAAACCGTGATAAGCAGCAGAAATAGGATTTTAAAAACTTTCATTTTCTTATTACTTTCTTTAACGACGCAAAATTATGGAATTATTTCTCTATTTATTTGCCTTTCCCTGCTCTAAAGCATGAAAAAATGTTTACTTTTGCAGGAAAATTACATATAAACAATTTTAGTTGTATCATGGCAAATGTGATTAAGATTAAAAAGGGTTTAGACATTAATCTGAAGGGCAAAGCTTCGGATGTACTGTTAAACGGCGGCAAGAGCGAGTCTTACGCGATCGTCCCCGATTATTATAACGGTATTCTCCCCAAAGTTGTTGCGAAAGTAGGAGAAAAAGTCAAAGCCGGTTCTGTACTGATGATTGACAAGAACCGCCCCGAGATCAAGTTTGTTTCGCCGGTCAGTGGCGAGGTAACTGCCGTAAACCGAGGAGAGAAGCGTAAGGTGCTAAGCATCGTTGTGAAGCCGGATGCGCAGATCGAGTATGAGGAGTTCGGTAAGAAGAACGTAGCATCCCTACAGGGGGCAGAGGTGAAAGAGGCACTTCTGAACGCCGGTATGTGGCCGTTTATCAAGCAACGCCCATACGATATCATCGCCGCTCCATTGGATACTCCGCGTGATATCTTCGTTTCGGCTTTTTACTCCGCTCCGTTGGCTCCAAACTTCGATTTTATCGTAAAAGGTCAGGAGGCTGATTTCCAGATTGGATTAAACGCCCTAGCTAAATTAACGAATGGAAAAGTGTATGTGGGTGTAAGAAGTGGTTCTGTCGTGAGCGGAATGAAAGGTGTGGAGATCGTGGAAGTAGAAGGTCCGCATCCCGCAGCGAACGTTGGCGTGCAGATCAATCATATCAAGCCCGTTAACAAGGGTGAGGTAGTTTGGACGGTTAATCCGGCAGACGTGATCGTTATCGGACGCTTGTTTAACAAGGGTGTCGCCGATTTCAGCCGTATGGTTGCTATTACCGGTTCCGAGACTACCGAGAGAGGCTACGTTAAAACGATTTCAGGTTGTACGATTAAGAGCTTGGTTAACGGTAAAGTGTTAGGACAGGAACATATCCGTATTATTAGCGGTAATGTTTTGACAGGTACCAAGGTGAATATGGATGGTTACCTAGGCGCTTATGATAACCAGATCACCGTGATTCCGGAAGGTGATGAGACGCATGAGTTCTTAGGTTTCGCTATGCCTCGTTTCAACCAGTTCAGCGCTAGCCATAGTTACTTTAGCTGGTTAGGTACTAGCAAGGAATATGTGATCGACGCCCGTATCAAAGGTGGTAAACGTGCCATGATCATGTCTAATGAATACGATAAGGTGTTTCCGATGGATATCTATCCGGAGTATTTGTTGAAAGCGATCATTGCGTTCGATATCGACAAGATGGAGAACTTAGGTATCTATGAGGTGGCTCCCGAGGACTTCGCTCTTTGCGAGTTCGTGGACACTTCCAAGATCGAGTTGCAAAAGATCGTTCGCGACGGATTGAACCTGTTGTATAAGGAAATGAATTAATAACATAAAAAACTTATAATACATTGAAAGCGTTAAGGAATTATCTCGACAAGATTAAGCCTAACTTTGAGGAAGGCGGAAAGCTGGCGATGTTCCGTTCTGTTTTTGACGGTTTCGAAACATTCTTATTTGTTCCGAACGAGACCTCTAAAACGGGCGTACATATTCATGACTGTATTGATTCAAAGCGTGCTATGACTGTGGTTATCATCGCTTTGTTGCCTGCTTTGCTTTTTGGTATGTATAATGTCGGTTATCAGCACAATTTAGCTGTGGGGGCTGATCCGGGATTTTTGATGACTTTTATTTTTGGATTTTTGGCGGTATTGCCTAAGATCATTGTTTCGTATGTGGTAGGTTTGGGTATAGAGTTCGCTGTCGCCCAAGTGAAGAAGGAAGAGATTCAAGAAGGATTCTTGGTTTCCGGTATCTTGATTCCGATGATCGTTCCGGTCGATACTCCGTTATGGATGATCGCTGTAGCTACTGCTTTCGCTGTTATTTTCGCGAAAGAGGTATTTGGTGGTACGGGATATAATATATTTAATGTAGCATTGGTTACACGTGCGTTCTTATTCTTCGCTTACCCGGCAGCAATGTCTGGTGATCAAGTGTTCGTTCGTACGGCTGATACGTTTGGTATCGGGGCTGGCCAAGTAGTTGACGGTTTTTCCGGAGCTACTCCGCTAGGACAAGTCGCTATCGCTGGTAAGGAGATGATCGGTTCTTTCCAAGCTGTTGACGTATTAGGCAACCCGATCTCTACTTGGGACGCGTTTATTGGTTTGATCCCGGGCTCTATCGGTGAGACTTCTGTATTGGCTATTTTGATCGGTGCGGTTATCTTGTTGGTTACGGGTATCGCAAGTTGGAAGACAATGGTTTCCGTGTTCGTGGGTGGTGCTTTCATGTCATTGATCTTTAATATGATCGGTACTACGGTCGCTATGTGCGTATCTCCGCTGGATCACTTGTTCTTAGGTGGTTTCGCTTTTGGTGCCGTGTTCATGGCTACAGACCCTGTGACTTCCGCTCGTACGGAGACAGGTAAATATATCTATGGTTTCCTTGTAGGTGCTATGGCCATTATTATTCGTGCGTTGAACCCGGGTTATCCAGAGGGTATGATGCTCGCTATCCTGTTGATGAACGTGTTCGCTCCCCTGATCGACTATTATGTTGTGGAAGCTAATATCTCTCGCAGATTGAAACGTGTAATAAAATAAAGTAAGAAGGAATATGGCTAAATATAAATGTAAGGTATGTGGCTATGTCCACGAGGGAAATAAGGCTCCTGACACTTGCCCGGTATGTTCCGCTCCTGCTTCCGAATTTGAGGAAATCAAGGAGGAGGGCGCCGCTAAGAAAGGCATAAACCGGGATAGCAATGTTTATACGGTTGTTTATGCGGCTGTGATGGTTGTGCTAGTGGCTGTCGTATTGGCGTTTACTTCACAATCATTGAGAAGTTTTCAGAAACAGAACGAGGATAACGATAAGAGACAACAAATTCTGCGTTCTATCAACGTAAATGTTTCTTCTTCTGAGGCTGAGACCAAGTACAACGAGTTGATCAAGGAAGCTTTCTTGGTAAACGAGAATGGTGAGAAGGTTGAAGGCGACGCTTTCGCTACGGATGTAGTTAAGGCTGCTACTGAGCATCAATATCCGGTTTTCGTCGCGAATGTAGATGGTCAACCGAAATATATCATGGCTTTGCATGGAGCAGGTCTTTGGGGTCCGTTATGGGGTTATATCTCTGTAGATAGTGATAAGAATACTATTTATGGTGCTGACTTCAGCCACCAAGGTGAAACTCCGGGTCTGGGAGCTGAGATCTCTAAACCGGCGTTCAGCAATGAGTTCAAAGGTAAGAAGATCTTCATGAGTGGAGAATTCAAGTCTGTCGCTGTTGTTAAGCCGGGTAAGAGCGTAGCGGGACAGGATTATGTAGACGGTATCTCAGGTGGTACAATTACCAGTAAAGGTGTGGATGAAATGTTATTCAACAGCTTGAGCGGTTATGTTAAATTTTTGACCTCACAAAATTAAGTAGAAGATGGGATTATTATCTGAAAAGAATAAAGAAGTTCTGTTAGGCCCGTTGAGCGCTAACAACCCGGTTGTCGTTCAGATGTTGGGTATTTGCTCTGCGTTGGCTGTAACATCAAAACTTGAGCCGGCCATCGTGATGGGTATCTCGGTGACGGCTGTCGTAGCTTTCGCTAACGTGATCATTTCATTGATGCGTAATACGATTCCGAACCGTATCCGTATTATCGTGCAATTGGTGGTAGTTGCCGCTTTGGTGACAATCGTTAGTGAGGTGTTGAAAGCTTTTGCTTATGACGTAAACAAACAGCTTTCCGTATTTGTCGGTTTGATCATTACGAACTGTATCTTGATGGGACGTCTGGAAGCGTTCGCCTTGGGTAACGGCCCATGGGAATCGTTCTTGGATGGCATTGGTAACGGTCTGGGATATGCGATTATTCTTATTATCGTAGGTTTCTTCCGTGAATTGCTAGGATCTGGTACCTTATTGGGTTTCCAAGTGATTCCGCAGGCATTCTATGATCTGGGTTACGTGAACAATGGTTTGATGATCTTGCCTCCGATGGCGTTGATCGTGATCGCTGTTATTATTTGGGTTCATCGTGCTAAGAACAAGGAACTTCAAGAAAATTAATGTTAACGATTAAACGAATAATAGAATGGAACAATTATTAAGCACATTCGTCCGCTCGATCTTCGTTGACAACATGATCTTCGCATACTATTTGGGTATGTGCTCTTTCGTGGCTGTCTCAAAGAACGTGAAGACCGCTTTAGGATTAGGTATAGCAGTGACATTCGTACTTTTCTGTACGTTGCCGATTAACTATATGCTTGAGAATTATGTATTGAAAGAAGGTGCGTTAAGTTGGTTAGGCCCGGAATATGCGGAGGTGAACCTTAGCTTCTTGGCGTTTATTATCTTTATCGCCGTTATCGCTTCTTTCGTGCAGTTGGTCGAGATGGTAGTCGAGAAATTCTCTCCGTCTTTGTATGCTTCCCTTGGTATCTTTTTGCCGCTGATCGCTGTAAACTGCGCTATCTTGGGTGGTTCTCTGTTTATGCAACAAAAAGCGTTCCCTAATGTAGGTGTCGCCACTGTTTATGGTTTAGGATCTGGTATCGGTTGGTTGCTGGCTATCGTAGGTATGGCGGCTATCCGTGAGAAATTGTCATATTCAAATGTCCCCAATGCTTTGAAAGGTTTGGGTATTACTTTCATCATCACGGGTTTGATGGGTATGGCATTCATGTGTTTCTCTGGTCTGAAGATTTAAGTATTAACGCATTAAACAAAATATAAAGATGACTTTATTAATGTCGGGCGGACTTACGATTGGTGTCAGCGCAATAGTATTCTTATTGATCACGCTGATCTTGGTCGGTTTGCTTTTGTTCGCCAAAGCAAAATTGGTGCCTTCAGGGAATGTAAGCTTGAAGGTTAACGGAGAGAAAGATATAGAGACCCCGATTGGTGGAACTTTGCTAGGTGCGCTACAGAGCGGTGGCATCTTCTTGTCTTCCGCTTGTGGTGGTGGTGGTAAATGCGGTCAGTGCCGTGCTCAAGTTATTGATGGCGGTGGTGAGATCCTACCTACTGAGAAAGGTTTCTTCTCTCGTAAACAAGTGAAAGATCATTGGCGTTTGGCTTGTCAATGCAAGGTGAAAGAGGATATGGTCGTTCAGGTACCAGACGAGGTATTTGGCGTTAAGGAATGGGAATGCGAGGTTATCAGTAACAAGAACGTCGCTACATTTATCAAGGAGTTTATCGTTGCATTGCCTAAAGGTGAGCACATGGACTTTATTCCGGGTTCTTACGCTCAGATCAAGATCCCTACATACTCAATGGATTATAACAAGGATATCGATAAGAGCTTGATCGGCCCCGAGTATCTGCCGGCTTGGGAGAAATTCGGTTTATTCGGTTTGAAGTGTAAGAACGACTCACCGTCTATCCGTGCCTATTCTATGGCTAACTATCCTGCTGAGGGTGACCGTATCATGTTGACCGTGCGTATCGCTACGCCGCCGTTCAAACCGAAACCACAAGTTGGTTTCATGGATGTGATGCCGGGTATCGCTTCTTCTTATATCTTTACGTTGAAACCGGGTGATAAGGTGACTATGAGTGGTCCTTATGGTGATTTCCACCCAATTTTCGATTCTAAGAGAGAGATGATGTGGATTGGTGGTGGTGCTGGTATGGCTCCGTTGCGTGCCCAAATCATGCACATGACGAAGACGTTGAAGACTACGGATCGTAAGATGTCTTACTTCTATGGCGCGCGTGCCTTGAACGAAGTGTTCTATTTGGAAGATTTCTTGGAAATAGAGAAAGAATTCCCAAACTTTACGTTCCACTTGGCGCTTGACCGTCCTGATCCTGCCGCTGATGCTGCGGGTGTTAAATATACGGCTGGATTCGTTCATCAAGTAATCCATGATACTTACTTGAAGGATCACGAGGCTCCGGAAGATATCGAATACTACATGTGTGGTCCGGGCCCGATGTCAAAGGCCGTGGAAAATATGCTGGATAACTTGGGTGTACCTCGTGAGATGTTGCACTTCGATGATTTCGGTGGATAAAATAGGATTTCTATATCTACAGATAGAAGGCGGGGGTTAAGATCCTCGCCTTTTTTATTTTGGCCCTGAAACTCCTCTTTACGAAGATATACTTCAAATGCTATAGGATATATACTGCATGTGTCATAGGATATATACTTCATTAACGAAATAAGTCGTACTTCTATGTCGGCACATTAAAAATGTAATTATTTTGAAATAATATGCAGCGTTTATCGTTTTATAAGCATCTAAGCTTATATAGTCATAAAAACAAGTTAGACATGAAGCCATTGATTTTATCTTTTTTTGCAGTTTTATTAGGATACTCATTCTTTTTCGATAAAGATGATGAAATAAAATTGCGTAATGTTGACCAGATATCGTTGGAATCTAATTCTACGATGCCTGAGAGGGGTGATTCTGTCACTTTGTATGCGAAAAGGCTCCCTAATACTCCGGAATATATTTTACGAATCGCAAAACCGGAGGATTATCTCTTTACGAAGTAAAATTTTCGTGTTAAAATATTTGTTTATTTGACGAATATTGCTATGTTTGTGCCCATGTAACTTTTAATGCGTGGGATATGGATTTGAAATCTACTCAATATATAGAAAAAACAGGAAGTGTCGCAAAGGCATTCCTGTTTCTTTTTCTTCTCTTTCTATCAAGCATATATAATCTGTTTAAGTTTGCCAGCCTTGAAAATGAGGAGGTAGAAGTATCAGATATGGTGCTACCTTCTAAGACTTCCGGTGATGTCGAGTATATAGAACAAGATGACTTATCTGCAAACTGTAAATTCCTAATCGATAGAACTACTCACTGGTTGGGCTGAGTAAGCCCTTATCTGATCCGTGCGAGTGCATAGAAGGATAAGGGGGACTTATTTTAGATAATTAAACGATTTTCTCCAATAGATTGTATTCCGGTATATCTTCGAGGAAAGCATACGTCTGTTTCTCATAGTCAATTTTGCAACAAAAATGACGGATGCCGTTGCTTACGGTTAAGTATTTTACGTGTAAGACCATGTTATAACGTACGATTTGATCGAATACTGCACTTGTTATCTCGATGTGTGGAGCTTTATATTCAATAATCATTAGAGGTGCTAGAAACCGATTGTATGCAACGGTATCGCATCGTTTGGATGTTCCGTTTAGTTTTACCGCTACTTCATTCGCTAAAAGTTCTTGAGGATAGCTTTTTTCCGTGACCAAATAGTTCACGAAATGTTGTCGTACCCATTCCTCTGGCGTTAATGCGACAAATTTTCGGCGTACAGGATCCCAAATAGAAGGCTTTCCTGCTTTCTCCGTAACTTTGACTGAGAATTTTGGTAGATTTAATGGGAGCATTTGCTATATTTGCTATTTATATTCTAAACTAAAATGCACCTCAAAGGTAGTTATTTATGAGAACAAAACAAGAAATCGTAGAAAATTGGCTGCCTCGTTATACCGAGCGAAAGCTAGAAGACTTCACTAAGCACATATTACTCACTAACTTTACTAAATATGTCGAGATATTTGCGGATCATTTTAATGTCCCGATTTTGGGATTGAAAAGTTCGATGCCCAATGCCTCGGCAGAAGGGATTACCATTATCAATTTTGGGATGGGAAGTGCGAACGCTGCTACAATCATGGATTTATTATCAGCAGTCATGCCCAAAGCGGTGCTTTTCCTCGGTAAATGTGGAGGATTAAAAAGAGCGAATGTATTAGGGGATTATGTATTGCCAATAGCGGCGATCCGAGGTGAGGGAACGTCGAATGAGTATTTACCACCTGAGGTACCTTCATTGCCCGCTTTTTCAATGCTTCGTGCTATTTCTTCCGCCATACGTGATCATGGAAAAGATTATTGGACAGGTACGATTTACACGACAAATCGCAGGGTTTGGGAATACGATAATGATTTCAAGGAATATCTTCGTAGTACGCATGCCACTGGTATCGATATGGAAACCGCAACCTTGCTTACTGCCGGTTTCGCTAACCAAATACCTACGGGTGCATTGTTGATGATATCGGATAAACCGATGGAAGAAGATGGTATAAAAACAGAAGCGAGTGACCGGAAAGTAACTCAACAATTTGTAGGAGAACAGGTAATGTTGGGAATTGAAGCCCTTCAACAGATTTTGGATGGTAAGAAAACCATCCGTCATATCCGTTTTAGTTGGTAATAGCGAAACCTCATAATTTATGGCAAAAAAAGAAATTACTTTCGAGGAGATTTGTAGGGATATAACAGCAAGGAAGTTTCAGCCTGTTTATGTGTTAATGGGCGAAGAGCCTTTCTTCATCGATCAAATAACAGATTTGTTATTAAAAAGCGTATTAGAGGAATCTGAGAGAGATTTCAATCAGATTATTCTATACGGCGCAGATACAGATGCTATTTCTATTATCAATGCGGCACGTCGTTTTCCGATGATGTCCGAATATCAATTGATCGTTGTTCGAGAGGCTCAATTAGTGAGAGATATAGAGTTGCTGAGCAGTTATGTGAAGAATCCTTTGTCATCAACTATTTTGGTCATAAATTACAAATATAAGACTTTAGATCGCCGTCGTGCGTTAGCGGCCGCAACCGATAAAAACGGTATTTTATATGAGTCAAAAAAGATCCCGGATTATAAAATGCCGAGTTTTATCACCTCTTTGATGCAACAGCGTTCTATCGGTATCGATCCAAAAGCCGCTCAAATGCTCTCAGATTTCCTTGGAAACGATTTAAACCGTCTCAATAAGGAATTAGATAAGCTGGCAATTATCTTGGCTGAAAAGGCCTCAAAACGCATCACACCGGAATTGATCGAGCAAAATATAGGGATTAGTAAAGAATACAATAACTTTGAGCTGATAAAGGCACTTGCCATGAAGGATATATTAAAGGCTAACCGGATCGCTCAGTATTTTGAGAAAAACCCTAAAAGTAATCCGATACAGATGACACTTCCTGTATTATTTAACTATTTCTCAAACTTGCTGATTTGTTATTATTCAAAGGATCGATCGGAATCAGGATTGATGACCGCACTTGGTTTACGGGGAACTTATCAAGTAAAGGACTATCTTTTGGGGATGAAAAATTATCCAGCGATGAAAGTTTTTAATTTGATCAGCGATATCCGAACAACTGACGCAAAATCTAAGGGAGTGGAAAACTCTTCAGCGACAGATGCAGATTTACTAAAAGAATTACTTTACAAAATTTTACATTAAACAGAAATCATAGACTTAGTGCAGGCAAAAGGGCCTTTTTCCCTAGAATGATGAAAAAGTCAAACTGGAAAAAGAGGCCTTTTTGTTTATTTATCAATTAATTACGCATATTTTATCTCTCTGAGATTTTAAAATTTATTCAATCACGTACCTTCTTCCTCAAAAATTCCAAGAAATCCATACTTAAAGCTATAATCGGTATAGCCATAGATTGCCTTCATTATCCGTTAAAGGAAAAATAGACAAGTTGGCAGTAAAATAAATAGAGTAAAATTATATTGTATACAAATATAACCGAGAAATGGATGTTTACAATCATATATACAATAAAAGTATTTGAGTAGATTACAAATGTTGGTGGTTTTTGTAATCATTATATAGGCGTTACAAATGTACCATGTTTACATTACTAATATAAATCATGGATTACTATATATTTCTTTATCCACGTAAGATTTGCTATAAATTATAAATAACCAGTTTTTTATATAGAAATATTGATTGTTTACATTAACTAAACATGTTTTTTCGTCTACAAACGTATAAAAACCCCCTAACTATACATCATATGTATTATTATATTTACATATAAATCAGATATATATGCTATTTTTCTAAAGTTTTTCTAAATACTCTATACCTCCTTCTTGAACACGGTTTACAGTTCTACCCATCACATATGTATCGGCTTGACACATATGTATCAATTTAGTTTTATAAAAATAAATTGCACAAATGGAAATATTGATTTATCTTTGTATCTAGTTTACTTTATGGAGATTTATCTTAGTAAACGGTCATAATGGCTGTATTCTAGTAAGAATTTAAGATATATATGAATATGAGAGATCGTATTTTAAAAATAATGGAACGTGAAGGACTTACCCCTTCTAAATTTGCCGAATCGATCGGTATACAGCGTTCGGCAATGTCACATATTATATCTGGGAGAAATAATCCGAGTTTGGATGTTCTGCTAAAAATACTGGAACGGTTCACTTATGTTGATTCTGACTGGCTATTGTTTGGCAAAGGCGAAATGATCCGAGAACATGTGTTAACTGAACCTAATTTGTTTACAAATATGCTTGAAAATCGTCCCAATGTACAAGTTGTTGCCGAAAATCGCAAGGAAATTGGGGTTGAGACACCTGTAAACATCCAGAAACAACCTGTTGTAGAGCAAGTTATATGCCAAGAAAAGCCTTCTAAAAATGTTAGTAAAATAATGATATTTTACTCCGACAATACGTTTGATACTTTCGTCCCTGAAAAAAACAAGAAAGACTAAGGTAAACTGTTCGGTATATACGTTATATTCATGTATCTTTGCGGATAAATTGAGTAATCGTGTATATGAAGAAGTACATCTTAGACATGAAGGTGACTGAAAACTGTCACCTTCATAAAAATTATTGCCTGCTAAAGTTAACCTCGGATGGGAATCTTCCAGAGATGCTTCCCGGACAATTTGTAGAGGTTCATGTAGAAAACTCTCCTACAACATTCTTACGTCGTCCGATTTCCGTCAACTATGTAGATAAGTCTAAAAATGAGTTGTGGTTATTGATTCAACTTGTTGGTGATGGCACGAGAAAAATGGCAGAATTCCGTCCCGGTGATATTGTAAACATAATGCTACCACTGGGTAATAGTTTTACAATTCCTTCCAAGGAACAGGAGAACAAAAGACTTTTGCTGATTGGTGGTGGTGTTGGAACCGCTCCGATGTTATATCTAGGAGCTTGTTTAAAAGATGCCGGTTTTGAGCCTACTTTTCTACTTGGGGCTCGTTCTAAGGATGATGTATTGCAATTAGATGAATTCCAGAGATTTGGTAAGGTTTATATCACAACCGAAGATGGTTCGCTAGGCGAGAAAGGGTATGTGACTAACCATACGATCCTTAAAGAGGTTCGATTTGACCAGATTTATACTTGTGGTCCTAAACCAATGATGGTGGCGGTAGCGAAATACGCAGGTGCGGAAGCTATTTCTTGCGAGGTTTCTCTTGAGAACACGATGGCTTGTGGCATAGGTGCTTGTTTGTGCTGCGTAGAGAAAAACAAGGAAGGTCATAATGTGTGTGTATGTACAGAAGGTCCCGTATTTAATATTGAGAAATTGTCATGGCTGAATTAAATGTAAACATTGGGAATTTACCGTTGAAAAATCCGGTAATGACAGCATCCGGCACGTTCGGATATGGTATAGAATATGCTGATTTCATGGATATTTCACGTTTGGGGGGTATTTTCGTGAAAGGTACCACTATCCAACCTCGTGAAGGTAATGATTATCCAAGAATGGCGGAGACTCCTTCCGGAATGTTGAATGCCGTGGGGCTTCAGAATAAGGGCGCCGATTATTTCGCAGAGCATATTTATCCGGAGATCAAGGACATCGATACGAATATGATCGTAAATGTGAGTGGATCTTCGGTTGAAACGTATGTCGAGTGTGCGGAAAAGATCGCAGAGTTGGATAGGATTCCCGCTATCGAACTGAACATTTCTTGTCCGAACGTAAAGCAAGGTGGTATGGCTTTCGGCGTTACTACGTGTGGTGCAGGAGAGGTTGTTAAGGCTGTTCGTAGGGTTTATCCAAAGACACTTATTGTAAAACTTTCTCCTAATGTAACTGATATTACGGAGATCGCTAAAGCTGTTGAAGCGGAGGGTGCGGATTCTGTTTCGTTAATTAATACGATGCTTGGAATGGCCATCGACGCAGAGAAACGTAAACCTATATTATCTACAATAACTGGAGGTCTTTCCGGGCCTTGCGTAAAACCTGTAGCTCTACGTATGGTATGGCAAACGTATCATGCGGTAAAGATCCCAATTATAGGTTTGGGAGGTATTTCAAATTGGAAAGATGCCGTGGAGTTCATGTTAGCTGGGGCTAGTGCTATCCAGATCGGAACTTATAACTTTGTAGATCCAACTGTTTCTATCAAGGTTATTGATGGATTGAATGACTATTGTGACCGACATGGTTTTAAATCAGTAAAAGAGTTGATCGGAGCATTGGATATTCAGAGATAATCTAAGTTCATTTATAGACTTTATTTCCATTTTTTCAATAATAAAAAAGGATGTGTTCGCTTACGCAAAAAGAACACATCCTTTCTTTTTATTATGAAAGATTATTCGATCTCTAATACGGCCGGACAATGATCAGAATGTACGGCATCGTTTAATATATAAGCGGCTTTAACTTTCGGCTTCATATTGTCGCTAACCATACAATAATCAATACGCCATCCTTTATTTTTAGATCTGGAATTGAAGCGATAACTCCACCATGTATATTCTTGCTTATCCGGGTTCAAGAAGCGAAATGTATCCGTAAAACCTGCGGATAAGAAGCGAGTCATCCATTCCCGTTCTTCCGGAAGGAAACCACTGTTCTTTGCGTTCCTGATCGGATCATGAATATCTATCGGCTCGTGGCAAATGTTGTAATCGCCACAGAGAATTAAGTTCGGACGGGATTTCTGTAACTCAACGACATATTTCTGGAAATCTTCCAACCATAACATCTTAAAATCCTGCCGTTCATCCCCACTAGTCCCGGAAGGATGATAGACACTTACGATCGATACATCCCCGAAATCCGCACGGAGAAAACGTCCCTCATTATCATACTTCTCGATCCCCATTCCATACTCGATATGATCCGGTTCCTGTTTCGTAAGAATGGCCACGCCACTATATCCCTTCTTTTGGGCACTAAACAAATAAGACTTATATCCTAAAGCCTCGAATGTTTCCGACGGAAACTGGTCTGGTTGTAACTTTGTCTCTTGGATACATAACACGTCTGGCTGTTCTTGAGCCAACCATTCGGGCAAGCCTTTACCTACGGCAGCCCTTAATCCATTTGTATTGTACGTTATTATTTTCAATTTTTCTAAGTTTAGAGGTGAATGACTTTTATTCTGTCTCAAAGATACAACTTTTGACGATTTTACATTGTTTTCATTCCATAATCGGTACATAGAAATTTTCTATATTTGTATAACTTAGAATGAATGACAGACTATGCTGGAACATTTGAACGATATTTTAGAGAATACTCAGATAACGGCCTCGACCGCCGCCGTACGATTAGCTATCAGTTTCGTGCTTGGCGCTATTATCGGTGTAGAAAGACAATTTCGCCGCAGGGACGCTGGTATGCGAACCTTTACCTTGATCTGTATGGGATCTGCCGCCGCCATGTTGATATCTATCTGGATACCACAAACCTATCCGAATTTCTTGAATGGAGATCCGGGGCGTATCGCCGCCCAAGTCCTTACAGGTATTGGTTTCTTGGGAGCAGGAGCTATTATTCAAAGTCATGGAAGCGTGCATGGACTCACTACGGCGGCTTGTATTTGGGTAATGGCTGTAGTAGGTTTGGCCGCTGGTGCCGGTATGTTCTTGGCCGCTTCTATCACTACGGCATTTACCTTGTTCGTATTGGTTTCTTTAGAAAGGTTGGAGCGACGTATGTATTTGGATGGTGTTAATAAAATACTTACGATAATTTGCTCAACCTCGACTCCCGATCTTAAAGGTATCCGGAAAATCTTGGAAAATAGGAGCATATTTATCGTAAGTCTTTCTTATGAGCATAATTACGACAAGAATACGTCGACAATTACCTATAAAGTCAATGTGAAATCCAAGTCCTCTTACAGTGAGTTATTCACTGAGATTCGAAAACTTGGTTACATTTCACAAATACGTCTTCTAGCTTGACAATGCCGTTTATTCAAGTTCACCCTTTAGCATATGCCCGGCTATACGAGCCGCTTCCTCAACGTATTTACCGCAAGGACGTTTGGCATAATACTGTTGTGTGCGTGCGGAAGGAGCGGGATTCGTCGATGTCTCTTCCGGAGGAAGAAGGCTACGGCAAATGATCGTCCCATGTTTCTCCTTGAATAAAGCCGCCATTTTTTGTACCATGCCATAGTTGCGGGCACGCGCCTCTTGATCTAGCGGATCAAATACCGGATACTTAAATCCGGCTAACATCGCCATTGCGTTTACGGTACCACAAACCTCACGCATGCGTCCGACACCTCCTCCAAAAGATACAGACATCTTTTTCGCCAGCTCTAAATCCAACTCGAAGACATCCGAATAAGCGAGGAATACAGATTGAGCGCAATTATATCCGGACTCGAAGTTGTGGACCGCTTGGTTCACACGTTCCTCTATATCAAAGGATTTCATAGTCAACACAAGCTCTGTCCGCCTTTACCGGGCCAATAATTCCTTTAGCGACCGCTACATGTTCCGGATGATTAGCGTACGTATTTACATCTTCCAAGGTAGGCAATTCAGTAGTTAAAATAATATCCCAAGTCTCCGCCGGATTACAATTAAAATCTACACGGATCATTTTCAATACGTCTATCTTATTGATTAAGGCTTCCAGTTTATCCTTAATTTCTTGCATTTTGGCTTGCTTCTCAGCCGGAGTTTGAAACTCCTTCAACTTAAACATTACAATATGTCTGATCATAATCGCTATACGTTAATTATATATATTACATCTGTTCATCCAAATACGAATCCTTGTATCCAAGGAAATATAAGATACCATCGAGGCCAATCGTAGAGATAGATTGCTTGGCGGTCGCCTTAACCTTCGGTTTGGCATGGAAGGCGATACCTAGACCGGCGATACTAATCATCGGCAAGTCGTTCGCCCCGTCGCCAACCGCTACGGTCTGGCGAATATCCACGTTCTCCACTTGCGCGATCAGGCGTAATAACTCCGCTTTACGCTTCCCATCTACGATATCACCCACATGATTACCCGTTAGCTTGCCATTCTCGATCTCAAGCTCGTTGGCGTATACATAGTCGATATTATATTTTTGTTTAAGGAAATTACCGAAATAAGTGAAACCTCCGGAAAGGATAGCGATCTTGAAGCCCACCTTTTTCAAGATACGCATCAAGCGGTCCACACCTTCGGTGATCGGCAGATTCTCGGCGATCTCCTGCATCACGGATACGTCCAACCCCTTTAATAAGGCACAACGCTGGCGGAAGCTCTCGCAGAAATCGATCTCTCCACGCATGGCTGCCTCTGTAATCGCTTTTACTTGATCGCCAACTCCGGCACGTATCGCCAACTCGTCGATAACCTCCGTCTCTATCAAGGTAGAGTCCATATCGAAACAAATCAGACGGCGCATACGGCGATACATGCTATCCTCTTGGAAAGAGATATCCATCTCAAGCTCCGTGGAAAGTTTCATGAACTCCGCTTTCATGCACTCCTTGTTTTTCGGGGTACCACGTACGGAAAACTCCACGCTCGCCTTAGGAGTACGGGCATTCTCGTCCAACGGGATACGTCCCGTGAGCCGCTTGATATCATCAATATTCATATCTTGCTCCGCTACGATCCGGGAAACACCCGCAATTTGCTTGGCCGTAAGCTTTCGGCTTAATATCGTGATGATATACCGGTTCTTGCCTTGCATACCTACCCATTTACTATATTCTTGCTCTGTAATGGGATTGAAACGGATATTGACGTCTAATTCGTAACTCTTGAACAGTAGTTCTTTTAATATATCGCCGGAATTTCCTTCCGTGCTTTGAAACAAAATACCCAATGATAAATGGTTATGGATATCCGCTTGACCGATATCGAGGATAACAGCGTTGTTCTTGGCTAGAATCTCCGTAAGAGCTGCCGTTACACCCGGACGATCCGCACCATTGATATTTATCAGTATTATTTCGTCGTTTTGTGCCATATTTGTCATTCTATTAGGCAAAAGTACGTAAGAATTATCGAAAAAGAGTACATTATATTGAACATTTTTGCTTATATTTGTTTTATCGTATTAACGACAAAATGTTTAATGAGAACCTGGCAACCTTAAAAAGTCCTGACCGGCAGGCGAAATGTATGAGAATCCAATTTGAAATCAAGGAAAAGTTGCCCGACATTATTTCTGAAATACTTCATTCAGATAAGTGGCTGACTTTAGTGAGAGATGAGAATCATGGATTGCGACGTGTGACGATTAAAGATCCCTACTTTGATTCAGAGGCATGCGTCGATATCTGGGAGCATGAGATTCATGTAACGACAGCTTGGTCTAACTACACCTATCGAATCTATCAAAAAGGTAATTCTGTTTGGTGCGAATACATTGGCGCTTATAGAGGATTGCTGGAGCAAAACCTTTTGCCTACAATGACTCCGAAAGAAAACATTCTGGATTCGGAGGTATTGAACAGCTCTTTGTTTGGTGACAGGAAAGAGACCTTGAGAAATTACAGCGTGGAAAACCTTAAGCTGAAGAATTTTAGGCGGGATAATTTCGCCGCGGAATATCAACTGGCTTCTCCGCAAGACCATCCTAAGATCGTATATGATGAGTTTATTAAAGAAGGGGTTCCAATTCCCCCTCCTGAAGATAGAAAAGAAAAGTCCGGTAATTAATACCGGACTTTTTTTATTTGAGGATCATCGCATGATACCCGAATCCTCGTCACTATTCCAAAGTTTCTTGTTGGTCTCCTTGAACTTGCGGCCGAAGTCAAAATTCCAAGAGAAGGTTAGCATCAACATTCGGCTGAAGTCGTTCGCGTACATGTTCGTACGGCTGGGAGCGTAAGCGTTCCGATTTTCCTCTACCCGTTTGTACTGGCTGGAGAAAGGCATCATCAATCCGGCTCCAACGGCGAATTTTCCTTGATTGTACCGGAACATAAACATATGGATATTCTCGCCGCCATGCAATAATTCGCCGACAAACGTATTATAGCTACTTTGTATCTGGAACATAGCCATGAATTTCTTGTACATAGCCATGACGGAAGCCCGGTAATACCAATTGTTATAGGTATGCGAATAACTATTTCCTTCGCTGATATAACGATTGACTCCACCTGTCACGGATAGGCTTATGATCCGCTTGATGATAGGGCCGACACGTAATGTCAAGTCACCGCTTAGTTTCTGCCATCCTTTTTGGTTATCGGTAATGCGAATGAACTTATTGTTTTCCCGTATCACTTCCTCCATGATCCGGTCCGGGCTATTACTGTAATAAAAGTTTAAGTCTCCGGTGAATATTCCTTTTTTATATAGATAATTGGCTTGCATGTCATAACTCTTATAGGGTTTCAGATAAGGATTTCCCCGGCGTATCTGTAGCGTATCGATATATTGCTCGATGGCGCTTAGTTCCGATAGGCTAGGTGAGACATTATTTACGCTACCGTTTACCCGGAAATACATATTATCCGTAAAGTTATATTGTAAGGATACCTTTGGGCGGAACGTATAATATTGATAATCTTCCTCGCCTTCTTGCTTGAACCATGAGCGGGAGACACCTATTCCGGCGGTATAATTCAACTTCTTGACACGTCCGCTGAATTCCGTATAGAGATACGTCTCCGACTGTTTCATCTTGGTTCGTCCTCCAACCGTTCCGCTGTAGGTGTTATCCGTCCACGATTGGGTGTGTTTCAATCCTCCTCCCAATCGACCGGCCTCGAATTGCCGTTCGTAGATTCCCTCGCCGATGATGGAATATTTGTCTCCGTCCACGTTCGACAAGATATCCGATAAGAGGATATCGTTTTTCCATTCTTGATACATTTGGTTTGCGTTCGTATGTATGTACGTACCTACCATATTAAGTATCAATGTCTGCTTATGTGGTAAGGAGCGTTGGTAATAAAGGTCGAGGGAAGGACGTTTGGTAGAGTTGCTATTTGGATTCCAAGCGTATGTCTTATCTTCGGGATTATTGTTGGTATACAGGTTCTTGCCGCCACCTTTATCCTCGTCTGATAAGAAATAGCGTAGCGTAGCATTGAAATAATAATGGTCGTTATCTACCAGATTATAATTAAGAGAGAGGTTATGAGCGGTCTCGGACATTCCTCTTGGCAGACCTTCCGAGGTACGTTCCATCGTCTCGCCACTCTCTAAGCGGAAGGTCTCGACTCCTTCCGTCCAGATATGATACGGATTCCGGTAACGGACGGCGTATTGCAATCCGAACTCTGATTTCTTATGATTGAACTTCGTCGATACCTGATCGTCTCCAAAAGAGGTGGTCGGTGAATTACTAAGATCCAGATTGACAGAACCGCCGCTAGTTTCCCTCCGGACAATGTAGTCGAGTACGACAGAGGCGTTACCGTAACGTAAGCCCGGATTATCATGATATTCTACCCGGATTACCTCCTGTGGCGATAAGCCCCGGATATCGGATAGCTCCACCTTGATACCGTTGATGCAGAATTGAATCGTCCCTTCATTCGGTAGCGATACGCTATTCCGGATCGGGTCTACTTCCAAACGAGGAAGCATCAAGGCGTTCAATAGGTTGATGCCATTGCTGGAGGCCGCTTTTTGCTCGGAGGTAGGGAACGCGATCTTACGGTCCGCCGTATTACGGATAGCGGAAGCGTTGACCGTGACTTCATCTAAGGATATAGAGGAGGATGCCAATGAGATCGTACCGAGATCTATAGGCTGGGAAAGTCCCAGCACGGAGACTACCGAAGTCTTGTAACCTATGGAGGAAACAGATACTTGATAATCTCCGGCCTTGACTTTCTCGATCCGGAAAAGTCCTTTACTATCCGTCGTCGTCCCTGTGATGAATGCGGAATCGGCTGTTTGAAGCGTGATATTCGCAAACTCAAGAGGAGACTTGTCGGATAGATCGATGACTTTCCCCCGGATCTGTAATTGTTGTGCCCGAATACCCCAAGAAAAGGATATAAGAAGGGCTGCCATAATGATTTGTTTCATTATAGTACGATTTAATGATTAAGAAATAATGTGTGTATGTGCTTGTTACTTAGTCCAAATCTCTTCTCCGTTCAGACGGATCTTCTGGATATTGTTGATACGGATATGCAACGTGAGATTTTTATCTTGCCCGGCGTCCCTCGCCCCGCTAACCAATAATAGAGAATCGTGGCGGCTGACTTCCGGCAAATACCGTTTCATTCCCTCGTAATAGAGTAACGACCGGTCCTTTGCTTCCAGTATTTGCCCCCGGGGAAATTCGGAGGCGGTTCTCGTATCGACTTTTATGTTTTCCGCTTTCAACTCCGGATTATCTATCTGGATAATCTGAAACTTTTGCGTGAAACCTGTAAGGCATTTTTCCGACGTAAACTGGGCAACGCCGAAAGTGAGGGCTGGAACGATATATAATGTCGCTATCAAGGCGATAAATACGCGATTACTTTTTTTCATGATTGTCTTTATTTAATGGTAGATATATATAATGTATAGGCTTTCGTAAGCTCGTCGATACCTACATCTAGCAGGTGCATCTCCTTGAAGACGGCGGGAAGTACCTCTTCCACGAACTGGTTATGGCGCATCTCACGGATTTTCTGCTCGGCGTCGGAAGCGACGAAGTAGCCGATCCCACGCTTATTGTAAATAATCTCATTCGCTTGCAGACGTTCGAAGGAACGCATGACCGTGTTCGGATTCACTTCCATCTCTACTGCCAGTTCCCGTACGGACGGGATACGGCTATCGGCTTTGTAATTACCACTCAATACCCGGTCGCAAATCCGCTCGGCTATTTGGATAAATATGGATTGATTCGTATTGTAGTTCATCTTAGTTCCTTTTCTTTAAGTTTTAGATAAGCGACGTATAAGACCACGAGGGTCGCGATGAGAAATGCGGGTGTAAAGGCAAAGCTCAGCCAATACACGGCGGTATAAAGCGGGGAAGATTCATAACAAAAACTATTCATACCCGGCTGGATATTCAAGATGTTTATGCATAGATAAACAATCCCTATGATAGAAGCGATTATCAATATATATCCACCACAAGCGATTCCTAAAGCATACTTCTTGAATGTGACGTAAGAGAGGAACATCAAGGAACCGACAAACGCCAGCATGGTGAAATCTTGCAAGGTCATGATAATGTCCTTGAATGCTACAGGCTGTATATGAATGAGCATTGAGGCTATTCCCGTCCCAGTCCAGAACGTGACTTGGTATGCTAAGAATACCACGATGCCTTCGATTAGGATAGCGGCATATTTCTCTTGGTTGCTCGCGGGAAGCGTTAAGAACAATCCTCTAGGGCGGTGTATCATTAAGTTTACGTAGCTACAGAAAGCGATAAAAGTTCCTAATGATCCCAATACATATAATGTAAAGGTACGGAATCTCGTATCCCATAAAATGGAGGATAACAGGAAAAAGAAGAGGACTCCGAGGATGACCAACACCCCATAAGCTAATTTCTTCTTATTCTCTATCCAATCTTTGCGAAGTAAAAGATTGATGCGTTGTATACTGAAATCTGTTTTCATAACTATGTGTATTTAGGAGTTCATGATTCTTTGGATCTCTTTGGGATACGTTATCGCCGCGTTAAAGAGCAACTCTAAGGATACGGCTGTCTCTTCCTTGTCCTCCCGTGCGGTGACGCCTATTGTCCCTTGCGGGGTAGGCTCGGAATAAAGAGCTTTCTCTTCCGGTAGGAGTGGTCCGAAATAAAGTTTCTCGCCGATCTCGTTCAACGTCTTATTCAATAGGGTTTGCCTTTGGTCTAAGATCAATACCGTGTCGATCAAGCTTTCCAGATCCCTGACCTGATGCGTGGAGATAATAACCGTCTGATTGTCATCTATCAAAGAGGCTACCAGTCTGCGGAATGTCGCTTTCGAGGGAATGTCCAGCCCATTTGTTGGTTCATCCATTAGAAGCAGGGGCGTATGAGCGGCCAGCGCCAAGGTTATCGCCACCTTTTTCCGTTGTCCTTGAGACATTTTCGACAGGCGATCGGATAGATTGATCTCAAACGATTCTACGCAAGCCTTACAGATATCGTCCCTAAATGTCGGATAAAAAGGCGCGTACATCTTTATATATTCTATGGCGGTGACCTCAGGCATGGAGATTTCCTCCGGCAATAAGAAGATCTGTTGCAAGAAACGAGCGTTTCTCTCGGAAGGAATTTCCTCCAATACGAGGCAAGAGCCTTGATCCGGAAAGATCTGTCCGCTTAGAAGGTTTAGAAGCGTAGTCTTTCCTTCACCGTTCTTTCCCAATAAGCCACAGATGTGTCCCGATCCAACCTCAAGATTGATACGATCAAGTACCTCTTTTTTGCGGCTATAGCTGAATGAGAGTTCTTTTAATGTAATCATATGTTTAGCTGCTTTAGTGTATTAGTTTAATAGTACACTGCAAATGTAGTGGAAGTTTTTGAATAAACAAGAGGGAAGGGTATTTTTTTCCTTTTATTTTTCAAGATGGCAGTACAAGGTGATTAAAGGGAATCTCTTAATGCTATTAGCCTCTTTTCCAAGAAGGATTAGCGGTTTGCTCTTGAAGCATTGCTAATTTTTCAGTTGGTGCATGATCATCTAACGGCTGTTGGAAGATCATGCACCAACTGTTAGATGATTATGCAACAGCCGTTGGATAATCTATACTTAAAGATGAAATCGCTAAGGATTCCCTGTTATCGGTCTAAAGGTAGGGGAGCGGGAAGCTAATGATTCTTGATGATTTTGCGGTTCTCTCGGGGAGAAAAAGGTACTCTACTTCTAAATTTATGTTGCAAAACAGTTAATTTTTTGTCGATGTGTGCGCTAAAACATATAAAAAAGCTTGCTAATTTGCAGAAAATCGCTATATAATTTGGTGGAAAGAAGTATTTGGCTTTATATTTGCACCCGTTAAAGACAAGTAAGTGTCTCTTTAGCGAAAGAAACATGCTTGTTTACGATCCTGAAAATCAGGAATCGGGAGTTTGTCCCCCGGGAGATTCCCCCGATTAAGTTTAACGTAAAATTGAAAATATGAAGGTAAGAGCTTATGTTCTCATCGCATCGGTAGCGTTATTAGGAATGTCTGCCGGTTCGAAAAAGGCGAAACTTACCGAGGGTGTGAATCCCGGTGATCTAGCTCCGAGAATAGAGTTTTTGGGAAACGACGCTAAAGCCAGTTTCCACAACCAATTAGGACGTTATACATTGCTCAACTTTTGGGCGGCTTACGATGCGGAATCGCGGGCTCGTAACGTGCAATTGGCGAATGAGGTTAACAAGTTTGGTCCGGACAAAATCGCGATGTGTTCGATCTCTATGGATGAGAAAGAATCTATTTTTACCGAGACGGTAAAGATTGACAAGTTGGATCTGTCAACGCAATTTCACGAAGGACTGGGTAAAGAGTCAGAGTTGTACAAGAAGTATGATTTAAGAAAAGGTTTCAAGAACTTCTTGATTAACGACGAAGGAGTGATAATCGCCGCCAACGTCACCCCGGAAAAACTGACCGAGATTCTGAAAGCAATTTAATCAGTATTATTTAGCAAAGAGGGCTGTTCCACTTCAAGATGGGACAGCCTTTTTTTTATCGATTCACGAGTTTTCGTTTCGAGATGATGAAATATCATGTATAGTCTGAGAAGGAAATGTACGCTTTCTTTTTAAGTCCGTGTTTATTATTAACTCTTTTTGATTTATTAACCCTAATGGATAGGGTGATTGAGAAGGTCCTCTGTCTTTACTGTAAATGAACAACTAACATCCTATAAATAATGAGATCTATACTTTTCTTTATTTGTTTGATCTTTACCTTTGGGGGACAGGCGCAAGAGGAAGAAAAATCCCATATGTGGAAAGTAGAACTCTCCGGTGCCTTGAATAATAATTCAGCATGGGAGGTAGAGCCATCTGTTACTTATCTACCGATTCCTTATGTGGGAATTACTATGGGGTTGCTTTTCTGTAATACGATTGAGAAAGATAGTTATACGGGGTTTTCAAGAGATAATCAGTGGTTCTGGGATTCAGATGAGAGTAATCCGGGCTGTCATTTCTTTGCGTTACGTCCGGCCATCCAGTTAGTAACTCCCGCTTTTAAATTCGGGAAAGACAAGGATACGGGACTCTCTTTGGTCGTTTCACCCGGATTAACCATTCCTTTGCCTGTCAATCAAGAGTTTAATATAAGCTATGTTCCAAACACTCCAGGGGTATGGATACCTCAAAAATTCGATCATATAAAGAACAAGGGAGGTAAATCGTTATTTTATCATATTAAAAGTATGTTGAGCCTCTATATAGACCAGCGGTATATATTCTCTTTGGGGTATATATTCTCGAATTTTGATTTATATAGTGGAGGGCGAAACTTCGTTGTAGAGGGGAAAAGGCTTAGTATGCCTCGGATTCGTTTTATGCATTCGTTCTTTCTAAGTATTGGATACCGCTTTTAAATCGTTTCATACATTGTCTTTATCGTTTAGCCCAAAAAGGGAGAGCTGTTTTAAGGCTCTCCCTTTTGCATAAGCTTATATATAATAATGTATAGGATTTATCGAATAGCTTCCACTTCTTCCGTACGCAAAGGGATCTTCTTTCCTAATAGACGAGCGCCGTTCTCGGTAATCAGATAGTCTTCCTCGTTACGTATGCCACTGAAATCCTTATATGTAAACAACTTCTCGTAATTGATGAATTCGGTGAACTTGTTCTGGCCTCTCCATAAATCCATTAATTCAGGGATGAAGTATACACCCGGCTCGATGGTCAAGACAAAACCCGGTTCCAGCTTACGTCCCAAGCGCAATGACTTACGTCCGAATTCCGTACTCTTCGGCTGTCCGTCATAACCAACGTATACCTCTCCCAGATTCTCCATATCATGTACATCCAATCCCATCATATGGCCTAAGCCACAAGGCATAAACATGGCGTGAGCACCGGCTTTTACGGCCTCCATCGGATCTCCTTTCACGAAACCAAGGTCCTTTAAACCCTCCATGATCACTTTACAAGACAACTCATATACATCCACGAAAGGAATACCCGGGCGCAAAGCCGCTACGGCAGCTTCATGGGCGGCTACTTGAATATCATAGATGTCTTTTTGACGGGTCGTGAACTTAGAGTCGGCCGGGATGGTGGATGACATATCTCCGGCATATCCCATCTCAGTCTCGGCACCGGCGTCCAATAACAGCATATCGCCGCTCTTAATCATATGACTATGATCATGGTTGTGCAAGGTCTGCCCATTGATCGTGGCGATGATAGGGAAGGAGAGCTGGTAATTGTTGGCGAAAGCGACTTCCGCAACGGCAGCCGCTACATCCGACTCCCGGATTCCCGGACGTACGGTACGCATGGCAGTCAGGTGCATATCAGCGGTTACGATACAAGCTTTCTCGATCTCGGCGATTTCTTCCTCGCTCTTGTAATTCCGTTGGTTTACGACACCCATGATGAAAGGCACGGAAGGTTTCTCCGCGCCGGGTACGATACCCAACCATTGGAATAACTTGATCTGGTGTTCCGCACGATACGTCGGCAGATAATGGATTGGCTGGCCTTTTTGCTGGGCATTCTTCAAGTAAGTCTCGATCTCCTTGAAAGGACGGACTTCCTTGATACCTGCGGCCTCGCTCTTCTCTTTTAGGGTGGGCTGCGTACCCATCCATACAATCGCGTCTATAGTCAACTCATCGCCAAAGATGATCTCCTTATCGTTATCGATATCGATGATAGCGGATAACCCGGCGTATGGCAATCCGAAGAAATACAAGAAGGTAGAGTCTTGACGGAAGTGATACGTATTATCGGCGTAGTTCATCCCACTCTCGTCGTTTCCAAGGAATAGCAACAAACCGGAACCTATGGTTTGTTTCAGCTTAGCCCGGCGGGCCATATAAGTTTCTTTACTGAACATAAGGATTATTTTTTGTTAGTGTACCAAAGATAGTAATTAATGTAATATACTAGGCCGACATTCGAAATTATTTCTTACATTAGCCCATGTAAAATGTAACCTCTGGTACCTTATGAAGATTCAAAGAATTCAAGAACTTACCGATGCCTCCATCGTCTGTGGCTCAGAGAAACGGGAGAACGATGTGCAGTGCGCTTTTGCCAGCGATCTGATGAGTGACGTGCTTACGCTGGATTGTGGCGATGTGCTGTTGGTGACAGGACTTTGTAATTTGCAAACGATCCGTACCGCGGAGATGGCGGAAGTTTCTTATATACTTTTCGTGCGGGGGAAGAAAGTAACCCCGGATATGCTGGAGCTGGCTCGTGAGAACAATATGGTTCTTCTGGAGACAGATCATTCTATGTATCATACGGTCGGAGAGCTTTATAGCGCGGGGCTCCTTCCTATATATTAAGAAAGGAGGTCGTGAGATATGCTATTTAAGTTTGAGTTGGAGGGCGGTAATTTCTCGAAGGCGGGTTATGCGTCTAGCCAGATAAAGAAGGTCTTGAAGCAATTGGCTATCGATCCCCGGATCATTAAGCGGGTGGTCGTGGCGCTTTATGAGGCGGAGGTGAATATCGTGGCTCACGCTTGGAGAGGAACGGTTGTCGCTGAATTGGACGCTGATAAAATATCTTTGGAACTGAAGGATGAAGGGCCCGGAATCCCGGATATATCGCTAGCTATGCGTGAAGGGTATTCGACGGCATCCGAGGCCGTGCGTGAGATGGGATTTGGTGCCGGAATGGGACTTCCAAATATGAAGAAGAACGTAGATGAATTAACGATCGAGAGCCAAGTAGACGTAGGTACCACGGTACGTATGGTCACATGGTTTAATAAAGAAGGAGCGTAGACCATGGAGGAAGCTAATTTTTATCATGCCTTGAAGATTGACAATGACCGCTGTATAGGCTGTACGCATTGCATGAAAGAGTGCCCTACGGGAGCGATCCGTATCCGGGATGGTAAGGCTTTGATCCATAAGGATTGGTGCGTGGATTGCGGCGAGTGCTTGAAATCGTGCCCGACAGAGGCTATCTATGTGGAGCAGGATGACTTCCAGCGTATATTTGATTATAAATGCAGGGTAGCGTTGATGCCCACGGTATTTATCGGGCAGTTCTCAAAGTACACGACCGAGAAGGAAATTATCAGCGCCGTTATGGAACTGGGCTTTACCCATGTTTTCCAAGTAGAGTTTACCGCCGATATGATCCATAAGGAAATGGTACGGCAGATGGAAAACGCCGAGGAAAAGCCGGTGATCAGTTCTTTTTGCCCCGCTATCGTCCGGTTGATACAAGTCCGTTTCCCTGCGCTGGTGGATAATATCTTATTGGTGAAAGCGCCGGTAAACGCCTCGGCCACTTATTATCATAAGATATTGGAAGGGCAAGGTATTCCCTCGGAAGAGATCGGTATCTTTTATGTTACGCCTTGCGCGGCGAAAATCGCGGCGTTGAAGGGAGCGGAAGGTTATTCATCTACGATCAAAGGCGTGATAAATATGGATACCCTATATAATAAGGTATACCATATTCTTAAGAATCGCCCGAGAGGATATGAGCCGGAATGTGAGCTTCCTCCGCCATTAACGAAAAAAGAGATGCGATGGAGCCAGACAGGAGGGGAGGCCAAACATTTCTCCGGTCGTTGCCTCGCGATCGATGAGATCCATAATGTGATCGATTTCTTGGAACGAATGGAAACGACCAGCGAGGTACGTAACGTGGACTTTCTGGAACTGAGGGCTTGCGACCGTAGCTGTGCCGGAGGTGTATTAGCCGTAGCGAACCGTTTCCTCACGGCCGAGCGTATCATGAAGCGATCCATGAACCGGGATAAAGTACCGATGATATACGCCGCCGATAATTTCGAGGCTTTATCCTATTTGAGGCAGCATATTACGATCCGTCCGGTGCAACCGAATCCCAAACGGTTGTACGATGGAACGATCGATGAGATGCTGAAGAAAATGGAGCAAGTGCGGAAATTGATGTGCTACCTACCGGGAATCGATTGTGGCGCTTGCGGCAGCCCGAACTGTCAAAGCTTGGCCGAGGATATCGTACGCCACGAGGCTCAATTCAGTGATTGCGTATTTATGCAACGTAATATGGAGAAGCACGGTAAACTAGACCAAGAGCATGCCTTCCGTATCGTTGAGAAGACATGGGGGAAAGATCGTTTAAATAAGGATTGTTATAAGAAAGGAGCTAAATATGAAGGTTTGTGATTTAGTGAAGATGTTGAATCTTACTGTATTTTGTGGAGAAGAGGGCCTTGATACAGAGATAACCGGGGGCTATACGAGCGATTTACTAAGTGATGTCATGGGACATATCGAGGAGGGTATGCTATGGATTACCATGCAAACGCATCAGAATATACTGGCCGTGGCTACTTTAAAAGACGCCTCCGCGGTATTGATCGTGAACGGAACCTCTCCAGATGATGAGACCTTACAAAAAGGTAGGGAAGAGGCTGTCCCTCTTTTAGGAACTACACGTTCCGCGTTCGAGGCTTCCGGTATGATTTACCGCTTATTACAGAATGAGAATGGATGAAACAGTATTTAGCTGATTTACATATCCATACTTGCCTGTCGCCATGCGGCAGTCTGGAAATGAGTCCATCGGAGATCGTGCGTCGTTCCTTAGCGAAAGGTTTGGATGCTATTGCCATTACGGACCATAATACGACCTTACAATGCCCGGAGATTCAATCCCTTGGCGAGAGATTCGGACTAAGGGTCTTTGCGGGCGTAGAAGTTACGACCCGTGAGGAAGCGCATTGTCTGGTTTATTTCCCGACCGATGAATCCCGTAAGCGATTCCAACGATATTTAGAAGAGCATCTCCCTCCAATTCCAAATGATCCGGAACGTTTTGGCGATCAAGTTTGGGTGAATGCGGAGAATGAGATTCTAGGAGAAGTACCCTATCTTTTGCTCTCCGCCTTGGATCAAAGCGTAAACCAAATAGCCGCTCAAGCACGTAAGGTGGATGCTCTATTTGTAGCCGCCCATGTAGAACGTCCGTCATTCAGCTTGATCAGTCAATTAGGTTTTATAGACCCCTGCTTATCTTTAGATGCTATTGAATATAATAATCAGCAAAGATACAGTAAGTTATTGTCTATTCACGGGTATTTGAAAGAGCAGACTCAATACTCAGCCTCGGATGCTCATTGCCCCGAACAAATAGGTACTCAGCCCTCCATTTGGCAAACGGAGGAATTAACCTTCGATGGCTTACGAAAGGCTTTTGATCAAAAAGACAATCACTTAATTTTCGCCTCTCATGGATAATCTCTCGTTTCATATCACGGATATAACCGCTAATAGTATCAGAGCAAAAGCTTCTGACATAGAGATAGATATACAGATAAAGGACACATCCATATGTATTCGTATCGCGGATAATGGCTGTGGTATGGATCCGGAAACAGTCTCTCTGATCCGTAATCCGTTTTATACGACTCGCACGACACGAAAAGTGGGTCTAGGCTTACCTTTCTTGATACAAAACGCGGAGCAAACAGGCGGGAATGTGGAAATATCTTCCATACAGGGAAAAGGTACGGTAGTTGTTGCTTGTTTTGTCTCATCTCATATTGATTGTCCGCCTTGGGGAGATTTGGCGGGTACAATGGCTATGCTTATAGGCAGTAATCCAGACATAAACATTCATTTCTCATATCATTCAGATCTGGTTTCATTTGATATCAGTACGCGAGAGCTTAAAGAAATCCTAGAGGACATGCCATTAAGTCATCCGAAAGTCATGCTTTATTTGAAGGAGTTAATAGCGAATCAAATAGTTGCGTCAAGCTGAATTAATCTTTTCATATAGGTGATCTGATCTTTTCACAGCTGTGATACGATCTTTTCACATCCATGAAACAAACGTTTCACAGCCGTGAAAAGATCTGTGTCTTTACTCAAAGCAGCTACAAGCTTTGCTTGAATGCACTAATTTATCCTTATCTTGCTATTAATTTTATAATTCCCATTATGTTTAATAGTATTATGAACGATCAAAAAATGACTACTCTGCGATACATGATACACAAATAAAAAACCGCCTAGTAACCTTATATTACTAGACGGTTCCATTTATTCTGAAAGAAGAAATTACTTATTCATCTCTGCTTCAATAGCATCGAATTTATCACCCATATTCAAGTTGTAGTAAATACCTCTTAAAGCGGTCATATATTCTCTTTCTTCTGGTTTCATTTGGTGAGCTTTCTCAAAGTAAGGAAGAGCTTGCTTAAAGAATTCCTTAGCTTTGCCTAATTCCTCTTGATATTGTTTTGCGTCGTTGATCATATTAGCCTCACCTTGCTTGTTTACACCTTGGTTATAATATACACGACCTAAGTTAGAGAGAGATTCGATATAGTCAGGATTGATCGCCAATGCTTTCTTGAAATACTCTTCAGCTTTAGCGTAATCTTTCAAACCAGTCTCATAAACACGGCCCATTACATCGTAAAGCTGTGGATTGTTGGAATCCTTAGCGATAGCTGTGTTCAAATATTCAATAGCTTTCTCATTTCTATTAGAATAGATGTAATTGTTTATAAGGCTCATTAAGAAATACTGTTCCTCAGGGAATTTATTCAAACCTTCTTCCAAAGTCTTCTCTAAATTCACGGTATCTTTAGCTTGCTCATACTCATAGCATAAGTATTGATATACCTCGCTTGCTCTATAATCCGTATTTTTAGCACGCTCTAACGCTGCGATAGCTTTTTGAGAATCGCCAAGTTGGGTCGCTGCTACAGCGGCATAGAACTGAACTGTCATGAAGTTTGAATCTCTTTCAGCGACAGCCTCACCTTTAAACATCGGCATATCAGATATTTTCAGGTATTGCTCGAAGAAATCGTAAGCTTTGTTATAATCTTTCTGATCGAAATAGTAAGCACCACCATTGATGTAATATACGTGGTTTGCTCCTAGGATACCTTTGATATCTTTCGTGAACTTAGGTTTAACTTTTCCTTTTTCATTAGGAAGTTGATCTAACTCATATGCTTTCTCAAAGTATGGCAAAATACTACCCAATGCCTCGTACATAACAGGCTCGTCCGGTTGTTGGCCCAAGACTTGTTTAGTTCTTTCGTTGCTGAACTGTTGATCCTCGATAAAACCGGCAACATACCAAGTTTTAGCGTCATCCTTTGTTTCTGGATTTTCCAAAGCTCCTTTAATAAGAGTTCTGGCTTCCGAGAAATCAGGAGTTGAACCCTTAGCTATACTTTGAGCCTCATTTACAGCTTTTTTCTGTGCAAAAGAGACCGATGCTGCGACACATAGTGCCACTGTTAATAATACTCGTTTCATTGCGATAGTAATTTTGAGATTAATATTTCTATTTGTTTAAAATTATTCAGTTATTTCTTCGTTATTATCTAGCTCGTTATCCTTCTCTGATTCCGGCAGATCAACATCGGTACCTAGACTAGCTTGATTCTCACTCAACTCTCTTCCCTCATTCTCTTGTCTGGCTTCTTGTTCCGCTTTTTGCTCGGCTATCTCCTCTTCACTCTCAGACAATACTTTACATACAGAAGCGATTTCGTCGTTGCGCTTTTCTAGATTAATCAAACGAACACCTTGAGTAGCACGTCCTATTACGTTCAAATCGGCCACTTTCATACGGATAGCGATACCCGACTTATTGATAATCATTAAATCGTTCTCGTCCGTAACATTCTTGATGGCAACTAATTTACCAGTCTTCTCCGTGATATTAATGGTTTTTACGCCTTTACCGCCACGATTCGTTATACGATAATCCTCGATAGAGGAACGTTTTCCATATCCCTGCTCCGATACGACGAGTACGGTCTCTTTTTCCTTGTCCTTGATACAGATCATACCAACGACTTCATCGGTATTATCCTCGTCCAAAGTCATACCTTTCACTCCGGAAGCCGTACGGCCCATTACACGTACCGCGCTTTCATGGAAACGGATCGCCCGGCCGTTACGGTTCGCTATGATCACCTCGTTGTTGCCATTCGTCATACATACTTGGATCAAGCCATCGTCTTCACGCAATGTAATAGCGTTCACACCGTTTTGACGAGGACGGGAATAGGCCTCCAACAAGGTCTTTTTGATCACACCTTTCTTCGTACAGAATAATAGGTAATGAGAATTAATGAATTCCGTATCGGTGGTTAATTTCTTAACACGTATAAAGGCTTGTACCTTATCATCCGGCTCGATATTCAGAAGATTCTGGATCGCACGTCCTTTAGCGTTCTTAGCTCCTTCCGGAATCTCGAATACCTTCAACCAATAACATTTACCTTTTGCCGTGAAGAATAATAAGGTCGCGTGCATGGATGCCGGATAGATATACTCAACGAAATCCTCGTCTCTAGTCTCGGAACCCTTCGCTCCTACACCACCACGGCCTTGCGCACGGAACTCACTTAACGGGGTACGTTTGATATATCCCATATGAGATACGGTAATGATCATCTCATCATCCGCATAGAAATCCTCCGGATTTAATTCCTCAGAGGCGTAAACGATATCCGTCTTACGTTCGTCGCCAAATTTATCCTTGATTTCCAATAATTCATCTTTGATAACCTTCATACAAAGGTCCTCATTCTCCAGAATCTCATTCAAATAAGCGATCAACTTCTCGATCTCCTCATATTCCGCACGCAATTTGTCTTGTTCCAGACCTGTCAACTGACGAAGTCTCATCTCGACAATCGCACGTGCTTGAAGCTCAGATAAAGAAAAACGTTCGATCAAACGCTCGATAGCCTCTTGCGGGCTCTTGGAAGACTTGATAATCGCGATTACCTCGTCTATATTATCGGAAGCGATGATCAAGCCTTCCAATATATGAGCTCTCTCTTCCGCTTTCCTCAATTCATATTTTGTACGCCGGATAACGACCTCATGACGGTGCTCAACAAACGCCTTGATTAAGTCTTTTAAGTTAAGCAATCTCGGACGGCCGTTCACCAAAGCGATATTATTGACGCTGAATGAGGATTGCAGAGCCGTAAGCTTATACAATTTATTCAGCACGACACTCGAGTTTGCGTCACGTTTCACGTCAACTACGATACGCATACCGCTACGGTCGGACTCGTCATTGACATTGGAAATGCCATCGATACGCTTCTCGTTTACCAGGTCAGCGATATACTTGATCAACTCAGCCTTATTTACCAAATAAGGAATCTCGGTAATAATAATCTTCTCATGATTATTCTCCACCTCAATCTCGGCTTTACCGCGAAGGATGATACGTCCCCTACCCGTCTCGAAAGCGTCTTTCACGCCTGCGTAGCCATAAATTGTAGCGCCTGTAGGGAAGTCCGGAGCCTTGATATATTGCATTAAGCCTTCTACCTCGATATCTCCCTTGGCATCGATATAAGCGATACAACCATCTAATACCTCGCTCAAGTTATGAGTCGGCATATTCGTAGCCATACCAACGGCGATACCCGATCCACCATTTACAAGTAAGTTAGGAACACGAGTCGGCAATACGGTCGGCTCCTTCAACGTATCATCGAAGTTAAGCTGGAAATCTACCGTGTCCTTATCGATATCCCGGAGCATTTCTTCGGCGAGTTTACTCAGTCGTGCCTCTGTATAACGCATAGCGGCAGGACTATCACCGTCCACTGAACCGAAGTTACCTTGTCCGTCTACTAACGGATAACGCATAGACCATGTCTGGGCCATACGAACCATGGCGAAATATACAGACGAGTCGCCATGTGGATGATATTTACCTAAAACTTCACCAACTATTCTCGCAGATTTTTTATAAGGTTTGTCGGATGTGTTACCCAGTTCATTCATTCCAAATAAAATACGGCGGTGAACCGGCTTAAAGCCATCCCTAACATCAGGAAGAGCACGTGAAACAATGACAGACATTGAATAATCAATGTATGCCGATTTCATTTCCTCTTCGATGTTAATCTTAATAATTCTGTCTTGATCAACCATTTAGTTTTATATTAATTACACTCAATATCTCACCTCTGAAAAATTGCACTAAGGTAAGGTTTTTCCGTATACTACGAAAGAATTTGTCTTGAAATTTTGCGCCTCTGGGCTTTTCAAGGCTTATTAAGGAATAATGGCACGAAATTTGATGATAGTTGGAATAGATTATGTAACTTTGCGTAATCAGTACATATATAATATAGTATGAAAAATTATTCGAAAAGATTGATTGACGTGATTGAGTATAGCCGTGAAGAAGCGGCTAGGCTCCAGAATAGCTATATCGGGCCGGAACATTTGATGCTAGGCATCATTCGGGAAGGCGAAGGCGAGGCAATGCGTGTCTTGCGAGAGCTACATACCGATCCGATGGATATTAAACGCAAGATTGAGCAAGAAATAAAGAACACATTCGATTCTGAGGATTCTGTCCAGCATGAGATCGCTATAAGTAAGACTACAGAACGTGTCTTGCGTATGAGTATGCTGGAATCTCGTTTATTCAAGGAAGATGAGACCGATACGGAACATCTCCTATTGGCGATATTGAAAGAGGAGTTTAATGTAGCCGCCAAGGTGTTGAACGATGCGGGTATTACTTATCGTTCCGCATATAATATATTAGTAAGCGGAACCGGTTTGAACAATATGGAGGAATTCGACGAGATCAGCGACGGATATACGGATGATGACGAAGATGACGAGGACGAAGGTTTCTCCTCTCGTCGTGAGGCATCTCGCCCCTCTTCCGGTGCTGGAGCGGGAGCCGCTCAACCGAAATCCCCTAATGATACACCTGTTCTGGATAACTTCGGAACGGATATGACACGTGCCGCCGCAGAAAACCGTCTAGACCCGATTGTGGGACGTGAGAAGGAGATCGAGCGTTTGGCCCAGATATTAAGCCGTAGGAAGAAAAATAATCCGGTATTGATTGGTGAGCCGGGTGTGGGTAAGTCGGCTATCGTAGAGGGATTGGCTTTACGCATTATTCAGCGTAAGGTTTCCCGGGTGTTATTCGATAAGCGTGTGATTAGCTTGGATATGGCTTCTATTGTCGCCGGCACGAAATACCGCGGACAATTCGAGGAACGTATTAAGGCTATCTTGAATGAGTTATCGAAGAACCCGAATATCATCCTCTTTATCGATGAGATTCATACGATTGTTGGCGCTGGTTCCGCTTCCGGGTCTATGGATGCGGCGAATATGCTGAAACCTGCGTTGGCTCGTGGTGAGATTCAATGCATTGGCGCTACTACTTTGGATGAATATCGTAAGAATATCGAGAAAGACGGTGCGTTGGAACGTCGTTTCCAGAAAGTGATCGTTGATCCGACTACGGCGGAAGAAACTTTGCAGATCTTGCGTAATATCAAACCTCGTTATGAGGAGCACCATAACGTGATCTATACTGAAGATGCTTTACAAGCGTGTGTAAAATTGACAGAAAGATATATCAGCGACCGTAATTTCCCGGATAAGGCGATCGATGCTTTAGACGAGGCCGGTTCCCGTGTACATATATCTAATATCATTGTTCCGAAAAGTATCGAAGAGCTTGAGGCAAAGATCGAGGATACGAAGAATGAGAAATTAGCGGCCGTGAAATCTCAGAACTTTGAATTAGCCGCAAGTTTCCGCGATAAGGAGCGTCAGTATTTATTGCAACTAGAGGCCGCGAAAGCTAAATGGGAACAAGAGCTTCAAGAACATCGGGAGACCGTTGATGAAGAGAAGGTCGCTGAAGTTGTTGCCATGATGTCCGGTGTACCTGTTCAACGTATCGCTAAGGCAGAGAATGTCAAGCTTCTGGAAATGGCGGACGTATTGAAAAGTAAGGTGGTCGGGCAGGATGATGCTGTTCAAAAGATCGTAAAGGCAATTCAACGTAACCGTGTTGGCTTGAAAGATCCGAATAAGCCGATCGGAACTTTTATGTTCCTAGGACCGACGGGTGTAGGTAAAACTCACTTGGCCAAGAAGCTTGCTGAATATCTATTTGATTCGGCGGATTCTTTGGTACGTATCGATATGAGTGAATACTTGGAGAAATTCGCTGTTTCCCGTTTGATCGGAGCGCCTCCCGGATACGTTGGTTACGAGGAAGGTGGCCAGTTAACAGAGAAAGTACGTCGCAAGCCCTATTCGGTGGTCTTATTGGACGAGATCGAGAAGGCGCATCCGGATGTATTTAACTTGCTGCTGCAAGTCTTGGATGAAGGCCGTTTGACGGATAGTCTGGGTAGACGTATTGATTTCAAGAATACGATCTTGATCATGACTTCCAATATTGGTACCCGGCAATTGAAAGATTTCGGCCGTGGCGTTGGTTTCAATACTCAGATGGCTGGTGAGCCGGATAAGGATTTCTCCCGTAGCGTGATCCAGAAAGCGTTGAATAAAGCATTTGCTCCAGAGTTCTTGAACCGTGTGGATGATATCATTATGTTCGATCAGCTTGATAAAGCCGCTATTCATAAGATTATCGATATTGAGTTGCAGGGTCTGTATCAGCGTGTATCAAATCTGGGCTATGAGTTGTCGATCACAGACGAGGCAAAAGATTTCATTGCGACAAAAGGCTACGATATCCAGTTCGGTGCCCGTCCGTTGAAGCGTGCGATCCAGAAGTATCTGGAAGATGAGATGGCGGAGATGATTATCCGTGCCTCAGTAGGTGAAGGCGATACGATTATCGTAGACTTTGATAAGGAAGAGCAGAAAATCACGACTTCGATAAAAAAGAAAGATGCTGAATAAGTTTGTCTATGAATATAGAAGCCGGGCGTGAGTCCGGCTTTTTTTATGTTCGTCCATCTTATTCGTCTGTCATTTTGACACGCAAAAAAAGCATGACCTAATTGAATAGATCATGCTCTTATTTCTTTTTTTACTTAAGTACGCAGGATGAGATTCCGAAAAGGATAAATTTTCAATTTTCCAATATTGATTCTCAGAGCGTTACAAAATATAGTTTGCCATATTTTATCCAAATAGTACACATCTATGTACTGTTTTGTGTACCGTGTTATTGTATTTTTTACTGTATCAAATAAAAAGGCTAATCATACTTCATGAGATCCGGCCTTTAGTTGCGTTAATGATTTCGAAAACGAAAATATCGATTCGTATTCGCGAATATAGGGAACAAATTTTTAAGTCACAAACCAAATTAACTCTTGGATAATAAAAAGGCCGTTTCTGGTGCCTGAAACGGTCTCTTGTCTAAAGAAGGAATTTCAACCTCCACCTTTTTTCTCATTGGATGCATTCCTCACAAAGGAAACATACAAGATTTTACCTTCTGCCTTAATTGATTTTGGCATTTTTTCATTTTTAGACTTTAGGTTGTTAATTACAATCCATAACTCCTTTATCTGGGAAGTGATAAAGGCCAACTGTTTTAATGTTGCATTATTATCCATAGAATTAAAAATTTGTTCTTATAGAACAAATAGCTGAAAGATTTGGATTACAATAATTGTATGTTGTATAACAATGTTATTTTTTGTCGTATTAATATGATTTATCGTTTTTTCTTATATATCGTACGTTAATATATAAAAAGGAATGGCGTATAATACTTTTTACTTTTTGGGATTCATTATGCGTTTTCGCTCCAGCCTAAGCGAGCTTTGTAGATTTAAGATTAAGGATCTCCGCTTCTAATCCTTTGATTTTAGCATTCAAGCTATCAACATGCTGAGTCATGATCTCCATGTTAGTGAGAGCTATATGTTTCCAGTACTCCGCATTTTGCTCAGTGTCCTTTTGCGAAGGATTTTCATCTAGGGAGAGATTAGACTGTTTTAGCATCTCACCTTCCCCACGCAAGAGCCATTCGGCTGATAATAGGACATTATTCCTAATGATAGCTTCCAAGACATCATATGAGGGTTTCGTTAAACGTCCTCCTATTATATTTTTTACTGTAGAAGGCTTGATCCCAGAAACACGTTCAAATTCACTTGCGTTTTTAAACATTTGATTTACAATCATTTTGATGCGTTCGTTTATTGTACTCATATCTCTAAAAGTTAATATTTGTTATACATAGGACATTTGTCCATTTTGTCTGTCTTAAATATGGACAAATGTCCTATATTTGTAATCGAAATCAAGATCGAAACCACTTTCACAATCGAAAAAGTTGGTAGCGATTCGCAAATATAAGGACTAAATATTTAAAAGACAATAAGATGGCAAGAAAAAGAGAAATTATTGTACCTCATGGAGCTATCAAGAAGATAGCCGCTGACACTGGGACATCTGTAGTATCCGTACGTTATGCGTTACGTGGTGTGTCCGATACGGAGAACGCGAACTTAATCAGATCAAAGGCACTGAGATTTTATGGCGGTGTCTTATCAAACGTGGAGGTTAGGCTATGAGTTTACTCGATGAGGTTTTAACGGATGCCAAGAGACACCATGTGAGCATAACCTACGCCGCCCAAATGGCCGGGGTCCATAGGCGAAACATTTACAACGCCAAGCTGCACGGGAGGAGTGACATAGACCAGATGCTTCCCGCGGAACGGAAACACTTGATTGCCATACAACGCTTATGCAAGGAGCAGGAAAAAGAGAATCAAAGAATAAAAAGGCATTATGGAAGTAAACGATAAAAGATACCAGACATTGCTATCACGGGCAGAGGCTCTTTTATTGGAGGCTAAATCCATTTACGCAGAGATATATTCCTTGCGTCCAGAGGTGGAGGCCGTGAATAAAAAAAGGCAGAGAGTGGATCTCGAGAGACAGATGAGAGGCAGGTTGATCAAGTCCGCTAAAATTAAAGTAAGATAACTTTTGAATTATATATGAAAACTATCTCTCCCTCCTGTGAAGGCCGGAGAGAAAAAGACCCTTTAGCTCAGCGGAACAGAGCGACGGTTTCCTAAACCGCAGGTCCCGGGTTTGAGTCCCGGAAGGGCCACTAAAAAAGAGTTCTTTGACTTATTGAATAAAATCCTTACCCCCATAAGAGGATATACGTAAGAGATATAGGTATGGTGGTAAGGTTATGATAGTCGAAGATACCGGAAGGGATGATGATCCCCGCTCCCGATGTAGTTTGATCGGTTCCGATGTCGGAGTCTACATATTTAATAATGTATATAATAAGTACGATCCCATTAGGGTATCCTTGCGGTGGCTGGAGAAGAAGACCGTATCGTACTAAATAATACGACTTTTCCTACGAGTCGTATCTAAGATATAGTAGGAGGTTAATACGGCCAAAAGTATGACAGATTGGACAGACAATCATAAGATGACGACAGATCGGAAAGACGATCAAGCCGAGAACTCCGGCTTTGCATGAGTTGATTAAGACTCCCCCACCCGTCTATGATTCGGGTTCTCGAAACCGTTGGAGGTTGTGGGGGAGCGAACATTTAAAATAAAAAATATGGACTACTATCCAAAAACAGATAAGGAGATTCGGATGTACTGTTTAGAATACATCCGAGATCCTTTTAACATGGCAAAATCGGAAGACATTATCAACTCGGCCCAAAGGATTTACGATTTTATCTGCCCGAAGCCGAAGAGCGTGACGGCAAGGCTACGGGAATGGAGAAAGAAATCTCTTGAACGGATTTGTTTGTATCTTCCTTTGAGCTTCCGGAAGGAAGGGATATAACATTAAAATATAAAAGACATGGAAGATATTAAGATCAAAAGAGACATTGTCGAACTCATCGGACAAGAACCAGTAGTGAAAATGAAGGAACTTTTCGATTGGCTAAAGGAAAGTCAAACTCATGAGGATTACATGCTACGTTGTCATTGCGTAAACCGTTCCTATCCAAACCATAAGGCTATTTACGATTGGATAATGACAGTGGAGAAAGGAAAGACAGGTAACTCCTCCATCCAAAATACCGATCTATGGCATCTAAGGGAAGGAGATTTCCTTCCGGAGCCGGTATCGAGCATTTTCAACAATCGTGGGCCGGGCAAGACAGGTATCAAGCTGCTCAAGGAAGCGGGTAACCTCTTCCCCTCAAAGGAAGAAGCTACCATAGCCTCCGAGAAGGTCAGGGAGTTCCTTTGCTCGATAAATAATCCATGGTGTCTCTAATCCATTCAAAGGCGATTTCTAACTCCTCGATACGTTCTTGATCCAATCCTTTCTCGCTCATCGCCTTAATGTCTATATAATGACTATTGCGAGCACATTCTATAGCATAAGAAATAAAACGTCCACGATCCTTTGGATGAGTAGAGTCTGGAAAAGTGCCTAGAAATAAATTCAACAATTCTTTTTCGTTCATAATGCTTAATTTTTTGTTTCACACCGTAAAGTTAAGCAATCCCGCCAAGAGAGCCAAAGACTCGCAGGTTCCGGAGCGAGACCGGAGGCGGGAACGAAATCACTGTTTGCTAATTTATTGTTTTGTGTAATACTTATGCTTCCAATACCTTAATATACCGCCGTGAGGCAGGCAATCAAGAATATTAGTTTTTACTTAAACTGTGCCGGGGTGGGATTCCCCGGCAAACGCTCCCTTAGCTCAGTTGGTCAGAGCCTTTAGGGTCGCCGGTTCAAGCCCGGCAGGGAGCACGTTTCACCCCTAGGGGTGCTTATTCAATCAGAAAATCAGTCACAATTTACAAAGCAGGTCTCCGTCCGTGAGGATATGAGACCTTTTCACATCGATCAATTTAAATCAACAACATATGATAAAGAGAAACCAAGCGTGGCTCTGGAAGATATTCCGGGCCACAAAGAGCGTGATCGTCTTCTCTTTTAGGATGATCTCCGCTACCATACTAGGACTAATATCAATAGTGTCAATATTTGAGTGGTACGATAAGCCATTCAATATCCACCTCTTGATCCTAGGGATTATATCAATCTTTATTGTGGTACATCAAATCGTAATAATGACTTATGAGTCTGATAAATGAGAGACATCTACATCAAAGACCCCGACGGCGATTACGAGTACGACGGGGAGGAAGAAACAGAATCCGAGGACGATCGGTATCAACGAGATTGGGAAACCAGCACTTTATATTGGTAAAGAAAATCATTCAAAATAAATAATCATGGAATCAAACAGTTACGAGGTACTTCCTGCGGAAAGCCATGAAGTACAAATTTTACAAGTCGATGCGGTTGAGAGAGCCAACGTGGACTCACAAGTTGCGACAGCGAAAAGATATCCTAGAGATATCAGAAGGAGCATTGATAATTCGGTGGTAATGGCCACGATGAATCAAGACACGGCTAGGTCATGCAGTTATGCCTTGCCAAGAGGGGGAAAACCTATTACAGGCCCATCCGTACACCTCGCCAAGATAATCGTATCCAATTGGGGTAATATCAGGACAGAGGCCAAGGTTATCCAGATAACGGACAAGCAGATCATCAGCAGGGGAACATGCTGGGATCTGGAGACAAACGTAGCGTCAGCGTTCGAGGTTCGCAGGAGCATAGTGGATAGCAAGGGGAAACGTTATTCCGACGATATGATTACCGTCACAGGTAACGCCGCCAACTCCATAGCTTATCGCAACTCGGTATTCGCCGTTATCCCAAAGGCCATAGTGGACAGGGTCTACCAAGCCGCCCAGAAATTCATCACGGGTGACCTGTCCGACGCTGACAAGATATTAAAAACGAGAACTAATATCATCAATAAGTTCAAGAACGAGTACGCCATAACGGAAGAGGAGGTCATTAAGCTATGCGGCAAACAGACCAGCAATCAGATAGGCCCCGACGAGATCGCCATGCTGATCGGTATCATACAGGCGTTAAAGGACGGGGATACCACCGTGAACGATCTTCTCCTTCCCATTCGAGAGGCCAAGAAAGACGTTGATCAAAAAAAGGAGGCGATGAGACAGTCTAAAGGCAAAAACAAAGAGGACATGCCATGAACAAGTACTCATCCTATACTAACGCCGAGCTGGAGGAGCATCTATCAAACTACCTTATCGACTCTTGGAGTTACAGCAAGGTAGCCTCTTTCGCCCGGAACGAGAAGGAGTTCGAGAAACGGGAGATATACCGGGAAAGATCAAGATCATCCTCCACCACGGTAGCGGGTAACGCCTATCATTCGGCCTTGGAGTATTTCTTCATGGAGCTACAGCGCAAGGGGCAGATAATACCGATCACGGAAATGGAGAGGGTAGCGTTCTCATACATAGAGGAGGTGCACCCGAATGACTGGAAAATCCAGAAAACGACACCTACCGTAGAGGAATGCAAGATCGAGGCCACCAAGAACGCCACGAGGCTTATCAATAACTTCTACGGGGAGAAGGATATCTATCTTTCCGGTATCAAGGAGATAATCGCCGTGGAATCAAGGTGCGAGGAATGGGTAACGATAAACGGGGTGGACATCCCCCTGCCCTGCCACGCTAGGCTAGACTTGGCGATAAGGACGGAAAGCGGTCGGACGGTCATCATAGACCATAAGTCAAGGGCCAAGTTCACCGATGACGAGGAGCTGACGTTTATATGTGGAAAACAGGCAATGACCTACGTCAAGTGCTATGAATCCCGCTTCGGGGAGAATGTTGACGAGGTATGGTTCGTGGAGAACAAGATCTCGAGAAACAAGGACGGCTCCTCCCAGTTGAAGAAATTCGTGATCAATCTCGACAACGACACGAGGAAGCTTTACGAGGCCATATTGTACGAGCCGCTGAAAAGAATGATAGAGGCCGTGTCCGATCCGGATTACGTGTACATGATCAACGATAGCGACAACTTCGTGGACAGGGCCGAGCTTTATAATTTCTGGGCCAAGACGCTAATAGCGGAGGTCGATGATTTCAACGTGCCCGAGTCAAAGAAAGAATTGATATCTAAGAGACAGAAAAAAATACGGGACGCTTCCCTTGGATCGGTAAACCCCAAGGTAATATCCGAGTTCAAGAAGAACGCTTCCTCATTCATTCAATATGATTTATCCAATAGTAATATGACAAACAGCGAGAAAATAGAGCATATCCTACGGACATTCGGGGTGATCGTGAACGTGGCCAAGGAGATTAACGGATACTCGTCCGACACATATCTGCTGGAGGTATCCGCTGGGACAAAGATCACGACGGTAATGAAATACAAGCTAGACATAGCAAACGCTCTGGACGTGCCTTCCATAAGGATGGGAAACGAGCTTATGGTGTATGAGGGAAAATCCTACCTCTCCATAGAATCACCGAAGAAAAGAACCAAGTCCTTGTATTGGGACAAGAAGTATCTTGACGGCATGAGGATACCCATAGGAACGGATAACTTCGGAAGGCTCGTGGTGTGGGATCTCGATAACAACTCCACGCCTCACGCCTTGATTTGCGGAGCTACCGGTAGCGGTAAATCCGTGTGTATCATATCCACGATAGAATACGCCCGCTTAGCCGGTATCCGGGACATCGTAATTTTCGATCCGAAATACGAGTTCTGTAATTATTCCTCCGAGAAATACATAAAGGTCTATAATGATATAGAAGAAATAGAGGCCAAGATGAAAGAGCTCGTACAGGATATGCAGGAAAGGGCTAAATCGAGGGCATCATGGAAAACGCTGGTGGTGTTCGATGAGTTCGCCGACGCGGTAGCGTCCTCCCGTTCGGGAACGGAACTTGACATAAAGGAAATGGTCGAGGTTGGCCAGAGGAAGAACGCCTTCGGGTTCCTTGAGCCAAAGATGGAATTGCGTACGGTAGGCCGTGAGAAATCATTGGAGGAGAACCTTAAGATGTTGCTCCAAAAGGGACGATCGCTTGGGTTCAGGATCATGGCGGCCACGCAAAGAGCGTCGGTTAACGTGATCACAGGCGACGCGAAGGTGAATTTCCCGGTACAGATCTGTTTCCGGGTACCAAAAGAAATAGACTCGAAGGTTGTACTCGACGAACCCGGGGCCGAGACGTTGGGAGGCATGGGAGACGGACTGATGAAATCTCCCGAATATCTAGGCATCGTGAGATTTCAGGGTTTTTATAAAAAATAATGGTCAATGGCTAAAAGGTACCAACTATCCGAGTCTTTCATCAAAACACTGTCCCGTCATTTATCGGTTATCCTAGAGCACGTGGATTCCAAGGGAAGACCAAGGATAGCCGATACCGTAAGATTGGCAAAAAAAGACCTAAAGAGACTCGAGAAAATAATCCAAGATGAAAGAACTGAAATACTGCCTCAATGAGGCTTGCTCTAAAAGGCATTGCCTCTGTCATCAACGGCAGAGGCATTGGAAAGACCCGTCTAAAAAAGATGGGGAAACTACAAGGGTTTCGGCCCTATTTGACGGGAATACCCCTTGCAAAGGGTACATTCCCCAATACGAAAGAAAGAAGTATAACATTAATTATTAAAGTATATATGGGAAACTGGTTTATTAGCAAGGTCGCATATGAGAAGATGCTGGAGAACGGCATGCAAAAACGAGTGGTCGAACCCTATTTAGTGGATGCCTTCTCCTATACGGAGGCGGAAGCGCGCACGATAGAGGAATTAAGACCGTACATTACCGGAGAGTTCACTATCGCCGACATAACACGTAAAAAGATAGCGGAACTGTTCTTTAACGATAACGGTGATAGATTTTATGAGATTAAGATCTATTTTATCACGCTTGATGAGAAGAGCGGCATGGAGAAGAAAACAGCGGCCATATACATAGTACAGGCAAGCGGCCTAAAAGAAGCTATCTCGTGTTTCGAGGATAATATGAAAGGGACCTTGGCTGATTATACCTTGGCTAGGGTAAGCGAGACCTTTATTATGGACATCTTCCCATTTGACGCAGAAAGCGTACCGAAGAGCAAAACTAATAATTAATAATAGAGTGTGTTTTTCATGGTATTAGATTTAGGTTAGTTAATGATTATCCCCGCCGTCCGTGAGGATATGCGGGGCAAACACGGTGGTATGGCGGAATTGGTAGACGCTAAAGTTAATTTCTTATAGAGTGGTTGAATGAAGGTTATCGTAAAATAAACTGAACTAGCCAAAGTAGGTATAACGGGTAAGGCCGAATGTCACCGCAACGTGCCAATAACAAAACTATCAGGTGAAAGTCCTGAGAAAACTCCACTCGTGCGGGTTCGAGTCCCGCTACCATCACGAATAACAAACATATAATCATGGGAACAATACAAGATTTAGATCACTTGACAATGGTTATATACCTTATCACTGCGATACTCGGACTTATAGCAGTGATCTTGGCAGGATTCTTATTAATAAACGAAAAAAGAAAACATCCATGGGAAAAGTAAAGAACATAACCTCTTTAAAGAGCAGACTAGACCGTATATTCTCCGTATTTATAAGAATAAGGGATGCTGACAACAACGGTTATTGCCGTTGCATAAGCTGTGGGAAGATCGTGCATTGGAAAGAGGCGGATTGCGGACATTTCGTCAACCGGTCACATATGGGTACCAGATACAGCGAGAGAAACTGCAACGCTCAATGCAGGTCTTGCAACCGTTTCGACGAGGGCAACAACATCGGTTATGCCAAGGGCTTGATAAATAAGTATGGTGTAAAAGTAATTAACGAGCTTGAGGTGAAAAAGCACTCTATCTCTAAACTCTCGGCATTCGATTACCAATTGATGATCGAAGATTACAAGAAACGCATCAAGGATTTGAGGGATCAGAAAGGCATAAAGGATTGAAATGGCGAAGAAGAGAGACGAGCAAGAAAAGATAAAATGTGGAGATTGCGCCAACGGGCATCCCCACAAGGGACTATGCGTTTGGTGCATCATACATAACGCTGGACGGGTAGCTAACTCCACGAGATTTTGTAACACTTTTAAAAAGAGAAGATAATATGGAACAAGAGAAATTTGATTTATGGTGCGTGGTCGAGTTATTCGGCCATTCAAGGATAGCGGGAAGATGTACGGAACAGAACGTGGCCGGTACCAATATGCTTCGGGTAGACGTTCCGGATACAAGTAACCAACCCGGCTTCACCCGCTTCCTCTCATCGGGGGCCATATACGCTATAAATCCCGTCTCCGAGGGAGTTGCAAGGCAAATAGCGGAGAACCTGCAAATACAACCTGTAAACATATGGGACGTAAGCCACCTTGTAGACCAGAAACTAAAGTCCTTGCAGGGCGGCGAGTCTCCGGATTTTTAATAAAAGAGTAGTATGGCAAAAACCGGATTCTCCTTCTATCGGGCAGATACAGACAGGTTCCAAGATATCCGGATTAAGAAACTTAGGAAATATTTCAAAAGTAATGGATTCTGTGTTTTCGAATTCATTGTTAATGAAATATATAAAACAAATAACTGTTTTATTGTTAAAGATGAAACTTTAATTTTTAATATTGCTGAATATTGGGATATAAAAGAGGATTTAATAGACCATATTATTATATTTTGTTGTAATGTAGGATTATTTGACAAGAATTTATTTAATCAATATGGGATATTAACCAGTTTTGATATACAAACACAATGGTTAAAACAAACAATGACAGTTGACTTCAATATAATCCCTATAGAATATCTTTTAATTGACAGATCCTCTATTCCTTTTTATAAAACGGCAAAAAATCCAAGATTAGTAGAACGCAATTCAAAATTATGGAAAAAGATATCTAAGGATATTATGAAACGCGACAACTATACTTGTGCTTATTGCGGGAAAAGAGGGGGAATATTGGAGATTGACCACATATTACCCATTTCTAGAGGAGGGAGTGATAATAAATCAAACTTAGTCACTTCATGTAGACATTGTAATCGGCAGAAAAAAGATAAAACAGTTGATGAGTTTATCAAATGGAAAATAAAACATGGGTATTCAAATAATGGGACTTGACTACTTTCCCATGAATGTGGATTTTTTCGAAGACGATAAGATAGAACTCATAGAGGCTGAATTTGGGATAAAAGGCTCAATCCTTGCCGTAAAGTTGCTTTGTAAAATATACAAGGAAGGATATTTTTATAAATGGGGTGAAGACGAGTGTTTGCTTTTTTCAAAGAAGGCGGGTGCTGAATTTGTCCCGGGATTTGTAAAGGAAGTCGTAAACGGGTTGGTCAGACGGTGTTTCTTTGACAAGGGGTGCTTTGACTCGTTCGGTATACTTACCTCTTCCGGTATCCAGAGACGATATTTTGAGGCGGCAAAACGGCGTAAGAGAATAGACGTTAATCCTGATTTTTTGCTTATAGACGTGTCTGATTTCAAGAATGTATACATTAATGGCAAAAATGTATGCATTAACGATGAAAATGTCAACATTCAAGGACAAAGTAAAGGAAAGTATAGTAAAGAAAAGGAAAGGAAAGAAATACCCCCTCTATCCCCCACGGGGGGAAGCGGAGGAGGAAGTTTTTTTAATCTTTCTAGGAATGACCCGCCGCCTTCGGACGGCGTGAAAAGGAATTATGAGGCATTGGTACGGAATCTTACGGGATTACAGATATCCCCGGAGGAATACAACAAGATTTGCGATCTCTCAAACTATGGGGAGATAGGCAGTCCTGTATGGCAATCCTTGGAGGATATAAGATCAAGCAACGGCAAGATTACCCAGCCGGGGAAATTCATTCTTTCAAGATTGCGGAAAAATGGTTAAGACCGTAACTCTCTATCCGGGCAGATACGCATATATCTATCCTTGCGGCCATCCCTATCAGGTGATGACCTTATACAGGAAGACTAGTAACGTGGCGGTCTATTGCTTCGCTTGTAAACAACAGACCGGAAAACACATAAGAATCATGGATCAGAACATAGATTTCGCCGTTAACTCGAATAACAAGTTGAACGGCACATATTTCACCGCATTGAGGTTGCACGATCCGATCAAGTATTGCGTGGGGAACGTCCTCACGGTTTCGGTCAAGCAGCAACCACGAGGTAAGGCCAAGATTATCAAGGTAAACAGTTTCACGATAGACAAGGTAAATGACTACATATCGTGCTTGGATTCCGGATTAAAGACCGATGAGTATAAGACTATAATCAAGAAGACATATTCCGGCAAGGGGATAAACTGGGACAAACAGCTTTTAGACTTTTGCCTGTTTGAATACTTAAACAACAAGTGAAAATGGAAATAATCAACAGACTGAAGAACACCCCTACCGGGTTGATCGTGTTGGTAGGTAACATGAGGATCGTCGTGGAAAAGTACAGGCCGTACTACAACGGGCAGAACAAGATCCCGTGCAGGGGATGCGTCTTCCGGGACGATGGAGCGAGATTTTGCGAGTACAGCAAGGCTTGCATGGCCCATCTGAGGCCGGATCATGAAAGCGTGGTGTTCGCTAAAACAAGAGAGACATGACACATGGATCATTATTTTCTGGCGTGGGCGGCTTTGACCTTGCCGCCGAATGGATGGGATGGGAAAACCTGTTTCATTGCGAGATTAACGAGTGGTGCCAAAAGGTACTGAAATATCATTTTCCAAACAGCATTCAATATGACGATATTACAAGAACTGATTTCACTCCGTGGAGGGGAAAGGTCAATGTACTCACAGGAGGATTCCCCTGTCAGCCGTTTTCAGTCGCAGGACAACGAAAAGGACAGGAGGATGACCGTTACCTCTGGCCGGAAATGCTCCGTGCTATACGAGAGATACGACCCACTTGGGTCATTGGTGAGAACGTTGCTGGAATCCTCTCGATGGTACAACCCGGCAGTGAGGTTACGGTGGAAAGTCAAGCCTCTCTTTTCAAAAAGGCTGACAAGGAAACGATACTCGAGCAAGAATACGTTATCGAGACCGTCTGCGGAGATCTTGAACGTGAAGGATATACCGTCCAGCCGATTCTTATTCCAGCTTGCGGTGTCGGAGCGCCGCACAAGAGAGACAGGGTATGGTTTATTGCCGACCGTTCAGACGCAAGGATTGAAGGTTTGCGACAAGGACGGGAAAACGAGATTCATGAACTTGAGTCTACTTCCCACTCCAACGGCACAAGAGGGTTTCAACTCGGGGAAAGGAGAAATATTCGTGACAAGGAACAATACGATCCGGGTAAGGAACCAGAATGGAACGAGCAGCCGTCTAGGTTTGGAGGGGGTGGTGAAGCATATGTTATATCCGACACCGACAGCCCAAGATTTCAAGCGAAGGGGACCGAACAGCAAACAACAGGGATTACCGGAGGCGGCCTACAAAAAGATGCTACCGACACCAAAGGCGAACTCATGGAAGGCCCCATGCGAACACGGGAAGGGGGGACTGGATTTACAGACGGATATAGCAAGAACCCATGGCTCGAGTTCCCAACTCAACCCCCTGTTCGTGGAAGACATGATGGGTTACCCTTTGATGTGGACTACCTTGCCATTCCTTTCACAAAATGGAGACAAGAGTCGATAAAAGCCTACGGGAATGCCATCGTCCCACAAGTAGCATTTGAGATATTCAAGGCGATAGAAACATCAACCTTTCCTCATAGTTGAATGCAGCTTTCAACTATGATGAGAGTAATCAAAATAACAAGAAAATGACAAAAGAGGAATTGAAGAAATACAAAAGGCCATTACCAATGGCATTTACGATGCTCCCGATCGATTTCATAGATGAGCATATCGAGGATGAGCACGGAGTTTACGAGACGGGTATGTTCACCTACAAGGGAAAGGATATTCTCATAAACAAGGAAATGGGCAAATGGCATCTGTCCGTATCCGCCAATCACACGCTCGGATATTACGAACTTAAAGAGATACGATACAAGTTTATGCCGGACAGCATGCAGGTGGCGCAGATATTCCCTCCACGTAATGAATTTGTCAACCTGCACGAGAATTGTTTCCACCTGTACCAAATCAAATTCGATGAATAAGTCATGAAACAATACAACGATTGGGAAGAGATCGACAAGGACACGAACGGCCTTGTCACCTCGTTAACCTACATGGTTCTCTTCGTGAACGACCAAGTGTATAACTACACCGTATCGCTCATGGAGGCCATAAGGAAAAGCGAGCACTACAGGCATAACGCCAAACGGACGGCCAACGCTATCGAGAAAGAGATAGACGCTTATAACACCAACATCTTCCGGATAGCCAAGGCTAACAAGGAGGCGTTAGCGGAGATAACGCAAAGCATGGAAGAGGACGTGCAGCCCCATATAGACCGGTACTACTACACGATCAGCCAGATATTGCTGGATCACGGGGTATCGGGCATGACGAACCAGATAGCCTCGCTGTCATCCACGATAAACATGCTAGCGCAGATGTCGAGGATCACGATAAGCGATTTCGGTGACAGGATGCGGGGGATCGTTCCTTTGGCGTACAATCCCCTATCCTATCTGACACTGGACAAGGTGGAATATCTGAGCGACCGGTTATCAAGCGAGGTCACCGGAAAGGACGTGAGAATAAACTTAAATGAGCAGCCCGGGATTGTGAAGGCGTTCACGGCGATAAGCAACGCCTTGCTAAGGCCGGAGGTCTTCGAGAAAGCTTTTGGCAGGGCGGGATAAATAAAAACTATCAATAATGAAAGATGTAGAATTATTCAGGGATTCTTTCCAGAATTTCAAGACATATCAAATACCAAAAGCGCAACTTATAATAGCTGATGTGCCTTACAACCTTGGAAAAAACGCTTACGCTAGTAATCCATCATGGTATAAGGACGGAGACAACAAGAATGGAGAGAGTGAGCTTGCGGGAAAGAAATTCTTTAACTCGGAAAACGAGTTTAGACCTGCCGAGTTCATGCATTTCTGTAGCGACATGTTAATGAAAGAGCCTAAAAAACAAGGCTGTTCTCCCTGTATGATATTGTTCTGTGAGTACGAGCAACAATTCATGTTTATAGAATTAGCTAGGAAATACGGACTTATGAAATATATCCCTCTCGTTTTCCGGAAGAATTTCTCGGCGCAAGTATTGAAAGCGAATATGAAAGTAGTTGGGAATTGTGAATACGGTCTTTTGTTGTACCGGGAGAAGCTGCCTAAATTCAACAATGATGGAAGGATGATTTTCAATTGTTTTGACTGGGCGGTAGACAACGATACGCCTAAGATTCATCCTACACAGAAGCCTGTGCCACTACTTCGCAGACTGATAGAGATTTTCACCGATAAAAACGACGTTGTTATCGATCCTGTAGCAGGAAGCGGAAGCACGCTATTGGCCGCAGCCCAATGTGGAAGAAAAGCGTATGGATTTGAGATAGATAGAATTTTTTACGACAAAGCAAACAGGCTTGTTTTATCAAGAATACAAAAAACATTATTTTGATATGAGAAATAGGGAATTGATCGCTCTTCTCCAAGAGCAAGACCCGGAAGCGGAGGTCATGATCCGCACGTCAGACGATCAATATGAGTACGATCCGGTGGACGTAAGATGGGATGAAGAGATAGAATGTGTAATTATTCAGGAGGGATGAGATGAGCAGACTAGACATATTAAAATCCTCTCTTAAAAAGAAAGAGGATAAATTCAACAAGAAGATCAACGAACACTTCGAGGACGTAGTCTCCGCTAATGGCCAACCTCTTAACGATAAGAGGAACGGCCCGGCCACCATGCGCAGATGGGACAGGCAGAACAACGCTATATCCAATCTCCAAAAGGAGATAGACAAGACCAAATCGGCCATAGAGCGAGAGGAAGGCAAGCTCATAGGCATGGCCCGCAATAAGAAGCTAATGCCGAAGGAGATCACTGATCTTATCGATAATGGTACATTGATACAATGGGGTAAATATCCGCATATATTGTTTGTTGACGGCGTGGATAAGGCACGGATAATCTGGGATAACAAGAAGAAGACGGTTATGCACAAATTCGTAAGTTCTATTACGGATGCAGATCAAAGAAAGATATTCGCCCGGGTGTATAATTCGCTTCATGAGGCGATCAACAAGAAGGAGGGGTAAATATGGAAGAGAAAATAAAAAAATGTCCCGAGTTTCCCTTTTTCGGCGCATCTTATCCAGACGCAAGATGCTGTGACGGCTATCTATGGGATCTTGACTCATATGATAGCGAGGTTGGAGGATTGACCATAGGCGGGGATGTCCCCTGCCCTTTCTGCAAGACCGATGAGTTTATAGAGTACGATCCTTTTGGTTTATTATACGTAGGGAATGACAAGGAGAAAACTCGTGAATGGTACTTATCTTACATTGATAAATTGAGGGAAAGATATGGATAATAAGGAATATTTAACAACGAATTATAACATGAATCAAATTTGCACGAATAAACAACAATCATCCCGGCTATTAGAGGCCGGGATGAGACCGGAATCGGCGGACATGTATTTGGACGAGTTCGAATTGCCGGTCGCGTTTGAATATAGACGGATAGTGGGACATATGGATCAATACAAGACATCCCCTGCTTGGTCTCTATCCAATCTAATCGGGATGATGCCTAAATCATACCAAGATGATATTGACGGAATGGTTTATTACCTATCCGGAAATTTCGTCGAGTTCATGTACGCATCGGACGAGATCGAAGACGAGGAAGGTGACAAGACTTATACTTGCGCAAACTCCTTCAATAATGAGAACCTCATGGACAATGTCGTTGACGCTATTGAGTGGCTCATAAGAGAAGGTCACCTTGATAAGAAATTCCTAGCATATAAATGTGGCGAATGCAAACTTATCGAGGATGAAGACGCAAACGGGGAAGCTTGGTGCTCATTGCACCAAAATCCGGTAAGATGCGACAGCAAGGCTTGTGAGGATATATTAGAGAAAGGAGGATCAAATGCGTGAGATTAAATTCAGAGGAAAAAGTACGACAAGCGGGAAATGGGTACATGGTATGCTTACGACACTAAAGGATTTAGGGGCAGAAATGCAAGATATGATAATCATAAAAAAGGAAGGAGTATTCAATGAAGGCTCTGCCTCTCCGTTTTTTATGGAATGGGATTACATTCATAAAGACACCGTAGGCCAGTTCACAGGCCTAAAAGACAAGAGCGGAAAGGAGATTTACGAGGGGGACATTATCAGCGTGAATGGCAAATATCCTAAATTGATTAGGTACATAGATGAATGGGCGAGTTATTGCTTGGCTAATCTTACGGATTTGGGCTGTGATCTTAAAACTCGTCATTGGCAGCAAGTTAGTCCTTGCTGGTGGACTGATTATAAAAGAGAAATTAAAGTAATAGGTAATGTTTATGACAATCCCGAACTACTGAAAGGAGGTAATGATGATCACACGTGATGATTTACAATTAAGGATATTGTCCTGTATGTCTATGGAAGGTAGTGGAATCGTTAAGTACAGGGATGACGTTAACAAAATTTCCGCTGTTACTATCACCCCAAGAAAAGACGAGCTATCATACGGCAAGCCAAAAACGACATACTACATCGATAACGTGGAAAAGGAATTTACAGACCTCGATGAACTCATAGACTTCTATAACGAGAAATTTAGGTTTGAGGAAGAAAATCCGGATCAAGAAATAACATTTGTGAAAGTTATAAAAAGGAGAAATAAATATGAGCAAGATTGATTTCAACGCACTCCGTGACCGTGCGTACAAATGCGCATGTGCGCATGGGTTTCACAATACAGAGTTAATTAACGAGCATTTCCTTTGTCTTGTTATCAGTGAGCTGATGGAAGCCGTGGAAGCGGATAGGAAAAATAGGCGCTTTGATAAAGAAAAGCATAAACTCGGTGAATATGCAGAGTGTCAAGGGTGGTTAACAACTGAAGAAAAGTTTATTAACGTATTCAATAGGTATATTAAGGATACCGTGGAGGATGAACTTTCAGATGCGGTTATCCGCTTGCTAGACCTTGCCGGATCGTTAGATATCAGCCTTGAAGATATCTACGATTTCATGAAAGAGCCGGAATATAAAGACTGGGATGATGCTTTAAAGGAAATGTCTTTTACTGAGAGGATGTTCTTTTTAACATCTATCCTATTAACATCTATCCTAACCAACGATGGGGATATAGCGGAAGTAATCAAGGCTTCGATCGTAGTTATATTTCTTAACGCAGATTTACTGTATATAGATCTCCTATGGCACATCGAGCAGAAAATGAAATACAACGAATTAAGGGAGAATAAACATGGAAAGAAATATTGATATGGGACAGACAGTAGAAGAAGCAGCAAAATTATTTTCCAATAGATGTAGGATCGCTAATTGTCAATCATCATTAGACTATCCTTATGATGATATAGATATGATAAATGCTTTCAAAGCCGGTGCCGAATGGCAGGCAAAGAAATCTCCGTGGATAAGCGTGAAGGATCGGCTACCGCCACCCGGAGAAGAGGTTCTGTTATTTGATATAAATTCTATAAGACATCTTGTCTTAGGCTGGTTAAGAGAGAATAAAGGATATAATAAAAGTATGTGGGCTTTGTCAAATGGTCATGTTGATGATGAAGACATTACACACTGGATGATAATACCTGAAAATCATGGATAATTCAATAAAATGCCCATTCTGTCATTCGACTAGATACATAAAGGGATCTTTTCTCTGTGGGTTATATAATTGCAAATGTCTAAATTGCGATAAGTTATTTCTGGTCACGGTAAATGATGGTAAAAATATTTATATGATCGAGAAACGTAGCAAAAATGAATAGTATTAACCGAGCCTTCATGGGAGGCTCATAATTAAAAAAATATATGGAAGCTAGAGAATTAGAAAAAAACTCACCATCGTTAGATCAGATATATAATGCTATAAAAGAAGCGAATAAACAAAACGAGTATAAAATATTTTTCCCGCATTGGGTATACTTCTCCGATGAGTGCAAACTTGAACTCATGAGACAAGGATTCAAAGTCTATCAAGGAGAATGGCTCCGAGGGGATTATGGATTAATAATAGAATGGTAACAAATAAATAAATCATGGCAACAAAATATAAAATAAAACAACATGTGTGGTGTACGAACGAAAGGCATAAGTCGGAAGTCGGCGTTATCGCTGAAGTCGTGGAAGAAAAGTCTTTAGTTAAAACCAAAGATGGGGCACGTAAAGAAAACCTTTATTGTGTTATGCTCCATTATCCTAACGGGAAAATGTATTTCGAGGAATTTTTTGAATCAGAGTTAGAGTTAGTACAACATTAATAAATGATGAATTTATGGTATTATCACCTGAAACAGTCAATGCATATAAAGAATTGCTGACAAATCCCCAAAAACATGGCTTACAATTTAAGCCACTACATGAATGTTTTGAAGAAATAGAAGAAGTAACCCCAAAACATTTATTGTTTGAAGACTTCGCAAATTACCTTCAAAAGCCTTTACCCAAAGTGATATTTTATATCATAATGGATGAATTGTACTCTCATCTGATAGATAAGGATGAGAAAACTAACAACTTAGGATATAGATTGAAATTAGTAGCTAAACCGTAAGAAATCATGAGTAAAAGTAATCATCAAATCGAAGTTGAAAAACTTAGCAAAATAGAATCTGAACTGCTCAGATTAATATCTGACTCGGGAAACGAGGAATTACAAAATAAGTTTCTTGAGTGGCAGAGACAAAGAGCTATCTGCAATGTGTCATTGGTTACGGAATTAGAGCATTCTATTAATAATAAATAACCATGAGATTAAGACACGCCAGCATATGTATTGGACGGAGGCCGGGAAGAAGTTCATCCTTGATTTGTATAACCTTAAAATTTCAGCCTAATGAGAGATAAACCTTTTTATGAGCTGTTATCACGCATAGATGAAGACAGTTTATTGGCCAACTTTTTCAATAAGGTGTTAGGGAATTTGGATATGGCGAGAATCATATCCGCACCCCGTACTTTTCGTCATAAAGATGATGAAAATAGCCGATATTGCATTGATCTTTTTTATGATACATGCTTGTGGGAAATGTATCTTCATCAATTCATATACAAGCTGAATGGATGGATAAAAACACTGGATGAATACCTGACAGAGTTTGGTGGGAGCTGGAAATATTACGCTTCCTCGAAACGTGTCGAGAGCGTTAATGAATATGGCGGCGATGACGATGACTATAACGAGGATGGAAGCGTGAAAGTCATGGATATTCCCAATGACAGGCTTGAGCCTTACTCAGTCATAAGGGAGTTGGTCTGTGATGATTGGACAGATATAGTTCAAGAGACCATCCCGAAAGATTTGGAGAGGCTATACGGATGCCTACAAGCAGAGGCTAATTTATCCATAGCGGATTTTTTCAAGGACAAAATGGGAGTTGATATACCTATGTATCAAAAAGATGACAATGGCAATATGGTTAAGATGGGATTCGCAGACAAAGTATTGCATAAAGCCGCTGAACAAAACAATTCAGAGGTCATGGGATCGTATGTATTGTTGGCATGCTATTGTATGCATGATCTTGTCTCCGCCATAAAATCGTTAAATCCATTTGAAGACAACGTGGAGGCATTGACTAGCGTAAGGAATGACTCAGTGCGGTTTCTATCCATGTCCTTTAGTAATATGGATGTCGTAAAAAAATACATGTCATCATAACAGGCACATCAAGGCCATCTAAATGCAATAGGTTTTGATCAATATGTCAAAACCTATTACTTATATCATATAATTTTATCGCAAAAAATGGAACAGCAAGATATTTCATTATCCTATGGGATACACCGTTCTCCATCTATTGGAAACGAGGGGGAATTATCAGAATGCGTGAATCTGATACCAAAGAATGGCGAACTGGTGAATATACAGCCTCCAAAAGAACTAGGCATAACCCTTCCGGAAGGATCGATACTTATGTACGTGCATCGGACAAAGGATCTCCTTCACTATATCTTTTTCCAGACGAATGTTTTACGCTATGCGGATACGGACGGAACGACCCATCTTATAGGGGCGAACCAATATGACAAAATTCCCAAAGCTATCACGTCCATAGGAAACACCTTGATTGTAATAAGCGAAGATCCTATAAGATATTTACTTTGGGATGGAGAGTTTTATAAGGAATTAGGAGATAAGCCCCCCTTCCCTATCCTGTCATTCGGATTGGTAGGATCATTGGATAAGACCGAACAATTGTCCGTATCCGTTGATCCTCCCTATAATGGAGCCTTTACGGAAGATCAACTATCAACTATCAGTAATTCCGTAATGGGATATGTCTCAAAATTTATCAGGGAGAGAAGTGTAGATCGAGGCATGTTTATATATCCGTTCTTTATTCGTTACGCTTATAGACTATATGACGGAACGTCTTACATGCAATCAGCCCCGATACTGATGATACCATCGTCCGGAGTAACTCCTCACGTTCCATTTACTATTGACGTGGACACAGAGGATTTTGACGCAAAGATCATTGTAAACTTCATTATATCCTCAGTGGTATGCTCCATTAATTACAAAGTCAGCGGAATGGGGAATCAAAGGGAATGGTGGAAGGACATAGTTAAAAGCCTTGATATATTCATAACGCCGCCAATATACACCTTTGATTATTATGGGGAGATTAATGGGGCGCAAAAGATATCAGACGATAACGGTTTCGGGGTGTACTCTATAGGTGGAGGATATTACAATAGGCATACATTCGAGGAAGCCTTGTCCATAGCCCTGCCGGGATCAGGTTATACCGATCAACTCGTCTTACCCGGAAAGGCCATGGATAATAAGGTGCCGGATAATTCATTGTTTTACAAAGTAGCAAGCATAGCGTATGAGGACTTGTGCGGTTATAACGGGGGTGAAAGACGCTCTCTAACTTTAGAGGATAATGTGCTGGGATCGTTGCAAAATCGAGAGCAACTTGTTGACGCGGACGGGTACCAGAATTTAGATTGGCTAATACCTGATTATTCCTATACTTATAACCAGCGGTTAAATATAGCTAATATAAAAAGGATACTATTTGATGGTTATCCTCCGGAGTCCATGGTAACGTACAACGACGGTAGCAGCACGTTGAGCATAAAGGTTTTCATAAGAGAAGGAGAAAAGGATATCGTCGTTCAAACATCCTCCTCATATAACCTTGGTATCAATTTGCATTACCTATATTACCCCAACGCTAACGCATACAAGATGGTGATAACACGGAATTCGGACGGATACCAAGCGATCGTTACCCTCTCTCCGCATAACACGCTGAACGGGGCTTACTATTTCGACTCATACGCCCCGATCATATTTAAACCGGGCAGCGATAGCACACCAATATCAACGGACAAGTCGGTCAATATGCCAAACAAGATATATACGTCCGAGGTCAACAACCCGTTTTATTTTCCGTTAGCGGGAATAAACACGGTGGGAACCGGTGGGATCATAGGTATCCGATCCACCACGAAAGCGCTGTCCCAAGGACAATTCGGGCAATTCCCCTTATACGCTTTCTCTTCCGATGGGATATGGGCCTTGCAATTATCGGATGCTGGATTATATTCCTCCATCCAACCTATAAGCAGGGATATTTGCAATAATCCGGATAGTATCACGCAACTGGATTCCTCGATAGTATTCAGTACCGAGCGTGGCCTTAAATTATTGCAAGGCTCCGATATCAGCCTTTTATCGTCATCGTTGGAAGGAGTAAATATTGATGAGACATTCTTTAATGTCAACCCGGATTTTAGCGATCTTTTCATCCCGGACACGGAAACTTTCGTAGAGACATTGCGAGCTTGTAAGATTGCCTATGATTATACGAATTCCCTATTGCATATTTATCCCAAAGGGACTAGAAAGCATTATGTATATTCTTTGGACACCGGGGAATTCTCCACTTTCGTAGGGGAAGAGGTCAAGGCCATGGCGCAAGATTATCCAAGCTCGGTAGTGCAAATAGGTAACGTTTTGTACTCACTGGAAAAATATGTCTCTGAAGATACCAGAAAAGGCATAGCGATCACACGTGCCTTGACGTTAGGAGATCCTTTCTCTTTAAAGGTACTAGTCGATCTTAGGACGTTGGGTTTACGAAAGGATGAGTCCTCAAAAATCAAGATAGCGGTATTCGTAAGCGCGGATAGGAAAAATTGGTCTCGGCTTAAATCTCTTAGGCAAAGGGCTTTTAAATACTATCGGCTCGTTTATTTCTCAAACCTATATGATTTAGATACATTATCAGGAACCAGAGTAAGATTCGAGACTAGAAGGGATTGGAGGATGCGTTAAAGTACCCCTCGGCCTAGCCGGGGGTATATGTCATTTTTTTTGCTTGTAACTGGCCGCAACCTTCAACAACTCAATAGCGGAATTAGTGTTTTTAGCGTCCTCGAACTTTATAGAGGATACCTTTGGTACCACGAACTCACTAGCTTTTAAATAAACAGCGCATTTATCCTTATCCTTTAGCTTGAGGAAAGCTTTCTTGAACTCTTCCTGATTGTCGATTACGAAATCACGGAAAAAATTCTTTATCTCCGTGTTCTTATTCCGGGTTCCCTTCTCCCTTCCTCCCATCTTCATGTGACCATTCTCAAAACCTTTTCCCATGATTTATAATCTGAAATAAACATCCTTAACCTGTGTCTCCCTTGCCTCGTTTATGATATTTCTTCGATCCTCCTCCTTTTGAGAGGCGTACATCTGTACCCTAGATGGATCTACCATCCTATACCAAAAAGATAATACGCTATCAACCACGAAACGGTGGATATAAACGGCCAATCTCCTCGGATCTCCACGCCATCCTCTTTCCATCACCAAGTTTATGATCCATTCCCTATCATCCTTCACCTCGTCCGTTACGGCACGGCTCTGAACCCAAGGGGAAAACGCCCGTAAATGGCCGGTAGCCTCCGACAACGCGTCATTCACTTGACGAAACATCCAATCCGCCGTTTCCTCTGAGGTCTCCAGCCCAGCTCTTTCCTTTCCGGGAAGGCCCGATACATCCCCAACCTTCCATGTCTCGAAATCCACGTCATACTCAATCTCGCACCTCAATAGCGTTATCGTTAACTCAAATCCACGCATATCGACACGTGGCTGTATGATTTTCCTGTCTCTCATATTTCTCCTGTTTCTATAATGACATCATCAACAATGACATCATCGATATCCTTAAACGGCTTCCTCTTGCACTTTCGCGGGGCTTTCCTTGAATAGGCGGTTTCCTCTATCATGGACGCTATTCCCTTTAACTCCTCCTCTAGCTTGACGGATAGTTCCTCAAAGTAAATCAAGCTCCAGTTCCAAAGGACGAACCACACCACGTATTTATGGGCCAAGGTCGCCAACGACTCGCCATCATATCCTCCACGACGCTCCTTCATGCGCAACACCCAATTCACGGCATCGGTATCCAATGAATCATCCGAATCGCCGGGTATATCCTTCAAGATACCGGACAAGGAAACCTTTAAGGTCGCCACCGCCTCCTCTATCTTGCGTCTTATAAAAGTATCATCGGCCTCGTTATCATCGGACTGCGAGGAGAATCTTTTACCGGGATCCTCCTTTCTCATATCTCCCAGCCTCCACGTCCACTGGTCTATGTCATGCTTTAAATATGTCCAACCTAGATTTATGTCCATATCATGCTTTTTTTAATAGCGGGGGATTCTTCCTGTATATGTTCTTCACGCACATGACGGACATATCCTCCCACAAAGATTTATAAACCCCTATCCTATCAGGCTTCCGATCAGAAAGCCAACTCATCATAGAATAACCTACCAGAGCGTCCAACAGGTTCTCGTCCAGTTTCCTGTTGACATTCCAACGTGTATCCTCCGTCCTGACCTCCCATACGAACCCTTTTTCCGAATAAGCGGAAGAGGTTATGATTTTGGCCATACCTTCTTCAAGAACCCTCGCCGCCTGTTCCAGATATGTCCTTATAAGAGGCCTGTCCTGTTCCGTTATCTTTATCTTTAGATATAGGCTTTCCCCGCTATCCCCGACGAGATCACGTCCCTCGAAGCTGGATAGCATCTCGCATTTATCTATCGCCTTTATATATTCAAACTCATATGTCATTTGTGATCCTTTTCTGGCAAAAATAGGGCTTTAGGTATGATTATTTTGTTATTTTGGTTATTCTGACAAAACCAAGTCCTTTTATTCGATTTATTTGCGATTAAAAAGACCAATCATGAAACGACTTATTCCTAAATCTCGGTTTTCCCGACGCCCCACGACGGTTGATAGCGTCAAGCACCGCATCAAGATATCAGGCACGGACAAGACCAACATACCTTTACTGTCTAGGTGCCAAAACGCTTGGGAAAACCTTAGCGATTTCAGGGCCACCCGTCTTCGCAATTTCCGTTACGTGTTCGGTGACCAATGGGGTGATATCGTGGTGGACAAGGACGGGGAAAGGGTGAAGGAACGCGATAGGATAGCGAGGCGTACGGGAGGGGTCGCTTTGCAGAACAATCATCTTTTCAAGATCGTAAATACTTTGGCGGGGTTATACGCAAAGACCGCTACCCTTCCCGTATGTTTCGCCCGGCAGAAAGACGCGGATACCAAGTCACAGATGATGACGGACGCTTTACAGACCAACTGGGAAAATAACCTTATGAAAGATGTCCTCACCTCCGAAATGATAGAGTTTATTTGCGGTGGATGCGCCGTGGTAACGGAAGAATGGTCTAGTCATGACGATATAGAGGACAGCTACACCTACGTGGTCAACCCTTCCTATTTCTTCTATGAGTCGAAAGCCAATGATCCAAGGCACTGGGATGATTCCTTGATCGGGGAGATCCGTGACTATACATTAGGCGAGCTGGCCTCGGTATTAGCGGAGTCCGAGTATGATTACAGGCAATTGGAGGAGATTTACTCATCTTGGCTCAATCGTATGGAAAATCTGGGAACCCAGCAGACGGATCGTTTCATGGACGAGTCTTTCGACACGCCTCCCGCCGCCGACCTGTGCCGGACCTACCATGTTTGGACACTGGAGAACAAGCCTAGATACCGTTGCGTGGATATCATGGACACCGATGATCCTATATACAGGATAGAGCTTAGCGATCTTCCTGTCATCAAGAGAGAGAACGAGGATCGTATGCGTATGGGAATGTCACAGGGATTACCTCCGGAGGAGATCCCATTGATAGAATACACCTATATAATAGATCAATATTGGCATTTCCAAATGCTATCACCGGACGGACGTGTACTTACCGAGTATGACACGCCTTATGAATATAAGTCTCACCCCTATATTTACAAGCTACACTATTTGGTGAATGGACGGACAGTTCCTTTTATTTCCGTTATCATAGATCAGCAACGATACATCAACCGGCTGATCATGCTTAACGACTTGGCTATCCAATCAGCGGTAAAGGGAGTAAAGATGATCCCTAAAGACTCCGTTCCGGACGGGATGTCCAATCGTGAGTTCGCCGAGCAATTCGTTGAGATCGGATCATTTATTTTTTATGAGCCGTCCAAGAGCGGGAACAAACCGGAAGTCATAACATCGAACTCTACCAATATCGGTACCACGGAGCTATTGCAATTACAATTGAGTTTCATAAACGATATAACGTCCGTGTCGGAAGCCTTGCAAGGGAAAACCCCGTCGGGATCAACAGCGGCAAGCAGATATGCCATGGAAACACAGAACTCCACTACATCTATCGCTACGTTACTAACCAAGTTCTCCACGTTCGAGGCCGAGATCGCTCGTAAAAAGATGAAAACGATCCATCAATATTATCAATCCCCAAGGAACATATCGATGGAGAGATCAGCGGGTTATGCCACTTATAATGAGTATGACCCGAAGACAGTCCAAGATATAGATTTCAAGGTCAATATCAAGGAATCCGCTGAATCTCCGGTAGCGAGAATGATGTTAAACGACTTGGTGAAGGAATTATGGATGGCCGGAGCCATTTCTGCGGAGCAAATGTTATCACTATCATATTACCCCGGATCAGACCAGATACTTCAGTCCATTCAATCCAACAAACAAGTGGTTGAGCAAGGTGGTAATATCCAAGGTGTCCCAGCTGATCAAATGAACGCAATCAACGGACAGGTTAATCAAGATGCGCTCAATAAGGCACGACAAGCCTTGATGTCAGCATAGAGGATAAAGTGTAATATCACTTTCTTTTCCCTTCTATGCTCATTAGGTGCCTTATCCTAGCCTTAATCTCATGAAAGTTTATAGGCTCGAACGACAACGATTCTATAAGGCGGTCTATCTCCCGTCTTACAGAATCGTTTCTTTTCTTGTTATGTGATCGTGTCTTAGTCATCCATGGCACACATATAAATCCAAACCTTGCCTTCAGGAGCGTCATCGTCAAGGAAATAGAAATTTATAGCGTCCTCGATGATTTTCTTTTCAGCGTCATGGTCAAACCATTCCGTGAATTTAATCTCCTTGTCATGCCAGTTCGCGTTAAGAGCAACGTACACGTCCCATATGTTGGTATTTCCCGGTATGCTCATGCCTTTTATAGCGGTAGCCACCTGCTCCATATTCCAGTGCTCGCCTTTATGCTCTCCCGCCTTGCCTTTATGACGCATTGCCGCCACGTCCATCTTAGCGAAATGCTCATTATAATGAGGACCGCAAAAAACCTCATGTATATCACGTATGGCCTCGTCATACTTCTCGGGATCTTTTTCCTTTAGACACTCCATCGCCTCGTCCAGTTCTCCTATGGCCTCCCACATCTTTTTTTCGGATACCATCCCTTTTGAGTGGTAATCCTTCATCAGTTCTTTGTAACGCATGATCTTGCATTTTAAACATTAATGAATCAAGCGCCGGGAGCCGCTGGAAAGGTAGCGGAAATAGTCAATGGGGTAGCCAAACTTACACCGTAGGCACGGTTACAACACTTGACGTTCTCGGGCGTGACTTGGGTGACGAGAGGGGTAAGAGATATCGTGGGAACAGCGCCAGCGGCCCCGATAAAAGCTACCTTGAATTGCTCGACCCATTGCTTGGTAACCGTCCTGCAGGATCCCTTGGGCGTATAAGCCACAAGTATGGCGGCATTGATCGTAACCGTCGTTTGCGTATTCACCGTACTTTGCTCGGCGACGGTGAAATTGACTATGCCGGTAGGCTGTACGCCATTGTCTACGCAATAGGCCTGACATAAATTCTCCACTACATTAGTCAAGTATTGTTGGCTGGTAGCGGCGATCGCAATTGGTGTTAATTGAATCATGATCGTAATTATTATTGATTATTTATTTATCCACATCATCACCTTGTGGAATAGGTTCCTCTGTCAATACATCGTATGAGCCGGTCTTTTCCGGGACCGGAAGATTGTAACGCAACAACGTCCTTAGTTCCTCCAAGTCATCGGTCTCGAACTCGACCTTTCCCTCAAACAGGGAAAGCCCGCCGTTTCTTATAGCGTCCTCCACCACCTTGTGCGCCAACTCCGGGATAGCCTCATCGGGGATGCCTTGAAGGTACCGAGCCAACATCGGCTCAACTAATGAGGATGACAATCCGTCTAGCAATGGGGATATCTCCTTGGATATGCTCCACATGGGACTTACCCAACCCGTGGAGCGTAACTTAGCGTCTATGTTCGCTATGAAAGGAAGTTGTCCCAACCGAGTTCCCAAGAGACCTTGGATAGCGGGCTGTGCCCACTTATTGAGCACAGCCGCCAGTTTTTGAGCGTTAGAGTACATGGTCATCATCAATTACATCCGCAACATCCCGTATCACAAACCTTACGCTGCGGGATCACCAACTCGCTCAATGCTGCTAGATCCGCGATCTGCTGTTGCATGCATTTCAATGTAGCGGTGTTAGTCCCATTGTAAACGGCTTGGTTCATGTTAATTGAGGCTTGTTCCTCCTTGTTCCTGTTGATGATTGTCAACAAGCGGTCATAAACATCCGCCAACTTTTGGTCAGTGTAAGTGTTGGATTTCAACAAGGCGATCTCAGAGTCCTTAGCGGAAATCTTATCCATCATCCCAGCCTCATAGCGGGAAATAGGCCTGTCTTCGGATGTGATTACCTCAACCGGACCGCCATATCCAGCGTTCCTTACGTTGCCACAACCACCCAAAAGATTCCCGGCGTTCAATCCCAAGAAAGAAGCGATACCTGCGGAAGCTCCCACGGTGTTGTAATTACCTTGGCCTTGCCCGGTGACACTGTACTCCTCACCATTCATTCCTTTAATTCTCATAACCTAGATTTTTTAATGATCATGTCCGGGTATCCCGGACACCACAAAAATCCAGAGAAGTCCATACCATGGGAAATATCTTGTTCCTAGCTTATTCCTTATTCATTCCTAGTTTGTTCCTGACCTCCCGGTCAAGCATATGTATCATCCAATTACGCCTTATCCTATCTGGAAAATCGTTCTTGATCCTATTAACGCCCCGTCTGGTAAGCCCTGTAAGATCGGCCACAACTTTCTCCGAGTACCCCTTATCCAAGAGTATTATAATGAGGATACCACGGGCGTTAACGCATTCCTCACGGTTAAATGACATCATGTCTACGGGATCAACCCCGCATACCTCACCTGCGATACAAATCACTCGCTTGTAAAACTCTTCGACCTTGTTCATATTCATATTTTAATTGAACATTAATAAAGCCACGCATGTTATATCAAGGAAGCCCCGAAAAACACACATGGCTTGGCTATGTTTTCCTTCGTCCGGGTCGAATCAGAGAAGGAATAGGGGCTTTACCCCGCACGCATTCATAAATAAATATTAAGCTCGCTTGATCGTGAGATTCGGTGGGCTTAACCTTTTTCACCAAATCCTATAGAACCCGCCTATCCCGACATAGGGTGACAAGCCATGCTTTCCGATCCCATAACCGGCTATTGCGCCGATTCCCCATCTACGGGGGGAGATCGTCTTGGTTATATACTCAGTCCTTCTATAAACCTCGATGTAGTCAAGATTAGGCTTATAGCCGGATATTGACAGCCGGTAATCATCCGTCTTGTACTCCTTTTGAGTTATGGGTACCGGAACATATACAGGTTCCTTTACCGTGTCGCCGTCCAACGTGATATAAACAGGGAACGGCTCAGGTATTGTTTGTACCAGTGTCTCATAGACCGGGTACGGGATGCTGTCATGTATCGTATCCACCTTGGTAAACGTGTCAGTCTTATGTATTTGATTGCCATCCACATCCCCCCGGATATGGTAGCCAGCCGTGAAACTGGCTACCAAGCACACTAGTATTAATATTGCTTGCCAAGGTTTCATAGCAAGTTCCACCCCGCAATAACATCCGACATATCCGCTTCTCTCCCATTCTCCACCTTGCTCATACCAGACACAATCCGGATCATCTGCTCGCGATCATTGATGTTGATCGGATCATCGGACGGGATGCCGGCGTAACCAGATACGGCCTTGATATAGGCATCTGTATCATTCTCGTTTTCAGGAGCCCAACGACTGATCATCTTGCGGATCGTGTCAAGCTTATAGTTACGATAGTAGTTCGAGAGGATTCGGAACACCGCCCGGTAGCCGTATGCCATCGTTTCAAACTGCTTAAATGAATTATCCTTACTCGGTCTAATTTCGCCTTGAAATAGATCGCTGTTGATCCGGATATTCCCGGGGTTGTTGTTCCTAAGTCCCCTCGGTAATTTTTTCTCTGCCATTGTTATTTGATTTTATTCGTATATTTGTGACGCTTTGTTAACCTTGCTATCCTCCCTTGCGAAAGACAGGAAGCTAAAATTTATCCGGCTCCCCTATCCTTTTGGATCTGGGGAGCCTTTTCTATCCTTCGTCTTGTTGAACTCCTCCAAGAAATTCACCTTATTGATAAACTTCACGGCGGCAACCCAATACAAGAAGGCTATCACCTTGTTATCCGGGAATACCTTGCCCATGTTCTTTAAGACATTGGTCCCGTAAAACCATATCATCGCCCACGTGATCCAAGATACGAAAGCCTTGGCGTTATCCTCTGATATATCCATCATCACGCCTATCCAAAACGAAATGATAATTATCAGGAAATACACAAGCATGTACACCCAGCTACGGATGAACTTGCTCTTCCGGAAATCCCCGTGATCCGCAGCCAATCCCCAGAACGTATCGATGAAGGCCAGCGACAGGATCACCACCAAGAAGTTCTCGATCGGTGACACGAAGTCCATCGCCGTGACAACGGCGGCTATGGCGATGGACTTGGCCCAGTTAGCGAGGTCGGATATGTAGGAGAGGTAACGGTACATAAGGTTGTCTCTATCAAAATAACTCGTTGAAATAGAATGATGCCCGATATGTCTCAAACGCCTCAGGGAACGCCTTGACCTCCATCCCCGAATCTAAGGCGTATTGGATAATATCTGACACTTTCTCATCTACGTCCGTGCCACTGCCCCAAGTATTAGCATGGGTGACTATGACAACCCATCCATTATCGGCAACACATCCATCTATCAATCTCTTGGTTCGGTCTTGATTTGATTGACTTGACACGCTTATTCGAGGAATGTTATACCTGTCACAATTACCCGCCATGCTTATGAAGCTGTTATTCGACGTGGTCCCGCTCATCGTCATGAGGCTTTCCATCCCGTGCCTCTTGGCTAGGTTCCTTATAAAATCATCATTGACTCCATAAGGTGTAATCCAATGTTTATAATTCAAGAAACCATATCTTTCCATGTCTCTCAATCCCCTGATGAAATTCTCCTTTATCAAACTCTCGTCATACATCGGGTTCCCGGATTCCCAATATCTCGTCTCATCGCCTCTTTGGTAATAGCAATGATAAAGACAACCAAATCCCTCTTGCTCATACTGTAACAGCAGGTCGGCCAATCCTTCTTGCTCATCGAGGTTCTTGGTCATGACCGCATAATTCCCGACAACACCTTTAGATACGAATAAATTCCTGTATCTCTCAACAAGCGCTATACTGGACGTGTCATCATCGACAAAGGATATCATGGGTTTTCTTGGTTTGGAAAAAGCCAATTTATCGGCGCATAACTCGTTAAGCTTATAGGAAGCATTGCCATTATACGACGTTTGCTCTGGATTGTCCATTTTATTCGCCGTAGCCGTTATCACGGCGTTATTATCCGTGTACATAGTAGTCCTACCCAATTTGCTCCCTCTCTTCTTAAAGGTTTCCGCTATGTCGGTATAATCGCTGGTAATATACCGACCTCCATTGATAGGCTCATAGGCCGTCTTATGGGTGCCGATCTCTATCTGCGGATAGAAAGTGACATCACCCACGAATCCCTCGGCCACGAATAGTCTTATACCGTACTCTACACCCGCCTTCGCCTCGAAGGTCAAACCGTTCTCATCCACTAATAAATTGGAGTTTACGCCATCCCCTACCTGCAACTGGGCCTTAAAGTCATAGGTCTGCTGGACGCTGCAATTCCCTGATACCGTAACCCATGTATCATTAGCGAACTTGAACTTGAAGTTATGATTCCATGTCTTGCCATTTAGATTCCAGTATTTCTCCGGAAAGTTCTCGCCCGAGGATACGCTATTACCGGTAGAGCCTTCCGATACCACCCTTATCGTATTGGTAGTAAACGTATAGGTATTACCATTGTTGATCCTTTTTACCATATCGCTGGTGATCATGAAGATATTCTTGCCACAAAAAGTGACCAACGTATCCGCTGACAATCCGGAGATGGACAGATCCTCGAAAGGAAGGGTCGACGTGCCCCCCAATACCAAGGGATTGCCTACGCCTGAGACGGTTCCCATATCATTGATATTATCCAGTTTATCTTTCACTTGATCGCTCGTGTAAGTATCGATCAGGACGGGATGGACGACCTCGTCGACGGTTGTCCCACTAAATACCCTTATAGCCAATATAAGGCCGTCTGTACCTTCAGGAGGGGTGAAGGTATAGTTCTCATTTACCGTACCACCGGTTTTAAACTCACCGCCGGCATACATCCATACGATGAAGGAAGCATTCTTGGCTGAGTAAATCAACTGATAGGTCTTACCGGGAACGATACTATCAGGCAATTTACTCCGGTCAAGATAAATAGTATTTGATACATCCTCAGTGGCGGTTCCGTACACATGGTATCTGCCATTCCCCAGATATTGAAAGGTTATCCCATTGGATATAACTGTGGCATGTGTAAACTCATCCCTTTTGAGCATATTATCACAGTTCAACATTCCAAGATCCGCGGTTGATTCCGCTAATTTTGTCACCTCCCCCCTCAAGCTCGCCTCCCTAGCGTCCGTGCCAATCCACGCCCCCTTCTCATGATTAGCCGTGAACTCGTACAAGAGGCCGCCGTAATTAACGATCTCGCCTTTTACGTAGGGCTTGGTATTGGAGAAGACAGGGTACGTGTCTAGGCCGACGATGGATGAAACAGCCTTTTGGCTCATGAGCTCCGTCTCGCTATTCCCGATCGTCTGAACCACCCCGGCGGCTATGCTTTGGAAAACCCCGTTATCTACCCATCCTGAATCGTTATACACGTACATCCGGTATATAGGATTCTTATGCTCCGAGTCCTCCGCCGCATACGTAGGGCCTACCATGTAGATATCACCCTGTTTCACGCCCGTAGAGGGTAGGGCTGACGATGTAGCGACATACCCTTTTATATACAGGTCTTGCGTGAACGGCTTTGACAGGTCAGACCATGTTTTCTGATCCCGTGATATCTGGATCTTATTGTCTTGATAGCGGAACCAAGCGGCGATATACTCAGAGATCTCATTCCATACCTCTCCATCATACGAGTATCGCAGCTTGTTATTAACCGTGCGAAGCATGGGAGTAAGCCCGTTGTCCCCTTTAGGCCCCTGTGCCTTGAAGCCGGTATCAACGCCATCTTGAAACCAATTTCCGTTAGAGCCTATGGTTATGTTACCCCCGACCGGCAAAGCGTCCGTTATCCTAATCCAAGAGGAGTCAAGACGGAAGAAATCATCGGCGATACAAAGATCATAGGTAAGCTTCTCGGTTATCGTCTCCTCGTCAAGATTCTTGTAGGTGATTATGATACCCTTCCTTCTCATCCAGAAAGGTAATTGTATGCGGGTATCCCCCGCCGATCCCATCCAAGGCAAATACACGTTGTTGCATTTCCACAATATGGCATCAAGCCTCTCTTTCGTCCTAGCGTCATATACGGCCTGAATGTATGTCAACGGATAGATCGGGAAACGCTCGTTCTTATCCTTGGCCAGCTTGTCTAGCTGCTGTACGCTATCCCTCTCGTAACCCTCGCAAATATCTTTTCGCTCTTCCATGATGTATCTTGCTTTAGTTGTTATACGTAAAATATGTTATAGCCGGCGTTCAACCTCAAGATCAAGTCTAGGTCGTTAGTCTTTGACCAATCCTCGCCTTCCTTCTTGTAAAGGGCCAGCCTGAGAACGCTCATGCCGTCCCTCTGATCCAGTTTGTAGATGTTCCCGGCCAGATAGAAAGGCTTACCTACCCTTATGCGCTGATCGCCGCTCTCCGAAAGATCGATGTTCTTACGGCCTTTGTACAATGTCCTTACCTTCGGCTTGTAGATAGAGAATACAAGCTTGAATATCTTTCTGATGATCGTGTATATGAATTGTCTCATGATTATATGTTTTTAATGGTTACACGGTAGCTCCGGTGGCATCGACCCAGTTCGCACCTGTCCACCAAATAGGCTTGTTTAAAGTTATGTCATAATAAGTAGAACCTTTGTAATAAGAGTTGAGTATTGGTCTTTCTTTTGTAGAACCAGTTTCATTGCAAAAAAGAACAGGCTCTTTACTACTGACTTTTATCCAATAAACACCATTAAACTCAAGAATAGATTCAGCAGGAAGTGAAACTGAATCAGGAGGAATATCCGTATCAGTAAGAGTAACATCATTTAATGCTTGCCACACATTACCCGATGACCATGCTACCTTATCCCCTACTCTAATTGTGGTACCTATATTATTTGGTAATAAATAATTAAAATAAGAACAATCTCGTAAAGCTTTTACAAGCTTATCATCTATATAATAAGATTTGCCCTTCTCCATTATACCTACATAGTCAGCTTGAATATTCTCAGTCCTTCCTGTCATCTTATAGATAACAGCATTTGTTTTGCCATATAAATACAAATCCCCAATATTACCCATATAATTTAATGTCTTGATGTAACATTTACTGGTACTCAAGTACCCGCCTCTCATAACATTATTAGCAACACTCATATAATCAACTTTGAACCAATCAAAGTTTGTAGATCTTATATCAAACACAAAGAAAGCGCCAATAGTATTTATATTGCTATTATTCTCATAAGTTAATCTTCTTATCTCCCTATTGCTAATAGGGACAAGTTTCGATTTAGTCAAAGTGTATTGTATCAATGCTTTATAGAATCCTAACTCTGGTCTTGTAGCTATACCATCAATCTGATTGTCAGTAAAATCCACATTATACATATTCTGTATCAAGAAGTATCTTCTATCCACAGCATCATCCTGTACAAATTTGAATTTATTACTTCTGATACTTAGATTAGTACCCATCACATATACAGGGTATACACATACACCTGCTCTATAAGCTGGTGAAGGTAAGTTATATTCTGCATTATAATGGGAAAAGTCAAAGTCATTACCTTCAATAATTATAGTTTCACATGCTGGTGAATTGACAGTGTTAGTATCCTTATCTGTATAATTTCCAGATGCTCCAAGAGCTACAAGCGCATTAAAACACTTGCATCTATTATTCCTAATAGTAATATTAGTGGCAAGAGTAGCTACTAAAACAGCATTCAAACACTCAACATCATTATTTTCAGCAGTAACAGATTCACTTCTATATTGCCCCCATTCTGATGTGTCAAGTATAGAACTCATTCTACTTTCTCTAATGATATTGTCTTTGAACTCTGTGTATAGACCATGAGCATTAAGTAATGAACCTGTATAGTAACATCTTTCAAACAAGTTTCTATTTATTTCAAGTTTATTACATACAGCCAGTAAAGGAGTTGCTCCTCTATTATAGTCATGTACATAGTTATCACTGAAGACCACATTCAAATCCACTCTTTTAAGAGTGGGCATCGTGATATTAATCCATTCAAAAGCCTCATTATTGTAGAACTCGGAATGAGAGATTTCAAAGTAATTACAATCTTGCCCAGTAATTAACTGCCCTATAGTTGTAGTAGGAGTAGGACTGGGGCTTGGATAACCTGAAACAGTATCACCAAATACACAATTAGTAATTCTTACATCCTTAACCTTATCGCATAGAATAAGACCATCACCTATATAAGCATTATTGTATATAAATTGAGTATCTCCTATAAATGAGATATTATCCAACTTGAAGTAACTTTGATTAGTTACGGTAAATACTCTCTTCAAGGCTGATGCTACATTAGGATACTTAACTACAGGCTTAATCGTTACACCTCCCAATCCTTTTATTATAGCCGGAAAGTTTACATCCACCTCTGAAAAGAGATACGTTCCCTCAATAAATTCAACTCTATTTGACGCAACACTGAATAAGCCTCTTATTTGTGAAGATATATCAGTAGATCCAGTTCTGTCTAATTTAAACCATGCTGTAGTACAAGTATCATTAAGTAAGTTGCCCTTAAGGGTTATATTATTGAACACCTCTGTATTTGCAATCAAAATCGTATTGTTAAAGCGTATAGTACCATTCCTCAAACTCCCCCCTTGGAAATCCAGCACGCAATTCTCCGGCACCTCGATCGTCTGCCCGGCTAGGCAGTAGTCGTACTGGATGATGTAGATGGTATTAGGCTTTCTCATCATGTGCTGCGTGAGCGTGTTCACGCCGTTAACGTAATGCTTCCTAAGATACACACGTCCCATGCCAGAATAATCCTTCGGTGCGTACTCCTTGTCTTTCAACTTCAAGGTCTGGTTATCCGTCACGGTTATATCCTCCTCGTCCGGGAGGTTGGTGATGCTCTTGTTCCCGATCAATTGCTTGGTCGCCTCGGAAAGATCGTCCGGATCGACGGAGCCGGGCTTCAAGTCCGTCACTTGCTGGTTGGTGATGTCAATGATCTCGTTTCTCAATCCCCTCCGGGTAATGTACGTGTCACGGATAACGTTACCCTCATGGTCTCTCCAAGCACGGTCTACCGTGATCTCCGGGGTAAGGTCGATATCCGGCTTGAAACCGGCGGGACGGGCAGATACCGGAGCGTGGCTCTTGATCTCATCGACCACATCCCCCATGTCATTGACCTTGTCCTCGGCTTCCTCTACACGATCACCAAGGCGGCTTGTCTCTTCTTGAATATCCTCTATGGCATTGTCTTGTGCCTCCAGTTCATCGGTAATGGCCTTTTGGCTCATGGTATCCACCTCGCTATCACCACGGGAATCGAGCACGCTTACGTAACGCTCATGCTTTAGCCACTCTCCTTCAGTACCGTTCCAATCCCCACGTAATACGGCCAGTTCATATGAGGACAAACCATCGTAGCCATAAGTGGCTGTAGAGGTCTTTACCTTCAACACGACAACGCCTTCTCCGATATTCGTAGCCTCGTCCTCGAACTCGGTTATAGAGAAAAGATCCTCTCTCTTGGAGCGGCATATGTTTCGTGTATCAAATACATGATCCATATTCTTGACCCATATCGCCTCGATTGAGTAAGTTCCTTCTTTCAATCCTGAAGGAATGTCCACATACAGCGTGCCTTTGTCCGCTCTCGCTTGAAGTAGGTATTTCTCTCGGTTGCCTAATAGAAAAACCTTTACGTTAGACCGGGAGAAATCCTCTTTCACCGGGCTTATCCCCTTGTAAATAGTCCACTCTACCCGAATTAACCTGTCCTTGAATATGTATACCATGATTATATAGTCTTGTTATTGATTAGAGTTGGTCCCGGATGGATTGACCCCCATAAGAACCAACGCCTGATTAAACATGCTGTCTGCGTGCTGATCCCTGTATGTGAGCAACGTGAGGCCGGAAATATAATAGATCAGTGCCTTTTTTAACTTAGAGCTTATATTCAAGCTATCCGTGACCTCCTCGTCTATTATGATCCCGATCTCGAACGAGTCCGAAGCGCCCTTAGCCTTGTACAGCTCCAATGTCTTGCCCGGCCTCATGGTCAATGCCAGTTTTGGCCTCTCCCACGTCCCTGTAGCGTATGGATCGGACAACGTGGCGTATTCCTTGTCATTCCAGTAGATAGGATCTGAAATAAATAAAGGCCATGATGATAGCCTTGCGTAACAAATCCGTGAGTAGTTCTCCGGTAGCTCAACACGAGCGACAAGATCATCATCAATGGTCCCTTCCGTTATAACCATGTTAGGCTCCAGCAACCCCCAGTCGGCGTTCCCGTTCACGAACCGCAACGCCTCGGATATCTTGGACTTGATAATCGTATCCATTTCCTCGTTATCTTGCGTACCAAGGAACTCCGCGTCATTAAGCCCGATCTCATCTATACAGATCTTGACCTCGCTTACTATGTCGCTCACGTCTATTCTCATCATTTCATGTTGGGGAACGATATATTTAATTTATCTTTCAGCTCATCGAGCATCTCATCGCTCTCCACTTTATAGCCCATCTTCGCGAAATAGTCTATAGCGTCATTCACGTTCTTTACGGTCTTTACCTCTTTCACTAGCTTTTCCTTGCCTTTTGCGCCTCTCATGACAGATACATTAGAATCACCATCTTCTTTTAACGTAGAGACTAGCCGAATAGACGTGCCAAACCGGCAATCGTTCTCTATAGCGTCCTGTACGAAAGGATTGCTTGTCCGTAACAAGGCGTTCTTTCCATTGATGAAATTACCTCCCTTGAACTCCATGCTAACCCGTGTTCCACAGTATACGGTACGGAGCATGCAATTGTCCTTGCCTACCAGCTCATATATTTTCGTGATCATTCGCTTAATTTTATAAGACCCACCATATCGGTGGGCTTTGTTTAACAATATATCCTGTTTACACGTTTATCTCCCCTTTGTAGGGTTTCCATTCGGTACCGTCATATACGTACAATCCCACGGCGTGCGTATCGTCCGCTACGGTCAAATAGACAACATCGTCCTTTTTCGGGGTAGATACGGAACTCAGGGAAGCTACGCTGGAAACGACCGTGTCAAGCATGGATAGCTTGTATCCGCTAACCGTAACGTCCGGCCCGATCAACATGGAGTTATAACCCGTAAGCATCAAGCAATCATCCTGAATATAGTATTGGGACTTGGCCTCGCGAACCTCTCCTCCCTCTCCCTTGGAATGATCCACGGTCAGGGTCTTGCCTTTTTGGTAGTAATAACGCTTGGCCTCGGACATCGGGAAAGCCACGGCGCACTCCTCATAGCCAAGATCGTCAAGGGCATGCTCCACCTTGAAATTAAGTTTACCAAAAGTGGTCTCGAAAGACGAGATATCAATGCCGATATTTTGTTTCTTGACAAAGGAGATATCCTTATGTTTGGTAAAATCAATGTTCAAAAGTTTCTCGATAAACTTGGTGCCGCAATACACGTCCATCTCGTTCGTGTTCGAGTACTTCCCGAAAAGCATACGTGTGATACCGATAAGATCGGCGAACTCCAACGTCGAACCGATCTGGTAACCCAGCCGTAACTGTCTCAACACGCCTTTCTGGAAATACACATACTCGGTACCGGTTTTCTTGGAACCATATTTCAAAGACTTAGTGCCGACACCGATCAACATCGTGCGTGTACATTTCTTGCGGAAATTAGACAAGGTCCAATCTTTCAAGTCCTGAACGTTCCACTTCGCCTTTTTATTAATACGCTCAAAGAATTCCGTCCACGTGATAGGGCATACCTTCTTCTGCAAATAAGCGATCTCTTTTTTCGGATAAGCGGAATCCGGGGCGATCTCCACCTCACTCTCACTCATGGCCGGTGCCATGATATGCAATCCGGTACCCGCTTTCAAATCCGGGACATACATGTTTCCTCCATCATCCAACGGGCCATTAAGAGCCGCTACCATAATACCGTTAGCCTTATCCGCGGAAACGACGTAAAGCACCAGAGGACTTCCGTCCGATGTTCCTTTCTCATCATACCCCGTAACCCCGTCAACCAAGACAGTGTTGCACTCGGCGAATAATTTCTCGTCATTCTTGTACAAGCTAAGCTTTACCTCTGCGTCCTTTTCCGTGTTGGTCACCGCCGCCTTGGTAACGCAATCCATTATAGCCTCGCCAATATTGTAATGCTCCGGTTCCTTCGTGTTGACATGCACTTGCTTGGCGAGTTTGAGAAAGTCCGTGTGCATGGGATATTTGTACGCTTGAAATTTACTCACGTAATCCTCTACCTTGTTCTCGGCTAGATCAGCGTCGGTGACCGCCGATCCGGTAGCCCCCTGCCCCTGCTGGTCAATACCCTTACCGGCGGCATCCGGGGTTGCGTTCTCCAACGGCTTGTCTTCATTGGGATCCGTATCACTTCCATTCTCCCCGATCTCCACGGCCATAGCCGATCCACCGGTCAATACGGCCAAGACAAAGAACAAAGCCTTGACCCAAAACATCTTGTCTTTAAATAATTTATTCATCGCAAAAGTATTAATTGTTATTATTCTCATTATAAAAAAGGATTGTTCACGTCTTGCGTAACCGGCTTCTCCTGCCGTGCGCCTTGCCTTCCTCTTGGCCTTTCCTGCTTACCGCTAAGATCCTTTAGCTTGTCCGTTACCTTCTTGTTGATCCCTTCCGCTACACCTTCCTCCCGTGCGGCCTCCACGTCTTGGTTATAATTCATGCCCTTTGCCATCATCTCGAAAATAGACGGATCTAATTTTCCTACGATCAAATCATCCATGACTTGATACATCTTGCCTATAACCTCCTCGGCTTGATCGTCTGAAAGCCCCATCTCCGAGGCTTTCGCCCTGATCGCCTCCACGCTAGCCGGCATATTCTCCGACATTTGTTTCTCTATCTCGTCCTGCTTGGCCAGTTTCTCAAGGTACGTGTTATGAGCGTCGGCCAGTTTTTGCGAATAATCGGGATCATCGGCCAAGGCTTTCAAGTCAAGCCCCTTGTTCTGTACCATCCACACCACGGGATCAAAATCATCCTGATCCCTAGCAGCTACCATCAACTCCGCGAAAGCGGGACTCTTCGATAAGTTCTCCCTCATTTTCTTGGAGTTACCCTCATAACCCTCATACTCGTCCATGAATTGGTTGACCGAGCCGTAGTAAGCCTCCTCGTCATCCATGTTAAGATCCGGATTCCGTTTGGCGTATCTTTGCCTGAATCTCTCTTTGTTGGATATATCTGCCATACCTTAATCGATTTTGTTTTAGGCAAAGGAAAATAATAAGGTACATCCGTTTTGTTATTTTGATTATTTTATTTGCCCCACGAAGGCTAGAATAATCAAACATGTGAATCTATTTTTTATCTTTGTGATGTTCACCAAAACAAGCGTTCTTTATGGTTAATGGCGTAGATTTCATCCCAGAGCGGGACATGGAGCTTTACGAAGCTTATAGACGTGCTTTGAAGATGAGGGAAGTGAAATCCCACCGAGAGGCGGTAATGAGGGCTATATCCTCCCATGCCTCTAGGTTCTGGATATCCACCCTTCAAGCGTATAGGGGAATCCTGCTGATCAGGAAAGGGAAGACCAAGGAAAAGGGTCGATCGATCAGGAATAAGATGATCGATGACATTTATGAGATTTACAAAGAGCTGGAGAAAAAGAGAGAATTCAAGGGAAGCTCCGTCTATTTCATCACCTCTTTCGCGGTCTATCAAACGGCCCCCTGTTTTTACATATCCTATTCACGGGCGTTGGCGATAATACAACGCATCAACCGGGAAAGGAAAAATGGAAGGTAAGCTAAAAAGACTGATTCCTTCGTTAATAATCGCCTTGACAAGCGTCATACTCCAACTCGCCGGTAAACATTTCTATTTCGATATCAATTCAATCCCATACGACCATTTCCTTTACACGTTCACCCACGCGAACATTTTTCATTTATCATTAAATCTTATCGCCTTGTTCCAGTTCAAGCCTCGTGTGAAAACATGCTTGATCGGTTACGTGTCTTGCGTATTGGCATCGTTCGTGCCTCTAGCCTCATTACCGGATCCCACATGCGGAATGTCCGGCCTCATCATGGGATGTTACGCACGCAGATACCACGCCTACAAACTAAGCCTCTGGAGAATAACCTTGAGTAATATCGTCATGGCGTTTATCCCGCTGTTCAATTGGAGAATCCACTTGTTGTCGTTCCTAATAGCCTATATCATCTATGGAGTCATACAGAAAATTAGCGTTCACGGAAGAGGTTGAGTCTATCTTAGCCGAGAATAGCAGGAGGTTGAAAAACATATTCGGCACGCACGACCAATTCACCGGAAGGGGAATGGAGGGGCATACCCATAAGGTTGTCATAGAGGATTACCCCATAAGGGTACAATGGCTCACGGAGGAGGTATTCAAGAATGACTTGTATCAGGACGTGTTAAAGGCGGGTTCCATAAATGACTATACGATAAGATTCAACGAGCTACACCCGGATTCGGATGGGATAGACGAGGAGGACGTGACCAACATGCTATTTTGGGCCCGTTGCTCAAGAGACCCGTCCTTCGCCTTTTTCACGTGCTTTAAGATCAAGGCCAAGGAGACGGGAGAAATGATACCGTTCGAGCTTAATTACGCCCAACGCTATGTGTTGTCCGTCCTTGAGGAAATGAGACATAATAAAGTCCCGATCCGTATCATATTGTTGAAAGCCCGGCAATGGGGAGGATCGACATTGGTACAGCTTTATATGGCGTGGGTACAGTTATTCGTCATGGAAGGATGGTACTCTGTCATTATCGCGCAGACAAAAGATACCGCCAAACGTATCAAGGCCATGTATAAAAAGGTACTCGATAATATACCGGGCTTTATATACGACGTGGATAAGCTTCAATTCGCCCCTTACGAGCATTCCGCTTCCGACTCCATAATAACGGACCAGTCCGGTAATAAGGTCCGGGATAACGTGATAACCGTGGCCTCCTACGAGAATTTCGAGTCAACACGTGGTATGGACTACGCTATGGCGCATTTCTCAGAGGTGGCCTACTGGAAAACCACGGACGGTAAATCGGCGGAGCAGGTAATAACAAATATAGACTCGAACATCTTGGAGAGACCCTTGACCATGGAGATATCCGAGTCCACGGCCAACGGCATGGCCGGTTATTTTTATGATGAGTACCAAATGGCCAAGGAAGGAACCTCCTCCCGTAAGGCCCTGTTCATACCGTTCTTCTTTATAGAGAACGACATGATCAAATTCAACGACAAGAAAGAGACCCGGCTTTTCATCCTAGACCTGTTAAACGGGAAAGATGTCACGACCGCCCCGAACGACAATAGCGAGCCGGGACAGTTCCTATGGTCTCTTTGGGAAAAGGGAGCGACGTTGGAGCATATCAAATGGTACATAAAGAAAAGGGCCTCGTTTCATGATCACGCGTCAATGGCATCCGAGGCACCTTCCGACGATGTCGAGTGTTTCAAGTATTCCGGTAATCTCGTGTTCAATATCTATACGATCGAGGTGATGCGTGAAAGATACGTCCGCTCCCCGGAGTTCATTGGCGACATATCGCAATCAGAGAAAACCAAGAGGATAATCCTTTCAAAGAACCCTAACGGACTGTTGAGAATATGGAAAAGACCCGATGATACAAGGACATCAAACGAGTATCTTGTTATCGTCGATGTCGGTGGACGAAGCAAGAACTCCGACCCGTCATGTATAACCGTGATCAACAGATGGAATTTACGATTTAACGGCGGGAAGCCGGAGGTGGTAGCCAGATGGCACGGGCATATACGATACGACTGGCTAGCCTACAAAGCCGTCAAGATCGCCAGATATTACAAGAACGCCCTCCTCGCTTTCGAGAGCAACACGTTCGATAAGAAAAAAGCGGAGGCATCCGAGTTCGTGGAGGAAGGCGATCATATTCGTGGCATACTGAAAAAGATAGAGGATATCTACCCTAATCTGTACATGCGGGCGGCTACGGACCCAGAGGACATAAGGAATGGAATATACAAGAAGATCGGCTTCCAGACCAACAAGAAGACCAAGCAGGACATGGTGGATAATTTCATCGTGGCTTTCGAGGACGACATGTTCATAGACCCGGACGAACGTATGTACAAGGAAGCGTCCAAATACGAGCAACGTCCGGACGGGAGTTACGGGAATATCCCCGGTCGTGGCAATCACGACGATATATTGATGACCGACATGATAGGCGCGCTTATATCCGAAGATATGCCTAAGCCTTCTATAATCAAGGAAGATTCAACGGGATATCTCGATTCATATCCCAAAAACGAATCCAGTTTATAGCGTGTGCGTGAACGTGTACCATAAAAAACGAGATTAACCGAATAAAATACGACTTATTTTTTTATAATATAAAACAAAGAGAGTATATTCGCGTAGTCACTGATTAGAATATAAGACGTGACACACATTGTGGCGTTAAAGATATCGTCTCCTGAAGACCTAAATTCCCCAAATTTACGCATAACAGGGAGCCGATAGCAACAATACGCCCACGTTATTTGTATATATAATCTATATATAATACGTGGGCCGTTGCTTACTACCTGTTATGTGGCGTGGGGACGCCGGGTCTTGGTAGTTGCGACGGCGCCACGTTTTTTTATGCGTATATGGTATGTTATACATTTATAACCCCTTATGGCTCTCATCCGTGATGGACTGGAGTCATACTTAAAGATATTATACTAAGTTGTATTCATAAAATAACTTTATCAAAGTCATACCGCTCTTTCGTGAGAACCAGAGGTATTTTATGTTGAAGGGGATAGCTTGGAGGATGGGGGCACCCTCCTCCCCTTTTGGCATAAGACAAGGTAGTTTGTTTGAATATTTCCAGCTTCCCTTGGGTGGTATTGGGAAGCATTTTAAGACGGATATACCCACCGTTGCTATTCCGATAGGATCGGCAAAGATGATCAAGTATGTCCCTATTTTAAGGATTTAGATATTATAAACGCTCCCGTTCGTGAGAATAGATCGTTTAAGTTATCTGAACATTCATATAGATTATAGTTAAATAATTCAGGCTCCCTTGCCCGTGAGGATTTGGGGAGTTTTTTATTTTTCACTATTCCTTGGCATAAAACTAAAAGTAAAATATGCTGCAAAACATGCCTTCTATCGGATAACGGATGTGAGGATTGGGTAATTTTTCAAAAAAATCTATAGAGGCCTATATTTAAAAGCTCTTCTAAAACCAGCATTTACCGCTTCTTCAACAGTCCAAGCGTAAAATTCCCCCGGTGATTTTATCTCAGTCCTATAATACTGTTGGTCAAAAGGAAGATGATATATTTTTTCACCATTGCTTCCTATATTGCATTTAATCATCGGATAATCACCTTTTTTGCACAACACGAAAACGACACCAAGTTTTTCAGCGAAAACAGAAGCAGTATCAGATAAGGGTACCGTAGAGTATACTACAGGTACAACCCTCGTGAACAACTCTGACTTATGATTGATCTGATACTCAATTGCCGTTCCAAAGGTCTGACATACTACGTTCTCATGAATTTTCTTACCCTTTACTACCGAATAATTCTTGCATTGTATAATATAAACGTTATTATTACCGTATTCATCTGTCTTATATGCTATAACATCCCTTCCAAGGTCTTCTAATCCCTTCAAGCATCCGTGAGGTATCGTCTTATATCCATTTTCTCTCAATACGTATTCAACAAACATCTCATATTCTATACCTATAACCCAATTAGACTTCGGCTTTTTCTTGTATCTATCTAACGCCAATTGATTCCTTGTGTCAGCATCCATTTCATCCCATTCTTTCTTACTAACAAAATCAGATACCCTATCTCTATTTTCCTCAAAATCATCATAATTTTTCAGATCACATAAGCTCAGTAAGGACTCATCATTATCTACGTATTGCAATAGCTCAGGAAAAACATTTAGAAGGAACTCGTATTTATAAAGCATCTCATTATATGACTTCGCAAAATCACGAGCCTCTTTCTTCATAGCCTTAACAGTATCAGCTGCATTCTTTGCAGGATATTTCTTATGCCTCAAGTAATAAATATTATCATCAAATATGTACATTTTCATATCAGCGCATAAAGATGCCGAGTAAACAAAAGGTTGATAACTAGCTATAATCTTATCCAATCTATTTTCCCTAAATTTCAAAATAGAATTCTTCTTATTATATTCTATATCTAACAAATCATGCTTGGATTTATATTCATTTTCTAATTTCTTTATTTTAAAATCCACCTCCGATCTCACTTTTATTATCTCTCTAGCATTTTCCCTCTTCACGTCATCAACTTCGTATTGTTTATTTATAAGTTTCCATCCAAACATATGAACAATCAAAACCAATATCATAATAGACGAAATTAGGATAGGAATATAATTACCTTCTTCGGAAGAGCTAATACCATTAAAAAAACCAGAAAAAACAATCGGTATAGAAACAATATACAGTAATAGCCAAGACAACGGATTATAAAACAACAAAGCTATAGGTAATATTTTTTTATAATTATCTGAATCCCTTTTGGTTAAACTTTCACTGTCTTGTTTTTCTGACACATTAGGTCTCGGCACTACCGGAGTCCTTTTCCTGTTATACATTTCCTCTAACGTCATCATATCTTTAACTACCTTATATATACCATTGATATGTTGTGTAATTTACAAATATAGACTATGCATTATATAAAGCACATTAATAATGATATGTTATCAAACATATAGGCGGGCGGCACCAACGCCACCCGCAACTTTATCTATTCTCCTCTCGTTATCTCGTTCATCATCGCTTTTAGCTCATACATTTCTTGCTCCAACTTTTCGTCTCCGCTCTCTTGAAAATCCTCTCTCATGAATTTAAGCTCGGAATTAAGATCCATAAATACCTCATATCTCTCATACTCTTCGCTATCCTCCAAGTCGTTCAGGAGCTTTTGGTATTTGGCTATCTCGAAATCATCGTTCTTAAGATCATCCAATTCTTTCTCATATCCTTTCAATCTTTGTCCGATCTTCTCCATTTCCTCCAGATTCTCATAATAAGCGTTATCTATGGCTTTCTTTTTCGTCCGTTCATCACCACTCTTTATAAGACGGTTTCCGACAGGGATATTCCTCCAGTCAAAATCACGACTACCCCAAGCGGTTTCAGCGGATTTGACCATCTGGGCGCGCGTAGCCTCGATACCTCCAAAATAGCCGTCCAATATATGCTCTATAATAGCCGGGTTTAGATTAACTACACCCGTAGTATATTTATCTCCCCCGGTCAACTCATTGGCGTATTTAGTCATCGCCAATATAGATGGGTCAACGCTTTTGAAAGCCTTCGTCCATTCAGGCATCCCCTTGTTGAAGTCGTTATCCTTGTATAAGGGCAAACCTGTCCAATCCTTGTTATCTCCGGCCTCAATCAATGGCTTTACCGAGCTTGGGACGAAAGCGGAGAAACCTCCACCTCCCTCCATCATGTCCAAAGGGAGAACCTGTGACATTTGTTCAGCTATCTTCATGGCCATCTTTCTATCGGTATATTTCTCCTTTCCAGTAACTACCCCGGAAGACATTTCTCCTAGTCCATATATAGCCCTTAACTCTATGGGCATAGGAATTGTAATCCAATTTCCTCCACCGTTACGGAAACAGATATTATTACGTCTCACGTATTCCGGAAGATCGTAGTAATCATCGTCATCATCCCCAAATGCGGCCGCGATCATAGGCATGATCGTGCCAAGCAAATAGAAAGAGGACGCTAGTCCCAAGAATTTCTTGGGATTATTCTTGGCCAGCCTTCCGAAATTATACATGCCTTGTACACCAGCGTTCCAAAATACGTACATGGATCTCGACAATCCGGACGTAAAAGCACTAGCGTTACCGATAGCGGTCTGCCCTTCCGTATTCAGGAATTTTGAACCGGCCCCTTTCTTATTGAAGTTAACCGATATCTCCTTAGCGTCATAAATGGATTTATCCATGCTTCTTCCCATTTCCCTAGAAGTAAGGAATGCGGCGAACCTTGCGCAATTCTCCACGCTCTTATTGAACAGGTCCATCCATTCGCCTAGTATTTTCAAAGCCTTTCCGATAGATACCTTTTGCTTGGAGTATTGAAGTTCTTTTTGGATCGCCTTCTTCTTGGCTTCCACGTCTCTCAAATTGGTGTATCCGGTCTCTCCTCCTCTCATTACAAAATCATGATATGCCTTATTCAAGGGATCGCTCATATCCAACGTACCGTTCTCATACCCCTTGACCAGACGATACATCTTGATCGGGTTTACCATAGCGAAATTCTTATTGAACTTCCAAGCGTAAACAGGACTTTCCTTGACCCATACGGTAGTATTCGAATAAAGCGCGTCACGAAGGAAGTTACTTACCATGAAATTAGGGTTACGTGTCGTAAAGTTGGCAGCTAAGTTACGGTTCAACCATCCAGCGTATCTCTCCACGGTACCGAACCACCCTTTCGTATTATCCGGGTTTGTAAGCCCGTTCAACGCTTGAGCGGCCCTTGGATTTCCGTTTATGGTAAGCACGTATTCTTTACCGGCTCTCTTTACGATCACTTGATGCTCCTTCAAGTCCTTTGGCAATATCTTGTAAGGTATCCCTATGGCATCCCTTGAACGCCTAACATTAGATCCTTTCTCATTGGATAACTCCTCCATGCGTTTGTTGAAAGATTCCACGATAGACTCCACCTGTTCCGGATTGGCGCTAGATGGTATATCCGGGAAAACGGCGATCCAATCACCGGAAGCCTCGTCAAGACGAACCCACATTTCGCTTACGCTCACGAGATCCGTCTTATGATTTTGTACCATTGTCAAAAACTTTTGCTTCATCAAGTTCCTATTCCCTTGCATGATTCCACTCTCTGCCATATTAGCGATCGTAGCTATAGGATCGTCTGCCTTGCTCTTTCGCCCAACAACAGTCTTTATAGGGGCGTTGAACGTCTGGCTTTCGGATGTAAGATAAGCGTAAACCTCATCTGCCGTAGTTTCCTCCCATCCACGCAAAGGCACATAGAACTGATACATATCGCTGATCGAATCAAACGTATTTTGGCTCATAAGCCCGCTATCCCGTTGCTTTGCCAATATAGCGTCAGTGGCTCTTTTGACAGAGGCCGATAATTCCGATGTATGATATCTTGACTCGTAATCCAATACGTATCTCCTTGCGGAATCCGGATCATACCCCGTGTTATCCTCGTTAGGATACATGGACGTGAATCCGCTGAAATCATCAGAAAGATTAGCTCCGTATTCCTCGGCAAGCCTATCCATTTCTGATTGCTGCTCTTCCCAAGACCTGCCGTTCTCACGTATCTCATTCCTTCTCCCGATATACTCTTCAAGAAGGGATTTATATGTTTCCGTGTTTTGTGATAACGCTCGTTTAACTGCCATTTCCCTATTGCGCTCAATACCATGCTTGGTTATAAGGTAATCCCTTATCTCGTCAATGGTGGATCCCATCTTTTCCAATCGTGACATCGCTTTTAAGATAGGCTCGAAAGCCGCTTTCCTATAAGCGTTGAACTCCGATTCATTAACAGAGGAAAGGGCATTCTCGGTCATATAAGCGTTCTCATAATCCAATATATGACTCTTCGTAGCCTTAGCCACGGCTTCCTGTAATGTTTTAAGTCCTAGCATAGAATCCTGAAAAGCCTCCTGAAATTGATAGGATGACGTAGATAGGGTACGCTCATATTGATCTTTAGCGGAACCAACCTGTTTCTCTACTACTTGGACATCATTACCAGCGAACAATACCGACTCGTTCCGGGCATCCTCCCTAAAACGGATTGTCCTCTCGGCGAAAGAGAAATCATCAGTCTTTTCCCTTATGCCTTCTCCAACGCTTCTACCCTTGTTTTCAGATCCCGCACGTCCGATGACAGTCCGCTCACCGTCGATTCCATCCCGGACACTTCCGTTCCTATCGCCCGTATCTCCTCCGTCAAGTTGGTTTCCATTGTTGTCAACTTGGTTGTTAACCGCTCTTCCATCCCGGTCAACTGTGTCTTCAGTTCCATCAAAAGCTTTTTCAGCTCCTCTTGGTTCGTTGACATCGTCTCGTTTACTTTCGTTTCTGTTCTCATTAACGCCCTCGATTGTCTCGAGTTCCCTTCCAGTACCTTTTGTTTCAGAAGGTTGTTTTCCTTTTTCAGGTTCAATATCTCTTTCGATTGATCCATTTCCGTTCAAATTTATATTATCAATGCCTAATTCATTTCTCATTACGATATCCTCGGCCACATCCATCAAGTTTCCTTGCTCCAAGTTCCTATAGCTTCTCCAGAGGATATACCGGAGGTCTTTATCCGATAACTTGAAATCAAGGCTAATACCGGCCTTTCTCAACATATCAATAAAAGCGTCCTTGATCTTTTCCCATAACGAACGCTCGGCCTTGTTATCGAAATCACGTTCCGCTAATTCAGCGAGGTATTCCTCGGTAGCCTCACGCAAGTTAAGAGGATTACCTTTAGTCCGGTCAATGATATTCTTCCGGATATCCTCGTTGGCGTTCCGGTATACGTTATCAAGGAAAGTATCGAAATCATCCCTGAATAGCTCACGTAACCCATGATGCCCTACCACTTCATGGAGGAAAGTCCTTTGAGCGTCACCTACGGACGTGGAATTAGGTGATACTATGACTATCTCCCCGGTAGAAGTATCATACCAGCCTTTGGAATCTCTCTTACGGGCCAACATATTCTCATCCGTATCGGTTATATCGTCCACGTCATGGATTACCCTGACAGGGGTATTAAGCTTGTTTGACCAATCGTTGATTGAGGATTCAATAGAACTTACATTATCCTGATTATTAGTTGTATCTACTCCCATGAATCGAAATCGAGTCTCTCCTTCCTCTTTTACCAACGTACTATCAACGTCAAGAGTTGATTCTAACTGAATATCCTCAGCTTTAGCTTTTTCAACTAATTGTCTCTGCAGATCATTAACCTCTGCCTGAGCCGCATTAAGTTCATCCTCTTTTCCCCACGGTTTCTTAACGGCTTCCTCTAATCCCGCTATCTTGTTTTCCTCTGCCTTTATTTTAGCGGCTATATCTGAGACGGATTTAGCGGGAATCCCCAACTGCCTGTCAATGCTAGCCATCAAACCCTTGCCGCCGCTAAAATCACGATTCTCAACCAGTTTTTCCTTTCCTAAATATAAGCTATAGACCATCATACCTTCATTGAAATGCACGATTGCCTCGCCTTTTCCTCCATTGAGACTGATTTTCAGAGGAGGGGTGTTTCTGTCAAGCGTATATCTATCATAGTAATCATCAATAATGGGCGTAAGCTCATTCGATATACCATCGCTGAAAGTATTGCCTTTAACAGTCACGGACTCAACCCCATCAGGGAAGTTTTCTTTTACGATATTGGCGTTCCTTTCCATGATATCCTTCCGGCTGTTGTATTCTTGTATCCTAAGTTTGGAGTTAGATATAGAGTCACGCATGGAAGACTTACTGTTAAGATCGCTCCTCTTGGAGTTTTGCAATTTCTTTAACTTGTTCTGTGCCACAAACAGCAGTTGGGCGGTCTTATCTCCTGATAACGTCGCCGCCATCTCACTAAATGTCATTCCAGACGGATCATTATCGTCTTGCTCCTCCATTACACGAGACGATATATCGCCTTTCATCATTTGGTTGATGAAGTTTTGTTTTATACGAAGCCTGTCATAGGCGGTAGCGTCAAGGGTACCTTTAACGCCATATGTGACGATGTTCACCGGTTTATCCCATGTGGCGTATAAGTTTCCTTGTCGTAAGATACGACCGTTGCGTTGCTCAAAATCCATAGGCCGGATTGGAGCGTCAATATGATGCAGAGCGAATAGACGATCTTGCACGTTGACACCCACTCCCATTTTCTCCGTGCTTCCAATAAGAATGCGCACATCCCCATTACGGACCTTATCGAACAAGGCGTTTCTCCTTTCTCCCTCATAATTGCCAACGATAGCTATCTGATTAGACGGAATACCTCCCTTGATAAGCTTTTCCTTTATATCGTTGTACAAATTAAACTGAGGAACAGATAAATCGACATCGAATAAATCCATTTTTGGAGTCTCAGAAGGGGATTGATAACTATCGCAGAATATAAGTTGCGTGCCTTTGTCCTTATCGCTCTCCTTATATAATCTCAACACGTTATCGACCACCTTGTTTGTCTTGCTATCAGGATTGTCGGGAAATGTAGGATTAAGCAAGCGAAGGTCAATCGCAGCCTGTTTAGCCTTGCTGAACACGACCAAGGGTAGTGCGCTCTTATCCTTCTTCTCTTTTCCTGTCAATTTGTTATAATCCTCTAATTCCTTGATAAGGGTTTGCATGACATCCTCCAAGTCCTCGTTCTTCTCGACAATGACATTGGTCATCTTATTGTCTTTCAACTTAGGGATATTCTTGTCTTCCTTGAACTCCTTGACATCCTCTGTCAAGACAACGTCCGTATGGCTCCTGAACGCCTTTATAAGCTCCGGAACATTCGTATAGCTCTTGAACCTCTCGGCTATCTTAAAGTTACCGGTAGCGGTAAACTCCAATGACGGCTCAACCGTTCCAAAAGTGGTAGCGAACTCGTCAAAGCTATTGATATTATATGCGTCTAGGATATCGGGTGCCACGAAATTCATCATAGTCCAGACCTCTGCCATTGTATTAGTGATAGGGGTACCGGTTGCCAGAACCACGTTTCGACCACCATTATTCTCAGATATCCATTGGGCTTTTAGCAACATACTATTAGCTCTTTGTGACGCGCTCGTATCGATACCTTTAACGTTCGACATCTTGCTTGGAAACCCGATCTTCTTATAATTATGCGCCTCGTCAATGAACAAAGCGTCAACACCCATTTGCTCAAACGTCATGACGTTATCAGTCCGTCTGTCAAGAATACGCTCCGTCTTGGCCGTGATAGTCTCCACTGTCTTTGCCTTGCCCTTTACGTTTTTCCCTTTCTTTATACCTTCCAGAGAATCACGCATACTTTTGGCCTCCCTTTTCAATCTCTCCTGTAAAGCCTTGTCTTCTATGCGATTGATTGCTTCCTCAAAATCATCTATACGCTTTTGGATATATGCCTTTTTCCTTTCCTCGCTATCCGGGATAAACGCCATGAATGACTGTGGGACAACGATAGCGTCAAAATCTCCGGTAGCTATAAGATTGAACAGCCTTGTCCTATTATCGGCATTACGCTCCTCCTTTGTCGGAGATAGAATCTTAGCGGAAGGATACAGTTTATAAAAGTCACGGACGAAATCCTCTAGGGTAGCGTTTTGGACAACGATCATGGGTTTCTTCGCTATGCCTAGCCTTCTCATTTCCATAGCGGACGTAATCATGGTAAAGGTCTTACCCGTACCGACTTGGTGAGCGAGTAACGTGCTCTCGGATAGACAACGTTGCACCGCCTTGCTCTGGTGATCCCTAAGCGTTATATTCTTATTAGCGTTAGGATAATGCTCAAAAACCGGTTTGTCATACTTTTTTAGTACATAGTTGTTATATTTATCATTATACACGTCCTCAATACGACCATGGAACATCGTTTTAGAATCAATATACTCCACGAACTTATCGGACATGTCGGATATTTTCTCGGCAACGGCCTGTGTCTCCTGCTCGTTTACGACCCTTCTCGTTTTCTGCTTACCGTCCTCATAATATTTAATCTCGTCATAAACCTTGGGTTTACGTTGGTTAAGAGCGGCCTTGAACACGTCTATAGCGTCCATTCTCTCAGTCTTGAATTGACCGGCTTTAGCGTAATCGGTTATGAACGCCCTCTTATCAAGAATATACTCACCGATCTCCGGGATAAAATTAGCGTTAGCGTAAGATATACCCAGTACATTATCAGCGAAATTATTTATAAACTCAGACGGGACCCATGTGGTACCCAGTCGATAACTTATCTCACCATAAGGTATACGTTCTGGCTGTACGGCTTCCAAGTCATCCACGTTTTTTTGAAACTCCGGATGATCCTCCAAGGCCGCCCTAGCCTCTACCAACTTATCTTTTACGTTTCCAGAGAGATATTCGCTCTTGTCTATTATATTGCCGGTAACAGGATCTCTATAGGCAATTCCCTTCTCAAGTATCTCGTTTGTCACGTTCACCTCATCCATGCCCGTTATCTCCGAGATATAAGGTATATCAATATTACCTTTATATGATTTGCTTATATTGACGGCATCCAAAACATTATCCGCTTTTGTTGGTAGCTCGAATGGATAACTTACACGCTTATTCAAGATACCATCCGCTTTCGAGACTTCCCATACCATAGATTTTCCGGTCGTGGAAGGTACCCTTCTAACGGTCTCCAAAGAGAAGGGTAGTCCATGCTCAACATCCTCGGCGAAAATATCATCCAACGCCTTGTTCCTGTTAAGTGTCCCATATTTGGACACGAAAGCATCATATACTTTGTTTAGCCTTTTCCTAGCGGGCTCGGGATCCACACCCTTTGTTTGCTCATCATGGATAAGATCGTATAGGTTTTTCTTTATATCATTGTAATCATTTACCGCATCCGCTATTTTCCGGGTCTTACCATTATGCACGAACGTAGGATTTGCCTTAATCGGTTTTAACGACTCTCCATCTAAAACAAAGACATTGCCATTCTGAACGGTAATAGTACCATCTTTCAAAGTGGAGTCATCCACAACCTCCGGTTCTTTAGTTTCTACAATACCTGATAGGATATTCTTTGGTAAGTTATCAATAGCGTTAAATAACTCCTTGCTTAAATCGGTCCCGGGTTTGGCTTTCAATGTCTGGGACGCTCCACTATATAGGCCGCCGCTACCAGCGTCATAAGCGGTCATCATATCACCTAACATCATATCGGGATGATTGGAGAAATACTCGTTCACCATGATAGGCTTGCTCCTTTTATCCCCATCCTCCATATAAGTTCCTTCACCTATTTGCGTTGTAGTGGTGAACCCTATCCCATTCGAAGGTTCCCCAGACTTTTTTTTACGGAATATAACGATGTCAGCCGTGACACTCGTCCCGGCCCCTTTCTGGAAAGCGTCATTAGGCAATCGGATAGCTCCGACCAGATCATAACCGTTTCCACTCACGTACTCACGGAACTTACTATCAGCCCCATCCATCGTAGCCGAGGACGTGACGAATACGCCGAGACCACCTTCTTTCAATTCCAGAAGCCCTTTTAGGATAAAATAATTATGCAGATTGTAAGAGGAACCAAGTTTCTTCCTGAATTGCTTATCTAAGACCTTGTCATATGGAGCGTTTTTCCCGAATGGGACGTTGGTGATAACTAAGTCTTTCGAGTTTGGAGAAAATGCTTTCTCATATCCTTGTACCTTTATATTAGCATCAGGATATAAGGCCTTTGCCATACGACCGGACAAACTATCTATCTCAAACCCGCTTATACTTGATTTTTCAGATATAGACCTAGGCATCATACCGATTATGTTGCCTATACCCATGGCGGGTTCACTGACATTGCCGCCCTTGAATCCAAGTTTCTCCGTTATTCCCCATAAGCTTTCCACAACCTCGGACGGGGTATAATGAGAGGTTGTCGTGGAACGGACGGCACTGTCGAACTCTTCTTTGCTTAATAAGGATTTTAGTTTCTCGTAATAACGTAGATACTTATCATTCCAATTTCGATCCTTAGTCCAATTGTTGTCACGTGCGTTGTATTTGCTTTCGTTCAAGGCTTCGGCTAAACCTCCCCATCCAACGTACCTTGACATCTTGGCTTGTTGTTCCGGGGTAGGTTTTCCTTGGCCGTCCTCTACGTCTTTCAGCGTTTCTATCGCCTCAATATTGGCTTTTAGCTTGGATATATCACCGGAAGGAAGCTCAATCCCTTTCTCCGGGAAGCTGAAATTGTTTTGATTCCTTACAACAGGCCGCTTGTCGCTGTCGCTGATAGGTATTCCTCGGCCTCGCTCCGTGTCAAGCACATCACTTCCATGCACGCCTCCACGGTCTCCTCCGCGTTCAGATCCTCGATCCTCTTCCCGTGCTTTTCTTCCCACGCCTTGATCCGCTCTTGAATTTCCTTGCTCATTGTCTTTAATATTATTAGGAGTGAATAAATCGTTACCATACAAAGGTAATTGTTTGTCTTTGTTGTCCGTTTGCTTTTTCCGGCTATTTTTTATTTTTTTCTCCGCAACACTCGCTTGTCCGGCAATTTCTGTCTCTTTAACAACGGCTTCAGCGGCATTCATTATGTCAGGGACAAGCTTATCAAAATTAGCTACATCAAACGAGCGGACATCCTCATAAGTGGTCATATCCTTATCCCATCCGTTATCTCCTACTTCTGGCAAATCCCTAGCTCCATTGTAGAATGATTTAAGATACGGTCGTATAGCGTCACCTAGATCATCGATCATAGCCTTTGAGTAATCAGAGAACTTACGCAATCCTTTCTCTATATGATAAACAGCCATTTCAGTACCTATCGCCAGTATCTCAGGATCAATACCCATATTCATTTGACCGCCGAGTTTTGCCCGCATTCGTTTTTTAAGTTCCTCATAGCGCTCTTCGGAAACAAGTTTGTTTCCGTTAGTTTTTTTCGCTACAGGTTCTTTTTTATATACAGTAAGTCCCGGATTTCCTACAACTATATGACCTCCACTGGACTCAACAATATCCCGTAATGATAAGTTAGGGTTTTCTTTGGTCATTTTATAGTCTGAAAACGGTTTGGTCTTCCGGATTGAAGAATCAATCCATTTCTTGAACTCATCCAACGCTACCCCGGTAATGTTGCCTAACCCTTGCCAACCTTCCTCATAGTTTGACAAGTAAGCGGACCTAGCGTCTTCCAAGGAAGAGAATCCCATCATAACCTTATGCTCATCGAATGAGCCATCAGTATTCACCTGATCCACGACATACACCATGTCACTATTCATATCCGGACCCAAGAATACGTCTATATGATCACCATCCACACCTTTAGTACCTCGAATGTAACCGTAAGTGTTATTCATAACCAGCGACCACTCCTTTCCGCTAGCGTCCTTACCTGAACGGACGGAACCGACGGGCTGTTCTATGGAAACATCGAAACCGTTTATCTTTACATGACCTTTCTTGTAATTCCCGGCCTCTTTCTGCGCCTCGGAAGGGTTAGTGTCAACCTTTAGCTCCTCATCGTGCAATCTCTTAGCTTCAACTATGCGCTCGGCATAGTCCAATGGGGTCTCATTCTCCTTTGGAGAAGGAGCGACAAAAGGAACTAGTCCCCTTGATGAGCCTTCTTGTGTAGCTCCATCCGTGCGATCAATACCGGTGCCAACTTGTTCTCTTGTCTCAGTTTCTCCAATTCGCCCGGTCTGATCAAGTTGTTCTCTTGGCAGTACCTCGCCGCCTCCCTCGCGTAAGCCATCGCCTCCGCTTTCGTCATTTCCTTCAACTTTTTCATTATCTATCTGTTTATTTTGCGCTAAGATAGCGTCTATTTCATTTTGTTCGTCAATTATGGCCTGTATTTCATCCACGATTTGCGAATCTAGCTCACCTCTCTCCTCGTCTGTCAATTGTTTCTCCGAGAAATCACGTATGATGCTTTCCTCGTACGCCTCGTATTCCTCTGGGGACATATGATAATTCTCCTCGCACCACTCGGCGTAAGCGTTATACTCCGCTTGTCTCTCACGCTCGGCGATCGCCTCACGATTCCTCTTGACATAATCGATCAAGTCCCCACGTGTACGAGCGGAAGACAAGACCTCTATGATAGCGTCCCTTCCAGCGTTCGTATCGTTCTCATCGAAGAAATTAGTGCCATTCTCCTTATCGGCAAGCTCCAATATCTCACCTGCCCTTTCTATGTTAACACCACCTTTCTCCGGGGAGGCGAACAATCCGAACATCCTAGACGTCTCATTATCCCCGGCCCCGGTCTCCTTCTTGTAACTGTCACGTTTCAATTTGATCGCCCCATTAGCCAGCATCATGGCCGCAAGCTCCTCTCCGCTCATAGGATCACCTATCACGGAGATCTCCTTCGCTATGACATCACCCGGCTTCTTGCTGGCCTCCTTGATATCATCATCAAGATTAGCCCAGAAATCAGCCTCGACCTTGATCGCATCATACTCTTGTCGGGCTTTGATCAATGCGGCCTCGACCTTATCTTCTTTCCCGATAGGGGCATCATCGTATGCCTCTTGCGCCTTATCTAGTTTTTCTGAAGCCTTCTTGAGATCCTCGTCGAACGCCTTCCTTGTCACCTCGATCTTCTTGGGCATCTTCTCCCCGTATTTATCATGGAGGAAATCCAAGGTATTATCCATACCTGACGATACGAAATCTGGCGTACCATCTTCTCGCATGACCATGGAAGGGACCTCTACATTGCTAGGTCGCATTGTCTGATCAATGGCATTTTCCGTCACAATCTCACTCGTAGGCTGGTTGATCGTATCTTCCGTGGTTGGTACAGAAGTCATATTGGCATCAATACTTGTAACATTATCAATATCTTGCGGCACCTCATTAGCTTGTTGAGCGTCATATACTGCATCTTGGAGATTAAGAATCTCATTCTCTGTTATTGGTATTGCGGGGGAAGAACCATTCTTGGCTGTCACCTGTCCTGTTTCCTTATCATAAGACGCAGGTTGAGCGATCCAATCGCCGTTCTCGTCCTGTCCTTGAAGGATAAATGCGTTATCACCGTTCCATATGACCAATCCCGGCTTGGGTGATTGCGTCTTGGGATTATGATTCATGGCCATGTCAATCTCGGACTGGCGGGTAGATATTAATTGATCCCTGTAATCAGTTTCCATCTGACTGGCATCTTGCTCAATTATATCGCCCAACCTTTTCACCGAGACCATCCGATCCTGTCCGTTATCGGAAATAACGGCCTTATCTCCCTCGATACTCCTAACGTACACAGGTCTTTCCTCATTTCCCTCGCTAAGCGTAGCTGTGGTAACGATAGACTGACCATCAGGATTCGTGGTAACATAAGGAGTAATATTATTGGCAACGTAAGTTTCAACCTCATTGTCTATTTCCTCGTCTATACGATCCTGCAAACCGGATATCCTGAGATAATCAGCGTAGAAATCCTCGGCTAAGGGACGGGCATCAGCGTTTACCCCATCAAGGAGACTCATAATTTGCGCCTCGCTAGCTCCATCATCCACATAGCTTTCTATCGTACTAGCCAAACCCGGTGCCATTTCCGAAAGGGAAACTCTAGCCTCTTCCATCTTTTGATTTGCCATTCGGATATCGCCCGGATCAGTCATATTTCGACCTTGCTCCTCTGCCTCGGCAAATCTAGACTGAGAGAATTGAGGAGGAGTATTAACGCCTTGATCGGATTCAGACATATTGATTTGTCCATTAAATTGAGAGGGGTCATTTTGTACGTTATTTTTTGACATTTTATTACCAACAAGTCTTGCACCTGCGATAATCGGGCTATATTGAGCACCTCCAGCTGCACCGTACACGCCGGACTTAAGCATGGTTTCCATGATATTGTCCTTCCGATCAACACCGGTAAGCTCATCCGTGATATATTCCCCTAAAGCGTTAACCGTTTCCTCCATGGCCTCCTCGGCGATAGGGCCTACTATATAATGCTTTTTCATGAAATCAGCGGACTTCTGCATAAGGCTTTTCTTTATGGCATCTCCCGCCGCTTCACGACCGGCGGATTTAAGCAATTGCCTTATCGCCGTACCAGCCGCCCCGGCTCCTAAATACTCGGTACCAGCCTCAAATAAGCCGGTAAATAACGAGTTTACCATCTTGGCACCGGATCCCATATCAGGATTCTCTTCACCGAGCTGATCGTATTTCTCGGATGCGGTTCCGGCTCCTAAAGCCGCCAATCCAGCGGCAGGCGAACCTAGGGCGGAAGCGGCCATCACTCCTAATGACGTAGGAGCGGACTTCGTAGCGGACAAGAAAACCTCTCCCAGAGCGTCACCATATCTGCCTTCTTTCAGTAATTGGACAAAGTTCTTTCCACCGTATCTGTCAGACCTATCCGCATATTCCTTTTCCATCTTACCTGCTGATTCATACCATTCGCCAAACTGTCCACCTTCCAATCCTAATCTCTCATTGATAGACTTTCCTAGATCTGATTCGTTAATATATCCGGCGGCTTTCTTAAGCGGAGACAATACGGTCTTACCAAACGATCCTACGCCTTGCATGAATCCCTCGCCAATATCTTTCAAGTAACTATCTCCAGATGATTCCTTCTCAACTGTTCCGATAGTGCCATCATTAAAAATAGGATCTCGCATGAACGTATTATAATCCGATGCCTTAACCCTATATCTCTTATTGTTCCTCTCGAAAACCGAGGTGGCATTTGGGAATTCCTTGGAAAAATCCTCCAAGTATTGGTCATCTACATTATATCGCTTACCTTCTAACTCAAATACTGGCATAATTATATCTTATTAATCGATTCTCTTACATTATAAAACGGCCTGTTAATCCCTCCTTTGGCAATTAAGCGATCAAAGGATTCATTCTTTTCCTTTCTCCTATCAGCCTCACTTGCGTTCAAGACATCTCTGATCTGCTCTGGAGTCATTGAATTTCTCAACATATCACTGATCTGATTAATTGTAATCTGTCTTGCGAGAGATTCCGCTTGTCTCGTATTACTCCCTATAGGATTGTAATCCACTATATCTTCCTCTTTACCACTCAATCGCTGCGGCAAATAGTTTATCACATCACTTTTCGTGCCTTCCCTTAATTTCCCTGTCCCAGATCTATATAAGTAATCAGCAATGCTTGGATCAGCCTTTGCCGCCTCTCCTATGGCAGACATGTACTTAGCTTGCCTATCCTTTTCGCTGTCCTTGCTTGATATGCGATAATTTTTCTTGACTGAATCCGGAAGACTGTTGAACATCTGAGATAATGTTGATAGGTTTACTTTGCTCATATCAATGTCCATGAAACCGTCAGGTGTATCAAGGACTATAACGCCGTTATTATTCGAGGATACAGAGGTTCTTCTAGAGGATCGACCTGAGTAATATCCGCTTTTCTCCCTATTCTCAATCTCCCTTCTCTCTAATGCTATCTTTTCAGCATCCAAACCAAGCCTTCCTTTTTTGTAGGCTTGATCAGCCTCATGCTCTTTTTCCCATTTGTCCTTGTTCCATTGATCAACAGCCTTCTGCCTTTCAATAGCCGCTTTCCTTGCCGCCAAATCCTCTTTTCTAGCTTGATCTTGTCTGTACAAGGATAACGCCCTTTGATAATTATTCATGTCATTTTGCCTTGCGGCCAAATACCCGGCACCGTATCTTTGCCTTATAGCCTCCAGCCTGTCAGAATAGGATTGCAGCTTAGGATCAGCGACAGTAGGTAGTTTCTGCGATGGTGCCTCTCCAGCGAATGCCAAATTGGAGAAGGAGGACAACACGTTGCCTAGATGCCCGATTCCCGTAGCAACGGAAGCGGCCCGCTTTCTTCTCTCCTCCTCCTCTTGGTTCATCGGCTTTTGGAAGAATCTTTCGTATAACCTTTGGTTCCACTGATAATCGTTAATTTGAGGCTCGCCATCAATCAGAGGAGATCCTTGCGTATCAGCTTCGCCGGCTGTTTCTTGTATGGACACGGGGTTCTGGCTTCCAGCTATCTCCGGCTCAACCAATGGTGCCGTAGCCAATTCCGGCCTCGATACGACCGGAGTCCTTTTCCTATTATATCTTTCCTCTAATGTCAACATGGTTATTTCTTTTTAAATATAGACTCGAATAATCCCTTACCCTTGTCAAGATGGGCTTGCGCATCAGCCCCAACGAGGCCCATCCCTGCCTGTAATCCTTGATTAGCCGCTTGCGTGGCGTTTGCCGCCTGTTGATTATAGATAGACAGCCTTTGGTTACTGATATTATTCTTGGTGTTGAGATATTGGGATTCCACAGCATCCTTACGTGCGGTAGCGTTTGAGGCTATACCGCTGGCGGTATCGGATATTACCTCTCCCGCCGCTTTCTTGGCCTGAGCTACGGACTCATCAGTAGCCCCAACGACCGCAGCGGTACCGGAGGCCTTACGGTACTGCTCATCCGCAAGCTCCCTAGCCTTGGTCAATGCGGCTTGCGCCTCCGCGCTTTGGGTATAATCCTCATTATACCTACGGTTAAACCAATCCTCGTTATCCTTTGCCTGTTTATCCAGCACGGCGTTCGCTTTTCTCGCCGCCTTCCTAGCCTTTATCCCCCCGGCAATGCCACTCGCCAAGGAACTGGCGGCTCCAACTATCGCTCCGATCATAATCTTGTCTTTTTCCGCAAAAGAGATAAATAAAATGACTCGTGTTTGTTACTTTGATCATTATCTCCCATCGGACATCAAGAAATCAACTATTCTATACTGTTTTCTATTGTCTACGAATAATTCGTATATAGTTCAAGCTAGTCATATAGCCCATTATTGGTATATTTGCGAGAACAAATTTTATTATATAACCATGAACGAGGAACTTAAACAACTTTTAGAGTGGTTTGATAACTATCAAATCACATTTAATGAAATCAGACTAAGCCCGTGTCAATACATATTTGACCTCCATAAATTCATTGCTGTACAGACAAACTCCGTCCGAAGAAACTGGGAAAATCCAACATTTGAGTATGATATTTTGAGCCTATATCAGCTTAAAAAAGTCTTGGAAGAGAAAGAGAAAGAAAATAAGGAATGACAATCATTGTATCGTGAATATTCCCTAAATTTGTATAGTGTTTAACTAAATAACTAATATCATGGCAAGAACTATCAATTATGAGCTAAAGGCTCAAAAAATCAAGGGGCAAATAGACGAGTTAGTAACCGCTCTTTTGGAGGAGAGGAAAAATTCCTTTGACGAAAACCGGAAAGTAAAAATAGCTAACATTAATTTGGAAGAACTGAATAATATTGAGTTGCAACAACTGCAAGTCCGAATTTCAAAGATCTTGGTCGAAAGGACAAAATAGTCCTATTTGGCGCATCATAAAAGTATAACGCCCGTGTTTTTTCTGACACGGGCGTGTTTTATTGGTCTATTTGGGAACTTTATCGAATTTTACGTAATTGCTACCATTCTCGGACTGCCTCATTAATACCTAAGCCAAGACTACGAAGATAACGCATAGTCATTTTTATATCCGAATGTCTGCATTGACGGCATACCACATATGGATCTCTTACTATATTATACAGCTCAACGCATCCTGTATGCTTCCATCCATAGAAAATCAACTCTTTTCGTAGGTTTAACGCGGAAATCACGTCTCTATGTCTATCAGAGAAATAAGCTACACGTGATATCCTTTTAGCGCAGGTCTCCATATCCTTGCCAAAAATATAGAAATCAGGATTGGCCCTATCCAAACCCATCTCCATTATAATACTCTCAAGCGATCTCGGTATGGTGATGGAATCTTGCGTCCCAGTTTTAGAGACGTGGGATGGTATGGTAATCGTATGGTTCCGTAAATCCACGCATCCGACCTTGAGATACATGAGCTCAGTTCTCCGGATAAAAGCGTACCGAACGAATTGAGTGGCATAATAAAGCCTTATGTCATGGGCACGCATATATGCCATGACCAGCTCTGCCTCACGAGAGGTAAAGGCGACGTTCTTGCCTTTTTCCTCCTTAGATTTCTTTACGGCACAGAACGGGTTTGTGGCGATCTGCTCTCTCTCTACCAACATGAAGAAAAGCGTTTTCAAGTAGCTGACCGTATTATTGCAAGTCTTTCCGGAGAAATTACGCTTCATCTTAAGGTAATCCACGTATTCTAGGGCATGTATTTTCGTGAATCCGGAAGGCTCAAATGTATCGTACCCCATATCCTTGCACCATATACCAAAAAATTTCAGGGCATTCCTGTATATCTCGACACTTCTTTTCCTAAGCGAGCAGGATTTTATATTTAGCATATCCTCCAAGGAGACCAGTAGGCTCCTTCGCTCGGTCTCGCATTTCTGCTCAAAAGGATTCCACCCCTCATCCTCCAACATGGATATGACCGTAGCTAAAGCAGCCTTGGCGGCCTCTTGCCGCTCACGCTTCTTCTTGAACCTATTTATCCCTAGCTTATACCTAAATTGTTTGATGTCCCCCGTGCTCTCATCCTTAGCACGGAAATAGATATACCATTGCTTGCTTAAATCGCCTCCGCAGTCGCAGATTCTCGGTGTACTAAATGTAAAATTATTCATATAGCAATTCATTTTTTGTGTACTTTAGTTGTGTACTTTTGAATTTATATATGAATAACTATCTAAATATCAACACTTTAAAAAGTATCGTACGCAGGATGAGACTTGAACTCACACGCCGTAACCGGCACTACCCCCTCAAAGTAGCGTGTCTACCAATTCCACCACCTGCGCATTTTAGGAAGGGTGCCCAGAACAGGACTCGAACCTGCACGATCGCAAAACCACTCGCACCTGAAAC